>Ga0209980_10000464_pt1 | contig 21831 bp, 19 predicted proteins | sample CR02metaG_FD_183611 | JGI IMG/M metagenome (GOLD analysis project Ga0209980, IMG submission 183611) | Deep subsurface microbial communities from Mariana Trench to uncover new lineages of life (NeLLi) - CR02 metaG (SPAdes) (version 2) | ecosystem: Environmental > Aquatic > Marine > Ocean trench...
GATGCCGAACATCAGGTCCCGGCCCGATTTCACAAACGTGTCTGTCCAGATGGGGATTTCATAGATATCACCACGTGGTCGGCCTAGATCGCGTGCGTACCTGAATATTGACGCGTTGCCCAAAAAGCCCTGATCGATCGAGACCAGGCGGATCCGGTCGTGCGCGGCTAACAGAGATTGTGCCTCATCGATCGACAAATCTTCCTTTGGCGTAGCCAGGACGGAGATGAAATGACCGTGGGTGATAGGTGCATGAATAAGCAGGCCGGTGGCGTCTACGTGGGGCATGATCTTCATCAGGTCAACCGCTTGATGATTGGGCGCTTTGTCGACCTGTAACGCGTTCACGAGTCCGCGGTGATAATCGCCGGGATCGGCAACTCGCCTGATGATAGTAATTGCGATACGCTCGATGCCTACGCCGCGATCGAGACAGTCGATCGCTCGAATCAGGCCTGTGGTGTTACACGACGTCAGCTTCAGGAAGTCCTGGTTAATGCCTTTCTCGTAGTTGGCGTAGCCGTGAAAGAAAACGTCGGCGATCTCGTCTTTCTCGCCGCCCTGAAAGACCGCTTTCTTGCCGTGCTTTGCGTAGAGCTCCTTGTTCTTGGCGCCTACGCCAGGTGACGTCGCATCGAGCACGATGTCGACCTCGGGTAGGATCTCCTCCAGAGTGCCGGATATCTTTAATCCCGCGGCTTCGAGGTCGGCTTTGGCACTGTCGAAAGCGGCGTAAAGTTTGTAGGGCATGCCTTTGTCTCTGAGAGACAGAACACTCAGCGTGGGGGCGGCATCGACAACGCCGACTAATTCCATATCACCTTGCAGCGCAACGCCGTCAGCAAGTCGTTGACCGATAACGCCATAACCGGCGACTAGAACCTTGACCATGAAGTGAAACCTCTCAGGATTTATCAAGAACGTTGACAGAACCAGTCGGGTCGGGGGCTTAGACCCCCGCAGAGCTTATCCAGGCTCCGGCTAAGCGTACTGAGCGTAGGCGAGTTAGTCCGCCGTTTCCCTGAGGCGCCATTGCTGACGTGCATTCCGGCTGCCGTCACACACTTGCAGCGTCAGGTCACGGATTAAGTTCACCGGGTCACCGCTTTGGCCCTGCTGACTCGGGCCTTCTCCGGCGGTGACACAGTTGCCTGGCGCTGCCGCCGCGACAATTCTTCCATTGGCTCTGTGCTCGAATTGCTGGAGTTTACCGCCGTCGCAGGGTTCCAGTGCGAGCGAGCTGCCGGCGCTGGTGCCCGTCAACGTCATGCAGACATCGTGCTCGATCAGCCGGAACGTGCCGTCCGGAATCAAATCGCCGTCGAACGCCTGGTCGCCGGCGAGCTGACCCTGGGCGCTAGAACAGCTGACCGTCTGCAAACCGTTCTCGGGCTGGGCTTCAGCCCCAACGCCCGTAAGATCGAAGCAGAAGCCACGCGGCTCGTCCAGTTTATCGACCAATGTAACCTCGACCATTGTTGCAGCGTATGCCGCAGGTCCCAGCAGCAGGCCGGCAAGCGGCAGCCAAAGCTTGAATTTCGTGTTCATTTTTTTCCCCTCGCGAAGCGTCCTGAAGCCGTCTTTGAATTGTTGTAGCAGATGCTAGTATAACAGTCCTTCATATAATGCTTGGCCCTCCAGGGGCTCGTCATGGGCACGATCTTGTCGTCTGCTAAGAGGCAGGCTCGTACATCCTTGCCGTATGGCTCTCAGCAGGCGCAGTACGAGTGGTTGAAGAATCGCGTCAACGCGATGCACGCTAGCGAGCTCTAGCCCGCGGTCGAGTGTTACAGGTAGGCGATGAGCCGGCCGGCGACGACGGCAATCGTCCAGAACACGATTGAGCTCCCGGCAAGCACCAGGCCCTTTCGTGGTACAGCGCCCGCAGCCTCCCAGCTAGCCGCGTCCCGCTTTAAGATTTTCTGCACATGATACAGGTTGCCGATCCCGAGTATGACGAATGTGATTTTCACGAGGAACGCCACGCTCGTGATGTAAAAAACCGCCTGAGCTACGAATAGCGACAGTCCGGAGAAGACGTTCATCGCAATGCCGATCCAGCCGATGGCCATGAGACCGTGTAGTGACGTATAGGGAATCGGTCTGAACAACCCGAGAAGTCGAAGGTTGAGCGCGAACATGACGCCGACGATGATCGCTAATCCGACCGCATGCGTCGACAGCATGAGCGGCCAACCAGTCAATCCAGACACGATCCACTGGGAGTAGGCCGTAGACTCCAGCCAGCTTAGAAACCCCATAAACGCTCCCGATTACCTCACAGGATAAGAAAATCTATCGGCCGTCGCGGCGGTCGTGACGCTCCGCGATCGTATCGATCAAGTAGGCCGCGGCGCCGACTATGGCAAGGGTGCCAATTACAAAGAGGAAAGCGAGTATTGCCAGGTTTTCCATTCTCTAGCCTCCGTCTCCATAGTAGGGTAGCAAGCGGCCGAAAATCAGGACTCCAGCCCACGAGAGTATCGTGACCGTAGCCATCACTTTGGTTAACACTGACGCGTCATCGCCCGCTTTCAGCGACCACACGTCGTCGAAAATCGTGAAATAGATGATCGCGACTCCGCCGATCATCATGAAGATGATCTTTGGTGGGAAGCCGTCCATCGCGACGTATCGGCCTGAGTCAGCGATAAAGAAGAAAAAGCCCGTTACGACGTTGACCAAAAAGCCCAGAGCGCCGAGCGGCAGCAGCCGATGCAGGGCGCCAAAGGGCAGGTTCTTCGCTATCCCTAATGCCCGTAGTGTCACTAGCAATACGACGCCGAACAACAACGCCATGCCGATGAAATGTGCAGCCTCCATTGCCGGCCAGGCCCAAATAACGCCTGTGATGGCATCCTCGACGCGTGCAGTCAGGCCTTCGCCCTGAGTGGCCGCTATTTCGAGAGCTCCAAGCTCTGGATGGTTGATGTGGCCGCCGATGTTTCCGGTTCGCGTCATCTGGATCAAGGAGATCAACGCGACGCCTAGAACAGCGATCAGGTTCCAGTTGGGTGTCCGTGAAAATCTTCGCTCCTGCCACAGTGCGAGCCAGGCCAGACAGCCGGTAATCCCGAGATATATAAACGCCAACAGCGCTGCATCCTGGTGAGCCGATATCACGTCCACGGAGATGCCCGCGTTCCCCTGGATTGCCCATTTGGCGGCAGCACCACTGATGTAGGTCGGAATTGCCAGGAGACCTAAGAGCAGAAAGAGTACCAAACTGCTTCGTCTGACGTCCTCGCTCTTCAGGCAGTACGAGGCAAGGAACAGGCCGAGCGCAATTACCATCCCAACGGATGGGAAGTGATTCAGGAGTATGTGGAGATGCGGCCCAGTAGTCGGGATCAGATCCATAGGTGAGTCCATCGATGAATGTCGCAAGCCGACGGTGGACTTTACAGCACGTACGTTTGGAGCGCAATGAGAGCCACAATCTCACTGTCTCGTGCACTGAAGCAAGCGACCCGGTCCCCGGCAGATCTCGTAAGACGGAGGATTGTCGGCTAGCTGCCGCGAGTGTCAGGCACCAGTTTCGAAGGTGCCGTCAACGAGCACGAACATCATCTTGCAAACGGCGTCCGAACGGTTGCTCCAGGCATGGTTCGTGCCGCGCTGAATAATTGCATCGCCCTGCTTGATCAAAACTTCAGAGTCGTCGAGTACCATGACAATCTCGCCTTCGAGACACAGCGCGTAGTCAATCGTCTCGGTACGATGCATCAACGGGTGAGGCGGCTTGCCCTTGACGCCGACATCTTCGGCGCCTAGCGATGCCCAGGCAGCTTTGGCTGCCTCCGGGTCAATAGCGTCGATCCAGTCTTTCTCCGGTGGAAAATCAATGAGTCGAAAGATAGAGCCGTGTTGCGGTGGTAGCAGGCCGATCGTCCGATCAGTGGTCTCCTCTGCGCCGAAGACCGCAGCAGGACTCGCGTCGATACGCCAAAGATTATGGATGGCAACGCCGAGCCGATTAGCCGGTCTGACGACGTTTACGGCTTCGGCATCTGAAATAATTATTGCCTTGCCGTTCTGATCGTGTCCCGTAACCACCCTTCTCACGCCCATGTCGTTCTCCGTAGTTGCTGGGAGTCATCGGTTTCGATGCCGCAAGATGCCTTACTCTCTGACGGCTTCGAGGCGGTTGATGATATCGCGTAAGGCTCTATCGAGCTGTTCCGTCTTATACCTTGGAATATCGTGGCTTCGCCTGATTTCATCGACGACGGCACGCACGGTATCAATCTGTTGTAGTTTCAGATCGAAAGCCCCCGGAGTCGGATCAATCACACCTGCTTCGACGCGGTCCACCTCATTGTTGAGGATAAAGATCAGTCGTCTCGCAGTCTCGATGACATCCATCGCAGCGTCGGCGACGAACGCGGCGGCAATGCGCATGCTGTAGAAATCGGGGTCTTCGTATATGGCGATGGCGTTATCGATCAGGCGCATCGCCTCCCGCGCCAATCGCGGTTGGTATCCGGGGGAGATCACCTTGATGCGCCAATCAGCCCTTAAATTCGTTGCCGCCAGATACCATAGGTCGGTCGGTCGTGCGGTGGCGAGGGCGTCATCTAACTCGACCAGTGCCTGCCAGTCCTGTTCGCTGGCCGCCTTCCAACCTTCCATGATGACAATTTCTGGACCGGAGGCGCTGGCAGCAATGTCGGTCACATACTCCGGGGCATCTCCTCGCGCTATGCGATTCAGCCAGGGCTTCAAGATCGCATAGCGCGTCTGGCTGTTCTCGGGATCCGCTAGTAGCGCGGCCAGCAGCACTCGTTGTGACTCGAGAGTCTCACCCTGTCGCTCCAGCCCCAGGCCAACAAGTAGTAACGAGTCCGGTGACTCCAGACGTTGAAGCGTGCCCGATAATTCTACCGCGTACTTCTTGAAGTCCATGCGTTCAAGTCGCTCTGAGATATACGAAAACTCCAGATCGACAGGAAAATCATTGTGAATCCAACTGTCGTCTTGCAGTAGCGGATTGTAAGGGACGAAGAGATCGACAAGGCTCCTGAACGACAACGTTTCGTTCCTCTCCATCGCCACTGAGGACTCAGTCGCCATCCTGTTAAAATTATCGGTAAGCAGGCGCGAGCCGGCAGCGAATCGTTCGATGTTCTCCTGATCCATTGCCAATGCGATCAACAGATCTTCTACCGAACCGATGCCCTTCTCGAGGTAATGCAGAGGATCGTCCCGAAGTGGTCTGCCGGTCCGAGCCATCGTGCGTTCGATGTCGAGCGGCTCATCAGAACCAAGGAAGAACAGTATCTCGGGCTGCCATTGATAGATGCGTGCATAAGGGTAGACGTCTAACAGCGTAGCGCAGAGGCTCCGCAGCAGCGATTCGGTCAGGAATTGTGTATTCATCCACTGCAAAAATATGCCACCTGGATTCAGGTGCTCTTTTGCTAACGCCATGAATTCCCGCGTGTACAAATGCGATGCGCCAGCGGTCCAAGGATGGGATGGTTGCGAAACGATGGCATCGTACCGTTTTGCCGTCAAAGCCAGCGCGCTTCTGGCATCGTTGATAATAATGTGGACGCGATCATCTTGCAGAGGGTCAATCTGCCGTTCCGGTCCGATGAGGCGGTTGGCGTCGATAACTTTCGGTTCCAGTTCGATGACATCGATCGAGGTCACGGACGGAGGCACACCTTCTACGGCGACACCGGCGCCGAAGCCGACGATCAGCATGTCTCTGGTATCCGGTCGCGCGAGGACCGGGAGAGTCGATAGGAGGCGTTGATTGTGCTGGTAAGGAGGCGCACCTTTCAGGTTCGTCGAGGCTTCCGGCAAGCCGTTGGTACGCAGATTCAGGTAACCATCTTCTTCGAGAATCAATACCGTTGCCGATCGGCCGACCTCGTAATATCGGATTTCGCCTTCACGACTGTCTGCAATCGGTGAAGTTCGCAGGATTTCCTCCGGTAGTAGCGGGCGGTAGGCGAAAATTACGGCCGCCAGAAAAATGGCGGAGGCGATCGCCGCGACATATCGCTTTCGCATGATCAAAATGCTCGCAGCCAAGGCAAGAACGACATTGATCGTCACAGCTAATTCGATTGTCCCTTCGTAGCGGAGCAGCGGCACCAATACAAAGCCTGCGATCGCTGCGCCCACAATTGCGCCGACCGTATTCCATGCGTATACGCGAGCCGATGAACGAGCTGCATCACGCTCATCTCGCGCCAGGATGCGTACGGCGAACGGGAACGTCGCGCCGACGAATAGTGTCGCCGGCAGCAGTATCGCGATCGCCAGCGGAACATTCCCTGTCAGTCCGAGTGTTTCGGGAATCAGCAGGTGCAGGGATTCATAGATAGCAATCGAAGTTGCGGCGATACCGGCCTGAGCCAGAATGAACCCGGTGATTGCGCGGTCGCGATTGGTTGCGAATCTGGCGGCGATCGCGCTACCGATCGCGATGCCACCAAGGAAGCTGGCAAGCATGGCCGCGAATGCGGCGATGCTTCCGCCGAGAATATGCCCCAGCAGTCGTGTCCACAGCACCTCGTAGGCGAACGTGTTCGCGCCGGACAGCAGCATCAGCGGCAGGATCCAGCCCGGCCCGATCGGATTGAATCGGTGCGCCGAGCCCGTGGCCCGCTCAATCTCGACAGCTTGAACGCGCTTGGCGCGCGTGCTCTCGCCGGGCCTGATCGAACGGGCAATCGTTGCGGCGATCAGGAACACGAGCCCGTTGACGGCTACGCCTACCCACACGGTGCCCGAGAGACCGAGGGCCGGCAGCAACAAGAAACCTGCTGTGACCGTGCCGCCGACCGCGCCAACGGTATTCATTGCGTAGAGCAATCCGATGCGTGGCCCGATCTGAGCATCTGAACGGACCACATACTTGGTCAGCATCGGTAGTGTCGCGCCCATGCAGCCGGTGGGAATGGCCAGGACCACGAACGCAACCACGAGATAGAAAAAGGATTGGCCTAGGCCGCTCGCATCGGCCGGACCCGGCTGATCGCCGAGGACACCGATATAAAGGAGATTCGCCAATGCCAGGAGTAGCGGTACTGCGAGTGCCGACAAGGCAACGCCAGCCTCGAGCAAGCCGTACACCAATATCGGCCGTGTCACGCGATCGACCAGGCGCCCGCCGATCGTGGCACCGAGGGCCAGACCGGCCATATAGGCTGAGAGGACTGTCGCGACGGCCAGTTCCGAGGTGCCGAATACGATCGAGAACTGGCGCATCCAGGCCGTCTGATAGAGGAGGGCGGCGAATCCCGATAAGACAAAACAGGCGACCACCCCGATGAGTACCCCGGCGCCTGGTTCGAAGGCCCGGGTATTCGACGCCTCGGCTACGATCGGATGTTGGCGAGCGTGTTTGCGGCGCCTTCTGCTCATTGACTCTGGCGTTGTTCGTTGGAGTGACTTCGCCGTCGCCAGCCTGCTAGGGGCGCGTGACGGTCCACTCCTCGATGATAGCCGTTCCGGACTGGGAGATAACCTTCGATACCGGACAATATCGCCGCAGTTCCTGCTTGAGGGGGGCCAGTTCGTCGTCGCTGGCACGGGTCGTCAATTCAATCATCAGTCGAATCTCCGGATACGGTATGTCTATTTCTTCTTGCAGAGTCACGCCGCGGCGGTCGAAGCTTGCATCGACCGCGATGTTCATGTCCTCGATCTCGACCCCGTGTTTCGCGGCAATCCTGTGAAGAATGACGTTCGTGCATGCCACCAACCCGGCCAGCATGAATTCGGTCGGTGCGAACCCCTCGTTGGTTCCGCCGCGTTCGACCGGTTCGTCCGATACGTCGATTAGATCTCTTGTTTTCAGGACTGTGCGGCAATGGCTCTCAGCGACGCCATGGACCTTTTGATGCACAATTAACTTGGACTTAATTTTCATGTGTTCGACCATTCAGTTACCGGGTAGAGTCTGCGGTCGTGCTTCGGCTAGTCACGGTGAGACGAGCGCCCATTGGCGCGGCCCGCATCATCGATAATAGCTGGGCGCTTGTCAAATGATCGAGATCAATATAAGCATCTGATATGATAGGTAAAACAGACCAATAACGATTGCGGCAGTCACTGTCGGCGGATCCCGATTCACGGATCACTCCATATGCTTAAGAGCCTCATACTTGTTTCGGCGTGCCTGTTGACCGCCTGCGCACCTGCGGCGAATCAGACCGAGCTCTATCTCGGCACGGCAACGCTGGGTGGCGCCTACTATCCGCTCGGCCAGGGTATCTCTAACCTCGTGACGCAGTACGCCGAGGGCTTTACGATGGTGCCGATCGTGACTCGAGGTGCGGTTGAGAACCCGCGGCTCGTATCACTCGGGGACGTGGAGATCGGCCTCACCAACGCCGATCTGGCCTATTTCGGTTACCAGGGGCAGGCGCCCTATGACTCACGGCTGAATATTCTCGCGGCAGGCGCGCTTCATCCGAGCATATTGCACTTGATTACCCGCGCGAATGCGGGTCTCGACTCGATGACCGATCTGCGCGGCAAACGCGTAGCTCTGGGGCCGGCCGGTGGGCCGACGGTGGCTTTCGCGAGTTTGTTACTGAACGCCTATGGGATGTCGTTCGACGATATCGTCGCGAGCTTTCTCTCCTACTCCGACGGATTTAGCCAGCTTCGAGACGGCAACGTAGATGCAGCCTTCGCTCTCGCCGGGGTTCCTGCGGCGGCGGTGTTGCAGACCCGTGCAACCCAGAAATTGCGCTTTATCTCGATCGAGCCGCACGTCCTCGCAGCTATTGTCGGCGACAATCCGTACTACTCTATCGTGACGGTCCCGGCGGCTGTTTATGACATGGAGACCGATTCTACCGTGTTGGCGGTAGACAATATGTTGGTCGTAGGGGCTGAAGAGTCGGCCGATACTGTTTTCAGCGTCGTCAGTGCCATTTATGGTCATCTCGATGAACTGCAAAAAACCAATGCGATTGCCAGGCAGATCAACCCCGATCAGAGCCTGAAGTTGCCGATTCCGCTGCACCCTGGTGCTGCCCGTTATTTCGAACGGCGCTAGCCGACAGAGTGCACCGGACGGTCTAGCTCGTCGTGTCGTTAGATTCCCCCATTACTTTGCGCGCCAAAATGGCAATGTCGTTGGCATTTGGGCTGGCGTTATTCCACCTGCTGAATGTGTCGGGGATCTTCTTGGTTTCTACGATGGTCATCAGAGTGTTCCACCTGATGATCGTCCTGTCGCTGGTTTTTTTAAGACCCTGGGACACGACCGATGACCCCCCTCGTGGCAGCCAGCTGCTTAACGTAGTTTTTCTGTCGGTCGCCCTGATCACGGGCTCCTATGTGTTGCTGCGTTGGGAGGCAATCGCGTTCAGTGGCGGTATCACGAACCGGCTCGATGTATTCGTGGGAACATTGATCATTGGTCTTGTCCTGGAGGCGGCACGCCGAACCGTTGGCAAAATGCTGTCGTTGATCGCACTTGGTTTTTTGCTTTATCCATTCGTCTCTCCGTATCTGCCGGGGTTGCTCTACAGTCGCGGCATTCGCTTTGAAAGCCTTATTTCTATTTTGGCGCACTCTGGCCAGGGAATTTATGGCATTCCGCTTGGTGTTGCGTCTACGTATATCGTGTTGTTCACGATCTTTGGGTCATTTCTGTCTGAATTTGGCGCCGGGAATTTTTTCTTCAAACTGTCGAGCTCGGTCACGCACGGGCTCCGTGCGGCGTCGGCGAAAACCGCGGTGCTTTTCAGTACCTTGCTCGGTATGATCTCCGGCTCGGCGGCCGGCAATGTTGCGGTCACCGGGTCTTTTACGATTCCTCTGATGAAGCGCGAGGGATATCGCCCGCATGAGGCCGGTGCAATCGAGGCCGTCGTGTCGACCGGTGGCCAGATCATGCCCCCCGTAATGGGCGCCGCTGCATTCATCATGGCGGAAATCATCGGCACGCCCTATGTCAATATCATGAGGGCTGCGTTGATTCCAGCGCTGTTGTTCTTTGTGTCGGTGCTATTCGTGGTGCATCTGCAGGCTGTAAAGAGCGACCTGGCGATTCAGGAACGCCAGCTTAAGTCTGAGCAGTCGCTAGTCAGCACGACCGTCGCCGGACTGCCATTCATCGTTCCGTTTTTCACGCTCATCGGCATGATGATTGTCGGTTACTCACCGGTGAAGGCATCGTTCGTTGCTATTGTGATGCTGATTGCGGTTCATCTGCTCGTGGTGCGGCGGGTGAGTCATGAGCTGTGGCAAAGGATTGGTCGAGCGATGGCGGGCGGCGTAAAGAACGCCATTCCGATATCGATCGCGTGCGCGGCGGCGGGGATTATCTCTGCCGTTCTTTCGGCAACCGGCCTGGGATCGAAACTGTCGAGTTTTATTATTTCGATGTCCGGCGGAGTACCGCTCATAGCGCTGATTCTCACGATGATTACGGCCATCATTCTTGGCATGGGCTTGCCGACGACCGCCGCGTATCTGATCCTTGCCACGGTCGTTGCGCCGGCTCTCGCCGATATGGGTGTGCCCTTACTGACCGCGCATATGTTCGTCTTTTTCTTCGGCTGCGTATCGACGATTACGCCGCCGGTCGCATTAGCTTCGTATGTAGCCGCGGGCATCGCACGCGCGGATATCAACGCTGTCGGTTGGACCGCGTTTCGGTACGGGCTGGTCTGTTATCTGTTGCCATTCGCATTTTTCTATGGGCCGGGCTTACTTTTTCAGGGACCGGCATGGGAGGTTGCATCAGCGCTCATGACCGGTGTCGTCGGGGTCTTTTTCCTCGCAACCGCGATCGTCGGGTACTTCAGGACTGACCTGACCCTGTCCGGCCGGTTGATCACATCAGCGGCAGGGATCCTGTTGCTCAATCAAGGCTTGACGAGCGATTTTATCGGCCTCGTGCTCCTCGTCGCGTGGACCTTGATCTCGGGGCGCGCTCTACTAGAATAGTGCACAGACCGGCACTGAGGAATTACCAATGAGAAAGGCAAACGTTGCTGGCTTACTGCTCGCGGGATTGGCGGCCGTCACCATGGGCGCCCATGCTCATCATTCCAACGCCGCATTTTTTATCCTGGATCAAACAATCTCCGTGCAGGGTGTGGTTAAGGAGTTCTGGTTCGAAAACCCCCATACGCGAATCTATCTGGACGTGACCAACGCGGATGGTGACGTCGAAGAATGGATGCTCGAGGGCCGTAGCCGTAATGTCCTGACGCGGCAAGGCTGGTCGGCCGACACGGTCAGCGTCGGCATCACGGTACAGGTTGAGGGCAACCCATCCCGTGATGGTTCCAACTCCCTCGGCTGGAGGTCGTTGAAAACGATGGATGGCGACGACATCGGCCCGTAGTCCGATCAGGTCGCTCAGCCTATAAATAGCAGGCTCAACGACGGGAACGCCATCAACAGGACGGTCACGGTCAGTGTAATCAACACGAACGGAAATGCGCCGGAGAAAATCGTACCCAAGCTGATCGCGTCATCATCGAGCGTCGATTTGATCACATAGACACTCAGTCCCAACGGCGGCGTCAGCAGGCCGATCTCAACGCCGATCACCGTGACGATGCCGAACCAGATCAGGTTACCGCCAAGCTCGGCGACGACGGGTAAGGCTAGCGGTAGCAAAATCAGTAGGATCGAGGTCGAGTCCAATACCGTGCCGAGTACGATCAGTAGCAACAGGTAGCCGGCGAGAAAACCAGCCAGACCTAATCCGCCGCCTCCAAGATAGCCGGCCATGTCGGCAGGCAGACCGGTCAGTGTCAGCATGCGGCTGAAGGTGCTCGCACTGATAATAAGAAACAATATCGTGACCGTGACCTGGCCGGTCTCGCGTATCACGTCCCAAAGCCCGGTCCAAGACAGGCGGCGTTTGATCAGGGCGAGGCACATGGCTGCGAGCGCACCCGCCGCGCCGGCTTCGGTCGGTGTGAAGATGCCGCCATAGATTCCGCCCATGACAAGACCTATCAGCAGGAACACCGGAAAGACCGCGCGGAGAAAGTCGCTGACCGTCGCAGAATCGCTGTCACCCGTGTCAGTGTTGATCTCGCCGACGAAGTCCGGCCAGAACCGTGCCATCAGGATGACGCTGCAGGCAAACGCGACGGCGAGGATAATGCCGGGCACGATGGCTGCAAGAAATAACGCGCCGATAGAGACCTCGGCAATGACTCCGTAGATGATGAGTAACAGGCTCGGCGGAATTAGCATGCCGAGGACGGATGAACCGGCCGTGAGGCCCACGGCAAATTTTGCCGTATAGCCTCTTGCGACCATCTCGGGAACCGCAATCTTGGCGAAGATCGCCGCCGATGCGATCGAAATGCCCGTTATTGCCGCAAACACCGCATTGGCTGCTACTGTGGCGACGCCCAAGCCGCCGCGAATCCGGCCGAAGGCTTGCTGTGCCGCGCGAAAGCTGTCGCGGCCGATCTCAGAGACGCTGACGAAGAGTCCCATCAACACGAACAGCGGCACGGTCGCGAAGACGTATTCCGCCACGGTACCCTGGGCGGCAAGCGAGAGCGTGTCGGTCGCGATGCCGAAGTCGCGTTTCAGAAGTGCCAGACCGGCGAATCCGGTCAGCAGCAATGCGACAGCGATCGGAACGCCCACCGCGATGAATACCAGGACCGTGACGATTGCTAGACCTCCGATGACCTGGTCGGCGAGTTCGGCGGCCTGCATCAACATCGTAGCGAGCGTCAGCAGCCCCAACAACGCGACGGCCGCCAGCAAGACTCGCGCGCTTCGCCCTGACCGGGCAGCGCTTGCAGAGCGTCGGCCGAACTGTCGCAGATACTCGAGGGCCGCGATAACGGCACCCAGTACGACAGTGAACTTGATCGGAGCAATCGGCAGCGTATAGATGCCTTCCACTCCGGTGAATTCGCCAGTATCGAACGCGCGCCAGAAATCAGGCCATGCGCCGATCGCAATCACGCTAAGCACGAAACAACCCATTCCCGCTGCCGCGACCTGCAGCACGAGTCCGGCCGCGGGTTGCCGCTGCCGAATGTAATCGAGCAGCACATCGGCATGAGTCAGACGGTGCGTCTGTACGGCATACGCGAGTTGCAGGAACACGCAGCCAACCAGGGAGAACGCGACGATCTCGGGAACCGCTTGAATCGGTCGAGCGAACAGGGTTCGGCCGGTAATGTCTGCACAAATCAGGAACATCAGCGCGAAGATCCAGGCGACGCCGGCACCGTTCATCCCGCGTATCAAGGTCGCAAAGGCGTCCTCGATGCGTTGTCCGGCATTCATTCGGTTCGATCCCAGTCGCGCAACGGCCGAACACCACGCTCTCTGACCGCATCCATGTAGATTCGTAACAACTCTCCGGCGGGGTGTCCACGCCGCTCCGCTGCAGCGACCCAACGACCTGCAATGTCGGGGAGACCGTTTATCCAGCGGCGTTTCTCGTCGTCGGCGAGTGTGGTGACGGTCGCGCCCTCTTCCTGTACGGCCGCAAGCGCCTGTTCGTAGCGAGCCACCACGATTTCTCCCATCGTTCGGCTATAGTCCCGCCCCAGTTCCGCGAGCGTGGCTTGCACATCAGGGGGTAAGCGTTCCCAGGTGTCTTTATTGATCGCCATGCCGCCGTTGAACTGAGCACCGAGCCCGACCAGCGTGATATACGGTGCGACCTCGTGAATTCGATAAGGGTAGGCTCCACTGAGAATCGTCAGTACGCCATCGGCGACTCCGGTGCTGAGCTGCGTGTAATAGGTCGACAGTCCGCCATTGACGGCCACGGCTCCCGTACCCTCCAGCCACGTGGCAGACGGACCCGGTGCCAGAATCTTGCGGCCCTGCAGGTCATCGATCGTGTTGACCGGAAACGTCGTCATCAGATGGTAGGTATCGACGCCGCTTGCACCTAGAAGAATCTGATTTTGCTCGTGCCAGGCCTGCGCCAACGCAGGTATGCTTTCATGCAGGTCGTTGAACAGATCGAGCAAAAGCAGCAAATCATCGGTGACGAACGGCGTGTAATAGGTGACGTTTTGCAACGGCATCTTAGACGTTTCCCACAATGCACCCACCCAACCGATATCGGTTAAGCCAATCTCGATGGCTTCCAGTGAGTTCTGCCATTTGTACAATGACCCGCCGAACGCTTCCCGCCAGACGATCTGGTGTTCACTGCCCGCCGCGGCCAGGCGGCGGTTGGATTCAGGTATGACCAGCGTTTGAATGACGCCGATCCACGGCAGGCTGGCCGACTGCGGGCCGCCGGCGGTCAATCGAAAGCTCTCCGCCATTGCAAACAGCGGCATCACTATCGCCGTCACGCCTAACAGTCCGGCCCAGGAACTTCGATAGTTCTTATTCATCGGTGGCCTCGTTGTGCAAGAACGCGAGAGGCTAGCGGCTGACAAACCGGCGCAAAGCCAATCGGGCTGCCTATCCTATTCTAGTTCTCGGTCGAGGTCGGATGCCAGCGCTCGAAGTTCTTGAGCCTGACGTCTCGTACCACGTTGTGCATGGTCGCATAGTCTTCCCAAAGCGCGGTTAACTCCGCGACGAGCTCGGGATAGGCAGAACTGAGATCGTTGGCTTCGCCGGGATCCGTATCAAGATCGTATAGCTGCCAACGATACCAGCTGTCAGGTATCGGATAGTCCCACCACGTGTTGCCTGGTGGTTGCTCCCAGACCAGCTTGAACCGGCCGCGTTGCAGGGCCCGATGCCCGTGTAGTTCCGAACCTATCGGTTCATCGGAGGCGTAGATCGGCTCGTGATCGCCGCGCAGCAGTGCAGCGAATGATCGACCTTCCATTGCCACGACCTCCCGGCCTCGATAAGGCCCGACGGGTAGGCTCGCGCCTGCGAGTTCGAGTAATGTCGGCGCAACATCCATCACGCGAAGATACTGGTTGTCGGTGCCGGCCGGGTTCGCTCCTGAACCGTGCAGGATAAACGCGGGCGTCCGGGTGCCGCCTTCATTGATAAAGCCCTTGAAGCGGTTAAACGGTGCGGTTCCGGCTTGCGCCCAGCCGGGTCCGTAGGAAACGTACGAGTTCGGCCTGCCCAGATTTTCGAGCCTATTGTCGAATTGGTTCGTGACGATGCGTTGTGCGAACGTTGGGTTGAGTTCGAGGTCGTCGCTCTCGGCGCCGTTATCGGACATGAATACGATCACCGTATTCTCGAGTTCGCCGATCGACTCAAGATAAGCCAGCAGCCGCCCGACATGAAAATCCAGGTTCTCGACCATGGCGGCATAGATCTCCATCTTTCTGGCAGAGATTCTTTGCGCCTCTTCGTCGAGTTCATCCCAAGCAGCACCGACACGCTGGAAGCTCAAGCTCACGTCGATGTCCGGCACGACCCCGAGGGCGCGAGCGCGCTCCACTCTTTGTCGACGAAGCACGTCATAGCCGTCGTCGTAACGCCCCGCGTAGCGATCGATAAAATCCTCGGGAGCGTGGAGCGGCCAATGCGGCGAGGTATAGGCGGCGTAGACGAAAAACGGGCGGCCGTCGCCGTGATTCCCGTCGATATATTCAATCAGCTTATCGGTATAGGTCTGCGTAGAGTAGAAATCGGTGAGATCGGTGTCGAGATGCCGCCCGTTCTCCGCATACTGATTCGCGGCAGCGACAAAATGCGTACCTCCGCCGGCTAGCAACGAAAAAGCGTTCTCGAAACCTCGAGCCCGCGGCAATTGGTCCGGCTCCGAGCCCAGGTGCCACTTGCCGGCCATATAGGTATGGTAGCCGGCGTCGGTCAGAAGCTCCGGCAGCGTCGCCACGCGTTCGTGGAGATAGTGCTCATAACCTACCTGTCCTTCGACGCCCGTCAGCATATTGTCGCCGAACATTGCGCCCAGGCCGGCGGTGTGATTGTCCGTGCCGGACAGGAGCATCGCGCGAGTAGGGGCGCAAGTCGACGCGACATGAAAGTTCGTCAGCTTAATGCCTCTCTCGGCCAAACGGTCCAGGTTCGGTGTATTGATCTCGCCGCCGAAGGCGCCAATATCGGTATAGCCCATGTCATCCGCGACGATCAGCAAGAAGTTCGGCTGTGTCTGGGCTGCGTTGACGCCGGCGTCTTGCGCGCCATCCGCTTGGGTCGTCGGCGGCTCGGACGTACAGCCGAGCAGTAGTGATGTACAGAAGAGCAATCCTTGAATCAGCGGCCTCATCATCTCATTCCTAGCAAGCCGAACACTCCGTCCCAGATTAGTTTGATCCCGACTACGAAGATAGCCGTCAGAATGATCGTGAAAAACATATCTTCTCGTAGGCGACGGTTGATCCATACGCCGAGAAACACGCCTACTGGCGCCAGCGGCAGCAATACGAGAGACACGGATAGGTTGGTCACTGAAAGTTGGCCCAGCATCCCATACGGAATGAGTTTTATCGCATTAACCGACGCGAAAAATATCACGCTTGTGCCCGTATAAATCTCCTTGCTCAGCCCTTGGGGAAGCATGTAGACCTGGTAAGGCGGTGAGCCGGCATGGGCGAGAAAACTCGTGAAGCCCGCGCACGTTCCCCAAAAAGCCCCCAGGATTTTATTTGGCGCTCGTCGCCGTGGCACGGTGGCTGAGGCAGATCTCGCCGCTCGACGCAGGCCCTTCCAGCGGTGAACTGTAAAGACGATGGCGATGATACCGACGAGTAGCCGGACGAACTCTTCATTCACCCATCTCGCAGTCAGCCCGCCGATCGTAATACCGACAATCGCCGCAGGTATCAAGAGTGCGAGATTCTTACCGTCCCAGCGTTTCCGATAGACCCAGATACTCATGAAGTCCATGGGGATCATGATCGGCAACATGATGCCTGCGGCCTGAATCGGTGAAATGACCAGAGACATCAGCGGGACCGCGAGCAGGGCGATTCCGCCGAAGCCACCCTTCGAGATACCGGTAATCATTACAGCGACAACGGCTATGATCGCGAATAGAGGGTCGGATAGGAGTTCCGGCATCAGGACCGCTCAAGTGAAAGGATTGAAAATAAGGCGAGTCGCTTATTCGAGGCCGCTCGCGCGAGCCTGTTCTCGTGCCATGACGGCCCAATCGCACTCACCGTCACCGTGAGCGACGGCACCAAGAAGTCGGTCGCGCATGACGTTGCAGCTTGGCAAGGGCACGCCGACTGCTTCGCCCGCAGCCAGGGCCAGGTTGGCGTCTTTTATTCCAATCTGTACGGAGGCTCCCACTTTGTCGTAGGCTTCATCGACAATGATCTGGCCGTAGACTTCATAGGCCGGGGCACCGAACAATCCTTTCGTCAGCACCTGGTGGAAGAGCGACGGCTCCACACCGTATTTTCTAATCAGCGACATGCCTTCGCCAATGACCTCGATCGCACAGCCGAGAACGAAGTTGTGGGCAATTTTCACCGCTGTGGCTGCTTGAGGTTCAGCGCCGGCTACAAAGGTTTGCTTCCCGAGAACATCGAACAAGGGCTGTAGATTTCGAAGAATCTCGGCCGGTCCGCCGGGAACAATACTGAGTTGACCGGCAGCTGCGAGGTCCGGGCGGCCGAGAACGTGTCCCGCCACGAGAATCTGCCCCGCTTCTCCATGCGCCTGCGTGAGCCTGCGAATAATCTCGATGCCGTGGGTGCCCATCGGCATGTGAATCGCACCCTTCGGTAAGCAGTCCAATAGACCGCCAGCCGAGAACACCAGGCTCTCCAGCGCCGCGTCGTGAGGCAGCATATCGATCACAACCTCTCTGTCGGCAGCCGCTTCTGCGACGGATGTGGCCACGGTGGCGCCTGCCTGCCCAAGCGCTGTCAGTAGCTTGGGAATTTGGTCGTAAATAACGAGGTCGTGTCCGGCACCGAGAATGCGTCCAGCCATTCCCTGGCCCATACGGCCAAGACCGATGAAACCAACTTTCATACGGAGTCTCCTTAAGACTGTTTATTGAGTTAGTGGCTGTGAGAGTTTATTGATTGCCCATGCCGCGATTCTATGGCGACACGGTGGTGTCGTCACGTCAGGGCACCGCTCGACATGACGACGTCTGCAGTCACGTTGAAATGAGCGGTAAGCGACTCGACGGCGCGATCGGCGTCGCGATCGAGCACCGCATCCCGAATTGCCTGGTGTTCATCGTTTTCGTGGCGCTCCCGGTAGGCGACCACGGCAGTCAGATTTCGATAGCGCAGCGTCTTTTCTTGCAATTGCGCGCAATAGTCGAGCAAGAGGCTCGAGTTGCAGGCGGAGATTAACGCGAGATGGTACCGACGATGTAACGCCTCCCAGTCGGTATTCGCATTGAACGATTCCTCGTCAGTTGGACGCGGTGCGCGCGCAAGACGGTAGTAAGCGAGCACCACTTGCTCCTCCCAGGATTCGTCGCCAAGACGGATAGATTCTCGCAGTGCTATCTCCTCCAGCCAGCAGCGGGTTCGGACGAGTTCCATCAATTCCTTTGAGCTTGCCGACGAGACTCTAAAGCCTCTGTTCTCCTCGCGAATCACCATCCCGTTTGCCGAGAGACGATTGAGAGCCTCGCGCAGGGGACTGTTGCCGACCTCGTATTGATCCTTCAGTGCCTGCAGGCGTAATTTGCGCCCGGGTTCCAGCTCCCCCTTCAGGATGTCCTCCAAGAGCTTGTGATAAACCATCGATGCCAGGGTTTCACCACCGCTCGTTGGCTGCTGCGCCTCAATGATGGGCTTGTTCATCCTTTTTTATTGCCCCATTCTATCGATGAAAGTCGGCGATAGCGGTAATAATCGGAGAAATCGCTTTATTCGCGGACAAGCGTCAGTATACGCTCGGATCAGCATTTGCGGAAGGAAAAACGGGCTAAGTCCAGGACTAGCCTTTTTATCCGGAGGTGATTTCGTTAAAATTTTTGCCAAAGAAAATCTATCGAGATCCTGTTTGGCACGGGAAGCAGCTGAATCGCGGGTTATCATCGGTCTTAGCCGCTAAGTTACCGGCCGGTATGGCAGGAATCCAGGGAGGCATGCCGTACACTTGTCCGGATGCGGACTTGCGGTGCCGTAGGTATCCAAGCAAATCTCTTATCCAGAGGAAAAAAAAATGAGCGAAGCAGCACAACCCAGTCAGCAGACCCCCGAACATCCCGGCGCCCGAAACCTCGCAATCGCCATGTTTGGCCTACTGCTTGTTACCTACGCATTGATGGTGGCCGATCGCTTCCTCGTCAGTATGCTCGCGACCGATATTCGTGGAGCACTCGATCTGTCGTTACCTAATATGTTGACGCTCACGACCATGTTTACCCTTGGTCTTGGTATTGCGGGATTACCCGCCGCCGCACTCATTCAACGATATTCAAGAAAGGCCGTTCTGCTCACAGGAGTCGTACTGCTCTCCTGTGCCACCTTACTCTTCACACAAGCCGTCGGTTTCAAGAGCATGTTCGTGTTTATTGTCCTACAAGGTGTAGGCATGTCTTTCCTGGCAACCAGTATGTTCGCGCTGTCAACCAGTTATTTCGCCTCGAATCGCGTCGCAGCTTTGGGTTTCGTCAACCTTTGCTTTGCGCTTGGCTCATTGTTAGGTCACTGGATCATCGGTGAGTTACGAGACGCTATTGGCAGTTGGGAAGCACCGATGCTGATCTTCGGTTTTACCGGTCTTGCCTTTGCAGCCGCCATTGCACTTACGGTGCGCCCCTGGTTTAGCGAGGTTGCGCCGGCTGCGAAGCATGTGGTTGACAGTGGTGGCGCGGACACGCTGAAGAACCACAACACAATCCTTCTAACAATAATGAGCGGCTTATACGGGATGGTAATTTATGGCTTCCTGGGTACCTATCCTACTTACATGCGTGAGGTTCTGGAGCTAACGGCTGCGGATGTGGGTGCGGTCATGTTGTGGTTCGGCGTTGGCGGGCTGACTTCCTATTATGGCGGCAAGCTGGGTGATAAATTCTCACAGAAATCAGTTATCTGTAGTTGCTCGTTAGTGCTCGGGGCAACGACTTATTTTCTTTTTATGACAGACCTGAGCGTATTCACATATAAACTAATGGCAACCTCCGTCGGCATTTTCGGTGCAGCAATCGTCTATACCAATCTTGCCGGTGGTCACGTCAAGTCACTTCGCCGTAGCATGACAGGTCTAGGTTCCGGCATGTTTGTTACGAGCGTCTATGGCGGTGCCTCCTTGGCTGGATACACGATGGGCTTGCTCGTCGAAAACCGGAGCTGGGAGTTTGCCGGCCAAATTCAAATGACGCTGCTCTGTGTGATTATTGCGGTACTCGCTCTCGGGCTGCGAACGGACCAGATGTCGAAGTAGATCTGGATAGGAATTTCTATCGCGTTGTCGGGATTCTGAACTAACCAAAGCTACTATTGTATCGGAGCGAACTATGCCGTATCGCTATTTGGGTCGTTCAGTTATTGCTATTCTAATCGCCGGTATCGCGCCGCTCAGCGCACATCATTCATCGGCACCGCATTTCGATCGCGATACGACGATCGAGTTAGATGCTCTCGTTACCGATGTGAAGTTCGTCAATCTACACGCCTACGTCTATTTCGATGTCGAGGGTGAAGATGGGCAGCCTGCGGCGTGGCGCTGCGAGTTGTCCGCCGCGACGGCACTGCAACGCTGCGGCTGGACGGCGGACACGCCGTTGCAACCGGGGATGCAGATAACGATCTCCGGGGCACCTGCGCGTCGCGAGGATAATGTTTGTTTCCTCAGTTCCTTCACGACGGCAGCTGGAATTCAGGTCAATCGAAACGGCGACTTGATAGAACTCGGGCTAACGGATGCCGAACAGTTCGAAGTTTATGCAGAAGCGACCGGCGATCGACCGCAGTATCTCGATAACGGTCAGCCGAACTTGAGCGGTGCTTGGGATGGATATGGTTCGCACGATTCACTTAGGACTCGCGGAGCACCCGCAGAACATCACGTCGAGTACGGAGGGACACTCAATCGGCTGGTGGGAGGATGAGACGCTTGTCGTCGACACGATTGGGCTCTCGCCGAACACCATTATCCCGATCCAGGAGATCATGCACAGCGCCCAGATGCATGTCGTGGAGCGATATCGTTACGACAGCGAGGGTCAGCGGCTGTTCCGGTCTTACATCGTGGAGGATCCGCTGTACTTCGTCAGTACGTACGCTAGTGAGGACATGATGGGCATTTCCGCCAAGCCCTGGGAGTCGTACGGCTGTCTCGAGTTCGCAGGCGACAACAACCGGCGTCTCGAAGACCGGTAAGCGACCACGACACTTTGACGGGATCTGGCCCGTTACCTTACGACACAGTCGTAGGTCTTGACAGCTTCTCCCAGCAGTGCGTAGAACCGTTGTGAGCTAACGAGCTCGTTAAAGTTGACGGGATCGGTGGTCACGATATCGATGATCAGATGACTGCCGTCTGCACTGATCTCGAAACGCTCGTCGACCGTTGCTTTCCCGCTCAACGGTATGCCGGTTCTGTCGAAGTAAGGCCAGTTGATTTTTGTCGTTCGCACGACGAGCGTTTTATCTTCCCAGTGTCCGACCGAGTAGCCTAACGGACCTACCGGGCGCGCGGCAGCGTCCGTATTCTCGCCGATATAGATAGTTCGCACGACGTCGTTCTCTTGGATGTAAACAGTGATTCGATCATTACCCTCGACAAAGTGCATCGGATGAGGGTTGGACATTGTGGACGGCATGCCGGGCTTGACGCATGCCAAGGCAGGATCGTCTTGCTCTCTGTCGTAGGCGGCCAGCAAAGCTTCTGCCGCTGCAGTCAGTGAGATATCGCTTCTGCCGCCGCCGCGCGCGTCGGGATCGATACTCCAGACTTGGAAAAGGCTGCGCTCCGAGTTATTCGTCTGCAGAGATAAGTCGGCGCCATCGACAGTATCGGACCAGCGTGTTG
>Ga0209980_10000465_pt1 | contig 21792 bp, 34 predicted proteins | sample CR02metaG_FD_183611 | JGI IMG/M metagenome (GOLD analysis project Ga0209980, IMG submission 183611) | Deep subsurface microbial communities from Mariana Trench to uncover new lineages of life (NeLLi) - CR02 metaG (SPAdes) (version 2) | ecosystem: Environmental > Aquatic > Marine > Ocean trench...
ATAGAAAAGCAATGGAGTTAGGAATGGTCGATGGTTAATTTTTCAAATCATCCAACTCATCAAGGCAGTCTGCCAATGTTATGTACCACACGAGGTTGCAATCATCAGTCTAGAAACCATAACAGAAGCAGGCAGCAACCAGATGGCTCTTGGAATGGTGCATGTACTAGATGTGATTGCAGACTATACCAAAGACCCAAAATCAAGGTGGCAAATTGAAAGAAGAAATTAAAGCTGAACACTCTATTATTTTTACTTCTAAAGGTGAGATTATAGTATGTAATCAACATCTTTGCAAATGGCATGGAGTGAAAGTAGATTGATAGAATCAGAACAACGTCTAACTCCTGAAATGGTTACTAACAAACTTGCATGGATGCACCAAAAAAGAGACTTTCTAATATCAATAGATACAGATGAACATGTCAGCTATGAGAAACCAACCACAATCAAGGTGACATTTACTTTTCTAAAAAAGAAGGAGAATGCATGATTCCTACAGTCAAGGCCTATCTTGGTACAAAGACCTCACCAAACAAAACAAGATTTGAGGTTGAGGACATGCTAGAAAAGAACTTTGGTATAACCATGACAGCATGGAAAAGAGAAAACCCAGAGAATACATACTTTGCATTTCAACACAAATCAGAGGGGATAGAAAAAGCTCTCACATACAAGGTTCAGATACCATTCATTGAAAGGAATGAGAGGGAAGTAAAGAACAACAGATATTCAGATTTAATTGCAGTATATGATGAACCAAGGTCTTACAGATTCTTCTATCATATTCTAAAATCAATGATGCTCAATGCACAAATTGGAATGACCTTTGAGGAAACCTTCTCAAGCTATCTAGTGGTAGGAGCACTCCCTGATGGTACACCAAAGAATGTTCAAGAAGTTCTATTAGAGAAGATTGCACTGGGAAAGACACCAGCATTGGCGGTAAAATAGAATGAACATTGAAAGAAGAACCCTTCTCTCCTACATGCTTGGTTTCATTCAAGGGAAAACAGCATGCTCTGGTAAAGATGCTAGAATCATTCTAGACCAAAAACTAATAGAAATGAATCAACCAATAGTAACTAAACAAGAGATAGAATATCTAGTAGATTTACGTGATGAGATAGATATTAGTTTAATGCAGATGGGAGTTAATAGGAGAGAGGCACGACTATTGTCTAAGCACAAGGGGAATTAATCATGACATTAGAGAACATAATCAAACTCTGGAAATCAAAGAAGTGGGGAGACTATCCTGAATCTATACTAGACCAATTTGCCCATGAAAAGTATGGCAGACCAGACCAAAACCCACAAAATTTTACTCTACAAGTAATTAGTGCATGCTTCAAAAAAGTCACAGGTGTAGACCTTATGGAATATGACAAAGACACTACCAAGGTGAGGATTTAGTCATGGAACAAAAGGTCTCAATATTCTCATTTCCCAAACTAGAACAAGCAGAGGCAGAACCAATGATACAAGCCCTTACAAAGCTACTAAAAAAATATCATATAGAACCAATCATAGTCATAGGAGATTTCAATACCATACCCAAAGAAGAATTTCTTAAAGCCATTAAGGGGATAAAATAGTCATGAGATTAGTCTACATTTTTCTAATGGCGATGGGTGGAGGAATATTACTTTCAACAGTCATAGACCATCTTATAGGATGTAGTGGCCCTTTCAGTTGTGGATGGTTTAGTTAATCATGGAAATAAACAGTTCAGGCTCAGGTCAAAACAGGGATGCTCTAAAACGTGACAGTGTCTATGTAGCATTGGTCACTGCTGATTTTTGTAAGAATGAAAATTGTCTTGGGGAAATGCGTGATGCTTTTGCTATGAAGCTTCCAATGTATGCCATTGTGGAATGTGGAACAGATATTCCTGACTTGGTATTAAAAATGCCTTGGAAGAAGATATTCATATTTACACATGATAAACAAATTCCAGTCATCGCAGAATTATTGAAGGTTGAAGTCAACAAAATAAACCGAGGGAGAAACTAGTCATGGCAGATAATACTGAGCAACCCACCTCACCACATGTTGACAAAATCGGCTCTAAACCCCGAAAACCAAATAAGAAATCCAAGGCTACAATAAATCATCAGCTAAAGCTAGAACTAATGCGTACGTGTAAAATCTATGGCAAGTCCTTTGAGGAATCAAAAGCATACTTCAAACTGAGAGGCTTTGAGCTAGGTGAAACAACCTTTACAGACCTACGCACAGAACTAAAGTCTAGAGATGCAGCCAAGGGTTGGTTTTCTAATGAGGCTCTATTTGTAATAGAGGAAGACCACCAGCTATCTGTAGAGAGGATTAGAATGATGGAAGATAGACTGTTACAGGAATTTGAACAGTTAGCTGCTACCAGTTTCTACAAGTACATCAATCAAGGAAAACCAGAACAGGAGTTGATTCGGAACAAGGCTCATGACTATTCAGCTTTAATCAGGGTAATATCACAATTTCAATCATTACAAGAGACCAAGACCAAGATGTTTAGTGCTACTCCACTAGTGCAAGAAGTGATGGAAGTACATGCCAGACAGGAAATAGAGGAAGGCAAACATAAAACCATAAAAGAACAAACTCAAGAGTTTGGGATAGGGCCAATTGTCACGGACTGAGTTATCATGAAGATTTTAGTTGGGTGTGAATTCTCAGGTATAGTCAGAGAGGCTTTTCGGAAGCATGGTCATAACGCCTGGTCTTGCGACCTACTTTCAGCAGATGATAAATCTGAATATCACATACAAGATGACATTCTAAATCATTTAGATGAGAACTGGGACATCGCAATATTTCACCCTCCTTGTACATTTCTAACAATATCAGCAAACAAGTGGTACAAGGATGAACTGGATATGTTCTCTGACAGACAAAATTCTAGAATTGATGCTATAAAATTTTTTATGCAACTAATTAACTGTAACATTCCCAAGGTAGCTGTAGAGAATCCCATTGGTGTGATGTCCAGCAGATATAGAAAACCAGACCAGATACTGCAACCTTGGATGTTTGGGCATGGTGAAACTAAAGCCACCTGTCTATGGCTTAAGGGATTGCCAAAACTGGAACCAACCGATATAGTATCAGGCAGGGAACAAAGATTGCATTATCTACCAAAGACTGATGACAGATGGAAACTACGAAGTATCACTTTTCAAGGTATAGCAGATGCAATGGCCAAGCAGTGGACTAAACCAATACAAAGAACATTGGAGGTGTCATTTTAAATGATGGCTACAGAATGCAATTCTGGCACTTGCATTGAGCATCTATTTTTTAGATGTTGGCATGATTGTCCTTGTAAGAATCAAGACCCAGAATGTGATAATATCCCCAAATGTATTTTTTGTAAACAGGATGTGATTGGTTAAATGCTATTAACACATGAATCAAAAACTCTTCACGAGGCCCGAACTGGCACTCAGTATGTCATTACTGTACGCAAAGATACAATGGCCATACCAAGAAGATTCTACTGTCATTGGATGCTGCCGGGTGACAAGATACAGTATGATGAGAAAGGGAAGGAATTAAAAAATGACAAGGATGGTCGGTGTTGCTTCAATCACAGAATCGGTCTGCCTACTAGAAAGTGGGAGACTGATATTGGTGTATCAGAAACCATCCCAGTGGAGCTGACATCATTCAATTTCAGGATGATGAAGAATTATTTTTTACACAGGAAATACTCTCAAAATAAAAGTAGAGGGAGTGGTGCTTCTGAAATTCTAACAATACGATACATGATTTACAAGTATGCTATTATCATTACTGAACAAAATCGCAAGTGCATCATATTACCCGGAACATCGTCCAAGCTGTCTGATGAATTCTCTACAAGAATCAAGGCTATCTGTGATAAAATTCCCCAGATATATCGTAGAGTGCCTACATCTGACAAGCCCAAAGATTTTAGATTCAAGAGTGGTGGAAGAATCATTCTAACTTCAGCTACTCCTGATGCTGACAGAGGCTTTGAGAATGTAGGGGATATCCATCTAGAAGAAGTTGCTCACTGGGAACTAATCGATGATATGCCGGTATATTATGCTTCAGAAGGAGTGCATGAAAAAACCCAATGCCATCTGGTTCACTCTACCACTCCCAGAGGTAAGCGTGGATTCTACTATGATTTAGTCTGGTCACCAGATGCTACCGGGGATTTCTACAGACACCTTACCAACTGGCGTGAAATTGTTGGACTGCCTGTGATGACCATTGAAGAACTATACGACTATGATATAATCTCAGATAAATTGCTCAAAGAATTACGAGAGCTTTGTGTAGAGAGATATTACAATAACCCAGTCTATCATGATTGGTATGACAATTTTTTCCTTGACAACGGAAAGGTTATTCCCATTGAGCAGCTTGTCAATATTCCCATACCAATTCTAGATATCAATGCCATCATTAATGACTCCAAGACTGACCGTTCTCACTATGACCAAGAACTAGATAATCAGTTCATATCTGGTGAGAATAGAGCTATAGGAAAATTCCAGGAGGAAGACATTCCCAGTCCTGATTTAGCTAAAATACTCAGGGACTTTAAGACTGAGGCATTAGAATAGGACACCTTTTTTACTTACCTGTTCACAGGATAATCATTGACTGAAATCAGATTCCTAGAGAGACAAACCAGTCCATATACTCGTGCACCTGTATTTTTTGATAAGGCTCTACAAGATGGTGGGATAGCCATTGACCAAGATGCCTACACTACTGGATTAGACAGGCTCTATGATATTAGAGGTATGAGCAATATGCACGTTACAATCATAAATTCTGGTGGTTCCAATGGTCTTACCTATACAATTGAAAAAGCTTCAAAAGAATTTACAAATGTCAATGATTTAGTTGATGATGATTTTAGTGAAATAAAGCCAGACACAAATGTTGCCTTTGGTGATTCTGATGTAAGTGATATTATAGATATTTCTCCTGAATCTACAGCGATTAGAGTCAGAGTAAAGAGACAAAGTTCTGGTCAGGATACGACTCTAGAAGGAACTGTATCAACAAATAGGATTGTTTGATTTGGGTGGCACTAGACTTAGACCAGCAGCTGATGGAGGGCATATTATTGAAGATGAAGGAACGCCATTACCACAACAACCAGACCTAAACTTTGTTGGGGATGGTGTAACAGCAGCAGACCTTGCAGGGAAATCTGTTGTAACAATTCCAGGTGGTGGTGGTGGCCCACAAGCTATAAAACCAATTGACATAGGAGTTGGCTTGAAACATGTGTGGCTTTATGACGGATTTTTTTATTCATCTCTTGCTTTCCTTTTAGAACATGGATATGTTGAATTCGGTTCAGGAACTGTATCATTCACAACTGGTATTGGAAAATTAATTGCAACTACAACTAATCTAAATGGTGGTTCGTCAGAAACTGCTACCAGGAAAGCTTGGAAAGTTAATAGTCCACTTCTTAAAGATGATATTTTTTGGAGGTCACTGGTTCAAGTACAAAATAATGCTGGTGGAGCTGTTAGATTTGCTTATGTTGGATTAGTCCAAAGTCCGGTTGAAAACCAAACACTGCTTACAGGAGCACTGGATGCTATGAATGATACTATTGCTTTCATTTCAAGTGAGGCTCAAAATAGTAATAATTGGGTTTGTATGACACAAGATGGTGGAGTTAGAACATTAACAAATACAACAGTAGATTCTAGAAATACAATAAAAAAAATGGAATGCAGAAGTATAGCAAATGGAGATATTGAATTTTACATTGATGATGTTTTAGTAGCTACTCATTCCACTAATGTTCCAGATGGTGCACTCATTGTTTTTAGATGTGGTACTTTGAATTTGACTAATGATATTAACATCATAGACTGTTATGGAGTAACAGTAGCTTCTACACAATCACCATCCTAGTTTCGGTTTAAAAGAATGAATCAGGAGTAAATTAAATAAGGATTTTAAACATTTCATATAGTGCAGTCCTTCGGACGAGCTTCCTCTATTGTGCCCAATGCCAGTATGAATGTGAACTGGGGGACTGCTAATTATTTTAATTATATTTATTACTAAGTGGTACAAACCTGTGTATGAGCAATCCTAACAAACCTGAAGACATCAAAGCATATTGGTTAAGAAAGCTTATTGAAATTGAAGGTTTAATTGTAATTGCAAAATCTCAACCAGATGTTATCATGAACATAAGTCAATTAGATACATTACTTCCCACTACACAAGGTGGCATACCAGTACCAGTTCTGCGATTAACTATTGACCTGAATGAGTCTAGACTGAATGACATTAGGAACAGGGAATGATTGAGGAACCACTTGATAATCTATCAAAAATTAGAGACCAGTTAGTTGCGGTTGAAGAAGAAATGAACAAATTTAACTTGAGAGAACCAGTGGTTGCTGACCTCTTGACAAATCTAATCAGCATGGTCACACAAAGATTAGTTATTTTAGAAGATGCTGATTTTTATGGCTGCCCAGACTGTGATTATTCAGGTGTTAGTAAACATGCTCTTAACACACATATAGGTTCTAAACATGGGAAATTACGGTAAATACACCAGTCTTGACAAGACAGAATTTTCATCAATGTGTCATTACAATGACCACAAAGCATGTGATGGAAAGTTTTTAGTCAGACATACAGGAAAACCTTGTACGTGTCCATGCCACAAGTAATGATGCTTTCCGTTAGTATTTTTTTACGAACTAAAACTCTTTTACTATTATAACCAATACTAATCATGATTGAGAACCAAGCTTTCGTCCACGAGCCAGATATAGTTTGTCAGTACTGCATGAAACTTGTCCCTATCAGTAGGTTCAAGGCACATCTCCATGATGAGCACCTGGGAGTATGAGAGGAATAATGTACCATAATCATTACACAAACCAGTTCAAGGACTTGGCAAATTATTTGAAATACAGTACAACTCAATCAACGAAGTATCAATTAACTAGAGCAGCAAAAATATATTTACAAAAATATGGGCCATCCTATAGAGGCATTCATTTATCATATCCTGATATGAACATGTCAATGTTTGCAATTACACAAAGGAAGATGAGATTTGAAAAAGGCCAATTAGTAGAATGTATCTTTTGTGATAAAGGCCGAGTGGGAAAGGATTATTGTCCTTATTGTCTTGGTGTTGGATTGATTGAAAAAAAACAGATTAAAATATTTAAAAAGACGTGTGAAAAAAGGAGAGGTAAAAATTGAAAGTTAAATTCATTCTACATCCAAAGAATGACTATCTGCCACCCTCAGTGAAAGACGACCCAGTTGTCATTGAACTAGCAGAGGCATATATTCATAATACACCAAATTTCAGATACTGGCTGCGTTGTTATAGATGTGGCAGTGTTGGAAGTCTCAGTGAACATGATGTTCTAGTAGAGGATGGGCTTGTTACTCTCACTCCCTCTGTAATATGTCCCAATCCAGACTGTAAAGCACACTATTTTATCAAGAAGGGAGAGATATGTTAGTCAACGGGTTCTTCAAATATCATCATTCGGTCTCAATCTGAATCTTTTCAGCCCGTTGACCCCATTATTCTTCCTGTAGACAAGTTCATATAGACTACCACCGCCACCACCACCAATGACTTTAAGAAAAGAACAAAGATGCCGAAGAAAATCATGCCAACGAATTTGGCCATACAAAGGTAATAAACGAAAAGGTGCTGTTGTTAGATGCCCTGACTGTAGAAGTGAGGTAAAACTACAATGAAATATTCATTGTTGACCATAATTGGTCTATTTACCCTAGCTATTGGAGCCAGTTTTGTCTATGCAGAAGAATATACTCTCAAAATCCCATTCGATATAACCTCTGTCAAGTGTAACGAAGTAACAGATGAATTAATTGTTACTTGTATTTTTCAAGGAACCGAACCATTCAAGGTGACTGTTGAAAACAAAACACTCACCCCTGAACTAACAGAACCTGAAGTAATCACTGAAGAAACAGAATCAATTCCAGAACCTGAAGACACAATGACTAGAGAAGAAAAAGACATCCAACGAATGATTGATAAGATTACATATGATTTGGAAACACGACCAGATGCAGTTCCACAAGCAGATAAACAACTCCTAGAGCTTCTATTGAGAGCTCAGGACAAGTGTGAGTTTGGAATAGAGGAAGGACAACCAATACAGACCTATCAGATATTTGCAATTCCTAAAGGCTACTTCTATCCTGAAGATACTGACTTTTCAAAATATAACATGCTTGGTAAAATAACCCAGCTAGTTGAGGCTTGTACCAATTGGGAAGAATACAAACCAATATGGTTAGGCCCACAATATGAGGACATCAGAAAAGCCAATGAAGAAGCCATTACGATTGTAGAGGAAAGAAATCTCGCAAGAGATTTGTTTGCAAAAGAATGGATGAGTCTTCAGAACATCACAATCGCTGATGAATACATGAACGCAGCAATTTCAGCACACGATATTCTTGAAGAAGAAGAAGATGCAGCAAAATTCATGTGTAGTGTACTTGGTAAGCAAAGAGGACTTTGTCCAAGTGGTATAGGTGAAGAAATCTATGTCTATGATGGAACAAACAATCCAGCACTCTCAAAGTATCTGCAATACAAAGCAGACCCAGAGAATCAAGTTGGTGAGCCAAAATACAGCGTATCAACTGACCCAAAGTGTTACACACTAGCGTCCTTTGCAAAGCAATACGACCTAGATGAGGAATCAAGACGTTCACTACTAGAAGCAGCCGGGTGTAGGATATGACCAATTACCTAACCAAACGTTCGCTAATCATAGCAGTCGTATTGAGTGCTGCCATTGGCATAGGTAGTTTTGGAGTATATCTTCAAACATCAAGTGCTGACCTGACAGACCAAGAGGTCTATCGGATAATCAAGAACTGGCACGATGACAATGGACACCTGTTTGTTTCACAAGAGGAACTAGCAGCAGCACATGAAGTAATCAACAAGGCCATCGATGCACCTCATCCCGAATATGCACCTCACGATGCGACTGTTCTAGCCTTTGAAGATATTCGAGAGGATATAGCAGATTTAAAGATAGAAAATGCAAAGCTGAAGATTCAGATTGTAGGTACAGGTAGACCGTCACAGGGAACTATCTCTGTATCAGTTGGTGCTAGTTGCTACGAGAGAGGCGATGTCGTCCACTTCGAGGGCATGGCAACTCCAAGTAGACAACTGACCTCGTCAATCTACATCACAATATCAGTGAAGGAATACACTCCAACAACACAGACTCAATCAAATGGTTCGTATAACCTCTTTTGGGTTGTCCCAAATGATGCAGACTTTGGAACATACACTGTCAAGTTGAAAGACTCTGGCGGTAAATTCGGTGAAATCAACGTTAGTATTCGAGAGAATTGCTAACATCAATCCTTTTTTTTATTATTCCTATGGTTTGTGCACCATATGACTATACAGACTGTGGATATGATTTAGTTTTTCAGCCGATGGGTATTTTGAAAGGACAATATGATGGGGGATATGAGATTTACTTTAATCCCTGGCATCCAAATTATCTCGAAGAGGATTGTTTTGGCTTTACAGTATGGAAGCACGAGTGGCTACATGTGAGAATTGGAGCTTTTCATTTAAACTCCATGAATACTTATTATGACATTCAATGTTTATTGCGAGATGGTTACTCTATGAAGTACGTCATGTCCTCATCCGAATGGTAAATTCTTATACAGATAGCAATTGAATAATTCCAGTGCAAAAATTAGACCCTCAACAGAAACATATCATAGATACAGCTTTTCTAGATACTGGTGGTGCAGTGGATTACGCTGCACTCAATATGTGCACCACTGATACAGTTTCAAGAAAAATTTACATTCGTGATACGGTATTCTGGAAGCTTTCTGAGGCAGACCATGTAACATTTGCTTCTATAAGAAATGATGTAGCAATTCTACACCAACGAATTCATTTTAGCATGATGGGTTGTGAGACCAACAACTATGGCAGAACTGAAATTGAATCACTCCGTAGGGACTATGCACTGAAAATCTATCCTTTCAATACAGTTGGCAAGCTAACAAGCAAAAAATTAATTCAAAGGGGAGTAACTATGGAAAAGAATTCAATAGTAAAATTTGTCAATTCCTGGAGGCAAAATGCACTAGAAGACCCTACTAACCAGATGAAACTGGGCCAGATTGTACTACCAAAAAATAAAACTCCTGAGATGTTACGATGGATGAGCCAGCTTGATTCCTTTGTACGCAGAGACCCGGAAGGCTTTGCTACAGGACATCCAAAGTATGCTGCTGAAGGCTCTGGGCATGATGATGGAATTATGGCAGCACTTGGTAATATCTTCATGATTAAGACAAAGATTTTTGGAATATTCACTGGCAGACCATCCACTGGTGTTATTCATCACAAGGATAATCCTCAAACTACTCCAAAAGATATTGTAAAGGGAGCTGGCCTTGTTATTGGACATGTAGATGATAGCTATATGTATGGAGAGTTGTAATTAAAATAATTAAATACTAGACCATTATTCACTAGACATGGGAAAACAACAACTGTGGGGTCTAAAACTTTTGAGGCGAAACAATCTACCAGTCCATCTCTCAGTAGGTCAAAAAAAGGCTGGCGATTTTTCAGGTAAATTTTGGGTTTGGGGAGATGGGAAAAAGACACACATTAAATACATTCAGATGGCAATTAGAAGCAGAAAGCGATTACCTCCTGGATTCTACAAAGCTTGTGAAAAAGATGAGAATGCTAGTGTCAAACACATGGCCAGTATAGCTAAAAAATTGAAGATAAGGGAGATGAAATAGAATGGAACATGACGTAGTTGTTGACTCTATGGGTGGTGCAATCGTAATTAGTTGCAAGGCATTGGACTTTTACAATATTGAACTATTAGGAAAGGTCAACAAAACGGATATCAAAAAAACTATTCTCAGACAGAAGGTTATCTCACCTGATGATGATAGAGCAAAGTTCACTGTAAAAATCATAGACAACAGGCCAGAGGAACTAGAAAGCTTCAATGAAAAACGTAAGAGGGAATCCCTCGAGCACAAGCCCAAGCAGAATCGATTATAGCCTACATCTTTTTATTCTTCAGTCTGTTATCTCATCTTATTGGACACTAATAATACCAAAAAGACCACAAGAAAGCGTAAAACAACCGCTAAACCTCCCAAAAGCAAATCATTCTATGCTAAAATGGATGAGATAGTCAGCAAACAGACTGACACCCAAAAGAAAGACATGAAAGCTCTTGAGACAAGAGTGGCTGGTATTTCATTCACAGATTATGCTGAATACAAATTCATGGGTGGAGATGGTGTAAATGACCCCTTCATTCAAAAACACATGGGCATTAACATTCCAAGAAATTACACTCCCAGAATGACAACTGTTCCTGTCAATGTAAAATGGAATGAAGCTAACAATGTCATACAGAGCATAAAGCCATTCACTGCTGCTGAGATGAAAGCTATGACAACCAACTTGGGGAACACCCAAATGGAAATTAAAACTGGTAAAGTCAAGCCATACAGTGCAAAACCAGACACTAGAATCATCTGGCCAAAATATTATCAGAATCCCTATCAATATCAAGATTATGTTTACTTACAAGATATCTATGCCAATACAATAGCTGGCAGAATTTTTGATGTAGTTGTTCACTTTGCACTAGCTAGAGGAATCAGACCAAAGCTAAAGGTTCGTAATGAAGAACAATACGATACTCCAGAAGCAAAAATGAAAGTTCTAAAAGACCACAAGTGGATGACAGATGCACTAGAGGAAATTGATAGAAATGTTTCAACATCTTCTGCACCAACTGCATTCACATCAGAAGACCCAGACAAAGGAAGGATAGAGTCTATTGGGCCTTACGGAACAGCCGAATCAACTGATACACCAGTGTACGATACTTCACTTCAAAGAAAATGGCAAGCAGCTATGATACTTGGTCTTATGTTTGGAAGAGACTGTATTGTACCAAGAGTTGACCCAGATGATAATACAGTAAAGGTGACAAATTTTAAGAAAGAAGTTGAATACAAAAATATCCCAAAAATTATGCTGGTCATCCATCCCAGAGATATGGGATTCAACTATGTAGATTACAGGACTCATCGCTTACTAGGACTACAACTGAATAATTCCAACTGGATATTAAAACCAGATGAGATGATATTCTGGGAATGGAAACCAGACAACCCGGTGTATGGCAGTAAATTCTATGGAATGTCTGCTGCACAGTCCATGATGGGCAGTGCTAGAACACTAAGAAGAATCATTGAGGTAGATTTCCCACTCATTGCAAAGACCAGGTGGTCTGGCATGTACTGGTTGGTATTCAAGAGAAAGGGTGAGAGTGTTGGTACATCTGATTTAGAGCTTACAAAAATTCTGTCTAACATAGAACTGAATGGTATCAATGCCACACTAGAGGAAAACCCAAGAGAAGACTTTATGCTACACAAGATTGACCTGGACCCAAAAATTGCTGAACTACTCCAAACTGTCAAAGACTTTATTCAATACATGATGTCCCAAGTTGGAATGCCACAGGGATTACTGTATGGTGAAGCAGACCTAAACCGAGACACTCTATCTAAAAAAATTGCAGTATGGACAAAGGGACAGCTAAAATCCTATCGTGACTGGTTCTTGGAAGCAGTCACCAATATGTGGTACAGAAGAATGACCAAGACTCTTGAGGAACAGTCTGATGTATGGAAAAAAGCAATGAAGGACTTTGAGGTTATTGCTGATGTAGAGGAATTCAGACTAGAAGATATGCTAGAACAAGTGGAATACATCAGCAAATTGCAGCAACTAATAGGCCATCCAATGACTACCAAAGCCTTGGGAGAAATGTTAGATATGCCAGACATTGACAGTATGATAGACCCAGATAGAGAACCAACAGAGGCCTTGGACACTAACAATTTCCAAATAACTGAACAAGGCACTCAACGAAGATTTGGTGTCGGAGGAACTAAAAGTTGAAAAATTGTTGTAAAGACCATACCAATCTTGAAATAATCAACTTTGGCAAAACTGCTAAGTGTACAGTCTGTGGTGAGACACACCGGATCTACAGCTAATGGTAATTGAGTACATTGCAGTAGGACTGGCCATTGTAGCTGGAATTGCAGCAACCATTGCATACATTTATCGAAAGGGAATATCTCAGGGAATTAATACAGCATGTGGCAAACGAATAGAGGATAAGATAGATAAATTACAAAAAGATGGTGATACAGTCCACAAGGAACTAAAGACAGAAATTCATGAGATTAATGGAAAGATTGACAAGCTCACAGGTTCATTTGAAACCATTAAAGAACTAATCAAGCATAATTAATCTAATTCGTCTTTAATTTCTTGTTCATTCAAACCTTCTTTTCTAAGGCTCTCTGCAACAAGTTTTTTTACATCACTTGGAGCCATAAAAGAAAAGTGTTTGCTAGTCCATCTAAGAGCCTGATTAACGGTGGTTTCATCACCCATTAAACAACTGTAATAGTGAGCAATTATGTCAAGCTGTTTTCCTTTATAACCTAATTTTTTTAGTTCTACTCTGTTCATACCGTCTTCATCAAGTTCTATTTCTTTTTGCATAGTTAGTTTACGCTTCCTTAGTATATAAATATTAATTAAAATAATTAAATTAATTAAGTTTATAATGTAGGACTTCCAATACTAAGTATGAATGTAGACCAATTCAAAATTGATGACTGGGTAGAAAAAATGTGGAAGAATTCACCTGTTGAACATCGTGATGATTTTGGTGCTGATGGTGAAGTAAATGAATGGCATATTGAAGATATGATGAAAAAATTTAAAATTACTGATTACAAACTTGCTAGCAAGATGTTTGAATGGGGACTAAAACATGTTGATAAAATTGTAGCAACAAAACGTGCAACTGAAATTCGTAATCAATTTCAAGGAATTTCAAATGAAAAATTAAAAAATCAACTTCGTTCAGAAGGATATCCATCTTTTACATTAGAATATGCGAGTTGTATGAGTTGAAATCGGTACACGATATGACAAAAGCAGAACTGTTATCAGAGAAAAAATATGTATCTGCCAGACTAAATACCAATCAGGGAGCACAGGCCTATCTAGAGGTAATCAATATGTTAATCGAGGAGTTTGATAACTAATGGAAAAATATGAAGGTTATCCAGATGACCCAGATGACAAAGATAAAAAACCTCTAACAGTCAGACTCTTTGAAAGAGCAAGAGGCATTAAGGCTGGCGATAAATTTATTGCAAGAGAGATAATTGTTGAAGGCCACAGTGGAATAGAACTAGTGAGGGTTGAGGACTGATGAAATACTGTTTTATTTGTAAAGTTTGGTGTCCCAAATGCAATCATTCTAAAAAGAATATCCCACATTGGCAAGATTACGAGGTTGAGAACAGATGAAGCTATATCACTGGAACTTTACAGAATGTGATGGCAGAAAGGACTGTCCATACAGTCTACACACTATAGATGATGGTGAGGACTATGCCAATTAAAAGAACCCCAATTCCAAAAGAGCAAACAACATTCGCTGAGTGTAATTGTCATTGTCACACTGATGACTGTCAAGATGATACAAGACAATTACATTGTCAGGACTGTAAAGGAGGCCAGAACTGATGCCAACTAAAGCAGAACATCTCTGCCCTCACTGTAAGCTTGGAAAACTCAGATGTGATTCTATGATTGCTCATGCAAAGGACTGGAATACTGATGGGTAAAATCGCAATAGAACTCCAATGTCCTAAAGGCCATGATATTTTTCTAGCTTGCTATAGAAATGCTAGATTCATCAAGAGAATCAAAGGACTATTGTACTGTCCTAATTGTAAACAATTTTTCAAAGACCCAAGACCAAAACCAATTCGTGTGAGAGTGCCAGCTCATTGATTCCTTACTACGATGAAGAAACAATCTGCGGTTGTTGTAATAAGAATATTAAAAAAGTAAATCAAATTGTTTGTAGCGAATGTCATAGAAAATGTGTGCCAGGAAAGATATGAAAGACGATAAAATTAAAGTCCTCGATGTTCGTATGCCAAAAGAAGAACAAGAGAAACCTGAATTTCTAAAGAGCCTAAAGGAAAAGAATTTCAAATATCAAGTTAAAGTTAAGATTGGAAGTAAAATCAGATTCATGTATGGTGATGACCCAGTTCAATTAGAAATGTATGCTCAAGCTATTAATGCAAAAATTCTAAAGACAACGAAATTATGAAGTGCAGTGAAACTGGACTAGCAGGCTGTGATAACTTAGCAACTCGCAAAGCAACGTTCACTGACAAAGAAACAGGAGAGAAATCTGTTGCATACTATTGTGAAATTGACTACAAAGAGGCATTCGACTTGAAAGCATTAGGAATGAAAGTGAGGGTGGAAAAATTATGACTAAATGTAAAAAATGGCGTGGAGTTTGTGCTTATTGTGATAATGAACGATTGTTTGGCGAGGACACTTGTGGAAGGCATACAAATTGACTAACATTTGTCAACGTTGTAAGGAACCAATTGCAGATGGAACTCGTCATGTTAGAGCACAATTCTGGAACCTTTGTGCTGTACAAACCATTTGGCAAGACAAGAACCCTAAATAGAACTATGCCACACATAGTTTGTGGCAGACAAACCAATTCGCCCAATCATTGTAGTTGAAGCAATCCCCATTGAGGTTGAGAGGGGACAAACTATCAGCATATCAGCTAGGTTATTTGACCAACATAGCATGCAACCACAAGAAGTCTCAAGAATTTTTATGACTATCACATCCATGAAAGATGGCACAATTGTATGGCCACTTGAAGTTGTCAGGAAAGATGCAACTGGTTTTGACATCATGATAGGAACTAAAGACATGAAGGGTGACCAGTCCTACCTGTTAAGAGTCTCAAACAACTGGAACCTATCCCCTTCTGCCAGTACAACTTTTACAGTACTAAAAAAAAAGACTGTACTCCCAATTATCCCAATCATCGCCCTTATCCCACTCATATTGCCAGAGGACGATTTGAGATTAGTTGAAGAATACATTTTCAGAACACAAATGGACCATCGTGTGTGTCCAATATGCAAGCCCTTTGAGAACCTGGTGTTCCAACCAGAAGATACCAATATCCCCATTATCCCACTTCACATGAATTGTAGATGCACTATGGATGTAATTTTTGTAAATCCAGGCCAACTCACTGCTCAGATGAGAAAGGCTGCTAGAATTGCCATTCTAATGGATAAAACCAAAATTCCTCGTCAAGCCATAAAAGTTATCAACTCCCAGTATTACTAAAAATGGGGTTGTGGAAGCAAGTACACCTCCCAGTACAGGTGACGGAAGGAATGTCAGCTGCACGCCCAAAGGTAAGTTATTGCTTTCATAATCTTTAATACAAATCTTAGATTCTAGAAATCATTGAAACAACAGCTAATCCATAAGCACTATATCGGCTCTGCCCATACCTATGAAATTCTAAAGCAAGACCCAGCTAGAATGGATGTTGCAATTCTCAAGACCTTTTTCATTGATGATACAGTCAATGCAAATGATTGGCGAGCTACATGGAAAGGCCTAAAACAAGATGCTGAGGATTTACTTGGAATCCCACTAGTTCTACAGGAAGACCTGGAACACCCAAAGTTTTCAACACAAAAATTGTTTGACCGGGGAACAATTTTTGATTACGATATTGATGAAGCAAACCACAAAATTATTGTCTACGTTAGAATTACAGACGCAGCTATTATTGAACGAATCAAATCTGGTGAATTAGAATATGTCTCTCCGGCTGTGATTCCTAGAGGGAGTGAATACATGAATACAGTTATGGGTATTGATGTATTGGATAGAACTTTACCACTTCACTTGGCAATTGTTGGAGACCCAGCGTATGGTAAGGACAAAGCTAAGATGTCAGAACTATGCACTGGTGACGGAGTGGCATGTTATCAAAGACTAAAAATGATGAAGGTGGCCAGTAACATCTATTTCACTGCAAGTGAACTACAGGACTGTGTCTCACGCAAAATACCTATTATAAAGGATGAACATCCCTCAATGTCAAATGAGCAAGCTGCTGCTGTAGCTTATTCAATGTGTAGAGCCGGAACTGCGGATGTCAGTGCACCTAGTGATTCTCCATCAAGTACGGGAATAGATTCTATTCTGAAAATCTCTGATTCTGCCAGTGATGTTGTTGGCCCTCTTACCCAAATTCCTTTTATCAAAAAATTGGCTGCTTCAGCTTCAAGACTCAATAGTGTTTTTAACAAGATGAAAACTGGCAGCTTGTATCACATGCACGAAGGTTCGGAAGGCTATTGGATAAAGGCCAAGGGAATGGATGTCTTTGTTGCAAGGAATCAATCAATTAAAGCAGCCCTATTAGACCAATGTGGATGTGCAAAGCTTGCAGCAAATGGCAAAATCAGTCAAGAAAGAGCAGACTATCAAAAAACTGACAGTGAAACAAAGAATTGTAGCTCTTGTAGATTCTACAATTATGAAAAAGAAACCTGTCAGGTGGTTGAAGGTAAAATAGAGCCATATTATGTCAGTGATTTATGGCAAGCAAAACTCTAATTTTTTTTCTTAATATCCTGTAGAACCAAATATCGCAAGTAGGCACTATCCGAGATAAACCCCTTCTCTCCACGCTTTTTGATGATTTTTGGCTTGTCAATTGGAGCTATGTAGGTTGTTACCTGTACCATCTTGGACTGTGACATACCGTGTCATACCGTGTTATACCTTAAAAGCTTGGTGTTAAATACAGATTGACAAATAAGGTAAAGCAAGTATGCCACCAGAATTAACTCTAGAATCTCTAGCCTTAACTCTTGATTCTATCCAAAAAACAGCTAATAACATGCAAGATAAAATGGAAAGAATGAAAGATAATCTCCCAGATGGCAATCATGGTGCTCAAACTGACGAAGACAAAGAAAAAATGGAAGCCCAAGAAAAAATGGAAGAAGAAAAAAAAGAGGCACTCAAAGGTAGACGAGCTAGAAGGGATGCTGCAATCAAAGCTGCCCAGGAAATGGATGATGAAGACAAAAAAGATGCAGCCATTAAAGCAGCAATGGACTACATGAATCACGATGAGAAAAAGTCAAAGTACAAAGGTCAGGATGACGATGAAAACAAGAATGAGGCTCAAACAGATGAAGAGAAGGAAGAACATGCTGCTGTTGCAAGTATTTTAAAAGAAAAGAAATTTGATTACATTAACAAAATTTTAACCGCTAACAAAATTTTCAATCCAGGTGAAGTAAAGGCAATTGAGAAAAGACTGAAGAAAGCAAACATCAGTGAACTAGAAAAAGAATGGACTCATGTCAAACCATTCGTTGCCAATGTACCAAACGCACCCCAAGAAAAACCAGAACCATTCATTCCATATTTTGCAAGTATAATGTCCCCTGAGGAAATTGATGCTTCACAATTAAATGCAAATTCACCTGATTCTGCATTTGCTAAACTTACTACAAAAGAACTCTTGGAGATGGCTAACTAATGGGAGAACCAATTCCGGGCGATATCGCAGACCCAGTAAGACTATCCACTACAAATGTCAAGATTAAGGGTGGCATTATTGGTTTCAAAGGTGACTATCTTGTAAAAGATGGTGGAAATGATTTCTTTACATTAGCAGATACTACATCAGTGGGCCCAATATTAGCAGCAGTAACAGACGTTGGTTTTGTTCAAGCTCAAGAAGATTTTGATTCAACTGGCATAGCTGACGGTGTAGTTACTGTAGCAGCATTTGATTTTCAAGCAAGAGTTTATGCCTTTGTTGCAGCAGCATTGAATCCCGGTGAACTTGTAGAACTTGCAGTTCTAGTTGATGATTCTCCAGGCCCAGCAATTGTTGGCTTTGCACCAATATCCACTGGTGAAAAAGTGGGACGTTACATTAAACTTTCTGGCGATAATCCAGTTGGAGTTTCCACAGCTAACGCTGTTGCAATCGTAGACTTAGGAGCTGCTTCTTAATGGGACATAATCAGATGCTTGGCATTGTTAGGAATGCAGACGAAATCATTGCAGAAAAGGCAGCCTATGGTAGAAATATTTACACTACAACCTTTGTTCCTAAACTTGGAATGATTCTCAAAGGAGACCATTCTAATTCCTACTTTGGTATGCCAGATGCTGACTTGTATTATGCAGGTCAAGTAGATGCAACAATGAATGTTAGCAGAGGCGATATTAACACTCCACACATGGCAGCAAAACAAGACCCTGACTCTGATTACAAGAGACAATACTTCGGTTCAGTTCGCAAAAATGTCACTGTAGAATATTCCGCTACAACCAAAAAAGCACTTTGGTTAGAAGCACAAGTGAAACAAGCAAAAAAGAACTTTATCGCTAATGGTGGAAATGTATCAGCACTATCTGGAATGCCACCTTATTTAGCAGCCCAGATGTTTGGAAACAAACTCAATCCATATCAGGCTTCAGTCCCACCTGGAGGCAATGATTCAGCAGCACAGGTTGTTGGCCCATTAACTCAAATTCCATTTATCCAAGATGTATTAGGATTCCCAACACCAGAATACTGGATGAACGAGCTTACAACTAAAGTAGCACTTCCACAACTCCACGCAGAGCAACCAGAGACTGACTGGGGAACACCAAACTTACAACTCGAGCCAACTCAATTCGTTGAGAATCGAAGACCTGACTTTGATAGTCACTTCTTCCTTGCTAAGAGAAATGAGTTTGCCTTTATCATTCCAAGAGAATACCGATACAGAGCAACCATTGACCCATACAACATCTATGTACGACAAGCATCTGATGGTCTTAGACAAGCAAGAGAAGCTCTAACACTTCTAGCAATGTCTGGTCTACCTGACCAAAAGACTGGTGGATTTGACCCAAGCGGTGTTGATATCCCAGACCCAACTACTGATACAGCAGGTGGTTATCCAGCTGCACTTAACAACTCAAAGTCATTCTATGAGCAATTATTTGCTAACTACTGGGATTCTACAAGACTCCAAATTGACTCTGTCATAATGCATCCAGTTGACTTTGTAAACTATGAATCCAACTTCTTCACTAACGGTTGGCAAGGATACAATGATGTATCTGACTGGGGACTAATTCAATTCCCTGGATTCAAGAGGGCAATCCGTACTGCTATCTCACCCTTTGTTCCACAGAACAGAGCCTACTTCTTTAACAGTAGATTCGTTTTCACTGGTGAAGGCCCAATGGTCACTGAGACTTGGGCAAAACCAGAGGCTAATTCTGATGCTGGTGCATATCGTGACTATGTTGATGTTAGAATATTCAATTCTAAGAGAGCAGGGTTCAAGGCAGTAATATTGGGAACATCACCTGAAAGTGAGATTACCACTCTAGCAGAAGCAAGAGACCTAATCAAGCCACCAGTAGACCTACTTGAGAAGAACCAAACATAACCACTTTCTTTTCTCCATTGTTAAATAGGACTTGATGATATTGGAAGTGAATAACGATGCCACCAAATGTTTGTAAAGTCTTCATTAATGTACCAAAATTCTCTTACAAACCTCTGGTTTGCAAGACTGATGTAATAGAGACTCGTGACATTAGAGGAACTGGTAAAGCCAACAAAGCTGATTTTTTCTTTCTTACTAAACCAAACACCATTCGAGAGAAGGCAACACTGGATTTGCTATATCCTACACCAAACTATCTAAAATTTGCACTTCAGAAAGGTTTGGGAGCTTTTGCTAGAGTAACAACTGGTGGCTTCAGTAGAGTAACAACTGCCGGATTCCTAAGAGTGACAGCAGGGTGATGAATGGTGTCTACTAGAGAAATTGGTCAGTTAAATCCAGTTGGGACTCCTTTACTTGCTGACCTGTTAGAAATTGAACAAGCTGGTGTTTCTTTCAGTGCAACTATAAATCAGATTCTTGCTTTAGCTACTACCAATCTCAGCAGTATAGTAATTGATGCTGACAAAGATTGGCTGACTCGTAATATCACTAATGTTGGAAATTTCGGTATTGTTGGATTCATGGATATTGCTGAAATTGCAACTCCGATAGACCCGGCTGCAAATGTTGGTAGACTCTATTCAAAAGATTTGACAGGAGTAACAACTCTATTTTATAGAGATAGTGCAGGGGTTGAAACTAATCTTTTCCTTGGCAGTGAAGTATTCTCATGGAGTGCTAATCATGACGCAAATAGTTTTGCACTAGAACAAGCAAAATTTGCAGATGGTGCTGACAATACAAAAATAATTGACCTGAATCTTGCAGGGATGACAACAGGAATAGTCCTAACAATTTCTACAAGCCAATCAACTGTTCAGACTCTAACAATACCAAATATCACAGGAGCTGATGTTTTTGTTACAGAAAACTTGCCCCAAACCCTAGCTAATAAGACAATAACTCTGCCAACAATAGCAGACTTTTCTAATTCTTTACATGACCATCAAGATGCTGCTGGTGGTGGCCAACTAGATTCTACACTTGCATTATCTGACACAGCGAACATTGCTTACCTGAATACACCCAATGTCTACATTGCTGGACAAAGACAAGACTTTCTTGGTCTATTAGCTGGCACTGCCGGGCTTAATGTTGGTGCAATAGGTGGCAATCCAACCGTACAAGTTGATGGTGACATCTGGTACAACTCTGCAACAAATACATTGTTTGGTAGAATCAACGGTGCAGATGTTGATTTAGGACAATTTAGTGGAGAAGTTTTTGTTTGGACAG
>Ga0209980_10000466_pt1 | contig 21784 bp, 20 predicted proteins | sample CR02metaG_FD_183611 | JGI IMG/M metagenome (GOLD analysis project Ga0209980, IMG submission 183611) | Deep subsurface microbial communities from Mariana Trench to uncover new lineages of life (NeLLi) - CR02 metaG (SPAdes) (version 2) | ecosystem: Environmental > Aquatic > Marine > Ocean trench...
CGCCCGCGACCCCAAATCCACCGAGCCTGGGCCCGGCGCCTCCAAGTCTGGCGCCTCCAAGTCTGGCGCCTCCAAATCGGGGGCCTATCAGGTGCTGGCGCGCAAGTACCGCCCGGCCCGCTTCGCCGATTTGATCGGCCAGGAGGCGGCGGTGCGCACGCTGACCAACGCGATCGAGAGCGGGCGCGTGGCCCAGGCCTTCGTGCTCACCGGCGTGCGCGGAGTCGGCAAGACCACCACCGCCCGGATCATCGCCCGCGCGCTCAACTGTGTCGGCCCCGACGGCAAGGGCGGGCCGACGCCGGAGCCCTGCGGCGTCTGCGACAACTGCGTCGCCATCGCCGCGGACCGCCACATCGACGTGCTCGAGATGGACGCGGCCAGCCGCACCGGCATCGGCGACATCCGCGAGCTGATCGAGAGCGTGCGCTACCGCCCGGTCCAGGCGCGCCGCAAGGTCTATATCATCGACGAAGTGCACATGCTCTCGCCGCAGGCCTTCAACGGCCTGCTCAAGACCCTGGAGGAGCCGCCGGAGCACGTGGTCTTCATCTTCGCCACCACCGAGGCGCGCAAGATCCCGGTGACCGTGCTGTCGCGCTGCCAGCGCTTCGATCTGCGCCGGCTCGACCAGGACGAGCTGGCCCGCCACTTCGCGCGCATCGCCGAGGCCGAGGGCATCGCCATCGACGGCGAGGCCCTGGCCATGATCGCGCGCGCCGCCGACGGCTCGGTGCGCGACGGGCTGTCCTTGCTCGACCAGGCGATCGCCCTGCAAGGAGGTGCCGGGGCCGGTGACGGGAGCGATGCGGCGGTCGGCCCGGTGGTTGGCGCCGAATCAGTGCGCGCCATGCTCGGCCTCGCCGACCGGGCCCAGGTCTTCGATTTGCTTGAGGCGGTCCTGCGCGGCCAAGCGCCCGAGGCGCTGGCCATTCTGGGAACGCTCCATGAGTTCGGCGCCGACCCGGTGGTGGTGCTCAAGGACCTGCTGGAGGCGTGCCACTTCGTGACCCGTGGCAAGCTGGTGCCCGAGACCTTCGAAGGCGCCGGGGTGCCCGAGACCGAGCGGGTGCGCGGCCGCGCCCTGGCCGAAGCGCTGGGCCTGCCCGATCTGGCGCGCGCCTGGCAGGTGCTGCTCAAGGGCCTGGGCGAGGCCCGCTCTGCGCCGTCACCCGTGCAGGCGGCCGAGATGGTGCTGATCCGCCTGGCCCACGCCAGCCAGCTGCCGAGCCCGGCCGACTTGGTCGCCCGACTGCAAGACAACGCCATCCCGGCCACAACGGCGCCGGCCGCACCGGTAGCGAAGACGCCGGTCGCACCCCCCGCGCCCGCTACCGAGCCGGCCGCGCCCGCCGCGCCGGCTTCGGACAACGGCGGCGCCGGGTCCGCACCGCGTGCCCAGGCGGCGGCCCAGGCGGGGGGCCAGGCCGTGAGCCCGGCCGAGCCTGCGCCCGAGACCGAGCCCGAACCTGCCGCCGGCGCGCCCCTCGCCGAGGTGCCTCAAGGCCTACGGTTGGAGAGCTTCGAAGCGGTGGTGGCGCTGGTGCGGGCGCAGCGGGAGACCATTCTGGCCAACCATCTGGAGCGTGACCTGCATCTGGTGCACTTCGAACCGGGCCGCATCGAGTTCCGCCCGGCCGAGGCCGCGCCGCGCAACCTGGCCGGACAGCTGGGCGCGCTGCTGCAGGCGACGACCGGGGCGCGCTGGATGGTCAGCGTGTCCGGTGAACCGGGCGCGCCGTCGCTCGCCGAGCAGGCGCGCGAGCGCGAGGCCAAATTGGACGAGGCGGCGCTCCGGCATCCCCTGGTCCAGGCGGCGATGGAGGCCTTCCCCGGCGCCAAGATGGTCGATCGACGAGACCGGTCCGTCGATTCGGAACGCGACCGCGCGGCCGGCGATCCAAAGACATCCGAGGAGGGAGACGAGCGGCCATGAAGAATCTCGGCCAGATGATGAAGCAGGCCCAGGAGATGCAGGCCAAGATGGCCGAAATGCAGGAGCGACTGGCCGAAATCGAGGTGACCGGCGCGTCCGGCGGCGGCATGATTCAGGTGACGCTCAACGGTAGGGGCGAGATGCGCAAGGTCGAGATCGACCCGGCGTTGGTGAATCCGAATGAGGTCGAGGTGCTCGAAGACCTGATCGTGGCCGCGACCAACGACGCCAAGGTCAAGGTCGAGGCCCAGGCCGCCCAACGCATGAGCGAGCTGACCGGCGGGCTCAACCTGCCGCCCGGATTCAAGCTGCCGTTCTAGAGGCCACCGAGCTTGCAAGCGCGCCGCCCCTCGCCTCCGGCGTTCTCGCCGCCCGCACTCTCATGACCGTCAGCGATATCGACCGCCTGATTCAGTTGCTGGCCCGGCTGCCGGGCCTGGGGCCGCGCTCGGCGCGCCGGGCCGCGCTCAAGATGATCCAGAAGCCCGAGACCTTGATGCTGCCGCTCGCCGCCGCGCTCCAGCGGGCCGCCGACAACATCCGCACCTGCGCGAGCTGCGGCAATCTCGATGTCAGCGACCCCTGCGCGATCTGCCGCGACCCGGGCCGCGACGCGGGCGCGATCTGCGTCGTCGAGCAGGTCGGCGATCTCTGGGCGATCGAGCGCAGCGGCGCCTTCAAGGGCCGCTACCACGTGGTCGGCGGCACGCTCTCCGCGCTCGACGGGCGCGGCCCGGCGCAGCTCAACATCGCCACCCTGGTCGCGCGGGTCCAGGAGGCGACCGATGGTGCGCCCGGGGCCGGCCAGCCGGGCCAGCCGCGCGAGGTGATCCTGGCGCTGAGCGCCACGGTCGACGGCCAGACCACGGCCCACTACATCGCCGAACGCCTGGCGGGCTTGGGCGTTGCGGTCTCGCGTCTGGGTCAGGGCGTGCCGGTCGGCGGCGAACTCGACTATCTCGACGACGGCACCCTGAGTGCCGCCTTCAAGGCCCGCCGGCCGACAGATTAATCAAAAAATAGTTAATTTATTGATTTAATATATTTATCAATATGATAGAAGAAATTTAATTATTAACCAAGTCCGCGGACGGCCGGATACTACGTGTTAATCAAAAATCAGTTAATCATCCGAAATGACCTTTAGTTGGGGCGCGGTCGCTGCGCTTTCGGGCGCCGCTTCGAGATCTTCCAGTTCTTCCAGCTCTTCCGGTTCTTCCTGCTCTCCGAGCTCGACCTCGGCGATCTTCTCGCCGCGTTTGGTGACCTTTTCGGTGGAGATGCGGATCTGGCGCAGGTCCTCGCTCGCCTGGCCGAAGTGGTTCTGCAGCTTGCCGACCCGGTCGTCCAGGCGCGCCACGTCCTTCAGCATGATCGCGACCTCGTTTTGGATCAGGCCGGCCTGCTCGCGCATACGCACGTCCTTGAGGATCGCGCGCACCGTATTCAGCGTCGCCATCAGGGTGGTCGGCGAGACGATCCACACCCGGGCCCGGAACGATTCCTCCACCACCCCGCGGAAGTTGGCGTGGAGCTCGGCATAGACCGCCTCGCTGGGCAGGAACATGAGCGCCGATTCGGCGGTCTCCCCAGGGATGATGTACTTTTCGGCGATGTCGCGCACGTGCTTGCGCAGATCGGCGGTCAGTGCCCGGCGGGCGACGGTGATGGCCGGCTCCTCGCGCGCCTCGCGCAGGGCCTGGTAGCTCTCCAGCGGGAACTTGGAATCGATCGCGATCGGCCCCGGCGGATTGGGCAGCTCGAGCAGGCAGTCGACCCGTTTGCCGTTGCCCAGCGTCACCTGGAAGGCGTAGGCCGAAGGCGGCAGGATCGACTCGACGATGTCGCGCAGCTGGATTTCGCCGAACGCGCCGCGGGCCTGCTTGTTGGCCAGGATGTCCTGCAAGCCGACCACCTGAGCCGAGAGCTCGGTGATGTTCTTCTGGGCCGTGTCGATCACCGCCAGGCGCTCGCGCAGGTCGGTCAGGGTGGTCTGGCTCTGGACCGCCGAGAGTTGCAGCCGATCGCCGAGGCGCTTGGAAAACTCGGTCAGGCGCTCCTCGATCGCCTTGGTGACCGAGCGCTCCTGGGCCTGCAGGCGCTCGGAAAGCTGGGCCTGGGTGGCCGCTTGAGACTCGGCCATCTGGGCCAGGCGGCCGACGATCTCGCCGCTGTCCGCCGCGCCCGGACCACGCCCGCGGGTCGCCAGATAGGTCACCAGCGCGCCCAGTGCGAGCGCCGCCAGAATCGCCAGAATCGTGATCGGGTCCATCGCCGCGTGCCACCCTCAAGGTCGTGGGCGCACAGCCTAGCACGGCAGGGACGGAGTCGGGCAGGGGCGGAGTCGGGCAGGGGCGGAGTCGGGCAGCGGCATCGAGCCTTGTCGGGCCGCCAATTCGGACCCCAATGGATCGGCGCCGATCCGGGCGGCGCCCTCGGCACCGTGGTAGAAACCGTTGACGGAGGGCGCGAAGGCGGCCCCCACCCCCCCCAAGGCCCCATCCCAAGCTTCTGCGACGGGAGCCGGCGAGCCGCAGCCGACCCGGGTCCGGGCGCGCCCCGGCTTGACGCCCCGGCGGGGAGGCAATACCTAAGGGCCGGGGAAAGCAGCAAGGATTCCGAAGTACACTCACCGCCATGGCCCTCCTGCCGATCATCATCGCCCCGGACCCGCGCCTGAAGCAGATCGCGGCGCCGGTCGCGCGCGTCGACGACCGAATCCGCCAGCTCATGGACGACTTGCTCGAAACCATGTACCAGGCGCCGGGCGTCGGCCTGGCCGCGCCCCAAGTCGGCGTGCTCGAGCGGGTGATCGTCGTCGACGCCTCGGCCAAGGACGAAGACCGCGCGCCGCTGCGCATGGCCAATCCGGAGCTGATCCAGGCCTCCGACGAGGATGTTCAATACGAGGAGGGCTGCTTGTCCCTGCCCGAGCACTACGCCGAGGTGGTGCGTCCGGCCTGGGTCCGGGTGCGCTACCTGGACCACGAGAACGAGATCCGCGAGCTCGACGCCGAGGGTCTGCTGGGCACCTGCATCCAACACGAGATGGACCACCTCGAAGGCATCCTCTTCGTCGATCACCTGAGCGCGCTCAAGCGCAACATGATCCTGCGCAAGCTGATCAAGACCAAGAAGGCGGACAAGACGCCGACGGGAGCGTCGGCCGCCGCCGAATGACGTCGGCGGGTGAAAGCTTGCCCGGGGACTTGCCCAGGGGGCGCGCACCATGACGCCGCTCCGCCTCGCCTTCATGGGCGCCCCCGACTTCGCGCTGCCCAGCCTCCGGGCGCTCGCCGCCGCCGGGCACGAAATCGCGGCGGTCTACGCCCAGCCGCCGCGTCCGGCCGGGCGCGGCCACAAGGAGCGGCCCGGTCCGGTCCACGCCCTGGCGCTCGCGCGGGGTTGGCAGGCGCGCACGCCCGCGAGCCTCGAGGCGTCGGCGGAACAGGCGGCCTTCGCCACCCTCGATCTCGATGTTGCGGTGGTCGCGGCCTACGGCCTGATCCTGCCGCTGGCGGTCCTGGCAAGCCCACGGCTCGGCTGCGTCAACGTCCACGCCTCGTTACTGCCGCGCTGGCGCGGCGCGGCGCCGATTCAACGCGCCATTCTGGCCGGTGACGCGGAGACCGGGGTCACCATCATGGCCGTGGACGAGGGCCTCGACACCGGGCCCCTGCTGCTCGCCGAGGCGGTCCCGATCGCCGCGGCCGAAACCGCCGAGACCCTCCACGACAGGCTCGCCGTTCTCGGCGCGCGCCTGATCGTGACCGCGCTCGAGGGCCTCGCCGCCGGACGCTTACGCGCCCGGCCCCAGCCCGCCGACGGCGTCACTTACGCCGCCAAGCTGCAACCCGGCGAGGGCCGCCTCGACTGGTGCCGGCCGGCGGCCGAGCTCGAACGCGCGGTGCGCGCCTTCAACCCCCGGCCCGGGGCGGAGTTCGAGGCGCCCAGGGCCCCCGGAGGCCAGAGCTTCGCACGCATCAAGGTGTTGGCGGCGGAGGTGGTGCCGGGCGACCCGGCGGCGGCGCCCGGCACGGTCCTCGACGCGCGCCTCACCGTGGCCTGCGGCGCGGGCGCCCTGCGCCTGCTCAAGGTCCAGCGCGCCGGCAAGGCGGCGCTCGACGCCGAGGCCTTCCTGCGCGGCTTCGCCCTCGCGCCCGGGACCCGGCTGGCGCTGCCGGCGACGGCTTCGTGACCCGCTGGAAGCTGACGCTGGAATACGACGGCGCCGGGTTCGTCGGCTGGCAGCGCCAGGACAACGGACCCAGCGTGCAGGCGGCGCTGGAGGCGGCGGTCTTGGGCTTCTGCGGCGAGACGGTCACCGCCCAGGGCGCCGGGCGCACCGATGCAGGCGTCCATGCGCTCGGCCAGGTCGCCCACATCGATCTCGTCAGGCCGGCCGACGCCGATACCCTGCGCGACGCGCTCAACGCCCACCTCAAGCCCGCCGCCGTGGCGGTGCTCGCCGCCGAGGTCGTGGCCGACGATTTCCACGCCCGCTTTTCCGCGGTCGCGCGCGCCTACCGCTACCGCATCGTCAACCGCCGCGCGCGGCTGGCCCTCGACCGGGGCCGGGCCTGGTTCGTGCCCCAGCCGCTCGACGCCGCGGCCATGCACGACGCCGCCCAGGCGCTCATTGGCCATCACGACTTCACCTCGTTCCGCGCCAGCGCGTGCCAGGCCAAATCGCCGGTCAAGACGCTCGACGTGCTCGACGTGAGCCGCGACGGCCAGGAGCTCCGCATCGAGGCCCGGGCGCGCTCCTTCCTGCACCACCAGGTGCGCAACATGGTCGGCACCCTGAAACTGGTCGGCGAGGGCAAGTGGACCCGCGCCGAGGTCGCCCGCGCGCTCGCGGCCCGCGATCGCAGCGCAGCCGGGCCCACGGCGCCGGCCGATGGACTGTACCTGGTGGCGGTGCGATACTGACGGGCGCATTCGTTCAGCGGGGGGGTATGTCCGAAGCTTCGACCACATCATCCACGTTCTCCGGCGATGCCGAGACCTACGAACAGCTCATGGGCCGCTGGAGCCGGCGGCTGGCCGGCCCTTTCATCGACTTCATGGGCATTCGAGACGGGGACGCCGTCCTGGACGTGGGTTGCGGCACCGGCAGCCTGACGCTCGCGGTGGCCGCGCGGGCGAAGGTGGCGGCGGTCACCGGTATCGACCTGTCCGAGGCGTATATCGCCTTCGCCCGCGGCCACACCGACGACGAGCGGATCACCTTCGATACGGGTGATGCCAGCGCGCTGCCCTATCCGGACGGCGCGTTCGACCGCGTCGCGGCCATGCTCGTGCTCAACTTCGTGCCCGACGTCGCGGCGGCCGCCGCCGAGATGGTCCGCGTCGCGCGACCCGGCGGTACGGTCGCGGCGGCCATATGGGACCTGCGCGGCGGCCTCCTGATGTTTCGAATGTTCTGGGACACCGCCGCCGCGCAAGACGCCGAAGCGGCAAGCGCTCGGGCCCGTCACTTTTCGGCACCCCTCACGCGGCCGGGCGAACTCGCCCATGCCTGGACCGGGCTTGGATTGCGCGACGTCGTGCAGGATCAAGTCACGATCCGCATCGACTTCGACTCCTTCGACGATTACTGGCGCCCGTTTCTGGGCAAGACCGGGCCCGCCGGCACCTATGTCGCCGGCCTCACCGAGACGCAACGTGAAGCTCTGATGTCGCGTCTACGAGCGGCCTACGAGTCCGGCGATCCCGATGGACCGCGCTCCTTCGCCGCGACCGCTTGGGTGTGCCGGGGCCGGGTCGCGTAACTTTCGCCGCGCGCCACCTTCAGCGCAGCATCCCCAGCGTGATCATGTGGATGATCAGGTCGATCACGAAATCGAGCACCACGAATCCGACCGCGCCCATGGCGGTCACGCCGAGCGCGGTGCGGGTGATGAACCACTCGTAAAACAAGATCAGGAACGAGACGGTGAGGCGCAGCAGCCAGCCGCCGTCCCCGGACGGCGCGCCGAGCGCGATCAGACCGATCGCTGGCAGCAGGACCGCCATCTGGATCACCTTGGACCAATTGAACGCGACGATGTAGCCGATGTATTCGTCGCGCCTGCCGGTTGCCTCGCAGATCTGATGGACCACGACCGGGAAGGCGACCCAGCCGAGCACATAGGCGAGGGTTTCGACCAGGAACAAGCGCACAGCGCCGGCCTCGATCTCGATTTCGACCTGGCCGAACTCGTAGGCGATGATGATGACGAAGCCCGGCGCCACGATCGCCGCGGCGAAGAAGGACTTCCAGAAGCCCGCGGGCGTGCGCTCGAAGTAGCTCATGGCGCCCGGGTCCAGGCGCGCCAGGCGTAAGGCGCCGTAGATGCCGTAAACGATGTCCCGATAGCTCGGCATTATCAACGGTCTTTGGTAGAAGCCGGAAAATAGCCGTCGAGCGCGGCCCCATAGACCGCCTCGAGCCCGCACAGGTCGTCCAGGCTGACGTGCTCGTCGACCTTGTGGGCGGTGGCGCTCAGCAGGCCCAGCTCGGCGATCGGGCAGTGGTCCTTGATGAACCGGGCGTCGGAGGTGCCGCCGGTAGTGCCGAGTTCGGGAGTCCGGCCAAGGGTGGCCTCGACCGCGCGGCCGAGCAGGTCGCTGAGCGGCCCCGGCGGGCACAGGAAGGACTCGCCCGAGACCCGGACCGCGAGCTCGTAGCGCGCCCCGCGCGAGGCGTCGAGTGTGGCATCGAAATGGCGGCGCAGCCAGGCCTCGATCGCGGCGCTGTCGTGCGCGTCGTTGAAGCGGATGTTGAGGGCGGCCCGGGCCGCGGCCGGGATCACGTTGCCGGCCTCGTTGCCGACGTCGATGGTGGTGATCTGCAGGCCCGACGGCTGGAAGTGGGCGGTGCCGCGATCGAGCGGATCGGAGGCGACGGCGTCGAGCATGCGCACCAGGTGGTGCAGCGGGTTGTCGGCCAACTGCGGATAGGCGGTGTGGCCCTGGGTGCCGTGGACGGTGAGCCGGCCGTTCAAGCTGCCGCGGCGGCCGATCTTGATCATGTCGGCGAGGGTCTCGTTGCTGGTCGGCTCGCCGACCAGGCAGGCGTCCAGGGTCTCGCCGCGCTCGGCCAGCCAGCCCAGCATCTTGCGCGTGCCGTTGATCGCCTCGGCCTCCTCGTCGCCGGTGATGAGCAGGCTGATCGAGCCGTCGAATGCGCCACCCCGGGTTTTGACAAAGCGTGCCGCCGCGGCCACGAAGCAGGCGATAGCTCCCTTCATGTCGACGGCGCCGCGGCCGTAGAGCGCGCCGTCCACGACCTCCGCCCCGAAGGGGTCGACGCGCCAGGCCTTGGCGTCGCCGACCGGCACCACGTCGGTGTGGCCGGCGAAGCAGAAGTTGCGGCCGCCGGCGCCCAAGCGGGCATAGAGGTTGTCGACCTCGGCCGTGTCCGGTTCGGAGAACGGCAGCCGGTGGCAGGTGAAGCCGAGCCCGCCCAGGACCTCTTCGAGCAGGTCGAGCGCGCCGCCCTCTGCGGGCGTCACGCTGGGGCATCGGATCAGCCGCCGGGCCAGGCCGAGGGCGTCGAGGGAGCCAGAGCTGGGGGAGCCGGTATCGGCCGTGGCGTTCATGACGGGCGTTGATTCCTTTCCGGCTCCGAGTTCAGCCCGGATGCTCAATCGCGCAGCAAGTCGTTGATCGAGGTCTTGGAGCGGGTCCGCGCGTCGACCCGCTTGACGATCACCGCGCAATAGAGGCTCGGCCCCGGGCGGCCGTCGGGCAACGGCTTGCCCGGCAGGGTGCCCGGCACCACCACCGAATAGGCCGGCACCCGTCCGGTGAATATCTCGCCCGTGGCGCGGTCGACGATCCGGGTCGAGGCGCCGATGTAGACGCCCATGGAAAGCACCGCGCCCTGCTCCACCACCACCCCTTCGGCGACCTCCGAGCGGGCGCCGATGAAGCAGTCGTCCTCGATGATCACCGGCCCGGCCTGGAGCGGTTCGAGCACGCCGCCGATCCCGGTGCCGCCGGAGATGTGACAGTTCTTGCCGATCTGGGCGCAGGAGCCGACCGTCGCCCAGGTGTCGATCATGGTGCCGCTATCGACATAGGCACCGACGTTGACGAAGCAGGGCATAAGCACCACGCCCGGGCCGATGTAGGCCGAATGGCGCACGGTGCAATTGGGCACGGCGCGGAAGCCGGCGGCCCTGAACCTGTTCTCGCCCCAGCCGGCAAACTTGGAGTCGACCTTGTCCCACCACGGCGAATTCTCGCCCGGGCCGCCGGCAACCGTCTCGGTTTCCCTGAGCCGGAACGACAAGAGCACCGCTTTCTTGAGCCACTGGTGCACGACCCAGGCGCCGTCGAGCTTCTCGGCGACGCGGTAGGCCCCCGAATCGAGCCCGTCGAGGGCGGCCTCGACGGCGTCGCGGAGTTCGCTGCCGGAGGCGGGGGAGGCCCGGTCGCGGTCCTCCCAGGCGGCATCGATGATTCCCTGTAGAGCGTTGGGCAGTGCGTCGGCGGTCATGAATATCCCTTATCGTAGTACGGATTAGGCTTGGCCCGGCGCGGCCGCGGGCAAGATGCGGGAAGCGGCTGGCGCCTGTCAACGTTCCCCGGCCGGGGGCGTGTGCTCCACCGGCCGAATTCTCTCAAAACCTCAGAAAACCTTGCCGATTCGACCGGGATTTAAGCGCATTTTAAGGCCGGATGAGGCACTCTGGAGCGGGAATTTAGCAGCAATCAATGGGCCGGCGCAGGAATCGACATGGCTAGGCTTCCCGCCACCAAAGCCTCCAAGGAGGACTACGAGCGCGCCGTCGGGCAGGCGATCGACCTCGGTCTGTTCGCGGCCGGCGGCTCCTTCGAACGCTTTCCCGGCGCGGTGCTGCTGGCCGGCCAGAACGGCATCGTGCTGGGCGCCAATCCCGCTGCCGAACCGGTCGTGGCCCTGCTCCAGGGCAGCGCCAGCGGCGAGCTTCGGCTCGCCATCGAGTCGGCGCTGGCCGGCCGCGCCGCCCAGGTCAATCCGCTGCTGTTGGCGCCCACCGAGGGGACCAAGGGCGCCGGCCAAGCCTTCGACGTGGCGGTCCTGCCCTGGGGCGACGGCACGGCGGCGCTGCTGCTCGGTCGTGACATTACCCTGGAGCGCAGCCTGCGCGCGGCGCTGATCGAGTCCCGGCAACGCTACAAGGACCTGGTCGAAGCGGCTTGCGACTTCGCCTGGGAGACCGACGCCGAGGGCAACTTCACCTTCGTCTCGACCCAGGGCGCGCTCGGCTATTCCGCCGCCGAGCTGGTCGGTGCGCGGGCCCAGTACCTGCAGATCGACCAGGGCGGGGCGCAGGACTCGCCGTTCGCGACCCAGGTTCCGTTGCGCGATGTCGAGGTCTGGCTGCGCGCCGCCGACGGCGAAGCGGCCTGCGTGCTCGCGACGGCCCTGCCCTTGACCGACCCGCACGGCGCCTGGTGCGGCGCCCGCGGCCTGTGCCGCAACATCACCGCCGAGCGCAGTCAAGCCGCCGAGCTGGCCGGCGACCGGCACCGCGAGCGCCTGTTGTCCTATATCCTCGGCATCGTGCGCGACGAGATGGAGCCGGCGCGCATGTTCACCGCCGCCGCGGGCGCGCTGGTGCCGGCCTTGCCGGCCGCCGGCGCCTGCATCTACCGGCCCGACCGCGACGGCGCGTTGATCTGCGCGGCCCAAGCCGGCGAGCTGCCGCCGTCGGAGTTGCTCGACCCGGTGCTGCAAAGGATCGCGGACCAGGGCACCGAGGACGAAATCGAACTTACCGAGAAGTGCGGCACGCTGTTGGCGAAGGCGCCCCGTTTCACGGGCGAGCGCCGCGGCGTGCTTTGCGTGTGGCGCGCCGGCCGGACCGGTCCCTGGAACCAAGCGGACCGCTACCTGCTCGGCGAAATCGCGGCGCAGATCGGCTTGGCCGGCCGGCAGTTGGCGCGGCAGGAGGAACTGGAGGAGCTCTCCTCCACCGACGCCCTGACCGGCCTGCTCAACCGGCGCAGCTTCATCCAGGAACTCCAGAAGCGCTACGCCCTGCGGCCCGACCGGCGCGGCGGCGCGGCGCTGTTCTTTATCGATTTGGACAACTTCAAACAGGTCAACGACCGCCACGGCCATCAGCAGGGCGACTTGGCCTTGGTCGCGCTGTCGCGCATCCTGCGCGAGCAGACCCGCGGCCGCGACCTGGTCGCGCGCCTGGGCGGGGACGAGTTCGCACTGTTCATCGAGGACATCACCCCGGCGGCGGCCGCGCATAAGGGCAACGAGCTGCTGCGCGCCGGCGCCGAGCTGGAATCCTACTCCGGAGATCCCGATGAGCCGCTCGGCTTTTCCGTCGGCATCGCCGCCTGCGACCCCGAAGGCCGGGAAAGCCTCGACAGCCTGATCGACCGGGCCGACCAGGCGATGTACCGGGTCAAGCGCCGCGGCAAGGGTGGACTCGATCTCTCGCCCCTGCCGGCGGCCCCCGATCCGGCGGCCCCCGATCCGGCGGCCGGGGCATGATGAACTCGTTCAAAAGCCAGGCCGCCGCGCCGGAGGCGCAGCTCTCCTACGTTGAGTCCAAGCGCCTGGCGCGCGACGGCGACCCGGCGGTGCGCGAGCACCTGGCCGGGCGCGAGGACGTTCGGCCGGAGGTTCTCTACTTCATGGCCGAGGACGATTCGGCCGAGGTGCGCGGCCGCATCGCCGCCAACCTCAGCACGCCGCGCCAGGCCGACCTGATCCTGGCGCGCGACCGCGACGAGGCGGTGCGTGAGAAGCTGGCGCGCAAGATCGAGCTGCTGCTTCCCGAACTCGATGCCGACCAGCAGGCCCAGGCCTACAAGTACCTGGTCGAGGTGATCGAGATTCTGGCCCAGGACCAGGTTATCCGAGTGCGCCAGATCGTCGCCGAGACCCTCCAGGAGGTCGCCTCGGCGCCCAGCCACGTGATTCGGCGCCTGGCCCGCGATGTCGCGGAGGTGGTCGCCTGTCCGGTGCTCGAGTTCTCGCCGCTGCTCAGCGACCAGGACCTTCTGGAGATCATCGAGAGCGGCGGCGATTCGGGCCGCCTGAGCGCGATCTCGCGGCGCCAGGGCGTGGGCGCGCAGGTCACCGACGCGATCGTTGCGACCCAGGACGAGGGCGCGATCTCCGCCTTGCTCGACAACGGCAGCGCCCAGATCCGCGAGGAGGCCCTGGACGGCCTGGTCGCGGCGGCGATCGAGGTCAGCGCTTGGCAGGAACCTCTGGTGCGGCGGCCGCGGCTGCCCGCCTCGGCGGTGCGCAAGTTGGCCGCTTTCGTCGCCTCCTCGCTGCTCGACCTGCTCAAGGCGCGCCACGACCTGGACCGGGAAACCGCCCGCCTGGTGGCCCGCGAGGTCGAGCGCCGGATCGAGGACGCGGCGAAGGAAGCCGCCCAAAAGGGCATTGAGACCGCCGCCGGCGAGACCGCGGAGAAACGGGCCACGCGCATGTTCGAGGCGGGCGAGCTCGACGACCAGGTGCTGATCCGGGCGCTCAACGGCGGCGACCGCGACCTGGTGCGCCACGGGCTCGCGCTGCGCGCCGATCTGCCGCTGTCGTTGATCGACCACGTGCTTGCGGCGCACAGCGCCAAGGGGGTGACCGCGCTGGCCTGGAAGGCCGGCTGCGCCATGCGCTTCGCCAGCCAATTGCAGCTGCGCCTCGGCGGCATCGCGCCGAACCACGTGCTCAACCCGCGCGGCGGCACCGACTACCCGCTCAGCGACGAAGCGATGGCCTGGCAGCTCGACTTCTTCCAGAGCCTGGCCGGCTAGCACCGAGGCGCGGGCAAGCGCCCGGCGCCTCAATCGCGGCGGATCAGGGTGCCGATGCCGCGGTCGGTGAAGATCTCCAAGAGCATGGAATGGGGCACGCGGCCATCCAGGATGACCGCCGCGTCGACGCCCTTGGACACCGCCTCGACGCAGGTCTCCAGCTTGGGGATCATGCCACCCGAGATAGTGCCGTCCGCGCATAAGCCGCGGACCCGCTCGACCGTCAGGTCCGTGAGCAGTTCGCCGTCCTTGCCGAGCACCCCGATCACGTCGGTCAGCAACAGCAGGCGCGAGGCCCCGACCGCCGCCGCGATCGCACCGGCCACGGTGTCGGCGTTGATGTTGTAGGTCTCGCCGTTCGCGCCGGCACCGATCGGCGCGATCACCGGGATCATGCCCGACTGCTCCAGCGAGGTCAGAATCTGCGGGTTGATCTGCTCCGGCTCGCCGACGAAACCGAGGTCGAGGATCTTCTCGATGTTGGAATTTTCATCGCGCAGGGTGCGACGCAGCTTGCTCGCCTGGATCAGGCCGCCGTCCTTGCCGGAAATGCCGATCGCGGTGCCGCCGGCGGCGTTGATGGCGCTGACGATCTGCTTGTTGATGCTGCCTGACAGCACCATCTCGACGATCTCCACGGTCTCGGCGTCGGTCACCCGCAGGCCATCGATGAACTCGCTCTTGATCTTGAGGCGCTCCAGCATCTGGCCGATCTGCGGGCCGCCGCCGTGCACCACCACCGGATGGATGCCGATCTGCCTGAGCAACACGATGTCGTTCGCGAACACACTCGCCAGATCTTCGTCACCCATGGCGTGGCCGCCGTATTTGATGACGAAGGTGCGGCCGGCGTAGCGGCGCATGAACGGCAGCGCCTCGGTGATGGTCCGGGCGGTGCGCAGCCAGTGCTTGGCATCGGAGAAGCTTCGCTGGGTCATAACGTGAAGTCTAAAGTGTTTCGTCGAATGGCGAAACCGGCGCCGGCAACGCCAGCGCGGCGAGCGCGGCGCGCAGCTCGGCGATGCCATGGCCGGCCCGGGCGCTGGTCACCGGGATGTGGGGATGGGCCGCGGGATGGCCCGCCAACTCGGCTTCGAGCGCGCCGCGCACCGCCGCCAGGGCCCGCGACTCGACCTTGTCGGCCTTGGTGAGCACGGCCTGATAGGAAACCGCGGCCCGGTCGAGTTCGGCCATGATCTCGCGGTCGCTGTCCTTGGCGCCGTGGCGCGCGTCGATCAGCAGGCAGACCCGACACAGCGCCGGCCGGCCGCGCAGATAGCGGCGCGCCAGCGCGCTCCATTGCTTGATGTCGGTCTTGGAGGCGCGCGCGTAGCCGTAGCCCGGCAGGTCGACCAGCAGCAGCCGGCCGCCCAGGTCGAAAAAGTTGAGTTGCCGGGTGCGGCCGGGCGTGTGCGAAGTTCGGGCCAGGGTCCTGCGCCCGGTCAGCGCGTTGACCAGGCTGGACTTGCCGACGTTGGAGCGGCCGGCGAAGGCGACCTCGGGCAGGGCGGTCTCGGGCAAGCGCTCCGCCTCGACCGCCGCGCCCAGGAACCCGCAGGCCTGGGCGAACAGATGCCGGCCGGCCTCTATCGCGTCAGGCGTCGGGGTATCGTCATGGGCGCCGTGGCTTCCGCTAGGGGGCGCGGTGTCGGAAGAATCGGCCGTCATGGTCGTTCTGGCCTTAGCGGCGGGGGGCCCAGGTCTTGCTGGCTTTCCGGTCGGTTTTTTTGCCGGCTTTCTGGCCCGCTTTCTGGCCCGCTTTCTGGCCCGCTTTCTGGCCCGCTTTCTGGCCCGCTTTCTGACCCGCTTTCTGGCCCGCTTTCTGGCCCGCTTTCTGACCCGCTTTCTGGCCCGATTTCTGGTCCGCTTTCTGGCCGGCTTTCTGGCCCGCTTTCTGGCCCGCTTCTTGTCCCGCTTTTTGTCCCGCTTCTTGTCCCGCTTTCTGGCTCGCTTGCTGTCCCGCTGTCGGTCCGGCTTGCTGGGCCGCTTTCCGTCCGATCGGCGCGCCGGCGCGCCTCATGATCACCCACTGCTGGCAGATCGACAGCAGGTTGTTCCAGGTCCAGTAGATCACCAGGCCGGCCGGGAACCGGGCCAGCAGGAAGGTGAACATGATCGGCATGAACATGAAAATCTTGGCCTGGACCGGGTCCGGCGGCTGCGGGTTGAGGCGCATCTGGGCGAACATGGTCACGCCCATGGCGATGGGCCAGACCCCGATGCTGATGACCCCCAGGACGCCGAGTTCCGGCACGCCCCAGGGCAGCAGGCCGAAGCCGTTGAGGATCGAGGTCGGATCCGGCGCCGAGAGGTCCTGGATCCAGCCGAAGAAGGGCGCGTGGCGCATTTCGATGGTGACGAACATCACCTTGTAGAGCGCGAAGAACACCGGGATCTGGACCAGGATCGGCAGGCAGCCCGAGGCCGGGTTGGCGCCCTCCCGCTTATAGAGCGTCATCATCTCCTGATTGAGCCGCTGTTTGTCGTCCGAGAAGCGTTCGCGCAGCACCAGCATCTCGGGCTGCAACTTGCGCATCTTGGCCATCGACACGTAGGACTTGTTGGCCAGCGGGAAGAACAGCAGCTTGACCAGGACCGTCAGGATCATGATGCCGAGGCCGAAGTTGCCGACCACCCCGGTGATGTAGTGGAGCGCGTAGAACAGCGGCTTGGTCAGGTAGAAGAACCATCCGAAATCGACCGAAAGGTCGAAGTTCACGATGCCGTCGTCGGTGTCGTCGCGGTAGCCATCGAGCAGGCTCACGACCTTGGCGCCGGCGAACAGCCGGCTCCGGCTTTCGGCCACGGCGCCGGCCTGGACGGTCCGCCCCTCGGCGAGGTAGTCGGCCTGGTACTTGTCCATGCCGCTGGCGTCGTCGTGCAGGAAGCGGGTTTCGACCGCCTGGTCCTGGTCCGGCACCAGGGCGACCAGCCAGTACTTGTCGGTGATCCCGATCCAGCCGCCGGTGCTCTTGGTATGAACCGGGCCGTCGTCCCGGAGGTCGTCGTAGTCGACCTCCATGAGGGTGCCGTCGAAAACGCCGAGCGGGCCTTCGTGCAGGATGTAGAAGCCCAGGATGTCCGGCGTGCCGGTGCGCGAGATCAGGCCATAGGGCGCCAGCGAAACCGGCGCGGCGCCGTCGTTGAACACCCGCTGGGTCACGGTGAACATGTAGTTCTCGTCGATCTCGTAGATCCGCTCGAAGCGCAAGCCCTGGCCGTTGTCCCAGGTGAGCGTGACCGGCCGGTGCGGGGTCAGCACCTTGCCGTTGGTGCGCCACAGGGTATCGCCCTGGGGCAGGGCCAGGTCGCGGCCGGTCCAGCCGAAGTCGGCGAAATAGGGGTGTTCGTGACCGCTCGGCGACAACAGCACGATCTCCGGGCTGTCGCTCTCGATCGTCTCCCGGTACTGGGTCAGCACCAAATCGTCGATACGCCCGCCGGTGAGCGAGATCGAACCGCGCAGCGCCGGGGTTTCGATCCTGACCCGCGGCGTTACGGCGAGCAGCTCCGTGCGGCTCTTCGGGACCCCGGGGGTTTCGGCGCCTGGGGTTTCGGTGCCGGCGATGCCGGGCCGCGTCGGCACGCCCAGGGTGTCCGGACTCGGCGGGACCGCGCCCGGCGTCGCGTCGGCGGCCTGCTGTTGCTGCTCCTGCTCCAACTGGGGCGCCACGAACAGGAACTGATAGCCGAGCAGGATGACGAGCGATAGCGCGATCGCCAGGATTAGGTTGCGTTGGTCCATGTCCGGCTACCGGTTCCCCAGGCCCGTGATCCAGTGGTTCCAGATGGCCGAAAGCGGCGGCGTGAAGCGCTCCGGCACCGGATCGAGGCCGCCGGCGCGCCAGGGGTGGCAGCGCAGGATTCGCAAGCCCGCCAGCCAGGTGCCGCGCAGCACGCCGTGCCGCGAGATCGCCTCGCAGGCGTAGTGCGAGCAGCTCGGATGATAGCGGCAACTCGTCGGCAGCAGCGGCGAGACCAGCCACTGGTAGGCCCGCACCATCCCGACTGCAATATGGCTTGTCAGGCTCATGAACCTCTATCTGACGTTACCTGTTCCACCACCTGCTCCCCTGGGCCCCCGGGGGCGTCGGGGGCGGCCCTGGGAGCCCTTCGTTTCGATCCGCGCGAGCGCCGTGCGCAGGTCCGCGACCAGGTCGGCGTAGCGCCGATCGAGGGTGCCCGCGCGCCCGATCAGCACGTAGTCGCAGCCGGCGCGGCCGTGTTCGGGAAGCACGTCCGCGACTACCGCGCGCAGCCTGCGGCGGGCCCGGTTGCGCCGGATCGCGTTGCCGACCTTTCGGCTGACCGTGAATCCGACCCGTACCTGCTCCGCCCCGACATCCCGCGCCGTCCCCGTTGCCGGAGTGGCCGGGCGCCGGCGTGCTTGGAGGACGAGGCCGGGGGTGACCCACTTGGCGCCGGTTGCGGCGACCTTGAGGAATTCGGGTCGCGTCTTGAGGCGCCCGATCGCCGACATCATCCCAGCACCGGGCCGGGCTCAAGCCGACAGGCGCTTGCGTCCCTTGGCGCGACGCCGGGCCAGGATCTTGCGACCGCCCACGGTCGCCTTGCGGGCCCGGAACCCATGGCGGCGCTTGCGGACCAGCACACTGGGCTGAAAAGTGCGCTTCACGGTGAGAACTCCACTGTGCGGATGGATTGATTTCGCCGAGGGTGTATAAGCGCAGGCATCGGCTCTGTCAACGACCTGAAAAATGGCCGATTCCGGGGCTTCACGGGGGGTTCACACCATGGTGACTGGCTGTCGTCCGGCCCAAGTGTTAAATAGCAGGACGATGGGGGTCTCTCCGGCTGCCGGGATCGGCACGGGCGTGGATGGCCCCGAACCTTTGTGTTGGGGATATTTCGGGCCGGACCGCCGCGCTGGGGGGCGCTGGGCGCGGCCGGCGAGCCAGGAATGCAGCATCGAGACAATCTCATGACCGAGCCGGTCGAGAGCCCCGCGCCCCAGGCGCCCGGCTCTGGGACGCCCGGCTCTGGGACGCCCGGCTCTGGGACGCCCGGCGCCGGGGCGCCTGGGTCCGGGCAACCTGGAGGCCGCGGCCTGCGCCGCTGGTTGCCGGTCGCCGTGTTGGGGCTCGGCTTCGTGCTGTTCTTCGCGTTCGGCCTGCAGCACTACATCGGCTGGGATGCCCTGAGGGAGCACCGCGAAGGGCTGGTCGTCGCGGTCGCCCGCAACGAGGCCTTGGTGGCCGCCGCTTTCATCGCGATTTACGCCTTGGTGGTGGCTTTCTCGATCCCCGGCGGCGCGATCATGACCATCAGCGCCGGCTTCCTGTTCGGCACGGTGCTGGCGGCATGTTACGGGGTGGTCGGCGGCACCCTGGGGGCGGTCTGCGTGTTCCTGGCGGCGCGCACGGCCTTCGGGGACGTGTTGCGGGTCAAGGCCGGGCCCGCGCTCAAGCGCATGGAGGCAGGCTTTCGGGAGAACGCGTTCAGCTACATGTTGTTCCTGCGCCTGATCCCGCTGTTCCCGTTCTGGCTGGTCAATTTGGTGCCGGCCTTCCTCGGCGTGCCCTTGCGGACCTATTTTTTCGCCACTCTGGTCGGGGTGATTCCCGGCGCCCTGGTGTACGCCAGCCTGGGCAATGGCCTGGGCGCCATCCTGGACACCGGCGGCGAGCCGGACCTGGGCATCCTGTTCCGGCCCGACGTACTGCTGCCGCTGCTGGCGCTGGCCGCCTTGGCAGTGCTGCCCGTGGGCTATAAGAAGTTCAAGGCGCGTAAGAAGTTCAAGACGCGCGGGCACGACGACTAGGCCGGTCTCCGCCCACAGAGGGTCATCGGCGAGGGGGCGCCCCACTTGGCCACAACCATCGACACCGACATCTGCATCCTGGGCGCCGGTTCGGCCGGCCTTTCGGTCGCCGCCGGCGCGGCGCTGCTGGGTGCGCGCACCGTGCTGATCGAGCCCGGCGCGATGGGCGGCGACTGCCTGAACACCGGCTGCGTGCCGTCCAAGGCCCTGCTCGCCAGCGCCAAGGCCGCCGTCGCCCACCGCCACGCCGGCGCGCTCGGCCTGCGCGCGCACGCCCCGGAGGTCGATTTCAAGGCGGTGCACGACCACGTCCACGGCGTGATCGCCGGCATCGCGCCCCAGGATTCGGTCGAGCGTTTCGAGGGCATGGGGGTGACCGTGTTGCGCGAGCGCGGCCGTTTTACCGGCCCGCGCGAGCTCGAGGCCGGGTCGGCCAGGGTGTCGGCGCGGCGCTTCGTGATCGCGACCGGCTCGGCGCCCCTGGTGCCGCCCATACCCGGGCTCGGTGGCGTGCCCTATCTGACCAACGAGACGGTGTTCGGGCTGAGCGATCTGCCGCGCCACCTGATCGTCATCGGCGGCGGCCCGATCGGCTGCGAGCTGGGCCAGGCGTTCAGCCGACTGGGTGCGCGGGTCACGGTGCTCGAGCAGGCCGAGATCCTGCCCAACGACGATCCCGAGCTGGTCGACATCCTGCGCAACCGGCTGCGCGCCGACGGGCTCGAGTTGCGCGAGGGTGCCCGGGTCACGAGGGTCGAGGCCGCCGGGGGGGGCGCCGGGGGGGCCGCGCGGGATGGCGTCGCGGTGACGGTCGAAAGCGGCGGCGCCACGGAGCGGATCGTGGAACGGATCGAGGGCTCGGTGCTGTTGCTGGCCGCCGGGCGTCGCCCGGTGGTCGAGGAGTTGGGGCTGGCGGCCGCCGGGATCGCCCACGGCCGCGCCGGCATCGAGGTCGACGCCCGCCTGCGCACCACGAACCCCAAGGTGTTCGCCGCCGGCGATGTGGTCGGCGGCCACCAGTTCACCCATATGGCCAGCCATCACGCGGTGGTGGTGATCAAGAATGCGCTGTTCCGCCTGCCGGCCAAGGTCGAGACCCGGGCCGTGCCCTGGGTCACCTATACCGACCCCGAACTCGCCCAAGTCGGGCTGCCGGAGGCCGCGGCACGGCGCGCGCACGGCGCCATCCGGGTGCTGCGCTGGCCGTTCGCGGACAACGACCGGGCCCGGGCCGAGCGCAGCGCCGAGGGCTTGGTCAAGGTGATCGCGACACCGCGTGGCCGGATCCTGGGGGCCTCGATCCTGGGCGCCCAGGCGGGCGAGCTGATCCAGCCTTGGACGCTCGCCATCGCCCAGGGGATCAAGCTCTCAGCTATGGCCGCAACCATCGCGCCCTACCCGACCCGGGGCGAGGCCGGCAAGCGCGCGGCCGGCGGCTTCTATGCCGACAAGATAAGCTCGCGCTGGACCCAGGGACTGGTCCGCCTGCTGCTAAAGCTCGGATAATCCAAGGATTTTCCGGCCCTCCCGGCGCCGGCCGAAGACTTTGCTCTCACGGAAAATTGAACCGATTTTGGGGAACGTGAATCGTGTTGGGGCGACCGGGCGGGCATTATTGCGGGGCGCGGTTCCGGCCGCCTCTGGAGGAGGTCAATTCGGCCTTGCAGGCGCCGGGACGAAGATCGCCGAAACGTCGGTAAGAATTTCAATTGGAGGCTTTAATGATCAAGAAAACCGTTGTTGCACTGAGCGTCGCGACCCTGGCGACCGCCGCGATCGCCCTGCCGACCGCCGTGTCCCAGGCCGCGGAGACGCCGATCCAGATTGCGGCCGGCTGCAACCCCTGCAATCCCTGCGCGGCCGCGAACCCGTGCAATCCCTGCAATCCCTGCAATCCCTGCGCGGTCAAGAAAAACCCCTGCAATCCCTGTGCGGCCGCGAACCCGTGCAATCCGTGCAACCCCTGCGCGGCGAAGAACCCCTGCAACCCCTGCGCAGCGAACTAGCCCACTTACGGGTCAACTTCGTTTGCCGAGGTGCTGGCGCGCCCGCTGCCTTCCGAACCCTCCCTCTCCCTTGGTCGGCAGCGGCGCGCCTTCTTTTTTCTTCCCCCCCCCGTCGCGCTCCGATTCGCGTTGCGGCGCTCCGGCCGAGGGTGTGCTAAACTCCCTCCATGACCGGCAAAAAGCTTAGCCTGCCGCCGCTGGCCCGGAACCTGTCGGCGCGGCTGCTGTTGCTGACCATCGCCTTCGTGATGCTGGCCGAGGTGTTGATCTATGCGCCCTCGGTGGGCCGCTTCCGGC
>Ga0209980_10000468_pt1 | contig 21742 bp, 20 predicted proteins | sample CR02metaG_FD_183611 | JGI IMG/M metagenome (GOLD analysis project Ga0209980, IMG submission 183611) | Deep subsurface microbial communities from Mariana Trench to uncover new lineages of life (NeLLi) - CR02 metaG (SPAdes) (version 2) | ecosystem: Environmental > Aquatic > Marine > Ocean trench...
CAGCACGCCGAACACGGCCAGCTTGCCGCTCACACCGTAGCCGAGCACCGAGACCGCAGCCAGCGCCCTGCGATCCCGATCCGCGCCGCTGGGGTCGTCGCCGGACTGCGCCACGACGAACTGCTCGCGAAAGACGAACTCCCCTTTGGCCACCGGCAGGGCGGTGTTGAAAGTGATCGGTGCGGCCCACGCATCGGCGCCCCCGCCAACGGTCCCGATGACCGCCAGCACGAGCGCGGGCGCCCTCAGTGCAGCGCATCTCTCAGGACCCCGCGCTGAGCGCATGTCACTCAGTGCCCCGGGTTTGCTTCAAGGACCGCAGTGTGAATCCCGCGTCCTTGATGGCCTGGCGCGCCGCCTCCTCGCTGAGGGTCTTGCCTTCGACCAGAGTGACGACCACCTGGCCACTCTTGACATCGGTCTCGACGCTTTCGACCCCCTCGATGGTGCTCAACCTTTTCTCGATGCCGTAGGCACAGAATGGGCAGGCAAGCCCATCGACAGCGAGGGCATAGTGATTACCGCCCGCAAATGCCGCAGGGCTCAGCACGATCGCGAGCAGCGGAATCGACAGAAACTTATTCATCTTAATTTCCTCGTTCGAGCCTGCACTGAAAATTCCCCGGGGCCCCGCGCCTGAGAGCCATTCGCTTGTCGGAGCACCAAGCCTACGACCTGGAGTTCACTCCAGGTCAAGCTTTTTTTGGGCGAGATTTGCGACGACAACTGCCCTCGGTAGCCGTATGGCGCAAATGGCTCTAGGCTAGTGCGAATCCGTGCACCGGGGCGTCTTCACATGCAAACCGCCACCCTGACAATCGGTCGGCTCGCGCGCGCGGCCGGCGTCAACGTCGAAACGGTCCGCTACTACCAACGCCTGGGACTGGTGGACGAGCCGCCCAAACCAGAAAGCGGATTCCGGCATTATTCTGCGGACGCGCTGGACCGCATCGTGTTCATCAAGCGCGCCCAGCAACTCGGCTTCCGCCTGGAGGAAATCCGCGAGCTGCTGGAACTGGGAGACGGCCGCTGTGCCGACGTTCGCACCCGGGCGGAGGAGAAGCGCCGCCAGATCGAGGCCCAGATCCAGGATCTTCGCGCCATGGGGGCGACCCTGGACGAGCTCATCGCTGCCTGCCGCGCGGGCCGCGGAGACACGCACTGCCCCATCGTCGAGACCCTGGCGCGGCGCCGATCGTCCTGAGGCCATCGCCGCCACCGAGGGGCTTGACTCTGTACTTAGGTACGGAGTGTACCATTACTCATCACCCGAAGGTCAATCACTCGGAGCTTGCCCATGACCGGAATATCCGCCGTCGGCGACGCGGACGCGAGTGGCAGCGAGAAGGCCCGCGCCGCGGCATCCGGCGGCGGCGCCCGCAGGTCACTCATCGCCGGGGGCATTGCCGCCGTTGGCGCTTCGCTTTGTTGCGTGGCGCCCTTCGTGCTGGTGCTGATGGGCGTCAGCGGCGCCTGGATCGGCAGTCTCACCGCACTGGCGCCCTACCGGCCGATCTTCATCGGCGTCACCCTGGTGTTGTTGGCGCTCGCCTTCCGCAAGCTCTATCTGGTGCCGCGCGCCTGCGACGCTGCCACGCGCTGCGCGGCGCCCGCGGGCTTGCGCAAGCAGCGCATGGTTTTCTGGACCGTCGGTGTGCTGCTCGCGGCGCTGATTGCGTTTCCCTGGTACGCACCGCTGATGCTCTCATGAACAACCGCCACTGAATCGTTCCATCGGAAATCATCGCCATGAAAAGAATTCACCTCAGCACTTCCTCGGCCATACTGTGGATCGCCCTGCTGCTGCCGGGCTCTGCACTCGCCGAGATGAAGACGGTCACGCTGTCGGTGCCGACGATGAACTGTTTCATGTGTCCGTTTACAGTGCGCAGCGCCCTCAGGCGCGTACCCGGTGTCGCCGATGCGTCGGCGGATCTGGGCGCGAAGACCGCGACCGTGAAGTTCGATACCGACAAGACCAACGTCCAAGCCCTGATCGATGCCACCACCGGGGCAGGTTACCCATCCACATTGAAACAGTAGACATGGACGAGGCACCGCCCCGATGACGACACACACCCTCCGCATCACTGGTATGACCTGCGATCACTGCGCGCAAACGGTGGAGACCGCCCTCAATACCCTGCCGGGTGTGGATGCCAGCGTGTCCTTCGCAGACGGACTGGCGCGGGTCGCGGCGGCACACGACGTTGCCGCAGATGCACTCGTGAAGGCGGTGGAGCAGAGCGGCTTCGGCGCGCGCCATGCCGACGACGATGACGCGCCCGCAGTCACCGGCCGGGGCGGCCAGGGACTGCAGGTTGCCGTCATCGGCAGCGGCTCATGCGCCTTCGCCTGTGCTATCCGGGCCGCGGAGGAAGGCGCCCGGGTAACCATCATCGAGTCCGGCACCATCGGCGGCACCTGCGTCAACATCGGCTGCGTGCCCTCGAAAGTGATGATTCGCACCGCCTACGTCGCGCACCTGCAATCGGACCATCCTTTCGACGGCCTGGATCGGCTCACGCCGGTCATCGACCGTGCCGCTCAGGTCGCGCAGCAGCAGGGGCTGGTGGAGGCCCTGCGCACGGCCAAGTACGAATCAATCCTGGAATCCAACCCGAACATCACACTGATTCGCGGCCGGGCGCGCTTCGCGGGCTCGCGCAAGCTGGTGATCACCCGGACCAACGGCGAGACACACACGCTCGATCCCGACCGCGTCATGATCGCGAGCGGTGCGCACCCAGCTATCCCGGACATCCCCGGTCTCGCCGAAAGCCCCTACTGGACCTCCACCGAAGCGCTGGTTGCGGAAGAAGTGCCCGCGCATCTGCTGGTCATCGGCGGCTCGGTGGTAGCGGTGGAACTCGCCCAGGCGTTCCGGCGCCTGGGCGCCGATGTTACCGTGCTTGCACGCAGCACATTGCTGTCGAAAAAGGATGCGGCGTTGGGCGAAGCGCTGCTCGCGGTGTTCGAAGGCGAAGGCATCCGGGTCCTGAGCCACAACGTACCCACCGCCGTCCGCCACCAGGACGGTCGCTTCGTTCTCGACACGCCGGCGGGCGAGGTCCAGGGTGACCGCCTGCTGGTAGCCGCCGGCCGGCGCGCCAACACCGACAACATGGGACTGGAGAGCATCGGGATCACGCTCGCGGCTAACGGCACCATCGTCGTCGACGATCACATGCGCACCTCGGTCGAGCACGTTTACGCCGGCGGTGACTGCACCAATCAACCCCAGTATGTCTACGTCGCGGCCGCCGCCGGAACCCGCGCCGCCATCAACATGACCGGCGGCGATGCTGCCCTGGATCTGCACGCGATGCCCGGGGTGACGTTCACCGACCCGCAAGTGGCGTCGGTGGGCCTGACCGAGGAGCAGGCTCAGGCGCGCGGCCTCGAAACCGACAGCCGCACGCTCACCCTCGACAACGTGCCCCGCGCGCTGGTCAACTTCGACACCCACGGATTCATCAAGCTGGTGGCAGAGCAGGGAAGCGGGCGCCTGCTCGGTGCCCACATCATTGCCGGCGAGGGCGGCGAGGTGGTGCAGGCGGCGGCGTTGGCCATCCGCGCGCACATGAGCTTTCAGGACCTCGCCGATCAGCTGTTCCCGTATCTGACCATGGTCGAAGGCCTCAAGCTGTGCGCTCAGACCTTCACCAGGGACGTCAAGGCGCTGTCGTGCTGTGCCGGATAGTCCGAGGGGAGGCAACATGAAGGCCTCCGAGACCCTATCCGCAAGCACGCCGGCCGGGATCGCGAAGGCGGAATGCGCTGCTTCCCGGACGAAACGTGGCGGCATCCTCTGGGGCACGCTCGCCGTCATCACCTGCCCTTGCCATCTGCCGATCCTGGCGGTGGTGCTTTCGGGCACGGCCCTGGGTGCGCTGTTGAAAGAGCACTTCACGCTGACGCTGGTGCTGTTCTCAGTGCTTTTTCTGCTGTCGCTGTGGGCGGTTACGCGCAGCCTCTCGACAACGGGTCCCAGCGATGGTTGACCCCATACTGTCGTTAAGGAGCATGCCCTTCGGTGTGCTTTTCATGATGGAGGTTGGTTGAAATGATAAAAGAGACTTCCGGGCCCGTTGGCTCTGTTTTTGCCGGCGCGTGCTGCCTGGGCTTCGCTCCGCTGCTTGCGGGCTTGTCGGCTATTGGCGCCGGTTTTCTTATTAATGACGCAATTCTGATCCCCCTGTTCGTGGCGTTCCTCGCTTACAGCGTATGGGTGCTGTGGGCGTCTCGAAAAGTGCACGGTCGCCCGGGGCCGTTCTATCTGGGCGTGGGGGCAGCAGTCGTCGCGTTCGCGGCGCTGTGGTTTCTCCCGGCACTCTCCTACGCCGCCCTGGCGGCGCTGATCGCGGCCAGCGTCTGGAACATCATCGCTCAGCGTCAGCGTCGCACCGCGGCACAAGCCTAGAACGAACCACGACGTGATCTCATTGGCGTGAATATCAGCGCTCGTAAGGCGAAATCTGAACCGGTGCCCCGTTAGAGGTGCTGGCGCAGGAAGCTCTCGAGTGCTCCTTTTGGCACCGCGCCGTTCAGCTCCCCAAACACGTTGGCACCACGGAAGAGTTTTAACGCGGGTATGGATCGAATCGCGTAGCGGCTGGCAAGTTCGCTGTTTTCGTCCACGTTCACTTTGACGACCTTGAGCCGACCTGCCTGCTCCCTGGCCAGAGCTTCCAGGCTCGGCTCCATGGCGCGGCACGGCCCGCACCACGGCGCCCAGAAGTCCACCAGCACCGGCAGCGGGCTCGCCTCGACTTCGCCGGAGAAGCTCGCGTTCGTGACCTTCACCGGCGCGCGCGGAAACAACGGCTGCTTGCAGCGGCCGCACTTCGGATCTTCGAGGATGCGTTCATCGGGGATGCGATTGCGCGCCTGGCAGTGAGAACATCGAAACTCGATCATCAAGACAATACCTTCCGCTCGCGCGCTGGATCGGGCGCGAAATTCCCTCCGTGAAGCGCTTCCATTGCCAGCAGATGGGTACCGGGCATGCGGTTTTCAAGCCGCCGGCGTGCTCATCAAGTCTGTTCGAGGGAGGTCCGGCAGGAGTTTGTGTGGAAGTTTGATTGGCGGAGAGGGAGGGATTCGAACCCTCGGTACGCTATTAACGTACACACACTTTCCAGGCGTGCTCCTTCAACCGCTCGGACACCTCTCCGGGGGAAGCGAGGTTATAGGAGAAGCGCTTGGCAGGCAATTTCCCGGTAGTTGGCGCTACAGCGCGCCGTGCTCCACGAGCAGGGCTTGCACGGCCTCGGCCAGGCGCGCATAGCCGCTGGCGTTGGGGTGGACGTGGTCGGACTTGTAGCGGTTGTCGCCGAGGACATCGGCGAGGATTTCGTTCTCCACAGGCACCTGCATGTCCGCGGCAACGTCATCGTAGAAACCCGCGGGGCTGAGGAAAAAACCCACATTGGGAACGGCGATCATCACCACCGGAATGTCGCGTTCCCTGGCGATGCGGATCATCTCGCGCAGGTTGGCTTCGGTGGCGACGGGATCGCGTTTGCGCAGGATATCGTTGCCACCGTGGCAGAGTATCAATAGATCCGGACGGTAGCGGTCCAGTAAGCCCGGCAGGCGGCGCAGCCCCTTGGCCGTTTCCTCGCCCGGAACGCCGGCGTTGATGACCTTGCGTCCGGTGCGCTGGGCGAGCACCGCCGGATAGCTTTGCTCATCCCGGGCGCCGGTGCCGTGGGTGAGGCTGTCGCCGAAGGCAAGAATGACGGCGTCGGGGGCGAGCCTGGGAAGCGGCGCAAGCGCGTCGCCGCACGCCGCGACAAGCACGGCGCACGACCCTGCGACGATTCCGGCGAGTCGAACGGCGACTCTCAGATCAAGTCCTTGACGGCGTCCCGCTCCCCTTCGAGCTCGGCCCTGGTGGTATCCATCTTTTCGCGGCTGAAGTCATCGATGGCAAGACCCTGGACGATTTCAATTTGACCGCCTTTGATCGTTACCGGAAAGGAGTACATGAGCCCCTCCGGAATGCCATAGCTGCCGTCACTGGGCACGACCATGCTCAACCAGTCGCCGTCCGGCGTGCCGCCCACCCAGTCGCGCATGTGACTCAAGCCCGCGTAGGCGGCGGATGCGGCGCTGGAATGTCCGCGCGCCGCGATGACCTCGGCGCCACGCTTCTGCACCCGCGGTATGAACTCATTGGCAATCCAGGCCCGGTCGACGAGCTCGGTAGCGGATTTACCGGCCACCGTCGCATGATTGATGTCAGGATACTGGGTCGCCGAGTGGTTACCCCAGATGGTCACGCGCTTGATATCGGCTATCGCCGCGCCGGTCTTCGCAGCCAGCTGACTCATGGCGCGATTGTGATCGAGCCGCGTCATTGCCGTGAACTGCGATGGCTCGATATCTGGTGCATTGCCCATGGCGATCAGCGCGTTGGTATTGGCCGGGTTACCGATGACCAGCACCTTGACATTGCGTTGCGCGCTTTCATTGAGCGCCTGTCCCTGGGGCTTGAAAATCTTGCCGTTCTCCGTCAACAAATCGCCCCGCTCCATGCCCTTGCCGCGCGGCTTGGAACCCACCAGCAGCGCGTAAGCGGCGCCGTCGAAGGCTTTGGCGGCATCATCGGTGATGACGATGTCCCTTAGCAGCGGATAGGCGCAGTCGTTGATTTCCATGACGACGCCTTCCAACGCTTTCAGTGCCGGCGCGATTTCCAGCAATTGCAGACTCACGGGCTGATCGCTCCCCAGCATCTCGCCGGATGCGATGCGAAACAGCAGCGAGTAGGCGATCTGGCCCGCGGCGCCGGTGACGGCAACACGTACCGGTTCTTTCATCGAGATTTCTCCTTAACGGAAACCAAAAACGATCGTGTTCAACTGCGATCCACCATCGGCACGTAGTCGCGGCGCGCGGCCCCGATGTAGAGCTGCTGCGGCCGGCCGATTCGCTGATCCTCATCCACCATCATTTCCAGCCACTGGGCGATCCAGCCGACGGTGCGCGCCATGGCGAAGATGGCGGTAAACATATGTAGAGGAATGCCGAGAGCGCTGAGAATGATGCCGCTGTAGAAATCGACGTTGGGATACAGGTTGCGCTCGATGAAGTAATCATCCTTGAGAGCGATCTCTTCGAGCTTCAGCGCGACCTCGAACAAGGGCTGATTGTTAGAATCCAAATCTGCAAGCAAATCGTGACAGGCCTTGCGGATGATGGTCGCCCTCGGATCGAAACTCTTGTAAACGCGGTGTCCGAAACCCATGAGCCGGAAGGCGTCGTCCTTGTCCTTGGCACGATCCACATATTTGGGTATGTCTTTCGGGTCGCTGATCGCCTCCAGCATGTTGATGACGGCTTCGTTGGCGCCGCCGTGGGCGGGACCCCAAAGGGTGGCGATACCCGCCGCCACGCACGCGAACGGATTGGCGCCGGAGCTGCCGGCGAGGCGCACCGTGGAGGTGCTGGCATTCTGCTCGTGATCGGCGTGCAGGATCAGCATCAGCTCCAGCGCACGCACAGCGACCGGGTTCGGCACGTAAGGCTCGGCGCGAACGGCGAACATCATCTGCAGGAAATTTTCCACGTAACCCAGGGAGTTGATGGGATACATGTAGGGCTGCCCGATGGTGTACTTGTAGGCATCGGCGACGATAGTCGGCATCTTGGCGATCAGGCGCACGGCGGAAAGCTCGCGGCTGGCGGGGTCGTTGATATCGAGGGAATCGTGGTAGAAGGTGGAGAGTGCCCCGATGATGCCCACCAGCATACCCATGGGGTGTGCGTCGGCGCGGTAACCGTTCATGAAACGCCGGATGCCCTCGTGCACCATGGTGTGACGCCGCACCAGGATGTTGAAGTCTTCCCATTTCCCGGGCGCGGGCAATTCGCCGCACAGCAGCAGGTGGCAAACTTCGAGATAACTGCTGTTTTCCGCCAGCTGCTCGATGGGATAGCCGCGATAGAGAAGCACGCCGTTCTCGCCATCGATATAGGTAACCGCGCTGCGGCAACTGGAGGTGGACGCGAAACCCGGGTCGTGAACGAAGTAACCGAGTTCCTCGGTCATGCCTTTGATGTCGATGACCGGCCGGCCATGGGTGCCCTCGATTACGGGTGCCTCGAAGCTCTTACCCGTGGTGTTGTCCGTCAAGGTTACCGTGCGATTTTTGGCCATATGTCTTTCCCCTGTACAATCGCGGGAGCGTCGTGGAGGACCGCCAGCTAAGGGCCTTCCGATTCATTGGGAGGCAGTCGGTCCGGGGGCGTAAGCGACCACCGGTGAAGCAGGGGCCAGATTCTACCAGTTGCTCACGGAATTGCCCATACGATTACAATATCGGCTAAACTATCAAGCGCTGGCGATACCGCGAATAATACGAACCAGGATAAGGTCATGTCGAACGGTTCCCCGCTTTTCTCCGGGAACGCAGAGTTCCTCGACGCTCTTTACAAGAGCTATCTAGACAATCCCGAGAATGTCGATGCCGCGTGGCGCCGCTGCTTCGCCGAGCTCGGTAGCGCGGATCTGTCCCCCGGCGTCAGTGTCGTGGACGACCGGGCGCGCTCGGCACTCGCGGCAAAGCAGGTAAAGGTACTCGAATTCATCAGCGCCAATCGCTATCGTGGTCACCGAGAAGCCGATCTCGATCCGCTCCACCTTTACGAACGTCCGAAGATGCCCGAGCTGAGTCTTGCGCATTACGGCTTCAGCGACGAAGACCTGGATCGGCGCTTCAATACAGGGTCGCTGTTCATGGACTCGGAAGCCACGCTTCGCGAGATCCGCGATGTCCTCAAGAAGACCTACTGCGCGACCATCGGCACCGAGCTGACGCATATCACCGCGACCCACGAAAAGCGCTGGATCCAGGAACGCCTGGAACGCGTACACGGAAAATTTGATTTCTCGACGGAAAAAAAGCGCGACATCCTGAGATGGGTCACCTCGGCACGAAAGCTCGAGGATTACCTGCATCGGCGCTACGTGGGCCAAAAGCGCTTCTCCCTGGAAGGTGGCGAGGCGCTCATCGCGATGCTCGACGAGGTCATCCAGAGGGCGGGAGGCTATCAGGTCAAAGAAATCGTCATCGGCATGGCTCATCGCGGCCGCCTCAACGTGCTGGTGAACATTCTCGGTAAGCATCCGAAAGTATTGTTCGGCGAGTTCGAGGGCAAGATCGATGTCGGCGAGGGTTCCGGCGACGTGAAATACCACCTGGGGTTTTCCTCCGACGTGCAATCCCCGGGTGGGCCTGTGCATCTGGTGCTGGCGTTCAATCCTTCACACCTGGAAATCATCAATCCGGTGGTCGAAGGCTCGGTGCGTGCACGCCAGGAGCGGCGCGGTGACTTCGCCCGCAACGAAGTGTTGCCCGTTCTCATACATGGGGATGCGGCCTTCGCCGGCCAGGGTGTGGTCCCCGAGACCCTCAACCTCTCGGAAACCCGTGGTTACGGAACCGGCGGCACCGTGCACCTGGTGGTGAACAATCAGATCGGGTTCACGACCAGCGATCCCCGCGACGCGCGCTCGACGCTCTACTGCACCGATGTCGCCAAGCTTGTTCAGGCACCGATATTCCATGTCAACGGCAACGATGCGGAAGCTGTGATCTTCGTCTCCCAGCTCGCTCTCGACTACCGCATGGAATTCAAGAAAGACGTCGTCATCGATTTGGTGTGCTTCCGGCGATACGGCCACAACGAGGCCGATGAGCCCTTCGCCACGCAACCAATGATGTACAAGAAAATCAAAAACCAGCATGGTCCACGCCGCATCTATGGTGCGCGGCTGGTGGCCGAGGGCGTGATGAAGGAAGGCGAGCCCGAAGAGATGGCCGAGACTTACCTCGCAGCACTCGAAGCCGATGACACGATGTCACGGCCGTTGCTCGAAGAGTCCGGCATCGACTACCTGGCCGACTGGGGCCCCTATCTCGGCACCTCGTGGAAGGACCCCGCCGACACGTCGCTCTCCCTCGAACTCATCGAAAAACTGGGTAACAAGCTGGCAGAGATTCCTGCCGAGTACGAGATGCATCGCAGCGTCCGACGCATCATCGACGCGCGCCACGAAATGGCCAGGGGCGAACGGGCCATGGATTGGGGATTCACGGAAAACCTCGCCTACGCGGCCCTGCTCAGGGACGGATTCTCGATTCGCCTGTCGGGCCAGGACAGTCAACGCGGGACTTTCTTCCATCGCCACTCGGTGATCCACAATCAGAAACAGGAAGGGACGCATACGCCGCTGCAGCATATGTTCGACGGTCAACCGAGATTTACCGTCATCAATTCGTTGCTGTCCGAAGAAGCGGTGCTTGCTTTCGAATTCGGATACAGCACGGCGGAACCGGAATGCCTGGTGATCTGGGAGGCGCAGTTCGGCGATTTCGTCAATGGTGCTCAGGTGGTGATCGATCAGTTCCTGAGCTCCTCGGAAGTCAAATGGGGAAGATTCTGCGGACTCGTCATGATGCTGCCCCACGGCTACGACGGCCAGGGTCCGGAACACTCGTCAGCGAGACTCGAGCGCTACCTGCAACTGTGCGCGGAAGAAAACATGCAGGTGTGCATGCCGAGCACGCCGGCGCAGATGTTTCATCTATTGAGGCGGCAGATGGTACGCCCCTACCGCAAGCCGCTCATTATCATGAGTCCGAAGAGCCTGTTGCGAAACCGCCTGTCGACTTCCTCGCGGGAAGACATCGCCGATGGCCGATTCCAGCTCACTATCGACGAAGTGGATCCCATCGATCCAAAGGAAGTCACGCGGCTGGTGCTTTGCAGCGGCAAAGTCTATTACGACATTCTGGAGAAGCGCCGCGAGCAGGAGCTCCGGCATGTGGCTATCGCGCGGGTCGAGCAACTGTACCCGTTTCCCGAAGCAGAAATTGTCGCCCTCTTGAAGCGTTATCCCAGAGCGAACGATATCTGCTGGACCCAGGAAGAGCCGCGCAATCAAGGGTCCTGGTTTCACATGCTGTCACGACGCCATTTGGCAGGTTGCGTGCAGAAGCGCCACAAGCTCGTGTACGCCGGCCGAAACTATTCCGCGTCGCCGGCAGCCGGTTATTTGAACGTGCACCTGGCAGAGCAAAAGACACTGGTGGAAACCGCCCTGGGGCTGAACATTGTAGAGGCTGTGCGCAAGAAGAGCGCTTGAGATAAGGAGACGAAGAAGTGCTCGTAGACGTCAAGGTGCCCGTGCTGGCCGAATCGATCCCCGACGCGACGCTGCTGGACTGGAAGAAGGGTCCGGGCGAAGCCGTCGCCAGGGACGAGATCATCCTCGAGCTCGAGACCGACAAGGTGGTGCTCGAGGTGCCCGCGCCCCAAGCCGGCGTGCTCAGCGAGGTGCTGAAAAATACCGGTGACATCGCGCTCAGTGAAGAAGTGCTGGCGCGTATCGACACCGAAGCAGCGGCCACCGCCACCGCCAAAGGCGGCGACGGTGGCGCCCAAGCCGTGCCTGCGGCCCAGGCTGCCGACGAAGCCGCCGGCAGCGACACTTTGAGCCCTGCCGTGCAACGCCTGGTCGCCGAGCATGACCTCGACGCGTCTGCCATCACGGGCACGGGCAAGGGCGGGCGGCTCATCAAGGATGACGTGTTGGCGTATCTGGATGCCCACAAGCCCAGCCCGGCGGCGCCAGCCGCGAAGATGCCGGCAACCGCCGCAAAACCGGCGACGCCGCCGGCGCCCAGTGGTGCACGCGGAGAGCGCAGGGAATCCATGTCGCGGCTGCGCATGCGCATCGCCGAGCGCCTGGTCGAGGCCCAGCACACGGCCGCGATACTGACCACCTTCAACGAGGTAGACATGCAGCCGGTGATGGCGCTGCGCAAACGCTACAAAGAACAATTCGAGAAGACCCACGGCGTGCGCCTGGGCTTCATGTCCTTTTTCGCCAAAGCCGCGGTGCAGGCGCTGGAGCGTTTTCCCGCGGTCAACGCCTACATCGAGGGCAATGAGATCGTCTACCACGACTACCAGGATATCGGCGTGGCCGTGGGTTCGCCCCGGGGCCTGGTGGTTCCCGTTCTGCGCAACGTGGCGCAGATGTCTTTTGCCGACATCGAAGCCGCCATCGCCGAGTTCGGTGCCAAAGCAGGAGACGGAACGCTCACTGTAGAAGAAATGAGCGGCGGCACATTCACCATCTCCAACGGCGGCGTATTCGGATCCATGCTCTCCACCCCGATTCTGAATCCGCCGCAAAGCGCTATCCTCGGCATGCACAAGACCCAAGAGCGGCCGGTGGTGGTCGACGGCGAGATTGTCGTTCGCCCGATGATGTATCTCGCGCTGTCCTACGATCACCGCATCGTCGACGGCCGCGAAGCCGTGCTGTTCCTTGTGACCATCAAGGAAGCCATCGAAGATCCGGCGCGCCTGCTGCTCGGTGTGTAAGCGCGCGCCTACGGAGAACGAGCCAACATGAAAAATTGCGACGTCATCGTCATCGGTGGCGGCCCGGGGGGTTATGTGGCCGCCATTCGCTGCGGCCAGCTGGGACTCATCACCGCCCTGGTGGACGAGTGGCTGGGCGCCGACGGCAAGCCGGCGCTGGGCGGCACCTGTCTCAACGTTGGCTGCATACCTTCCAAGGCGTTGCTGGATTCCTCCCATCACTATCACAACCTCGAGCATCTGTTGCCCGCCCACGGCATCAGCATCAAGGGCGCGAGCATGGACATCGCCACCATGCAGTCGCGCAAGAACAAGGTGGTGCAGACCATGAACCGCGGCGTGGCGGCGCTGTTGAAGAAAAACAAGGTCGAGGCCTACACAGGCCACGGGCGATTGCAGGCCGGCAACCGGGTAGCCATCGCGATCCACGGCGGCGGCGAAGAAGTGGTGGCGGCGAAGAATGTCATCATCGCCAGCGGCTCGGTACCCACGGACATCCCGGCAGCAACCGTGGACGGGCGCAGTATCGTCGACAGCGCGGGCGCACTGGCCTTCGACGAGGTGCCAAAACGCCTGGGCATCATCGGCGCCGGCGTTATCGGTCTAGAGCTCGGCAGCGTTTGGAACCGGCTCGGCTCCGAAGTGGTCATACTGGAGGCACTAACGGATTTTCTTGCCGCCGCCGACCAGCAAATCGCCCGCGAAGCGCTCAAAGTCCTCACCCGGCAGGGTCTGGATATCCGGCTGGGGGCCCGCGTCACGGGCGCCAAGGCCACCAACAAAGGAGTCTCCGTCAAGTACGAGGGCAAGGAAGGCGCCAAGGCGCTGGAGGTGGATCGCCTGGTGGTCGCCGTCGGGCGGCGCGCCAACACGACGGATCTCGTGGACGCGGGCTTGGATCTCGCCATGGACAACGCCGGCCGCGTCCAGGTGGACGATCGTTGCCGCACATCCATCGACGGCGTGTATGCCATCGGCGACGTGGTGAAAGGCCCGATGCTCGCCCACAAGGCATCGGAGGAAGGCATGGCGGTGGCCGAGCTGATTGCGGGACACGCGGCCCACATCGACCACCGGATCGTGCCCTGGGTGATCTATACCCACCCCGAGATTGCCTGGGTGGGGGATACCGAGCAGCAGCTGAAAGACAGGGGTGTCGCCTACCGCAGCGGAAGCTTTCCCTATCGCGCCCTGGGACGCGCCCACGGCTCCGGGGAAACCGACGGCGTTGTCAAGATCCTGGCCGACGCCAAAAACGACGAAATTCTCGGTGTGCACATTTTCGGCGCTCAGGCCTCGGAGCTCATCACCGAAGCCGTCACGGCCATGGTCTTTCGCGCCAGCAGCGAGGATCTGGCCCGCACCATCCACGCCCACCCGTCGCTATCGGAAGCGATGCACGAGGCGGCACTGGCGGTGGACGGGCGGGCGATTCATATCTAAGGCCCCGTGTCTGTTTCGGCTGGATGTTGGGCTTCGCAAGCTCAGCCCAACCTACGCTCCGGCCAGTGGCTCAATGGGGACAGCCTAATGGGGACATTCCTCAATAGCTGAATGGTAAAATAGCTCTGTCCCCATTAAGCCATTAAGCTCCCACTAGGCTTGCAAAATCGGGGATAATCTCTTCTTCGACCCGTCAATCCGCACAGGTAGCACCTTCATGGCCGACACTTTCAATGCCCGCTCGACGCTTACCGTAGGTGGCAACGAGTATGAGATTTTCCGGCTCTCTGCCTTGAGCCCGAAATTCGACCTGACCCACCTGCCCTACTCGCTCAAAATTCTCCTCGAGAACCTGCTTCGCCATGAGGACGGCGTCGACATTACCCGGGAAGATATCGAGGCCCTGGCCGGGTGGGACGCGAAAGCCAAGCCGGCCACGGAGATCGCATTTACGCCTGCACGGGTGCTGCTGCAGGACTTCACCGGCGTGCCGGCGATCGTGGATCTCGCCGCCATGCGCGATGCCATGCGCACCCTCGGCGACGACCCTGAGAAGATCAGTCCCATGTCGCCGGTGGATCTGGTCATCGACCACTCGCTGCAGGTGGACGCATTCGCCAAGGCTGACGCCATGGATCTGAACGCACAGCTGGAATTCTCCCGCAACAAGGAGCGCTATGCGTTCCTGCGCTGGGGCCAAAATGCGTTCTCCGACTTCAAAGTCGTACCGCCGGATACCGGCATCGTGCATCAGATTAACCTGGAATATCTGGCCCGTGTGATATTCGCCAAGGAGCACGACGGCGCGACGCGCGCCTTCCCCGACACCGTCGTCGGCACCGACTCCCACACCACGATGATCAACGGCCTCGGCGTTCTCGGCTGGGGTGTGGGCGGCATCGAGGCGGAAGCGGCCATGCTCGGCCAGCCCATCACCATGCTGATACCCCACGTTGTCGGCTTCGAGCTTACGGGCAAGCTACCGGAAGGGGCGACGGCGACGGATCTGGTGTTGACCGTCGTCGAGATGCTCCGCGAGCGCGGCGTGGTAGGGAAATTCGTCGAGTTCTACGGTGAGGCACTGGAGCACCTGCCCCTGGCGGACCGCGCCACCATCGCCAACATGGCGCCGGAGTACGGGGCGACCTGCGGCATCTTCCCCGTCGACAGCGAAACCCTGCGCTACTTGAGCTTGAGCGGGCGCGACCCCGAGCACATCGCGCTGGTGGAAGCGTATGCCCGTGAACAGGGTATGTTCCACGATCACGGTAGTAAGCCCGCCCACTACAGCGACACCCTGCACCTGGATCTGAACGGCGTCGTGCCCAGCATCGCCGGCCCGAAGCGTCCTCAGGATCGCATCGCGCTGGATGCGGTCAAAACCACCATCGGCGACGCGTTGCAGAAGATGCGCCAGGCCAGCGGCAGCGACGCCACGGGCCGCGCCACCGTCACCCGGGACGGCGAGCAATTCGAGATCGAGGACGGCGCGGTGGTGATCGCCGCCATCACGTCCTGCACCAATACTTCCAATCCGGCGGTCATGGTGGGCGCGGGGCTGCTGGCGCGCAACGCCCACGCCAGAGGCCTGCAGGTGAAGCCGTGGGTGAAGACCAGTCTCGCACCCGGATCCCTGGTGGTAACCAAGTATCTCGAGAAAGCCAATCTCATGGGTGACATGGAGGCGCTGGGCTTTTACCTGGTGGGCTATGGCTGCACCACCTGCATCGGAAACTCCGGGCCCCTGCCGGAAGCGGTGGGTAAGGCGGTGCGCGAATCGGACCTCATCGCCTGCGCCGTTCTCTCGGGTAACCGCAACTTCGAGGGCCGCATCCATGCGGACGTGCGCATGAACTTCCTCGCTTCCCCGCCGCTGGTGGTGGCCTACGCGCTGGCCGGGAATATGAAGGCGGATTTGGTCACCGAGCCGCTGGGCGAAGACGGCGACGGCAAGCCGGTCTATCTGCGCGATATCTGGCCGAGCCAGAAGGAGATCCACGACACCATCGCCATCGCCATCGACTCCGACATGTTCCGTACCAGCTATGAGAACGTGTTTGCCGGCGACCAGCGCTGGCAGAACATGGTGGTGCCGGAAGCGGGCCAGTTCGAATGGCAGCCGGATTCCACCTACGTGCGCCACCCGCCCTACTTCGAGGGCATGACCCGCGAGACGCCGGGCTTCGCCGATGTCCACGGCGCGCGGGTGCTGGCGCTGCTGGGCGACAGCATTACCACGGATCACATCTCCCCGGCGGGCGCCATCCAGCCGGACGGCCCCGCCGGTCGCTATCTCATCGAGCATGGCGTCCAGCCCGGCGACTTCAACTCCTATGGCGCCCGGCGCGGCAACCATGAAGTGATGATGCGCGGCACCTTCGCCAACGTGCGTTTGCGGAACCTGCTCGCGCCGGGCACCGAAGGCGGATGGACCCTGCATCAGCCCTCCCAGGAACAGATGTCCATCTACGACGCCGCCATGCGCTACCAGGCCGATGGTGTGCCCACCCTGGTCATCGGCGGCGCCGCTTACGGCGGCGGCTCGTCGCGGGACTGGGCCGCCAAAGGGCCGTTGCTGCTCGGTGTCAAGGCGGTACTGGTGCAGAGCTTCGAGCGCATTCACCGCTCGAACCTGATCGGCATGGGCGTATTGCCGCTGCAGTTCACGGGCGGCGAGACCGCCGAGAGTCTCGGCCTCAGCGGCCACGAAATCTACGAGATCGAAGGGGTGGCCATGGGTGTGGACAAGGTCAAGATCACGGCCACCAGCGAAGACGGCAAGAGCGTCCGCTTCGATGCCGGCGTGTGCATCGATACCCCTAAAGAATGGGAGTACTTCAAGCACGGCGGCATCCTGCAGTACGTCATCCGCCAGCTGGCGGCCTGAGCTGAGCACGCGTCCATGGTAAATTAACGTTGTCGGTCGACCAACTCCGGAGAAAATCGAATGGACGATAAAACCCGCACCGAGCTCGAGGCAGCCGCCTTCCGGCGCCTGGTAAAGCACCTGCGCGCGCGCACCGACGTGCAGAACATCGATCTGATGAACCTGTCCGGCTTCTGCCGCAACTGCCTGTCAAAGTGGTACCGCGCGGCGGCCGAGGAACGGGGACTCGAGATGTCCTATGACGAGGCGCGCGAAACCGTCTACGGCATGCCCTACGACGAGTGGAAGGGCAAATATCAAACGGACGCGACGCCTGAGCAGCGCGCCGCCTACGAGGCCACCCACGGCAAACCGGCCTGATGCTGCTCGGGTCTTGAACATGGATCTGGAGCCGCTTACAGCCATTTCCCCCATCGACGGCCGCTATGCCGACAAGACCAGCGACCTACGCGCCGTTTTCAGCGAATACGGTTTGATCCGCCACCGCGTGCTGGTGGAAGTGCGCTGGCTGCAGGCGCTGGCAGCGCATCCCGGGGTCCCCGAGGTCCCCGCCTTCAGTCAGGAAGCGAATCACCGCATCAACGACATCGTCGACAACTTCGACCTGGAAAGCGCCGCGCGCGTCAAAGAGATCGAGCGCACGACCAATCACGACGTCAAAGCGGTGGAGTACTTTCTCAAAGAGCAAATGGCGGAAACGCCGGAGCTGGTCGCGGTACAGGAGTTCATCCACTTCGCCTGTACCTCCGAGGATATCAACAATCTCGCTTATGGATTGATGCTCCTCGATGCGCGCACGCGTTGCCTGTTGCCGGTCATGGACGAGCTGATCGAATCGATCCGCGGCCTCGCACACCACCACGCCGGCCAGCCGATGATGTCCCACACTCACGGGCAACCAGCGTCGCCAACAACCCTGGGAAAGGAAATGGCGGTATTCGCGGCACGCTTGAAAAGACACCGTACCTGCTTCGCCGAGGTACGCTTACGCGGCAAGATGAATGGTGCGGTCGGCAACTATAACGCGCATCTGGCGGCATACCCGGGACTCGACTGGCCAGCGATGGCGAACGACTTCGTCACCAGCCTGGGTCTGGAGTGGAATCCGCACACAACGCAAATCGAACCCCACGACTACATGGCGGAGCTGTTCCATGCCCAGGCACGGTTTAATTCGGCACTGCTCGATTTTTGCCGCGACATTTGGGCGTACGTATCACGAGGATACTTCAAGCAGAAACCGGTGAAGGACGAGGTCGGCTCGTCGACCATGCCCAACAAAGTGAACCCCATCGATTTCGAAAATGCCGAGGGCAATCTGGGTGTCGCCAATGCGCTGCTCGAGCACATGGCGGGCAAGTTACCGATTTCCCGGCTGCAGCGGGACTTGAGCGACTCCACCGTGCTGCGCAATCTGGGCGTCGGTGCGGCCCACTCGCTGGTCGCCTACCGCTCGTGCCTTCGGGGGATCTCGAAATTGGAGGTCAACACACAAGCGCTCGCCAGGGATCTCGACGATGCCTGGGAAGTCCTGGCCGAACCGATTCAAACCGTCATGCGGCGACATGGCATCGACAAGCCCTACGAGCGCCTGAAGGCGCTGACCCGGGGCCGTTCTATCGACAGGAAGACGCTCCACGCATTCATCGAGTCCCTGGATTTGCCCGGCGGCGAGAAGACTCGGCTTCTGGCTCTGACCCCGGCAAGCTACGTCGGAGTGGGAGAGGATCTGGCCAACGACGTGTGAGGCTGACGTGCACTACACCCGCCCATCGGATTTCGAACATTTCATCCTGAAGAAAGACGCGCAGACAGTCGCTATAGAAACCGGCGAGGAGTGCCGATTAGCGGCCCTGTCCATGGTACGCCAGGCGGCACGTGACATCGATATTGTCAGTCGGCAACTGGATCCACAGATGTACGACAATCGAGAATTCTTCGAGGCCGTGAACAGGTTGATCGTGGGATCACGCCGGGCGCGAGTCCGAGTGCTGCTTCGCGACACAAACCCGGTAATCAAACGCGGTCACCGATTAGTGACGTTGTCCCAACGCCTGAGCAGCTTCGTCGAATTGCGCGTACCGGCAAGAGAATTCGATGAATACAACGCTGCGTTTCTGATTGTCGACGGCATCGGCTTTATCCATCGCACGCTTTCGGATCGCTTCGAAGGCACGGTCAACTTCAACGACCCGCGCATGGCCCGGGAACTCACCCGGCAGTTCGAAGAGATGTGGCCAACGGCGCTGCCGGATTCCAGTCTGCGCCGCGCTAACTTGTGAGAGCCCTGGCGATGTCGCGCGTCCGATTTCTGGCCCTGATGCTGCTCGCAGGCGGGCTGCCGTTCGCAGGCGCCTTTGCCGCGAGCGGCTTGGTTACGCAGGTGTTCACTATCGGCTATCGTCCGGTGGACGAGATGGTCCAGATCCTGAGGCCCATGGTCCCCAGCCCCGGCAGTGTTTCCGGCGCCTATGGCAAGATCGTGGTTCGCACGACGCCGGCGAATATGCGCGAAATCAAGGGGATCCTCGCGACACTGAACCGTGCGCCGTCAAATCTTCTGATCAGCGTGCGCCATTCCATGAATGAGGACGTGCGGCGGGATCTCTTCGAAGCCTTCGGCGAAGTGAGCGGCGGCAACGTCGGACTGTCCACCGGCCGTGGCTCGGAGAGTGGACGCGGGCTAGTCATCAGCCACCAGGACGGGGACCGGGAAGCGGGCGTTCGCATGGACAAGACGCAAGCCGTGGCCAGCGATCATGGGACGCAACGCGTGCGCGTGCTGGAAGGCAAGGAAGCATTCATACAATCCGGGCAATCGGTGCCGGTGACCAACGAGCGCGTCGTGGTTTCCAGCACCGGCGTCACCACCGTGCAGACGAGCACGGAATTCAGAAACATCGGCAGCGGCTTCACCGTGCGCGCGCGATTGAACGGCAACGACCGCGTGACCGTCCAGATCTTTCGCCACCACAACCGTCTCGACAGCGGCTCGGCCACCATCGACGTGCGCGAAGCGAGCACCGTGGTCTCGGGCCCGCTCGGGCGTTGGATGGAAATTGGCCGTGTGGGCACGGCTTCCAGTGAAAATACCCGCGCTATCGGTGCCTCCTCGAGCACCGCTGCCAGCAGCGACACCGTTACCTATTTGAAGGTCGAGCGCCTGGATCGCTGAGCGCTACCGGGCGGGCCTATTGGGCTGGGGGATAGTAGCCGGGTGGATATGGCGCCGGCGCCCCGTAAGGTTGCGGGGGGTACCCATAGGCGGGCGGCGCACCATAGGCCGGCGGTGCCACGCCGTAGGCCTGTTGCTGGGAGTATCCCGGTGGCATCCCCCCGTAGGCAGGCGCAGATCCATAATCCGGGGGCAGTGGCGGGTAACCCTGTGGCTGCGGCGAGGCGCCGTAGCCATAAGGGGCGACCGGCGCGGGCGTACCGCCCCCCTGAGGATAGGCAGGGGAGTAAGCCAGGGGATAGGCCGGGGAATAGGCCTCGGAATAAGGATCCGCCGACATGGCCGCCGCCGAGCGCGGATCCACCGGCGCCCACGGATTGTCCGGATGCGGGGGCAACGCGCCGGGGATCCCCGACACCGACGCCGGCGTCGTCGTCTGATCCGAGCGGCCCCAGGTGTCGGCCGCGGTTGCCGCCTGTTTCGATGACCATTGTGGTGGTGGCACAGAAGCCGCGCCGGCATCCTGAAACGCCGCCGCCAGATCGCCGCGGGTACTTCCGGAGCTGCTGCGACCGCTGACGCGCGTGTCCAGCACCGCGGCCACCTGCGGATCACCTCCGGTGAGCGCATCCTGGACGTCTTCCACCACGTCTCTGGCGATACTTTCTGCGCTCTCCAGTGACGCCGACAATCCGGCCGCAGCCCGGCCCCCAAGCGTTCCCGGCTCTTCATCACCGAGTCGCGAAACGACGATCAGCAATACGATAATCGCCAGCGGGCCCCACAAGGCCATGATGCCGCGCATGGCACCGCCGGAGCGCGCCTCCTCGGAAGGCGGCGCGAAGGCCGGTCCCGGCTGAGACACCAACGCCGGTTCTGGCGCAACCGCGGGTGCGGCGGCGGCCTTGGCTGCCATGCCCTTTTTCCTGGCGGCCGGCGCCTTTTTGGCCGTTTTCTTCTTGGCAATTTTCTTGGCGACCTTCTTTTCCGCGGCCATTACACGGTGGCCGCGACCCTCTTCGCCCGCCTGCTCACGGCCGGTCGTCATGTCTTTGCCCATCTCCGCCCTCTCCAGCATCCAGTTGGCGCCGAAATGCGCACTCTGATGCGGGAATGGTAGCACGATCCCCGCGGGCTACAGTATCATCCGACGCTCCACCATGAGCGTAAGCGAATCAGGTATTGCATCCCTATCGCACCTGCGCGGACGCTCGGCGCTGACAGCATTTCGTGCACAGCGGCTGCGCGACAGTCTGACCCTGGCGCTGCCCGGATTGTCTTCCATTCGCGCCGATTACCTTTACTTCGTCGCCGGTCGTGGCGATCCGCTGAACGCCGACGAAGAGGCCCTGCTGGCGCGCCTCCTGGCCGCGCGGCCAGATTGCGCCAAGGCATCAGGAGATCACGGATTTCTGGTCGTGCCCCGGCCGGGCACGATTTCCCCCTGGTCCAGTAAAGCCACGGACATCCTGCACAACTGCGGCTTGCACAAGGTCGGCCGCGTGGAGCGCGGCGTCCAGTGGCAGGTAGAGATGAAATCCGGCGGCCATGCAAACGCGCGCGTCGAAGCCGTGCTCGGCCCGCGAGTCCACGATCGCATGACCCAGGTGCTGCTCGCGGATATCGAACAGGTCCACGCGTTGTTCGATCACGCGGCGGCACGCCCGCTGCAATCCGTCGACGTGCTGGCGGAGGGCCGCGCGAGCCTCGAGCAGGCCAACCGCGACATGGGCCTGGCGCTCAACGACGACGAGATCGCCTATCTGCTCGAGCAGTTTCTTGCCTGCGGGCGAAATCCCAACGACATCGAGCTGATGATGTTTGCCCAGGCG
>Ga0209980_10000469_pt1 | contig 21726 bp, 19 predicted proteins | sample CR02metaG_FD_183611 | JGI IMG/M metagenome (GOLD analysis project Ga0209980, IMG submission 183611) | Deep subsurface microbial communities from Mariana Trench to uncover new lineages of life (NeLLi) - CR02 metaG (SPAdes) (version 2) | ecosystem: Environmental > Aquatic > Marine > Ocean trench...
TTCGGTCTTCGAGATACCGACCAAGATCGCCCGCATCCGCGCCGACAGCTATCTGGAGGCAGAGTGGAGCGATCTGTTTCAGCGCGACCACATGCCGATCGACGTGATCATCTCGCCCGAGGCCGAGGTCGCCAAGGTGACCATGCGCCGCCTCGGTTCGACCGCCGCCTTCGATATCGAACCGTTCCTCGAGGGTGCTGTCGACTTAGTCGGCCTGAAGCTCGACGAGGACTGCCCGGTGATCAATACGCCGCTCCGGCAGCTCAGCGAGCTGTTCTCGACCCTGCGCGCGATCGTCGTCGCGGTCCGGCGCGACGGCAAGGTCTGGGTCACCCATGGCGACGACCAGCTTTTCCCGGGTGACGAGGTCTATTTGTTCGCGGCCCATGAGGACCTGAACCGGACCATCGAAATTTTCGGGCTCGAGAATCTCTCGGCCCAGCGGATCATCGTGGTGGGGGCGGGTAATGTCGGGCTGCGGGTGGCGCGCCAGATCGAAAGCTCGCCCGGCCTGCGCTGCAAGATGATCGAGCGCGACCGGGCGCGCGCGGAATTCGCCGCCGACCATCTGGAGCGCACCATCGTGCTGAACGGCGACGCGCTGAACGCCGATATCCTGGCCGAGGCCGGGATCGCCGAGGCCGACGCCATCGTCGCGCTGACCGATGACGACCGTACCAACCTGCTGTCCTGCGCCCTGGCCAAGCAAGCCGGCTGCCCGATCTCGATTGCGCTGTCGAACGACCCGACCTTCGAGCGCATCGCCGTGCCGCTGGGGATCGATGCCCTGATCAACCCGCGCGCCACCACCGTCTCGACCATCCTGCGCCATGTCCGGCGCGGCCGGGTGCGGGCGGTCTACTCGATCGGCAGCGGCGAGGGCGAGGTGATCGAGGCGCAGGTGATGGCGACCTCGCCGATCGCCGGCAAGCGGGTGCGCGACATCCATTTTCCGGCCGGCTCGATCATCGGAGCGGTGCAGAGCGACGGCAAGACGAAGATGCCGCATGGCGACACTGTCATCCAGGTCGGCGACATCATGGTGATGTTCGCGGTGCGCGCGGCGGTGCATCACGTCGAGCAGATGTTCCGGGTGAGTCCGGAATTCTTCTGACGGGGCCCAAGCATGAGACTGCTCCGCCTGCCGGTCTTTCCGCTCTGCCTCGGCGTCCTGGCGCTGGCGATGCTGGGGCCAGCGCTGTTCGGCCTGATCCAGCGCGACTGGTACAGCGCCCGGAGTTTTCTCTACACCGCCATCTTCACCGGTTTTGCCAGCGCGACCCTGGCCGTGGCGCTGGGCTCACGCGGGCGCGGCGAGCGCGATCGGGCCGCCCTGCGCGACCTGGTGATCTGCTGGGTGCTGGTGCCGCTGTTCGCCGCGGCGCCGCTGTGGCTGAGAACCCCCTACATCGGCGCCTGGGGCGCCTGGTTCGAGATGGTCAGCGCCTTCACCACCACCGGCGGCACCGTCTATGCCGAGCCGGAGAAGGTGCCCGAGGCGATCCACCTGTGGCGCGGCATGGTGGCCTGGTTTGGTGGCTTGGTGACCCTTGTCGCGGCCTTTGCGATCCTGGCGCCGCGCAATCTCGGCGGCTTCGAGGTCACGGTCCACCGCGCCGTCGCCGCCAAACACCCGGGCGGAAAGCCCGGGGGACAGACAAGCGGCTCGATCTCGCTGCACGGGGCCGCGATGGCGCGGCTGGACGAGCGTCTCGCCCGGACGCTGCGGACCCTGTTGCCGGTCTATGGCGCGCTGACCGCGGTGCTGGCCTTCCTGTTTTCCGCCCTCGGGCAGGACGGGCTGGCGGCGGCGGTGCATGCCATGGCGATCGTCTCGACCAGCGGTATCTCGCCCTATTCGGGCGGGCTCGCGGCCCATTCCACTTTTCTGGTCGAGCTGGTCGCCGTGTTGTTCATGGTGCTGGCGGCGACCCGGCTGACCTATGCCGAGGCGCGCCGCTTCGGCGCCGCCGAGCGCTGGCACCGCGACCCGGAGCTGAAACTGATGGCGCTGCTGGTCGCCATCGCCACCCTGGCGCTGTTCCTGCGGCACTGGTTCGGGGCGCTGACCATCGACCTCGGCGACGGCGCCTCGGAGGAGGCGCTCCCGGCGCTCTGGGGGGCGGTGTTCACCAGCCTCTCCTTCCTCACCACCACCGGCTTCGAGAGCGCCTCGTGGGACCGCGCGCGGGACTGGAGCGGGTTGGCCAATCCCGGGCTGATCCTGCTCGGGCTCTGCGCCATCGGCGGAGGTGCGGCGACCACCGCGGGCGGCATCAAGCTGGTGCGCGGCTATGCCCTGCTGCGCCACGGCTACCGCGAGCTGGAGCGCATCGCCCAGCCCAACAGCGTGCTGGCGACCGGCACCCGGCTGCGCGGCGTCCTGCGCGAGGGGGCGTTTCTCGCCTGGGCCTTCGTCATGCTCTACATCATGGCGATTTTCGTCGCCGTGATCGCGCTGACCCTGACCGGGCTGGCGTTCGAGGACTCGCTGGTCGCGGCGATCTCGTCGATCTCGAACACCGGACCGGCCTTCGATCTGGTCACTCCCGGCGAGATCGATTTCCCGCGGTTGAGCGAATCGCAGCGGTTGATCCTGGCCATCACCATGATCCTCGGGCGGATCGAAACCCTGGCGGTGATTTCCCTGTTCAACACCGATAGTTGGCACCGCTTCGGCATCGGCGCAAAAAACACTGGAAAAGCGCGCGCCAAAGCCGCAGAGTCGGAATGGTGAGTCCGGGAGAAGCCCACTCACCTCGTATATGAAGATAAAAGATCAGGCAGAAGAAATGGCCGGCGAAAACAGACAAAACCTTCAAGACGCCTTTCTCAACCACGTCCGCAAGCAAAAGGTTCCCGTCACCGTCTTCCTGGTGAACGGGGTCAAGCTGCAGGGCGTGATCACATGGTTTGACAATTTCTGCGTCCTTCTGCGTCGCGACGGTCAGTCCCAGCTTGTCTACAAGCATGCGATCTCGACGGTGATGCCGGCGCAGCCGTTCAGCCTTTACGACGGCACCGAGGACGCATGACGGGTGCCGGGACGAGTGCCAGGATGTGTCATTGGGCAGGGGTCAGGTGACGACCCGGGTCTATCTCGTCCACCCCGTGCTGAAGGCGCCGGGGGCCACCTCTGACCCGGCTGACGCGCTCGGCGAAGCGTGTGCGCTGGTGCGCGCCATCGATGTCGATCTGGCGGGCAGTGCCATCGTGCCGGTGCCGCGCCCCAACGCCGCGACCCTGATCGGGTCGGGCAAGGTCGCGGATCTGGCCGCGGGTTTTGCCGCCGACGAGATCGACGTGGTCGTCGTCAACGGTGAGCTTAGCCCGATCCAGCAGCGCAATCTCGAGCGCGCCTGGAAGCTCAAGGTGCTCGACCGCACCGGGCTGATCCTGGAGATCTTCGGCGAGCGCGCCCAAACCCGCGAGGGCGTGCTGCAGGTCGATCTGGCCCACCTGACCTACCAGAAAAGCCGCTTGGTGCGGAGCTGGACCCATCTCGAGCGCCAGCGCGGCGCCACCGGTTTCGTCGGCGGCCCCGGCGAGACCCAGATCGAGTCCGACCGGCGCGTCCTCGACGACAAGATCGTCCGGCTCAAGCGCCAGTTGGAGAAGGTGGTGCGCACCCGCGCCCTGCACCGCGCGGCGCGCAAGAAGATTTCGCAGCCGGTGGTGGCGCTGGTCGGCTACACCAATGCCGGCAAATCGACCCTGTTCAACCGGCTGACCGGGGCGCAGGTCCGCGCCGACGACATGCTGTTCGCCACCCTCGACCCGGCCATGCGCCAGATCACCCTGCCCTCGGGGCGCACCGCGATCCTGTCCGACACGGTCGGCTTCATCTCCGACCTGCCGACGCAACTGGTCGCCGCCTTCCGGGCGACGCTGGAGGAGGTGCTGGAGGCCGACCTGGTCGTCCATGTGCGCAACATCGCGCACCCGCGCAGCGAGGAACAGAACCGCGACGTGCTGGCGGTGCTGCACCGGCTCGGCGTGTCCGGGCCGCGGCTCGACGAGATGATCGAGTTCCGCAACAAGATCGACCTGCTGGCCCCGGAGGAGCGCCAGGCCACCCGCAACGCCGCCGCCCGCGGCGCCGGGGTGGTGGCCGGCTCGGCGGTGACGGGTGAGGGCTGCGATACCCTGCTGGCCGAGATCGAGGCGCTCCTGTTCTCGCGCCGCACGATCTTCACCCTCCGGCTGGGCCACGACGAGGGCAGGGCGGTCTCCTGGCTCTACGGCCACGGCGAGGTGCAGGACCGCGCCGACGGCGAGGAAGGGGTCGACCTGACCGTCGAGATGACCGAGAAGGAATTCTTCCAGTTCCAGAAGGAATTCGGCGTCGCCGCGGCCGAGGTGCGCCGCACCGCCCGGGCGGCGCAGTAGCGGGCTACCCCCTCCATTGCCGCCACCAGCGCCGCGCGGATGCTGGCCGACGGCGCCACGGTGTTGCGCAGGTCCATGTCATAGAAAACGTTGACGCATTCGCTGGTGGCGACGCAGTCCTCGCCCTTGAACACCCCATAACCCGTGGTCAGCGACTTGTTGCCGACCCGGATCAGCCGCGCGCCGACCTCGACCGTGCCCGGGTAGTGCAACTCGCGGCGGTAGTCGATGATCAACCGGGCGAGGATGAACTCCAGCCCCTGCATGCCGCCCTTCTGGATCAGGTCGTAGATGAAGGCGCAGCGCGCCGCCTCGACATAGGCGGCCATCGCGGTGTTGTTCACATGCGCCATCGCGTCCTGGTCGGAATAGCGGATGGTCACCGGGGTCCAGTGGGAATAGGTCTCGCGGCGGGTCAGGTCGTATTCGGTCATGAGTCCTCATAGCGGGTAGGGTGGGTCGTTTCGACCCACCGTTTGCCCCGGCCAACCCACGCAAACGGTGGGTCAATCGCCCCACCCTACCGCAACCGCGGATCCCGCGACTTCACCACCACCTCCCGCCCTTCCAATATCTCGAAACATCTCTCCAGCGTCTCGTCCTCCAGGCGGCGCATGGCCTCGGCGGTGTAGAAGGTGAGGTGCGGCGACAGGATTACGTTGTCCATCTCATAGAGGCGACTCATTGGGTGGCCGGATTTCGCCAAGGGTTCCCGGCTGAACACGTCCAGCCCGGCCCCGGCGATGGCGCCGCGCTCCAAGGCCGCCAGCAGGGCCGCCTCGTCGATGATGGCGCCGCGGGAGACGTTGATAAGGAACGCCGTCGGTTTCATGGCAGCAATCTCGGCCCGGTCGATCAGGTGGCGGGTGTCGTCGTTCAGCACGCAGTGGATCGAGACGAAGTCGCTCTCGGCGAGCATCTCCCGCAGGTCGCCGCATTTCTCCACGCCCGCCGCCCGCATCTCTTGCGCCCGGACATGCGGGTCATACCCCAGCACCCGCGCCCGGAACCCGGCGCCCGCCATCCGCGCCATGCTGCGGCCGATGCGGCCCAGGCCCACCAGCCCGACCGTCTTCTCCGCGATATCGGAGGCAAGCCAGCGTTGCGTCGGCCAGGCCCAGCCTTGGCGCTGCATTTCCCGCTGCAACGGCACCAGCTTTTTCGCCAGCGCAATCATCAGCGCGAAGGCCCCTTCGGCGACGGTCTCCTCGGCGTATTCGGGGATGTTGACCACCGCGATGCCGCGCGCCTTGCACGCGCAGATGTCGATGGCGTCGATCCCGACGCCGTATTTGACGATGCCCTTGAGGCGGTCAGCCACCGCAATGACGCGGGCGGTGATCGGCGTGTAGCACATGAGAAGCAGGTCGGCGTCGCGCACCTCCTCGATCAGCGCGTCCTCGGCGATGCCGTCCGGCAGCAGGACCAGCTCGTGGCCACGCTCGCGCAGGGTTGCATCCACATGCGGCGTTTCAAGCTCCAGGTCGGTGCGGACGATCTTGAATTTATCGGGCATTTTCCACGTAGGGTGCGCATTTTGCGCACCGTCCAAGCGGGTTGGGGTGGGGGATGGTGCGCAGGATGCGCACCCTACGTCGCCAATCCGATCAGCACGTCGGCGATCACCTGGGCCGCCGCGGCGCAGTCATCCTTGGTGGCGTTCTCGGCCTCGTTGTGGCTGATGCCCTCCCAGCACGGGATGAAGATCATCCCCGCCGGGCCGAGGCGCGCGATGTGGCGGGCGTCGTGGCCGGCACCCGAATGGATGCGCTGACAAGGCAATCCCCGCGCCGTGGCCGCCGCCTCGATGCGGGCGCGCATCGCCTCCGGGAACTCCATCGGGGCGGAGTTGCTGTGCCCGGTGACCGAGACCTCGCAGGGACCCGCCAACCCCTCGCAGATGCCCGCCACCCGGTCACCCTCCACCTTCAGCGTCTCGGCGGAGGGGTGGCGCATGTCGATGATGAAGTCCACCTTACCCGGCACCACCGAAATCCCCCCCGGCAGCACCTCGAAGCGGCCGATGGTGAAGCGCATGGTGTCGGTCTCGTCGATGAATGCCGCCCGCAGCGCCACCGCCATCTCGGTCGCAGCCACGAAGGCGTCCTTGCGGCGCGACCGCGGCGTGGTGCCGGAATGGGCGTCGGCGCCGGTCACCTCGACCCGGAAACGGCGGTAGCCCTGCATCCCGGTGACCACGCCGATCACGTTGCCGTTGCCCTCCAGGGTGACGCCCTGCTCGATATGGGCCTCGATGAAGGCGGCGTAAGGTTCGCCCAGCTCGCGCCGCCCGGCGCTCGGCAGGGCCGCCGTCAACGCGTCGACGCACGCCCCCATGGTGATGCCGTCGGGGTCGGCGACCGCGCGCATTTCCGTCAGCGGCTGGACGCCGGCATAGACCGCCGAGCCCATGCAGGCGGGGGCGAAGCGCGGCCCTTCCTCGTTGTTCCAGATCGCCACCTCGATCGGGTGGCGGGTCTCGATGCGCGCGTCGGCGATGGTCTCCAGCGCCTCGAAGGCGGCGAGCACCCCGAACATGCCGTCGAAGCGCCCGGCCATCGGCTGGCTGTCGGTGTGCGAGCCGCTGGCGACCGGGGGGAGCGACGGGTCGGTGCCGGCGCGGCGCAGGAACATGTTGCCGATGTCGTCGAGCGCCACCGTCCAGCTCCGCGCCGCCGCCCAGCCCGCCAGCCGGCGGTGCGCCTCGATGTCCTCCGCCCCCAAAGCCAGCCGGTGCACCCCGCCGCCGGGGGTGGCGCCGATGCCGTCCATCTCGGTCTGGCGGCGCCACAGGCGGTCGGCGTCGATCCGGGGCAGGTTGGAGGGGGTCATCGCGGTTCCTTTTCAGGCGGGGGTCACGGGGTCGCCGGGGCGGATCGTGCCGCCCTCGATCACCCGGCAGTCGAGGCCGGAGCGGTTCAGCAGCGGCAGGTATACTGCCCTGCCGGTCCCCGCCCGGCAATCACCGTTGTGATACCCTTGCGGGAACCGCGTTTTCCACCGGAAGCGGCGGGGAATCCGGTTACGCTAGCATATCGAAGACCCCGCCGCGAAGCCTAGAGACCCACAGCCCGATGACCGCGATGACCCCTGACGGCGCTGGCAAACCGCACCCCCTTGCGGTGCTGTTCGGCGCCTCGGTGACCCAGGTAGCGGCGGCGATCGGGTTCTGGAGCTTCAGCCTGCTGGCCCCGGAACTGGCCCGCGAGACCGGGCTGAACGAGCGCGATTTCGGCCTGGCGGTCAGCTTCATCTTCCTCGGCACCTTCTTCTCCAGCCCGTTTACCGGCAGCCTCGTTGCCCGCTTCGGCGGCATGGGCACCATTGCCCTGGTGCTGGCGGGGATGAGCCTGGCGCTGCTCCTGAACCTGGCCGCGCTGTGGACCGCGACCATGCTGGCGGCGTTCCTGTTCGGGCTCGCCTACGGGCCACATGGCGCGGTCGGGATGACCCTGGTGACGCAGAGCGCCGAGCGGCGCATGCGTGGGCTGTTCCTGGCGATCCGCCATTCCTCGGTTCCGGCGGCAGCGGCGCTGATCGGGCGGGTGCTGCCGCCCTTGATGCTGCTGATCGGCTGGCGCATGGGCGTGCTGTCGGTGGCGGCGGCGCTGCTGGCGGCGGTGGCCTTCACGCTGATCGCCCGGCCGCTGTTCCGGCTCGGCGGCGCGGGCCGGGCGCGGGTCGAGGCCGGGGCCCGCAGTCCCTGGGCGGCGCTCCGCGAGCGGTTCCGGGTGCCGCGCCATCTGCGGTTTCTCTGGGGCGCCGGGCTGGTTTTCGCGGTGACCCAGACATCGGTGACTTTTTTCTCCTATCTTTACCTGCTCGAAATCATCGGTCTTGGGCCAGTGGCGGCGGGTATCTTCGCCTCGAACCTGCACCTGACGGCGCTGATCGGGCGGCCAGTGCTGGGCTGGCTGTGCGACCGCACCGGCAATGCCCAGTTGGTGTTGGCCGGGATCGCGATGGTCACGGTCGGCACGATTTTGGCCCTGCTCGCCTTCGGGCCGGACAGCCCGGGCTGGCTGCTGATCCCGCTGGCGGTGGCCTGCGGCGTGTCCGGCCAATGCTGGAATTCGGTTTTCGTGACCGCCATGAGCTTCAAGGTCGAGGACGCGGACCTGGCCGAGATGAACGGCCGCGCGTTCTCGTTCCTGTCGCTCGGCTGGATGTCCTCGGCGCTGGTGTTCTGGGGACTGATCGAGATCTCCGGCGGCTACGTGGCGCCGTTCCTGATCGTCGCGGCGATCAATGTGGTGGTGGCCGGGGTGCTGCTGTTCGGCGGCGACCGGCGGTAGGGAGGGGGGGCGGCGCAAGCCGTCCCGTCACACCGGGTTCCGCTCGATCAGCCGCTTCGCAATCAAGAGCCGCTGGATCTCGTTGGTCCCCTCGCCGATGCACAGCAACGGCGCGTCGCGGTAGAGCCGCTCGACGATGAACTCCTTGGAATAGCCATAGCCGCCGTGGATTCGCATCGCCTCGATGGCGTTTTCCAGCGCCGCCTCGGTGGCGAACAGCTTGGCCATCCCGGCCTCGTAGTCGCAGCGCTCGCCGCGATCCAGCGCCTCGGCCGCCTTCTCGGTCAGCAGCCGCGCCGCCTCGACCCTTGTCGCCATGTCGCCGAGCATCAACGCGATCGCCTGGTGCTGGTGGATCGGCTTGCCGAAGGTCTTGCGCTGCTGGGAGTATTTCACCGCCTCGTCCAGCGCCGCCTGGGCCACGCCGACGCCGCGCGCCGCCACGTTGACCCGGCCCAGTTCCAGCCCCGAGATCGCCACGGCCATGCCGTTGCCGATCCCGCCGATCAGGTTGAAGCCGGGCACCCGGAAGTCCTCGAACACCAGTTCGGCGGTGTCGATGCCCTTGTAGCCGAGCTTCTCCAGCTTCTTCGAGGCGCGGAACCCGTCGCCCTTCTCGGCGATGAACAGGCTCATGCCCTTGTGGCGGGGCTCCGCCTTCGGATCGGTCTTGACCAGCAGCGCGAAGGCGGTGCCGTGGATGCCGTTGGAGATCCAGGTCTTGGTCCCGTTCACCACATAATCGTTGCCGTCCGCCCGCGCCGTGGTGCGGATCGCCTGCAGATCGGTGCCGCAGTCGGGCTCGGTCAGGGCCAGCCCGCCGCGCACCTCGCCGGTGGCGAATTTCGGCAGGAAGTGGCGCTTCTGCTCCTCGGTGCCCAGCTTGGCCACGATATGGGCCATGATCAGGTGCGAGTTGATGATGCCCGAGACCGACATCCACACCCGGGCGATGCGCTCGATCACCTTGGCATAGGTCGAGGCGCTGAGGCCGAGCCCGCCATATTGCTCCGGGATCACGGCGCCGAACAGGCCCAGCTCCTTCATCCGCGCGACGATGTCCTCGGGGTATTCGTCCGCCGCCTCCAGCTTCTGGGCGTAAGGGGCGACGTCGCGGGCGAGGAACCGCTCGACCGTGTCGAGGATCAGGCGTTCCTCCTCCGGCTCCATCTCAGACCCCGCAGAAGGGCGCCAGCGCGTCGGCCGCGCGCGGGGTGTCGTCGAGCGCCAGCAGGGAGGCCTCCATCGCCGCCACCCGATCCGGCCCGGCCCAGAGCGCGGCCCCGAACGTGGCGTTCTCGCGGTATTTGGCGATGATCTCGGTATTCGTCAGCGGGCGATCGGCGGCACCGCGGTTGACCGGCTCGAAATGGCTCAATTCGCGCCCGTCGCGGGTCCGGATCTTCACCGCGCCGGAATACGCCTTCGGGAACGGGCCGTCGCCGTAGGGGCCGTAGCTGGTGCGGTCGATCAGGGCGAGCGTCGCCGCATCGCCGAGGAATTCCGGCTCGAGTTCGTCGAGCGTCAAGCGCCCCTTGGTCAGTGCCGTTGCGACCAGGTAGTGGAGGCTGAACTTGGCGTCATAGTCGTTCCGGGGCCGCTTCTTGTTGGCCTCCGGCTCGCAGACGACGGGGAAGGCCTCAAAGGGGACGAGGATCTCGATCGATTCGATATTGTCTGAGCCCCCGGTCTGATCGCGCAGGATCAGGGCCGCGTCGATCGCGGCATGGGTCAGGTGGCAGGTGGGATAGGGCTTGATTGCGGTATCGAGGAGCTCCCAGACGCTGCCCAACCCGGCGGTGATGCCGCCGAGATCGATCCAGTCGGTGTATTTGCCGCCGTAGATGTTGAACAGGCCGAACCGCCCGTCATAGGGCGCCGTCGCGCCGACGAACCCCTCGCGCGCCAGCGCCGCTGCGGTGATCCCCGCCTGGGCCGCCCAGCCGGGATGAAACCGCTTGTTCCAGGCGCCGTCCTCGAGGAATTCCATCGAGCCCGACGCCATCGACAGCGCCAGCCCCTGGGCATGGGCCAGTTGCGCCGCGTCGAGCCCCATCAACCGGCCCGCGGCCAGCGTGCAGCCGAACACGCCGACGATCCCGGTGGGATGGAACCCGACCTGATGAAAGGCCGATCTGGCGCAGGCGCCGATTCGGGCGGCGGCCTCGACCCCGACCACGTAGGCGGTGAGCATGCTGCGCCCATCGGCGCCCACATGCGCCGCCGCCGACAGCACCGCCGGAAAGACGCTGGCGGTGGGGTGGAGAACACCGGCGATATGGGTGTCGTCATAGTCGAGCCCGTGGCACAGGAACCCGTTCATCACCGCCGCGTCGCGCGGGTTCATCCGGGCCGGCAGACCCAGCACCGGCACCTCGCCTTCGCTCCCCAGCGCCTGCATTCCCGCCAAGGTCTTGCGGGCGAAGTCGTAGCGGGTCGAGGCCAGCGCGATCCCCGCCGCGTCCAGCATGTGGTGGGCGGCGCGGGTGCGGACCTCGGCCGGAATGGCGTCGTGCTCCAGCCCGACGGCAAAGGCGGCGAGGCGCTCGCCGATCGAGGCTTCGGCCTGGGTCTCCTGGCTCAGGATATCGGTCTCTTTGTTCATCGGAGTTCTCCCTCGGATTACGCCTCGGATTCTGGCCCATGGCCGCGCCGGGGCACCAGGCTGACGCGCTCGAAACTCAGCACCACGGTGCCGTCCTGCTTGTAGCCTTGGGTGTGGGTGGTCACCACGCCCGCGTCGGGGCGTGATTTCGACGGGCGCGCCTCCAGCACCTTGGTCCGCGCATACAGCGTGTCGCCGACGAACACCGGCGCCGTCAGCCTGACCTCGCGCCAGCCCAGATTGGCGATCGCCCGGGCGCTGACGTCGTCCACCGTCAGCCCGGTGACGATGGCCAGGGTCAGGGTCGAGTTGACCAGCGCCTGGCCGAACTCGGTCCCGGCCGCGTAAGCGTCATCGCAATGCACCGGGTGGCGGTTCATCGTCAGCAGGCTGAACTGGATGTTGTCGGCCGCGGTGATGGTGCGCCCCGGCCGGTGCTCGTAGACATCGCCGACGGTGAAGTCCTCCAGGTCGCGGCCATAGCGGGCGACGATCACCCGCCCGCCGGGGCCGGGGGTGAGGGGCTGGAGCTTGGTGTTCATGGCGGCATTCTACTCCAAGGTGGTGGAGTTGGAAGACGGATGCGGAAAGATCAGGTGGCGGATGGTGTTGACGTAGGGCGGGGTTTACCCCGCCATCCAGCGCGCGGGGTTTCGCTTGGCGGGGTGAACCCCGCCCTAGGTTTCGTCCAGCAGCTCATCCAACCACGCGTTGTCGTCCCCCAGCGGCGGCGCCGGCTCCTCGCGCCCCGGCCGCTCGCCGTCCAGGCTGAACGGCAATCCGAAAAACCTGAGCGGCCCCGCCATGTCGCCGCGCAGCATCCCCACCGCCTCGGTCTGCGGATGCGCCGCCACCTGATCCATGCCGTGCACCGGCGCGTTCGGCACCCCGGCGGCGTCCAGCCGGGCCGCCATCTCCGCCGTCGCCACGCCGGTCGTCTCCCGCGCCATCAGCGCCACCAGCGCCGGCTTGTTCTCGACCCTCAGCCCGTTGGTCAAAAAGCGCGGGTCTTCGGCCCATTCCGGGTGCCCCAACTCGGCCGACAGCCGCCGGAACAGGTTGTCGTTGCCCGCGGCGATGATCAACTCGCCATCCGCTGTCGGGAACGCCTGATAGGGCGCGATCATCACCGTGCCCGAACCCGCCTTGCCCGGCACCTTGCCGGAGAAGGTCCAGATCGGCAGGAAATAACCCATCCACCCCAGCGCCGTCTCATAGAGCGAGGTGTCGACCACCCCGCCCCTGCCGGTCTCCTCTCGCCTCAGCAGCGCCGTGATAACCGCCATCGCCAGCCACATCCCGGTGCCCATGTCGATGATCGACGTGCCGGTCCTGACCGCGGGCTGGCCGGGGTGCCCGGTCACGCTCATCAGCCCGCCGAAGGCCTGCATCAGGGGGTCGTATCCGGGCCGGTCCTTCAGCGGCCCGGTCTTGCCGAAAGCATGGATCGAGGCATAGACCAGCCGCGGGCTTTCCGCTTTCAGCGCCTCGGCCCCTACGCCTAACGCCTCGGCCAGCCCCGGCCTCAGGTTCTGGATCACCACGTCCGAGACCCGCGCCAGCCGCGTCAATTTCGCCACCCCCTCTGGCGACTTCAGGTCCAGCACCACCGAGCGTTTCAGCCGGTTCAGCGCGTGGAACACCGCCGACATGCCGTCGATGAACGGCGGCCCCCAGGCCCGCGCGTCGTCGCCCTGGCCGGGACGCTCGACCTTGATCACCTCGGCGCCCAGCTCGGCCAGGATCAGCGCCGCATAGGGCGCGGCCACCGAATGGCCGATCTCGATCACACGCATTCCTGCAAGCGGTAGGGCGTCGTCCGTCATCGCAACCTCTCTGAAAGCGGCGCGATCATGCGTGAGAGGATGCCGTCCGTCGAGGGGTTGGGTATCGCTCCCGTGATAATTGGCGGCTCAACCCGCCCCGTCGAACAGCCAGTCGATGTAGTCCGCCGGATAGCGTGCCTTCACTTCCTCGAGCAGCGTCAGGCTCTCCGCCGACAGCACGCCTTGCCATTGCCCCGAGGTGCCCTTGTTGAAGAACCGCGCATTGTCTTTCCACATCTTCAGGTCGGTGTCGGGCGCGGTGCGGTCGGCGTTCTTCTTCATGCTCTCGAACCCGGCCGCCGCAACCAGTTCCGGCCATTTTTCCTCAGCCACCTCGATGCCCAGCACTCCGGCGATGCGGCGCATTTCACCCTCCAGGTCCGCCTTCAGCCCGCTGAAGTGCACCAGATGGATATTCGGCTCATCGCGGTGCGCCCAGAACGAGGCGCCGTGGCGGAACACCGACCAGTAGGGCGCGCCGTCGCTCTCCCATTCAAAGCTGCCATTGCTCAGCCACATGCGGAAGAATTCATTCGGGTCCTCGGGCGGGGGCGGCCCGTCGCCCGTTTCGCGCATCTCGCGGGCGAAGATCGCCACCGAGTCTGGATTGCGGTTGCGCAAATGGCTCAGCATCGACATGAAGATGTCGCGCGGGTCGCGCTCGACGCAGAGATAAGTTGCCTCCGGGAACCAGGGCAGCCCGTCCAGCGGGGTATGGGTCTTGATGATCCGCCGGTGATCCTGGGCGGCATAGGTCGCGTGAACCGTCTCGGTGGTATGGCCCTTCAGGTCCATCCAGGGCGAGATCTTCGCCAGCGGCAGGTGGAACTCGGCGCGCTGAAACACCAGCAGGGCGCAGATCATCTGCATCCAGGTGGTGCCTGCCTTGTAAGGCGTGCAGACAAGGATATCGCCGGCTCGTGGCGCAAACCCCTGCCAGCGCGCACTGTCCCACACCGGATGGTCGTAATGGCGCACGGGCAGGGCCGAAAGGTCCAGCTTTTCCATCAGTTCCCCCCTTGGCATTGCGGTCGTTGCTACCAATGGGGCTACCATAGCCCCGGGACGGGCGATCCGCATCTCCCTTGTGATAATCCTCTTCCGCAGATTGCCGGTCCGGCGATAGAGTGGCTAGAGCGGTGCCAGCCACTGCCACGCTGCGGGAGACCCGGATGGACCTGACCTTCGAGACGCTGACTGTCGAGATGCGTGAGCCCGGCATCATGCTGGTCACCATGAACCGCCCCGATCGGCTCAACGCGATGAACACGGCGATGATGACCGACCTGCGCGACCTGTTCACCGGGCTCTACGTCGACCCCGGCCTTGCCAACTGCATGGTGCTGACCGGCGCCGGCGAGCGCGGCTTCTGCCCCGGCGCCGACCTGAAGGAGCGCGACGGCATGACCGACGCGGTCTGGCGCCGCCAGCACGCCGTCGTCGAGCAGATGATCCGGGCCATGCACGCCTGCCCGATCCCGGTCATCGCCGCGGTCAACGGGGTGGCCATGGGCGGCGGGCTGGAGATCGCGCTGGCCTGTGATTTCATCTACGCCGCCGAGCACGCCCGCTTCGCCTTCCCGGAGGTCACGCGGGGCATCATGCCGGGCGCGGCCGGGCCGCAGAACCTGCCCCGCGCCTGCGGGGTCAGGCGCGCCAAGGAGATCGTCCTGACCGGCGCCCCCTTCACCGCCGCCGAGGCGCTCGATTGGGGCATCGCCAACCGCGTCTGCACGCCCGAGACCCTGCTGGACGAGGCGCTGGCGACCGCCCGGGTGATCGCCGCCAACGCCCCCATCGGCGTGCGTTCGGCCAAGAAGGCGCTCGACAAGGCGGCCGATCTCGACCGCGCCTCGGGCTACGATTTCGAGATCGCCGCCTACAACCTGACGGTGCCCACCGAGGACCGGCTGGAGGGCGTGCGCGCCTTCAACGAGAAGCGCAAGCCCGTGTTCAAGGGGCGCTGAGATGCGGATCGGTCTCGCCCTCTTCCCCGGCCTCTGCCAGCTCGACATGACCGGGCCGCACGAGGTGCTGGTGCGCCTGCCCGGCGCCCAGGTCGAGGTGGTGGCAAAAACCAGCGCCCCGGTCACCACCGACCGCGGCCTGACCATCACCCCCGACGTGGCGTTGGCCGACGCGCCCCAATACGACGTCTTCGTCATGCCCGGCGGGCCCGGCCAGCAGGACCTGATGGCGGACGCCGACTGGCTCGGTTTCCTGCGCACGCAAGCGGAAAGCGCCAGGGTAATGATGGGCGTCTGCACCGGCTCCTTGGTGATGGGCGCGGCCGGGCTGCTGCGCGGCTACAAGGCCACCACCCACTGGAGCTGCCACGACTTGCTGGCGCTGCTCGGTGCCGAGCCCGTCGACCGGCGCGTCGTCATCGACCGCGACCGGCTGACCGCGGCCGGCGTCACCTCCGGCATCGACGGCGCGCTGGCGCTGGCCGAAATGCTCTGCGGCCGGGAGGTGGCCGAGCGCATCCAACTCGCCATGGAGTACCAGCCTGAGCCGCCGACCCGGGCCGGCTCGCCCCACACCGCCCCCGCCGCTCTTCTGGCCGACATGCAGGCCAGCGGCGCGCGGTTTTATGCAGAGCGAAAGGCTGCCTGTGAGCGCGCTGCGGCGCGACTGGCAGCCGAGTAGAAGGAGACCACGATGAACCGCGACGTGACCGTTCGCGACGTCGGCCCCCGCGACGGGCTGCAACTGGTGAAAACCGTGCTCCCCACCGAGACCAAGCTCGCCTGGATCGGGGCCGATGCCGCCGCCGGCATCCCCGAGATCGAGGTCTGCTCCTTCGTGCCCGCGCGTGTCATCCCGCAATTCGCCGACGCGGTCGAGGTGGCGGCCGGGGCCGCCGGTATCCCCGGCCTCACCGCCTCCGCCCTGACCCCCAATCTCCGTGGCGCCGAGATCGGGTTCGCCACCGGGGTGGCCAAGATCAACTACGTCCTGTCGGTCTCCGAGACCCACAACCAGATGAACGTGCGCCGCAGCCGCGCCGAATCGCTGCAGGGCCTGCGCGACATCCTCGCCCTTCGCGACGACCGCTTCCCCGGCATCGCCATCGGCGTCGGGCTCGCCACCGCACTCGGCTGCACCCTGGAGGGCGCGGTGCCCGAGGCCGAGACCCTGCGCTTGCTGGAGGTCGTGCTGGAAGCCGGGGCCGACGAGGTGATGCTGCCCGACACCGTCGGCTACGCCCACCCGGCCCAGGTCAGATCGTTGTTCTCGAAGGCCGCCGAGATCTGCGGCGACATCCCCCTGTGGTCGCATTTCCACGATACCCGAGGCCTCGGGCTGGCCAACGCAACCGCCGCGCTGGAGGCCGGCTGCACCCGCTTCGACGCCTCGCTGGCGGGGCTCGGCGGCTGCCCCTTCGCGCCGGGCGCCACCGGCAACATCGTGCTCGAGGACCTGGTGTTCCTGCTCGAAGCCGAGGGCCTCCGCACCGGCATCGACATCGAGGCCCTCGCCGCACCCCGCGCCATCGTCGAGGCGGCGCTGGCGGACGAGCCGAAATACGGCATGATCCTCAAGGCGGGCCTGCCCAAGGGCTTCACCCCACCCTCCAAGATCGCAGCGGAGTAGGCAAATGTCCGATCTCTCGATCCCCCTCGACGACCAGTGGGCCGACATCCGCGAGGGCGTCGTGCGCATCTGCGACGGGTTCCCCAACGACTACTGGAACCGGCTCGACCAGGCCTCCGAATACCCCCACGCCTTCGTCGATGCTTTGACCGAAGCCGGCTACCTCGCCGCCCTGATCCCGGAGCAATACGGCGGCGCCGGGCTGCCCGTTGCCGCCGGTGGCGCGATCCTGGAGACGATTCACGCCTCGGGATGCAACGCCGCCGCCTGCCACGCCCAGATGTACACCATGGGCACGCTGCTCCGGCACGGCTCGGCCGAGCAAAAGCAACGCTACCTCCCCGCCATCGCCTCCGGCGAGCTGCGCCTGCAGGCCTTCGGCGTCACCGAGCCGACCACCGGCTCCGACACCACCCAGCTCAAGACCCGGGCGGTGCGGCGTGGCGACCACTATGTCGTCAACGGCCAGAAGGTCTGGATTTCCCGCGCCCAGCAGTCCGACCTGATGCTGCTGCTGGCCCGAACCACCCCGGCCGACCAGGTCAAGCGCCGCTCCGACGGCATCTCGGTCTTCCTGGTCGACCTGCGCGAGGCGGTGGGCCACGGCATGGAGATCCGCAAGCTCGATGCCTCGATCAACCACAGCACCAACGAGATCTTCATTGACAACCTGAAGATACCGCTGGAAAGCCTTATTGGAGAAGAAGGAAAAGGCTTTCGGTACATCCTCGACGGGATGAATGCCGAGCGGATCCTGATCGCCCATGAATCCTTGGGCGATGCCAAATACTTCATCCGCCGCGCCACCGACTACGCCAGCGAGCGGGTCGTCTTCGGCCGTCCCATCGGCCAGAACCAGGGCATCCAGTTCCCCATCGCCCGAGCCCATGCCGAGACCGAGGCCGCCGGGCTTCTGGTCCAGAAGGCCGCCGCCCTGTTCGACGCCGGGCAGCCCTGCGGGGCCGAGGCCAACATGGGCAAGATGCTGGCCTCCGAGGCCGCCTGGCACGCGGCGGAAGCGGCGATGCAGACCTTCGGCGGCTACGCCTTCGCCCGCGAATACGGTATCGAACGCAAATGGCGCGAGTGCCGCCTCTACCAAACCGCGCCGATCTCGACCAACATGATCCTGGCCTATGTCGGCCAGCACGTTCTGGGGCTGCCGCGCTCCTATTGAGGAAAACCCCATGACCATCACTCTGAACAGCCGCGCCGACTTCACTCTGGAGGCGGCGCGCCGGGTCGCCTGGGGCGGCGAGGGGGTAATACTGGGCGAGGTGTCCCAGCGGGCCATGGCCGAGGCCCGCACCCGCTTCCTGCGCCTGATCGAGGAGCCGGACGTCATCATCTACGGCGTCACCTCCGGGTACGGCCAGAACGCCAGGGTCCGTCTGGCGCCGGACCAGCGCAAGGCCCACGCAGACCGTCCGCCGCTGGCCCCCGCCGCCTCCTGGGGCGACCCGGTGCCGGAGCGCGTGGCCCGCGCCATCGTGTTCGCCCGGTTGGCCAATTTCGTCGAGGGCCACGCGGCGATCACCCCCGCCATCGCCAACGGCGTCGCCGCGATGCTCGGCGACGGCCCGCTGCCGACGGTGCCGGCGCGCGGGCAGGGGGGTGCTGGCGAGATCCTGTCGCTGTCGCATCTGTTCCTGCCGCTGGCCCGCTCGATGACCCTCGCCGAGAAGGACTCGCTGTCGCTGGTCAACGGCTCGCCCGCCGCCACCGGGTTGGCAACCGACGGCGCGCTGGCCGCCGCCGCCCGGCTCGATGCCGCGGCCGAGGTGTTCGCTTTGGCGGCGGAGGCGTTCAACACGCCGCTGGGCCATTTCGACCAAGCGCTCGACGGCCACTGGAACAACCCCCACGACGCCTGGGCGCTGGCGCGCCTGCGCGACCTGATCGACGGCGGCAATGGCGGTGAGCGGCGGCCCTACCAGGCCCCGGTCAGCTTCCGCATCCTGCCGCGCATCCTCGGCCAGGCGCATCTGGCGGCGGCTATCGCCCGCGACGTGGCCGAACAGTCGCTGCCCGCGATCTCCGACAACCCGGCACTGCTGGCGCCGGACGCGGACAACCCCAACGGCCAGGCCATCAGCACCGGCGGCTTCCACAACGCCCAGGCGCCGATGGCGCTGGACATGCTGACCGCGGCCTACGCCAATCTCTGCGTCATCGCCGGGCGGCTCTCGGCCAAGCTTCAGGACAGCGCCATCTCGCACCTGCCGCCGCAACTGGGGGCGGGGGAGGGGCGGACCTATCTCGGCTGCCTGCCGATGGCCGCCACCGGCTACGAGGAGGAGGCGCGTATGCTCGCCACCGCCACCCTGCTGCCCGGCAGCGAGTCCGGCGGCTTCGGCCAGAACGATGTCGCCTCGCCGGTGTTCCTGGCCTGGTCGAAACAGGAGCGCGCCGGGCTGTTGCTGGAGCAGACCCTGGCGGCATTGGCCCCGGTGGCGCTGCTGGCCCTAGATCTCACCGGCCGCCCGGTGCCGGCCCCGCTGGCGGCGCTGGCCGAGGCGACCCGCACCCATGTCCCGATCGATCAGCAAGGCCTGATGCTGGGCCCGGCGACGGCGGAGCTGGCGGAGTGGCTGCGGGGGCGGGTGTACGGCGCGTAAATTGTCAGCCCGCAAACCCGTAGAGCCCCCGGCTGGCCCGGTCGAACCGGGCCTGGATGTCCGCATCCTCGCCCAGCCAGCCGCTGATCCGTTCGACGCATTCGCCATAACTGGTGGCGGCCTCGTTCTGGGTCCAGGGCCAGTCGCTGCCCCAGAGCAGGCGCTCCGGGCCGAAACGCTCGAGATACGCCGCCGCATAGGGCGCCGGGTCGAGCCCGCCCAGCCGGTAAGGCGCCGACAGCTTCACCCAGACCGGCCCACCGGGGCCGTACTCCATCAGCTTGCGAAAGCCGGGGTCGGCCGTCGGGTCCGCCGTGCCGGGCTTGCCGAAATGGTCCACCACCACGGTGCTTGCATCGGCCGTGAGCGCGTCCAGCACCCCCGGCAGCGCAGCCCCCGGCACCTGCACCTCGATCAGCCAGCCCCGCGCCGAGACCCGCCGGGTCAACGCCCGGTATTCCGGCTGCGCCAGCATTGCCGGGTCGTGCCCGATCAGGTTGTAGCGGATGCCGCGCACCCCAGCCGCGTCCATCGCCTCAAGCTTCGAATCGGCGATCTCCGGCGCCACCACGGCGATACCGCGCAGGCTGCCGCGAAAGCGCCGCAACCCGGCCAGCAGGAAGGTATTGTTGGTGCCCAGGAACGACGGCTGCACCAGCACCCCGTGGCGCACCCCGGCCCGTTCCAACACCGCGACATAGCGCGCCGCCGGCGCCTCGTACCCGGGCGTGTAGCGTCGGCCCTCGACGAAATGGCAGCCCCGGTCGAAGACATGGGCGTGGGTATCGACCGCAGGGATGAAGGGTGTCATGAGCGTTCCCAGAAACTGGCCCATAACCTAGCCCGGCTTTCCGGCAGGCGGCAATGGCCCCTGCGACCTGCGCTTGCCATGCCGGGGTGGTCGCTGCATTGTCTGCAAAACCCGAATTCGCGAGGAAGCTACGATGGCCCAGACCCCCCGCCAATGGTTTGCCCAGGCGCTTGCCGGCGGCGACATGATCACCGCCCCCGGCGTCTATGACGGCATCATGGCGCGCCTGGTGGCGCAGGCGGGCTTTAACGCCGCCTACATGACTGGTGCTGGCACCGCGATCAGCTATGGCCTGCCCGACTACGGCCTGCTGACCATGACCGAGATGGTCGGCAACGCCGCCCGCATCGCCGCTGCCGCCGATGTCGCGGTGATCGCCGATGCCGACACCGGTTTCGGCAACGAGTTGAACGTCACCCGCGCGGTGCGTGAATACGAACGCGCCGGGGTCGCCGCGATCCATATCGAGGACCAGGGCTTTCCGAAGAAATGCGGCCATCTGGACGACAAGGTGATCGTGCCGCTGGAGGAGTACGTCGCCAAGATCCGGGCCGCCGTCGCCGCCCGCTCCGATCCGGATTTCAAGATCATCGCGCGGACCGACTCGCGGGCACCGATCGGCTTCGAGGAAGCCATCCGCCGGGCCAACGCGGCGATGGAGGCCGGCGCCGATATCGCCTTCGTCGAGGCGCCGCAGACGATCGAGGAACTCCGCGCCGTGCCGAAGCTGGTCAACGGTCCGTGCCTGTTCAACCTGGTCTATGGCGGCAAGACGCCGGATATCGACCTGGCCACGGCGGCCGAGATGGGCTTCCGCCTGGCGATCCTGCCCGATGTGCTGATGCGCGAGATCGTCATGGTCTGCGAGCGGGTTCTCGCCGGCATCGCCGCCGGGCGCCTGCCGGACCAGAAATCCGGCCTCAACGTGCGCGATCTGTTCCAGCGCGCCGGGGCCGAGGAGTGGGACGCGCTGCGCACCCGCTTTGCCGATCCGTCGCCGAAGGCCGCCGAATGATGACCGAGACCCGCCGCACCGCGCTGATCACCGGCTCGGGCCAGAATATCGGCCGCGCCGTCGCCCTGGCACTCGCCGCCGATGGTTTCAACATCGTCGTCAACGGGCTGAACAAGCGCGTTTCCTGCGAGGAGACGGCCGAGGCCTCCCGCGCCCATGGTGTCGAGGCCATCGTCGCCATGGGCGATGTGGGCACGTCGGAGGGCTGCTCGAAGGTCGCCGGCACCGGCATCTCGCGTTTCGGGGGCATCGACGTGCTGGTCCACAACGCCGCCATCCGCCCCTCGTCGCCATTCCTGGAGATCGACGAGGCCGAGTGGCGCCAGGTTCTTGATGTCAATCTCAACGGTGCGTTCTGGCTGGCGCGGGCCTGTCTGCCGGGCATGGTCAAGGCGGGCTGGGGCCGGATTATCAACTTCGCCGGGATGAACGCGATTCAGGGCTACAATGGCCGTGCCCATGTCTCGGCCTCGAAACATGCCGCCTGGGGGCTGACCAAGGCGTTGGCCAAGGAGTTCGGGCCCAAGGGCATCACCGTCAACATCGTCTCGCCCGGCCCGATTCGCTCTG
>Ga0209980_10000471_pt1 | contig 21697 bp, 18 predicted proteins | sample CR02metaG_FD_183611 | JGI IMG/M metagenome (GOLD analysis project Ga0209980, IMG submission 183611) | Deep subsurface microbial communities from Mariana Trench to uncover new lineages of life (NeLLi) - CR02 metaG (SPAdes) (version 2) | ecosystem: Environmental > Aquatic > Marine > Ocean trench...
GCTGAAATGAGCGCCACTCAATCCCCGCCCCTGGAAAACGCTGCTTTGGACGAAGCGGCTTCCGGCGACGAGCGACTCACCTACCGCGGACCGGTACTTCGGCTGCTGACCAGACCCGAGATCGGCGCCCTCATCGGTGCCGCCGTGATCTGGGTGTACTTCTGGCTGGTCAGCGACGTCTTTGGAACTGCTGCCGGCGCCGCCAACTATCTCGATGTCTCGGCCACGCTCGGGATAATGGCGGTGGCAGTGTCCCTGCTGATGATCGGCGGCGAGTTCGACCTATCGGCGGGCGCCATGACCGGGGCAACCGGGATTCTCGTCATCTTGCTGGTCATCCCGCCCGGCGAATTCGGTGGCGCCGGGCTCTCACTCTGGTTCGCCATACCCCTCACCCTTGCCTTCGCCCTCGGCGTCGGATGGTTCAACGGGACGCTGGTCGAAAAGACCGGTTTGCCGAGCTTCATTGTGACGCTCTCCACGTTCTTCGTCCTCATCGGCGCCAAGCTCGGTTTTGCCAAGCTATTCACTTCAAAGGTGATCGTGGAGGGTCTGAACGAAGGCTCGGGCTACGACTTCTGGGTGAATATCTTCGGTTCTAAATGGACGCGCAACGACCACATCTTCGATGGGCGCGACACGCTCTTTGGCATCCTCATGGTCATCGGTTTCGCCGCCGTCTTCTTTGGCATGCTCGAGCTTTCTCACAAGCGAAGGGAGCGGTTCAACGCGGCCGGGCTGATCGTGGCCGGCGCCGGAATCGCCGGTGCACTCGGCGGTCTGTGGGGTCTCATCTCAACGGACACCGTCAACAGCAACTTGCTCTTTGCAGCAGTTCTCGCGCTCGGCGTCATAGTCGCAGCGGTCGGAATAGGTGTATGGCGCTTCGAGAGAGTTTCCGACCGGGGATCCTTCTCGCTGTCCGGCACATCGCTCCGTAACATTGCCATCGCCCTTGGTGTGCTCCTGTTCGCCAGCTTCGTTGCCATAACCCTGGACTCTTCGTCTGAAGACATTGTCGGGTTCATGCTGACGGTGCAGGGTCTGCGGGCAGTGGTGTTCGGCTTCGGTGCAATAGTGGGAGTTCTGCTGCCCGTGTTGGTCGCTCGCAGCGAGGGAAAGCGCTCACCTATCACCAAGTTCGTCCTCATGACCGGCACATCTCTTGTCATCGTTGGCCTGGCGTTTCTGATCCAATCCGAGGCAACATCGCGCAAGTTCAGGGCAGAGTTCTTTGCAGTCTTGCTTCTGATCGCCCTCCTCGTCTTCGTCGCCGGCCTGATGCCTCTGCTCTTCCAGGGTCGAGCAGCTGCTCATCCAGCTGCGGATCGTCTTGGCAAGATACTGACGGTGCTTGGCATTGGCCTCTTCCTGGGCGCGGTGGCACTCCGGCTGCTGTACATGACATCCGAGGAAGCCGCGGCCACACGCGCCGTGTTCAACTATCGGGTTTCCATCCTCTGGTTCATTGCGTTCGCGGTGGGCGCCAGCCTCGTCTTGATGCGCACCAGGTTCGGAAGCTGGACGTTCGCCGTCGGCGGGAACAAGAAGGCGGCGCGCGAAGTAGGTGTGCCCGCCGCCCGCACGAAAACCATTCTGTTCATGACCGTCTCGGTTGCCGCCTTCATCGTCGGCATGCTGCTTGCGTTCCGGCTCAATTCCGTGCAGGCAAATGTCGGTGACGGCCAGGAGTTCCTGTTCATCATCGCTGCAGTCGTCGGGGGAAACCTGCTCACCGGCGGCTACGGGTCGGCCGCGGGTGGTGCGCTCGGAGCACTGATCATGGCGATGTCCTTCCAGGGAATCCCATTCGCCGGGTGGAACTCGGACTGGAGATTCCTCTTCGTCGGCGTGATCCTGCTGCTAGCAGTCCTGGTCAACAACTTCGTCAGAAAAAAGGCTGAGGAGGCAGTATGACGGCCCCAATCCTGGAGATGAAGAACATCTCCAAATTCTACGGAAACATCCTCGCGCTGATCGACATCACCACGTATGTGAACGCGGGGGAAGTGACCTGCGTCCTCGGCGACAACGGCGCCGGCAAGTCGACTTTCATCAAGATTCTCGCCGGTGCCCATCAGCAAAGCGAAGGGCAACTCTTCGTGGAAGGCGAAGAGGTGATGTTCGACTCCCCGAGAGACGCTCTGGAGCGTGGTATCGCCACCGTCTATCAGGACCTCGCCGTGGTCCCACTGATGTCTGTGTGGCGAAACTTCTTCCTCGGCTCGGAGCCGACCAAGAACTTCGGTCCGATCCGCTGGCTCGACAAGGAGAAAGCTTCGCGCATCGCCAAAGAAGAGATGGCGAAGATGGGCATCGACATCCGTGACACCGAGCAGCCGGTCGGAACCCTTTCCGGAGGCGAACGCCAATCGGTTGCCATCGCCCGCGCCGCCTACTTCGGCGCCAAGGTGCTGATCCTCGACGAGCCGACGTCGGCTCTCGGCGTGAGACAGTCGGGAGTGGTTCTTCGCTACATCATCGAAGCCAAAAACCGTGGCTTGGGTGTGATTTTCATCACGCACAACCCCAACCACGCCTGGCCCGTCGGCGATCGCTTCCTGATCCTCAACCGTGGGCGCTCCATGGGCGACTTCACCAAGGATGAGATCACACGGGACGAGCTCATCATGATGATGGCCGGTGGGGCCGAGCTCGAACAGTTGACGAAGGAGCTCGAATCGGCATCAGCGAAAGATGAGAAGCTCGCGCAGGTAGCGGAAGAATTCGCAGAGGAGCTCGAAGAGCTGGAAGACCGCGCCGAGCACCCAGACTGATGCAATGAAGGTCTGGCTCACCGGCGGCACCGGATTCGTCGGCAGCAACATCGTCGACGCCGCCCTCGACCACGGTGCCGACGTCATGACCACCGTTCACTCGTTCGTGCCGCCTGACGACGCCGGATATCGAGCCGAACGCGTGGACATGCGTGACTCGGACGCGGTTCGAAACAGCATCAGAGGGTTCGACCCCGATGTCGTCATCCACTGCGCGATCCTCAACGACTGGGACTTGATGTACTCCGACAGGGCTGGGGCTTGGGAGTCCTACGTCACGGCCACCGGCACGGTAGCCGATGCCGCCGCTGAGGCTGGTGCGGCCTTCGTGGTCGTGTCGACAGACTGGGTCTTTGATGGGACCCAGACCGGCGCCGACGAAGCCACCCCTCCGAATCCGGTAAACCTCTACGGGGTGTTGAAGCTCGCTTCGGAAATCACGGCCCTGGAGCGGGGGGGTGCCGTGGCAAGGGTCTCGGGTGTGAACGGCATCCACCGGGCTCGCCCAACCGCTCCACGTCTCCAGGACCCCGGGTTCGGTTACTTCGTTGCGTCGCTCGTGGACAATCTGAAGGCGGGAACGCCATTCACCGTATGGGAGGCCGACAACATCAACATGATCGCCACCCCGTCATTGGCGAGCGAGAGCGCCGGGATGATCCTCGATATAGGTCAGCGCGGCCTCAATGGGATATTCCACTGCTGCGGCGCGGACTCTGTCACCAGACATGCCCTCGCCGACCTGACTTGCAAGGTTTTCGAAATTGATTCGAGCCATCTTCGGTTCGGGCAGCCCCCGGCCGGGTTGGTGCCCCCGGTGCCGATCCCATATGACACGAGCATCAAGGCACCAAGGACCAGCGAGTTGCTGGAGCGAGCGCCGACTCCGCTGAGGGAGCTCCTCATGCGATTTCGGGAGGAGTATGAGGCATACGCCGCATGAGCCCGAGGCGGGCATCCCCGCTCTTGGCGATCGCACTCGCTCTGATAGGTGCAGCGTGCTCGAGCACCTATCCTGCAACCTCGGTTGTGAGGCTGGCCGGAACAGCGTGTCTCAAGCCGATCATCGGCACCGGCGTTGCGGTTGGTGATGATCTCGTGCTGACCGTGGCCCATGCGATCGCCGGAGCCGAGGATGATCTTCGTATCGTCACACCCCGAGGCGAGGAGAGACCGGTCACCGTGATTGGCTTCGACTCAGAGCGCGACCTTGCCCTTCTTGCCGTAGAAGGTCTCGATGCGACACCGGTGGTTCTCGGGTCGGCGGGCAAGGGCGACTCCGGAACGATTGCTGCGGTCAATGGTGACCTTGCCGTCGAGCTCATCGAGTACACCGTGCTGAGAGTGGTGAATGCCCGGAGCGCCAACATCTACAACGAGGGTCATGTGGAGCGAGATGCCCTCGACATCGAGGCTCGCATCGAGCCCGGCATTTCGGGCGCACCATTGGTCGACTCGGATGGCGAAGTCGTGGGCATCGTTTTCGCTAGATCCAAGAACCGGGAAGAGGGCGGTTATGCGCTAGCCACGAGTGAAATCACCGCCTTCCTCGACTCCGTCGACCCGCACACCGTCGCCGACAGAGGAAGATGTAGATGACCGATCCCCGAAGACCAGCAGGAACGCTCGCCGAGCATGACAGGCTCGGCACGATCGCTCCGACGTCGCTGTCCGGAAGTACCCCGTGCCGGCGGGTCCGGAGCTCGACGTTCTGTGACCGGGCACGCGTTTCGCCTTTGACTCACCTATCTACCCAATGAACAAGGAGAGAACCATGAGAGAAATCACCTTCATACTCGGCCCGGAGCGCGCCGCCGCAGAGATCTGGGAGGTGCTGGGACAAGCGGAGATCTCGATCGAAGCATCCTGCACCTACCCGACGGTCGACGGGCGTAACGTCAGGGTGGTGGTCGCCGACAGTGATGTCACCGCTGCCAAAGCTGCCGCACTCGAGGCGGGGTTCGGGCCTATTGACGAAAACGAAGTTCTCCTGGCTGAAATCGAAATGAAGCCCGGTTCGCTTGGTGCTCTCGCCCGCCGCGTGGCCGACACCGGCGCAAAGCTTCAGATCCTCTACATGGCCAGAGGCAATCGTGTCGTCGTTGGTGCGGACGATCTGGAGAAGGCAGCATCGGTCGTCTGACAGAGCCGAGGCTCACCGGGCCGCCCAGCCGCCGTCGACGGTGATTACCGTTCTGTTCACCATGCTGCCGGCTTCGAAGCCAGATACACCAAAGCTCCGGCCACCTCCCGTATCTGGGCAAGGCGACTTATCCGGTAGTTTCACCTCAGACAACCAAAGGAGGGACAAGAGTGGAAGACCTGAGCGGAAGTGTTGTAGCCATTACCGGAGCGAGTTCCGGCATCGGTGCCGCCACGGCCGAGGTCCTGGCGGCCGAGGGAGCCAGCGTGGTCCTCGGTGCCCGCCGAAGAGACCGGCTCGAAGAACTCACTTCGAAGCTTGGCGCCCGTGCTGCTGCGGTCGAGATGGATGTCAGAAACCCGGATGACTCATCCCGTCTGATCCAGACTGCCGTAGATCGATTCGGTCACATCGACACCCTCATAGCCAACGCCGGAATAGGCGCCTATGGCGGGATCATGGATCTCAGTGATGACCAACTGCGAGAAATGATGGATACGAACGTCGCCGGAACGGTCTGGCCCATAAGAGCCGCGGTCCCTCACTTTCTCGAAGCCGGCAATGGCGACATCGTTATCGTTGCGTCCGTAGCCGGGTTGCGTGGCGCGGGTGACGAGGCGGTATACGCAGCGACGAAATTTGCCCAAGTCGGTCTTGCCGGTGCACTTGATCGCGAGTTACGAGAGAAGGGGATCCGAGTGAGCGTGATCGCTCCGGGCGGAACCGCTACCGAGTTCGCAATGGGCGCCGGTCGGACGCCAGACATGCCAGGGTTGGCGGATATGCTCCGGCCCAAGGATGTCGCCTCAGCAGTCCTCGCCGTTCTTCGGCAGCCGCGGAGTATTCGCACCCTCGTCTGGTCGATACGAAGCATCAAGGAAGCCGACTGAGTGGTGCTCAATCGGGAGAATCATCGGACTCGGCCGGCTCCGCATCTGAGTCAGATAGCCGCCGGAACTTGTCTCTCAGAGCCGGGTAGAGGTCCCGGTAGATGGAATAGGCATGGTCGTATGCATCGGAGTCGCCGGTTGGCTCTATGAAATCTCCGGTCTCCACCACCGCGTCACAGGCTTCTGCGACAGATGCAAAAGCGCCATCGCCCACTGCGGCCAGGACGGCGGCACCCAGGGCCGCCGATTCGGGGGTCTTCACCGTCGTGACGGGTAGGCCCAGCACGTTGGCCAGGATCTGAATCCACAGCCGGCTCACCGCGCCACCTCCAGACACCCGGACGTCGGCTCCTTGAATCCCATCCTCCATCAGCTCGACAGAATCCCGCAGACCGAAGGCGACCCCCTCCATCACAGATCTCGCAAGGTGCCCAATCCCGTGCCGCACGGTGAGGCCGACGAATGCTCCGCGGGCAGTGGGGTCGGAGTGGGGGGTACGCTCACCTGTGAGATAGGGGAGGAAGATCAACCCATCAGCCCCCGGCTCCACTTCCTCGGCGAGTCGGTCGAGTCCGTCATAGTCGTGGTCGGGGGCGATCGAATCACGAAACCATCGGAGACTCCCGGCGGCGGAGAGCATCACACCCATCAGGTGCCAGGTGCCGGGCACGGCGTGGCAGAAGGCCTGCAATGGCTCCCTGACCATCGGGCGATCGAAGGGTGCAAAAACCACGCCGCTGGTTCCGAGACTTATCGCAAGCACCTCAGGACTCACCGCACCGACACCCACCCCATTGGCGGCCTGGTCACCCGCCCCGGCGACGACGGTGACTCCCTCTCTCAGACCAGTCGCCTTGGCCGCGCTTTTGCCTATATATCCGGCCACCTCCGAGCCTTCAAAGGTTTCGGGGAACCAGTGTGGGTCAAGATCCAGAGTTTCAATGAGCTCAGCCGACCAATCGCGCTCGGCAAGATCGAACAGAAGCGTCCCCGATGAGTCTGCCTTATCGGCAGCCAGCCGGTCGGTGAGCATGAGTCGGACATAGTCCTTCGGAAGCAGGACATGAGACACCCGCCGGTAGACCTCCGGTTCGTTGTCACGAACCCAGAGAATCTTCGGCGCAGTGAATCCGGCTGACGCATCGTTGCCTGTGATCTGGATCAACCGTTCCCGTCCGACCCGGCTTCGAATCTCGTCGCACTGGGCCTGAGTACGCTGGTCATTCCACAGAATTGCCGGCCGCAACACCTGCCGCGTTTGGTCGAGCAAAACCAACCCATGCATCTGTCCTGTCAGCCCTACCGCTCCAACAGATCCCAAATCGACGCCTGGTTGGGTTGAGAGGTGTCGAATCGCATCGATCGTCGCTGCCCACCAGACATGGGGTGATTGCTCCGACCACAACGGCCGCGGAGTCTGGAACTCATACTCAGAGCGGCCGATGGCGATGACGCCGCCGTCGCCATCCATCAGCAGCGCCTTGGTGGCCGTCGTCGACGTGTCTATTCCGAGATAGAGGCTCAACGACGCCCTACGGACGGCACCGCGATAAGACCGGACACGAATCCGTCGTCATCGCACTCCAAGCAGCAGGTCGATCGTCAACTGGTCGAGCTCCTCATATGGCTGCGACTGAGCCCCGAGATGATCGCGGTCGAACTCGAACTCTCTCAATGTTTGGGCACCGGATCGGGTGTATGCACCGACCAGCGAGGAAAAGGGGCCATCGTCAGCGTTGATCTGTGAGAGCAGTGCCTGGATGGCCGGATCGACGTTGAACTCGTGGCCTTTTTCCTTGAGAATCAGATATGTGCGCATGCAGCCCCGAGCGAATGCCTTGACGTCGTCGTAGTCGGCAGTTCGATAGGCATGAGCGTCGAAGTGACGGCTCCCTGAGTACCCGACATCCTCGAGGAACTTCACAAGGAAGAACGCCTGCTTGATGCTCACCGATCCGAAACGGAGGTCCTGGTCGTACCGCCCCGGGGTCTGATCGTTCAAGTCGATGTGGAACAGCTTTTTCATCGACCACGCCTGAGCGACATGGTGAAGGAAATTGAGGCCTGCCATGTGCTCGTGCGCAACCTCGGGATTGACACCAACCATCTCGGAGTCATCGAGCGTCTCGATGAAGGCCAACATGGAGCCGGTTGTCGACAGGTAGATGTCGGCTCTTGGCTCGTTGGGCTTCGACTCGAGGGCGAACACCAGGTCGTATCCCTGATCCTTCACGTAGCCAGTCAGGAAATTCATCGCCTCGCGATAATGCTCGAGTGCCACAATCGGATTCTTCGACGCGTCCGTCTCGACTCCCTCGCGACCTCCCCAGAACACATATGTCGTGGCACCGAGCTCGACACCGAGATCGATCGCGTCCATCGTTTTCCGCAGTGCGTATGCCCGCACCGAAGAATCACCCGAAGTGAACGCGCCGTCACGGAAGGCGGGGTGTGAGAAGAGGTTGGTGGTCGCCATCGGGACGACTAGACCGGTCTCGTCCAGCGCCTTCTCGAACTCGCTGACGATCTGTTCGCGTTCCGCCCACGAGGCGTCGATGGGCACCAGGTCATTGTCGTGGAAGTTGACACCGTAGGCGCCGACTTCAGCCAGAAGGGCCACGATCTCCACCGGGCTCAAGCGGCGCCTCACCGGGCCGCCAAAGGGGTCGCCGCCAACGTTGCCCACTGTCCAAAGACCGAACGTGAACTTGTGATCCGGCTGTGGCTCGTACATCGCTGATACTCCTTTGACGACGAAACTAGCGACATCGGGAGAGGACGGACCAGAAAGGGGCCGCCGAAGACGCCCTTTCTCGAACTCCGGTCAGTTCGACTCAGATACGAGCCGCACCACTGAGGTTTCGGCGCTACTTCTCTTCGTCAAGGCTGCCGGTGCTGACCGAGCCGCTCAGGGACGCCGGCCCTTCGGCCGGGTTCTCGGGCAGAGGTCATCAGAGGTCGGAACACGGCCGCTCTCTCCCCGGAATCCTCGGCTCGTCACCGAAGCCGCACTTAAGATCAAAGCGATTCTCTGCTATTCGCCACCCTCCTTGAGCTCGATGTCACGACGGGAGTAGCCGTCGCCATCGGTATCCGAACCGGAGAGATTGGCGATGGCCAGCTCTGCAAGATCCGTCCGATAGGCCTCGTCGGAAATTTCGACATCCTGGAGGTCAGGGATCTCCGCGGTGGCGATCTCGACCGTCTGGTCCCAGAGAGCGGTGTTCATGACACCGATGCCGTTGGTCGCCGGGAAAATCAAACCCAGGATCTCGTTGAGCTGCCACTCCTGGTGTCCCGCCCCCAGGGTCGATCCATTGGCGAGGACCACATCGACACAACTGTCGAAATTGTCCAGGCAGTGGACCCAACCCCGGAACGACGCGGTGAGGAACCGTACCGCTATGTCCTCGTTGCCCGCCTGGGCAATCCATTCTGCATTGACCCACACCGCATCCTGAAGCATTGCCGTGCCGATGTCGTTGAAGTCGATGACGTTCAGATCCTCCGGCTGGTACAGCTCACCGGTATCGGGGTTGATCGCCTCCAGCACCTGGGCGTACTCGTTGTAGATCATCGCCTCGGCGGCGTCGATCTCGCCGTTGAGCAGAGCATTCATGGTGAAGTCCTGACCAATCAGCTCGACATCCTCGACGCCGAACTTGGAAATGGCCGCGGTCAATTCGAACTCGTTGCCGAACCCCCAGTTCCCGACCTTCTTCCCGGCCCAGTCCTCGGGAGATTCGATCCCGGAGTCGGCCAACGAAACCTCGAGAGTGCCCGACCGTTCGAACACCTGGGCGATGTTGACGATGTCGGCGCCGCCCTCACGGGAGACCAGGGCCTTGGGCACCCAAGCCAAACCGAACTCGGCGCCACCGGTGGCGAGCACCTGCTGGGGAACTATGTCGACCCCGCCCTCGAGTATCTCGACATCGAGACACTGATCGGCGTAGAAGCCGTTGTCGAGGGCGACGTAGTACCCGGCGAACTGGGACTGGGCGAACCACTGCAGCTGCAGGGTCACCTCATCTACCTCATCGCAATCCTCGGCAACTGCTCCCCCGTCGCCGTTGTCACCACAAGCTGCCAGGATAATTGCCAAGGTTGCCAGCCACAGGATGTGACGTCTCCATCCGCTCAGCTTCATCTCTTCCTCCTTATTCGATGTTGGACGTGAACCATATCGGGGAACCCATCCGGGTTGTGCAGAGTGGGAAAAACGTTCCTATTTGCTGGTTCGGAACGACACATGCCAGGGCATGACCAGTCGCTCTGCAGCAAGAATCAACAGATAGAAGGCCACGCCGAGTATCGAAGCCACCAGGATCGCCGCCCAGGCATCGGGAAATTGAAAGAGATTCGCCCGATTGATGATGTACTGGCCGAGAACGTCCTGGGGGCCTCCGAAGTACTCGGCGACGATCGCCGCGATCAACGACAAGGCGCTAGCGACCTTGACAGAGGCAAAGAAGAACGGAAGAGCATGGGGCATCCTCACCCGACGCATCGTCTCGGCCGGGGTCGCCGCCACCGACCGCATCAACTCGAGCTCAGCCTGATCTACCTCCAGCAAGCCCCTCGTGGTGTTGATCATCACCGGGAAGTAGACGACCACCGCAACCACAGCCATTTTTGAGATAGGACTTGTGATGGAGAACCAGTTGTTGAAGATCGGGGCCAGGGCGACAATCGGTGTGGCGTTGGCCGCGATTGCGACGGGAAGCATGCCTTCCCGAAAACGCACCCAGCGCGCCGCGGCAAGCGAAGTGAGCAAGGCAGCCGATACCCCAATGACGAAGCCGCCCAGGGCTTCGGAAAGGGTCTTGAACCCGGCGCCCCACACCACGTCCCATGTCTCGACGAAGCTCGAGATGATCTCACTCGGCTTGGGCAGCACAAACGTCTCGATTCCGAAGAGGCGGGTGAGACCCTCCCAAAGGAGGATCACCACAAGAAAAGAGAACAGCGCCGGCAGATACTTACCACCGAATTCCCTTATCGCCGCAGGTGTGCGACCACCGACGGGAACGTCGCCCTCGAAGGCGCTGAGAACATCCGTCTCGTGGCTCTCCCGAATGATGTCGTCGCGCTCGGTCATGACTCTCCGCTACGCAGCGCCTCGCGGACCTCGGTGATCAACTCGAAGTATCGGGGACTTTCCCGAGTACTCAGATCGCGTTCGGCCGGCAGGTCGATGGCGATTTCGGTCTTGATCCTCCCCGGCCGTGGTGTCATCACCAGAACCCTCGTGGAGAGGAACACGGCTTCGGGTATCGAGTGGGTGACAAACACCACCGAGATCCCCGTCTCCCCCCAAAGTCTGAGCACCTCTTGCTGCATCAGCTCTCTGGTCATCTCGTCGAGCGCGCCAAAAGGCTCGTCCATCAACAACAGCGAGGGCTGAAACGCAAGAGCCCGGGCAATCGCCACCCGCTGCTGCATGCCACCTGAGAGTTGCCAGGGGTAATGATCGGCGAACAGTTCGAGCTGAACCATGTCGAGCATTTCGGAGGCCCGCCTCGACCTTTCTTCTGGGGCGACATCCATGATCTCCAGGGGCAGCTCCACGTTCTTGCGAACTGTTCGCCAGTCGAGGAGGGTCGCCGACTGGAAAACCATGCCGTAGTCACGGTCGAGCCGGGCCCGGGATGGCGACTTGGCATTGATGAGCAATTCCCCCGAAGTCGGTTCGAGAAGGTCGGCGACGAGACGGAGAAGAGTCGACTTGCCACATCCCGAGGGACCAATCAATGAAATGAAATCACCAGTCTCCATCCTCAGATCGATGTTGGTGAGCGCCTGAACGGCCTCGGCGCCGCTGCCAAAGACCTTTCCTAATCCGCGAGCGTCCACCACCATCTTCACGTCGACTGCCTCCTCTTGGCAGCCACCAGACGATGCTCGGCCAGCGTGACCGCACCAACAAAAACCATCCCGGCGAGACCGGCGACGATCACGGAAGCAAACAGCTTCTGCGGAGCGGCGGTGAACTGCTGGGAGAACTGGAGCAGGTCACGACCCAACCCTCCCCTGAAACCGGCGGGCAACTCACCAACGAGGGCACCGATCACGCTGGCGGCGGCGGACACCTTCAGAGCGGTGAAGATGTAGGGCATCGCCGCGGGTACCTGGAGTTTCCACAAGATTTCCCGGGGCGAGCTTGCATAGGACCGCATCAACTCGACCGCCGTCGGTTGGGGTGAGCGCAACCCGCGCATGGTGTTGATCACGACCGGGAAGAAGGTCAAATAGGCGGCGATTATCGAGACCGTCAACCATTGGGGGATGTCGAGCTTGCCGCCCCAGATCACCACCATCGGGGCGATGGCCAAGATGGGCACGGTCTGCGAACCGACCACGTAGGGCATGAACGCTCTCTCGGCGGTCTGTGATCGGACGAAGAGCACACCAAGTCCAAACCCGATCGATCCGCCGATGAGGAAGCCCACCAATGCCTCTCTCAGGGTGAACATCGCAGCCCGGAGCTCGACAAGGAGGAGGATCGGGCCGTTCCGCTGAGCCGGCTGGAACAATGCGCCGACGATGGTCCAAGTGTGGGGCAAAATCCGGTCGGAGGGGTTCACCGGCTCGGTCCACTCCAGGGTGGTCCAGATGAACTTGTAGCCCTCCCAAAGGATGACCAAAGCGACGATCACGGCCAGCATGGCTAGCCCACCCCGGACGACCTTGCTCGGTGATGACGTCTTCCCGGTGGATTCGCTCATGGCGGCGAGAGCCTAACGGGAGGCTACCGCCCGCGTCCCAGTAGCTGAGCGTGTGCCACGGGTGACCGTTGCGGTAAGTCGAGATTCCGAAGGAGTCTTTGAGGCTGCGGCTGTTCTGGCTGCCGGCACCACCCACCTACGTCCGCTCCACCTCGGCCGACAACGACCACGGTGTCGCCGTTCGCCCGACCCGAGTGGCTGGGAACGAGACCTCTGACGCTTCGACCTGACAAACACGGCTAGGTGCAGCCATCGAAGTTTCCCGCAGCTGATCTTGGCCTCCCGCACCCTTGACACGGCACAGACCGCCAAGGCGCAGCTCAGATGACGCACCGTCAATGACGTGTCCGACGTCCTCAGCGGCGACGACAGGGTTCGCCGTCGCTTCGGATTGAAGGAGGGGTCGGCACAACGAGACGGATCGCCTCGACGTGCCTCGGGATTTTTCTGGTCACGTCGGCGTGCTCGAATTACGCGACGACGGCCTCGGGTTCGCCGACGGAGGAGCGCCAGGATCCGTCATCACGTCAGTGGGCGGCGGCGCCGCCTGCGGCGAATGACGGCGAGGGCCCTGCCCCAACGGCGAGCCTGATCCACCGGCGTCTAGAACACCGGCACCAAGGTCCCAGATCAGTCAGTCAGCCACTTCAAGGGATAAGAGGGCTCAATCCTCAGATCCCGCGAAACCTCTGCTCAGCGAGGGAGGAGGCCGTTGACGAGTTGGGGCACGACAGCGCCCGCTAACTCCTCCACATCAATGGCGCCTTCCGTGATCAGCGTCTTCATCGAGACCATGTGGAGGGCACCCATGATCGCGTCGGCTGCGACCTCTACATCGATCAGCGTTAGCTCTCCTGCGGCCTTCCCCTCGATCAAAACCTCGCGGAACGGCGTCATCACAGATCGATCCATGTTCGCCATCAGAGCGACATGGTCTTGGCCGGATTTGATCGCACTCGGTAGCTCGAGGCACATCTTTGGGTACTCGGCAAACGATCCGATAACGGCGGTCATGACCTGCGCCAGCCGATCTGCCGACGTCCCTTCAGATGCGGCCGCCTTCTGGATGGCGGCACCTGTCCGATCCATCAGGTCATTCAGATAGAACTCGACCAGGTCGTCCTTGCCGGAGAAGTAGTAGTACAGGGTCGCCCGCGGGATATCTGCAATCCGGGCAACCTCTTCGATGCTGACGTCGAACCCGGATCCCTCCGGGAACTCGTGGGAGGCATCCAGCAACTTCATTGCCAGATCCTCGGGAAGAGTCTTCATCTCAAACCTTCTTTTGTGTCTCAACCCAGGATAACAGAGAAAATTCAAACTTAATTCCAGATCTGGGAATAGACAACCGTCCAAGTACCTTTGTACCCTTGTCCAAAGAGGAATCTGGACACGGATCTCGATGCCTGACCCCCGAGGAGGAGAAAAGAAAAATGTCCACCACACTGGATACACGACCTGACGAGACCTCGTCCAAGCGTCGCTGGCTGGTGCTCGCGGTCATGTCGGTCGGGACGTTGATCGTCTTCATCGACAACACGGTCGTCAACACTGCCCTTCCAGCGATTTCGGTAGATCTCGGAGCTTCGATCTCGACTCTGCAATGGGTCGTCGATTCTTACGTTCTGGTCCTCGCCGGTCTCTTGCTACTTGGTGGCAGTCTTGGAGATCGATTCGGCAGGAAGAAGTGGATGACCGTCGGTCTGGTCATCTTCGGACTCGGTTCCGTGGGCGCCGCCCTCTCGACTACGGCCGGAGGACTAGTCGGGTTCAGAGGCGTTCAGGGATTGGGTGCCTCTCTCGTACTGCCGGCCACGCTATCGATAATCACCAACGTGTTTCCCCGTGGGGAACGGGCCAAGGCGATCGGCATCTGGACCGCCGTCGGTGGTCTTGGAATCGGCATCGGCCCGGTACTCGGGGGATGGCTGGTCGACAATATCGGATGGAGTTCGGTCTTCTGGCTGCACATCCCGGTCCTGGCGATCGCTCTGATCGGGATGATTTTCGTCCCCGAGTCCAGAGACGAGCGAAATCTGCGTCTTGACCTACCCGGAGCTCTTCTCAGCATGACGGGGCTCATCGCCCTCGTTTACGGCATCATCCAGGGACCGGAAGCAGGATGGTCGTCGCCTGAGATCATCGCTGCGTTCGGGCTTGCTGTGACTCTGTTGACTGCTTTTGCCATAGTCGAGGCGAAGAGCGACGCGCCGATGCTGCCACTGAAATTCTTCCGCCAGAAGGACTTCACGGGAGCGGTTGTGACGCTAGGCCTGATCATCTTCGGCATGTTGGTGACCTTCTTCTTCCTGACCCAGTACTTCCAGATCGTTCAAGGACGCTCCGCCTTCGAGGCCGGACTTCTGATCATCCCGGCGTCAGTGGGAATGATGCTGGGCGCGCCGCTGTCGGGTGCCCTGGTGAAGAAGATCGGTCCCCGATACCTGGTGCTGGCCATGGCCGGGGCCATGATCACCGGTGTGATGTTGCTGACGAGGGTCGAGGTTGACTCCTCGACCCTCTCGGTGATCATCCCGCTGGGTATCTTCGGGTTTGGCGCCGGACTGGGAATGCCCGCTCTGACAGACACGGTGATGGCGGCGGTGCCCGAAGCGGACGCCGGGGTCGGGTCGGCTGTCAACGACGTCAGCCGCGAACTCGGAGGCGCCCTCGGCATCGCCACTATCGGGTCGTTCGTTTCGAGTTTCTACAGGAGCAATGTCAATGACGCTCTTGCGGGCACGGTGCCTGACGAGATCGTGGAGTTGGCCGGCCAAAGCATCGGAGTCGCCACTGTCGCTGCAGCCAATCTCCCTGAAGAGCTTGGAGCAACTGTTGTGTCGGCTGCCAATCAGGCGTTCATCGACGCGATGAGCACCGGCTTCCGGATATCGGCTGCCGTCCTCGCCATAGCGATTGTCATCGCATTCACTCTGATTCCTCAACACATGAGAGCCGAGCAGGCAAACCGGGAACCTGCTGTCGACCACTCCGGGGAGGCGATCTCCGAGCCGGCCGTGGCCTAATCGACAAGGAGAGGATCATGATGAGAGACAGGGTTGGACACTTATTCAAAAGGTGGAATAGACGATCCTCTGAAAGCACTTGTAACCCCACGTAACGCCACTCAGCCCAAAACGAAGGAGACAATCGTGATTGACAATGCGAACCGCACAGCGCTGGTGACCGGGGCCAGCTCCGGCCTTGGCCTCGAGACATCCGCCCTCCTAGCCGAAGATGGCTTCGGCAGGGTGATCATCACTGCTCGCACCGCAGCCAAGGCTGACGCGGCCCGTCAGAGCCTTCTCGCCCGAACCGGCGCAGACGTGTTCGAGACTCTTACTCTCGACAACGATGATCTGAGCACCGTCGAGGCGGCAGCTGAGGAGCTGGCCAGGCGTGGGGGTCAGATCGATGTCCTCGTGCTCAACGCCGGGATTGTGCCCGGTAGCGATCTTGTGAAGACAGCCGACGGCCTGGAGGCGACAGTGGCATCGACGCTCATTGGACACCACCTACTCACCATGCGGCTGATCGAAAACGACCTGATCGGTGATGCAGCTCGCATCATCATCTCAGGATCCGAGGCTGCACGTGGCGACGTGCCAACGTTCAACCCCCTCGACGTGGATGCGTTTGCCGCCGAACACTTCAACGGCGATATGGAAGCGGCGATAGAGGCCCAGGTTCGGATGGAGCCACCGGCGAAGCACAAGGCCGGCAGCACCTATGCAACAGCAAAGCAATTCGTTGTGTGGTGGGCAGCAGAACTCGCCCGCACGCTTCCGGCGGGGGTCACGGTCAACGCAGTATCCCCGGGCAGCACGCCGGAGACCGAAGCCGGCCGCAACGCACCCTTCTACATGAAGCGCGTGATGATGCCCGTCTTGAAGCTTGTTCCAGGCATGTCGCATTCCCTGGCTGACGGCGCGGGCCGATATATCGAGGTAGCCGGCTACGGGGACGACATCACCGGGAAGTTCTTCGCATCCAAGCCGAAGAAGATGACCGGCCCGATCGAGGAGGTGCACCTGGATCTCCTCGACAACCCGGCAGCACAGCAGGCACTCTGGAATGTCACCACCAAGGTGGCCGGTGGCGTCGGATATCCGGCGAGGAACTGACTCCCAGCCTCAGCGTTCTTGGGAATTGCTTCTCGAAGCAGATGTTGTGGCGGCTGAGGTCAGATAAGCCCTCGCGCCAAAGCCGGGACGCGCCGATGATGCGATCCATCGAGAAACCACCACCAACACTGGCAACTGGCGGGATTCGATATCCCGGTAGAAATGTGGAAATCCGCATCTCGCCAGGTTTTGCTGAGCGGATCAGCATCTAATTCGGGTGTCGAAGGTTCGAGTCCTCCTGAGGGGGCTGGAGTGAGGCCACTGCCAACGCGAAGCCCTCGCCATCGTCCATAAACCAACTGTCCAGCCTCATACCGGCTGCGTCGAACTCCTGCTCAACCTGAGGCTTGGAGAACTTGCAGGAGACCTCCGTATGTATCTCCTCCCCGGCAATGAAAGTGACGGCCAGGTCGAGAGCGCGAATATTGGCCACGACTTCGCGTGACGCTCGAAGGCTCTGGGCCATGCACGCCAGCTCACGGTCAAAACGCGTCACATGCTCGAAAGCGTCGACCGGGATGTCACCACCCAGCTCCCGATTGATGACGTGGAGAATGTTCTTGTTGAACTCGGCCGACACCCCCTGAGCGTCGTCGTAGGCGGCGATCATCGTCGGCTCGTCCTTGACGAGGTCCAGCCCGAGCACGAAGGCATCCCCAGGCTCCAGAGCATCCGCCACAGACCTAAGCAACGAATGGCGAAGCGTCGGGACGTAATTGCCGATCGTCGAACCTAGAAAGACAATGATGCGCCGTCCCCTCCGTCGTATCTTGCCGAGATCGGGTACGTAGTCACCGACCAGACCCTCCACCTCGAGCCACTCGTAGTCATCGCAAAGCCGACTCGCAGCAGTACGCAAAGCCTCCTCGGAGATGTCGACCGGGACGTAGCGCCGACCGGTGCTACTCCGATACATCGCCTCGACCAGCAGGTGAGTCTTGTGTGACGACCCGGAGCCGAGCTCGATCAATTCGTCTGGCTGAACGTCCTTCATGATCTCATCGGCCCGCTCCGACAGAATCTCTGTCTCGGCCCTCGTCAAGTAGTACTCGGGAAGACGAGTTATTTGGTCGAACAGCTCTGACCCCCGGGCGTCATAGAAGTACTTGGAGACGAGGTGCTTCCTGTACGCGGTCAAACCGTGCCGAACATCCTCGATCATCTGGGCCCTGTGATCGGTGGGAGCGGTGAGATGGGAAACCGTCACCGGCGCATCTCCCCCAGATCTCATGGGACTCCTTCGTGATCCAAGGGGACGATTTCAATGGTCTCCTCGGTCAGAATCGCCATTCGGTGCTCGGGAACTCGCTCCCAGGGGTCCGAAGCGTCTAGTGGCTCCGACGCGACCCAACTCCCAGCGTCAGTCCTGAGCGTGTAGAGGGAGTTGACCTTGGTGCCTGCGGACGTCCTCGACGCGACGATGCCCGACTCCGAAGCAACGACCAGGTTGAGCGCCGCAGCGCCGTGAGCGGCGATAACCGTCTTGGCTACCTGCCGGATAACCTCTGCAATGGCGTCGCGTACCTCCATACCCGGCTCATCATCGAGCTGTTGAGCGACAAGATGGAAAAGAACCAGGGAATCATTCATTGAGCTGATCTCGCCGAACCTCGCATCTGACATGGTGGCGAGAAGAGTGCGGCCTACCCCGTCGCGAAATCCACCTATCCATCCGTTGTGGACAGCGGCGAGTCCGCCGGATACGAACGGGGCCACGTTTTGGGGCCCGTGGGGGATTCCCGGGGTCGCCGAGCGGACGGCCGCCAGCACAGGGGTTCCAGCGAGCCTCGGGGCCAGGTCCGACAGGTTCGGGTCGGACCATGGGGATTTGTCTGTGACATAACGCAATGGCTTCGACTGCCCCTCCACCCACCATGCCACCCCGGTGCCGTCGACATTCACATGGCCCCACAGCAATTCATTGGGGGCGTACGCAGCATGTTGCAGCGAGTGAGGAGGGTCATAGAGAAGGGTCGAAAGCGAAATCGGTCTCCGCCCCACGTATCCAGCCAAGCGACACATCTAGACGTCCCAGGCCATTCGGATTCCGGAAAAGATCTGCCGTCTCACTCGGTAATCCCAGTTTCGAAAGGTGCTGCGGGAAACGGCCGTTGATGTTGCCCACGAGGCGCCGCGAAGCACCCGGTACTCGATGTCGTCAAAGAACTCCTCCGAGTACTCGGGATAGGGAAACGACTCAAAACCGGGATAGCCGAGGAATCGGGAGGACGTCCACTCGTAGACATCTCCGAGAAGCTGCTCGACTCCGTAGGCGGACGCTCCCGACGGGTAACTCCCCACCGGAGCCGGCCCCCAATGAGATTGACCGACGTTGGCAAACTCCGAGGAGGGAGCAGCGGAGCCCCACGGGTAGATTCTCGGTGTGGTGGCCCCAGGTCCCCAAGAAGCCGCCTTCTCCCATTCGGGCTCTGTCGGCAAGCGGCCGCCGGCAAATCGGGCGAACGCCTCCGCCTCATGGAACGAAACGTGCTGCACGGGCTCGGCCGGGTCGAGATCGAAGACATGGCCGAATCGGCGAATCAGCCAGCCACCACCGACCTGGCGAACCCAACCCTGCGGGACCTCGATACCAGCACTATTGCGCCACTCCCAACCCTGAGAAGTCCACAGGTCCTGTTGCTCGTAACCGCCGGCATCCACGAACTCGGAGAACCTGCGATTCGTCACCGGGAACCGATCGATTTCGAAGCTGGCCACCTCGACCCAGTGCCGTGGGCGCTCATTGTCGTAGGCCTCGGTTCGCTCATCGGTGCCGAGCAGAAAAGGCCGGCCTGGGATCAGGATCCGCTCGGCGTCATCCAGATGATCCACAGGCCGCGATGGAGCAAAACTCGCTATGGAGTAGGGCTCGAGATCTTCTCGAAGATCCAGGGCTTGAAGAATGATTTCGTGGTGCTGCGCCTCATGCTGAATGACCATCTTGAACACATAGCCATCCCGAAGCAGAGGATCGTCGGGATCGAGTTCGACCCGGTTGAGGATCGCTAGCGCGTCGCCACGGACCTCGTCGGAATACTCAACCGCCTCATCCTGATCCAAAAGCGGAAGGTCTCCCCGGATCCATCGGGGATTGTCGAACGGGTTGTACATCTGGTCATAAAGGAGATCGTGTGGTGCTCGCCCATCCAGTTCTCGAAGAAGCCACACTTCCTCGAAATTGCCGACATGGCCGACGTCCCACACCAGCGGACTCATGATCTCGATCTGTTGACGGTGGACATCGTCGTAGCTGAGTGGAGCGATCAGTTGCCTCGTCCGACTGCGGTAAAGCTCTAAACCAGCAGTGAGACGGCGACGGGTTTCGGCATCGCTGATGCGATCGCCTCGGATATCGATAGTCATGCGGCGCCCTTCAATGCGTGATCAGGCTCGGCCCAGCGCAGAGCCGCCCGGGAGTCGTCGAGAAGCGGAAAGAGATCGTCGCCAGGACTGCGGCCTCGGAACGTGAAGTCCTCGACAAAGGCCTCGCTGGAGTGTGTGAGCTGGACGTCGAATCGTTTCGAGTCCCTTCGTGCCGCAGCCAGGCCCAATTCAGCGACTGTCTGTGCCATAAATCTGAGTTCGGGATCATTGAGTCCTTCCGTGGCTGCCGTAGACCAGGTCTTGTTGAGCCGAGACGCGATTGGGCCGAGGGCCTCCATTGCCTGGTCCCTGGCAACCTGGTCGTACAACAATGCACCGGCAATGAGAAGCGGCACGTGCCACCAGCGTTGAGGTATCCCGTCGATGCCGCGGAGCTCGAGTATTCCGTTCCGTGCACGGACCTCAGCAAAAAGCGTCGTCAGGTGAACATCTAGATCGGCCGGGGTTGGGCTTCCCGCCATCGGATGGCCTTCTTCGACCCAGTCTCTGAAAGTCCAACCCTTCCGCCCACGGGTGGTCACGCCATTTCGCTCGATATAGATGACATCGGCTTTGAGCACCCGCTCCAACATGTCCCTCATCGGGTCAGCATCATCGATCCGGTCCCAGTCAGGAAAGCCGGTTCTAGTGGGATCGAGCGTCTGCCATGCCTTCGCTCTGAGCGAGCTAACTCCGACAGCAGGACTCGCGGCGAACATTGCAGTGAGGAAAGGCGAGATGAGATTGGCCACCACCCAACGCTCTTGACGGGTGACGCCCCTTCCGGCATCGAGATTTATCTGAAGTGAGCAGGTGTTGCCCATCATCACCGCTCCGGCAGGTCCTCGAGAACCGAAATGGGCTGCCATCGCCTTGTAGCGGCCTTCGTCGAGCTGTTGGGGAATGAGTTCTGCGTCGTTCCACGGATCCACCCCGAGACTGAGTAGACAAACCTGATGCGACCAAAAGCCGGCACGAATCAAATCCCACACCGCCTTGAGTTCGGAAACGACCTCGAGGGCTGTGCCGCTTGGTGCGGTGGCGTGTTCAATCTGGGCTCCGGGCTCAAATGTGATCCTGCCGCCCGATCGGGTGGGGTAGGCAAGTCGCTCCCCTGATCGCTCAAGCACCTCTGAGTGAGTCGTGGCCAACTCGTCAAGCACGCTCAACACGGACGGACTGCCGTCCCTCAGCCGGATTCGACCCTGAGGCCTCCCCTCGCTTACAACAATGGGAAAGGCCTCTGCCTCAACACCAAACCGATCTGGACGATCGGTTTCCGGCCACACGGACTCCGCGATACAGGCTTCGACGCCCGCCACACTGGTCAGGCTTGGGTTGGGGTCATAGGTCAACTTGCTCACCCAAGGTTTTGAACCAGTAGAAGCGTTGAGACATTCCGTCCCAACCTGCCAAAGCGCCTGGCCGACCCTCGTCTATCCGCATCGTTGAATCTTGCGTAGTCTCTGCGATTCGCCATGAGTGACTTCCACTACGAACCGCTCAGCTATCTGGATTCGTCGTTCCTCGCTCTCGAATCCCGAACCAGCCACATGCATGTGGCCGCCGTCGCCCTGTTCGACGCATCCCCGCTCAAAGGGGACGACGGCGGGATCGACATCGAAAGAATCCGGGCCCACGTCAGGTCCAAGCTCCAATACATCCCACGCTA
>Ga0209980_10000472_pt1 | contig 21657 bp, 17 predicted proteins | sample CR02metaG_FD_183611 | JGI IMG/M metagenome (GOLD analysis project Ga0209980, IMG submission 183611) | Deep subsurface microbial communities from Mariana Trench to uncover new lineages of life (NeLLi) - CR02 metaG (SPAdes) (version 2) | ecosystem: Environmental > Aquatic > Marine > Ocean trench...
CAGGTTATATGATTTTGCCTTTAGAATGATCTTTTAATGACCCTTGAAAAATGGAATTGTGTCCCCAGATTATGAGATTCCGGAAATATTTTTATGAGGTTAAATGAAGCTAATGGGTGTTAAAGCTCAAAAGGAAACGCTTGGGTTCCAGGCAGAGGTACAGCAATTACTGGATCTAATGATTCATTCGCTATACAGCAACAAAGAGATCTTTCTCAGGGAGCTGATTTCAAATGCATCTGATGCCGCAGACATGTTGCGTTTTGAAGCACTCAAGGATGACAGCCTTTATGAAGATGAACCCGAATTAAAGATCAGGGTTGAGTATAACAAGGACAATAAGACCATCACGGTTCTTGATAACGGTATTGGCATGACACGTGAAGACGTGGTTGAGTATCTGGGAACAATCGCTAAATCCGGTGCCCAGGAATTTTTTAATTCTCTCACAGGTGATCAAAACAAGGATAGCCAGTTGATCGGTCAATTCGGTGTTGGCTTTTATTCTTCGTTTATTGTTGCTGAAAAGGTTGAAGTGACCACACGAAAGGCAGGTGCACCAAGGACCAAAGGTGTCCGGTGGATTTCGGAAGGGGCCGGCGATTACACCATTGAAACGGTGGACAGACCCAAACGTGGCACCAAAGTTGTGTTACATCTCAGGGAAGATGCAACTGAATTTCTGGATGGTTTCAGGCTGCGACATATCATCAAGAAATATTCTGATCATATTTCTCTGCCTATCATTATGCCGAGTGAAAAAACAGGCAATGGTAAATCATCTGATGAAGCCCGGAAAGGAAATGGCAAGAAGAAAGTAAGCAAGTTGGTGACTGCAGATGAGACAGTCAACAGTGCGACGGCGCTATGGACGCGTAATAAAAAAGATATCAAGGAAGAGGAATATAATGAGTTTTACAAACATGTAGGTCATGACTTTGAAGATCCACTTGCCTATGTCCACAGTAAGGTCGAAGGCAAGCTGGAGTACAGTAGCCTGTTATTCATCCCATCTCGTGCGCCATTTGATCTATGGGACAGACAACAGCGACATGGTATAAAGCTTTACGTAAGGCGTGTTTTTATTATGGACGATGCCGAGCAACTGGTTCCTTCCTATTTGCGATTTATTCGTGGTGTCGTGGACTCCGATGATTTGCCATTAAACGTCTCAAGAGAAATTCTGCAACGAAACAAAACCATTGATTCAATTCGATCAGGCATGACCAGGAAAATCCTGGATTTGCTTGCCAAAATGGCAAAAGATGAGTCAGAGAAATATGCGAAATTCTGGAAAGCGTTTGGTCGTGTCATGAAAGAAGGCGTGATTGAAGAAGCAGATAGAAGAGAAGACCTGGCCAGCTTATTCCGTTTTTCATCGACACAAGAAGATAAGGAAGAACAAACAGTTTCGCTGATGGATTACATTGAACGCATGTCCGAGGATCAGGAGGCAATTTATTATGTCATTGCTGATAATTTCTCTACTGCAAAAAACAGTCCTCATCTTGAAATATTCCGTAAGAAAGGTATTGAAGTGTTATTGCTAAGCGACCCTGTTGATGAATGGTTAACGACACATCTTACAGAGTATGAAGGCAAGACATTACAGTCGGTCACCAAAGGCGAGCTTAATCTTGGCAAGCTTGATAAAGAAAAAGATAAGACATCAGAAAAAGAGGATAGTAAACAATCAGACAAGTTGCTTGCGAAAATTAAAAAAATACTGGAGTCAAAGGTGAAGGATGTCCGTGTCACCAACCGGCTCACTCATTCACCGGCTTGCCTGGTGGCAGATGAGCATGAAATGGGACGCAATCTGGAGAGGATACTGCAGGCTTCTGGACAAGATGTGCCTATGAGCAAACCGATTCTGGAAATCAATATTGATCACCCGGTGGTAAAGAAGTTGGGTGAAGCAGAAGATGAACAATTCGAGGACTGGTCACTTATCCTTTTTGATCAGGCATTGCTAAGTGAAGGTGGTGAGCTAGAAGATCCTGCTGGATTTGTGCACAGATTAAATAATATGTTTATGGCGCTCGATTCATCAGCGAAGGATGATCAATAAGCGGTTCATGTCTGACTTTTTACACCTGAACCGATATCAGGGATGGGCTCAGCTGAGTTTTTAAATTCTAGCTTTTGGGTACCCGGAGAAATTTTTCTGGTTTGAAGTGCTGAATGTTACTGATTCTTTCCAGCGTGACTTTGACTACCCTTGGTTTGATGGACTGAATATGGTAAGCAGGTTTTACCGGCGGCTTGGCGCCGAGTTGTGAGGATGCAGTGACAGGTTTGTACTGTAATGAATTTGTATTTTTAGCTGTGCTTGCCCCGGATATTTGGGATGATTCTTCCATCAACTGATTTGCCTGGTCAATTTCCTCATCACCCGTTACCCCTTTTCTATCAAGCCATCTAATTCTTTCCGCTGCCTTTTTGCTATTACGATCGTTATCTTCCGATTCTGCTGCTTGTTTATAAGCGGTATAGGCAGCACTGCTGTCTCCTTGCAGTTCATAAATACGTCCAAGTGTCAAGCCGGCCTCGGGGTCGCCTTCTGCTGCCAGTATTTTGTAATTTGCTATTGCAGTTTCATAATCTTTGTTCCTAATAGCCTCCTTAGCTTGCTGATAAGAGCCTTGTGTAATGACTTCGCCGTGCGCCATGACAGGGGGTGGCCCTGATTCTTTTTTTACCTCAACGGTATCTGTGATCCCTACGTTTTTTTTGAGTTTGTTGATCATATTCATAATCCCTGGATTGTCCTTGTATTTTTCTTCGGCGGCTTTTAGTGTTTGAAGTTGTTCATCAGTATATTTCGGTGTTTCGGCATCCTCCGCGGCAGACTGTGTAGAAAACAGGCCCAAAAATGGACATGAGATAAGGCATAGAATCAGGAATTGTTTCATTTGTTTATAACCATATTAGCTTGAGCTTTTACAATTATAGTCATAGCCAGGGACATTTTTCATAATTTAAATTTTTAGTCTGTGTCTACATTGACATTTTGGGTTAGAATTAGTACGTATGGTTTGCATTTCAGGATAAAGGAATGGATATAACGCTAACAGATTTACCCACACTGTTGATAAATCTCAACTCGCTCGGAGTCGCGCTTTCTGCAGAGAAGGATCACGACCGCCTTTTAGAAATCATATTGATGCGTGCCAAAGAGATGACCCGTGCTGATGGTGGTACGCTTTATCTCCAAACGGAGGAAAACACCCTCAAATTCGAAATTGTTCACACAGACTCCCTGGGGATACGTATGGGGGGGACGCAAGGTGAGCCCATCTCATTTTATCCCGTCAAGTTGGTTAACGATGATGGCGAGCCGAATATGCATAATGTCGCTGCCTGCGCTGTCCTGAAAAATGAAACCATCAATATTGCCGATGCCTATAGTAATGAAGAGTTCGATTTCACAGGCACACGACAGTTTGATAAGAAAACAGGTTATCGTTCGAAGTCTTTTCTTACCGTACCAATGACCAATCATGAGAATAAAATCATCGGCGTGTTGCAATTAATTAATGCAACGGATGCGGATACCGGCGAGATAAGGGCATTTTCGGCACTGGATCAGCAAGTAGTTGAATCACTTGCTTCGCAAGCCGCTATCACATTAACAAACAGACAGCTCATAGAAGCACAGAAAAATCTTTTTGATTCTTTCATAGCGCTCATCGCCAGTGCCATTGATGAAAAATCCCCATACACAGCAGGCCATTGTCGTCGTGTGCCTGTATTGACCGATATGATAGCCGAGGCGTGTTGCAACATTAATCATGGTCCGCATAAAGATTTCAGCATGAGCGATGAGGAAAAGTACGAATTGAATGTAGCGGGCTGGTTACATGATTGCGGAAAAATTACGACGCCGGAAGCGGTGGTTGATAAGGGCACCAAGCTGGAGACTATTGTTGATAGGATAGAGATGATTGATACACGATTTGAGATTCTCAAGCGCGATGCAGAGATTGCAGCTTTAAAACGTAAACTTGATTCCCTGGGAGAAAAGGATTTTAGTGGTGATGAACAACTTGCGTCAGAACTGAAGCAGTTCGATGATGACAGAGCGTTCATTCGAATGTGTAATATAGGTGGCGAAGCCATGGCCGATGATCTGCAGCAACGCGTGAAAAAAATAGCGCAGTACAAATGGAAAGATACAGAAGGCAATGATAGTAATTTTTTGTCTGATGATGAGGTTTATAACCTGAATATTTTTCGAGGCACGCTCACTGCAGAGAACCGTGAGATTATCAATAATCATGTTGTAGCTACCATCAGGATGCTTGGGTCCCTGCCTTACCCAAAACATCTACTCAATGTCACGGAGTTTGCGGGTGGGCACCATGAAAAAATGGATGGTACTGGATATCCGAAAGGCTTAAAACGGGATGAAATGTCTGTACAGGCAAGAATGTTGGGCATTGCCGATATCTTTGAGGCTTTAACGGCGGCGGATCGACCTTATAAAAAAGCAATGCCTATGTCACAGGCGCTGACAATACTCGGACGTATGAAACTGGATAATCATATTGATCCGGACTTATACGATGTTTTTATGTGGGAAAAGGTTTATCAGAGATACGCGGATAAGTATTTGCCTGCAGAACAATGTGATGATTATGATCTGAATGATATCCCCGGTTATGTTCCACCACCAGAATAAAGGTGTAACTGAAGCAATATTGCTAAACAGAGTCTGCTGTCAATGAGGGAAAATAAAGGTTTGTGTGCTTGTTCTTCCGTGCGCCAGTTTAATTCAAAAAATTTAACATAATAGGCAGACGGATGAGCAAGATAAAAAATAGAAATAAACTTTCAAACTTTTTAAAGTCGGTCGCAGGCAATGGCTTGCTGGACAGACGTTTGTTTTTACAGAAGGGGCTGACCTTTACAGCACTTACGGCTGCGGTCACCGCGATACCATCCGTCATTGCAAAGGCTTCAGGGGGGCCTGAAAAACAGGCAGAGATTGATCCAGTTCGTCCACCGTGGATGCGTCAACCGGGAAAGCCATTTTCATCCTATGGCGTTCCATCACCTTATGAAGACAAGGTTGTGCGGTTACCTTCTGCAAACTCAGTAGTTCAAGGGAATGGTGCATCCTGGTCACCCCTGCATCAGCTGGAAGGTACGATTACCCCGAATGGTTTGCATTTCGAGAGGCACCACAATGGTGTGCCACAAATAGACCCTGAACATCACAAACTGCTGATTCATGGGATGGTTGAGAAGGAGTCCTTTTTTACTATTGATGCGCTGATGCGGTACCCGCACCGTTCACAAACCTGTTTTATTGAATGTGGAGGCAATAGTAATTCATCCTGGAATAAAAACGCGTCGAAATCTCCGGTAGGTTACTCACATGGTTTGGTATCGTGCAGTAATTGGGCCGGGGTTCCACTCTCTACATTGTTAAGTGAAGTAGGTGTCAAGAAAAAAGCCAGGTGGTTGATTGCTGAAGGTGCGGATGCCTTTGCCATGAATATGAGTATCCCCCTGGAGAAGGCAATGGATGATGCCATGCTGGCCCTGTTCCAAAATGGAGAAAGGTTGCGGCCAGAAAATGGTTATCCAATGCGATTACTGGTGCCGGGTTGGGAAGGCGTGCTTAACGTGAAATGGGTGAGAAGGATAGAACTCTCAGACCAACCCGTAATGGCACGTAACGAAACATCGAAATATACAGAATTGTTACCTTCAGGCAAGTCGCGAATATTTACGCTGGAAATGGATGCCAAGTCATTGATTACATCCCCCGTATCAAGCACCTTTATTCCGGAGCCTGGCTTATTTCAAATATCGGGTCTCGCCTGGAGCGGACGAGGTAAGGTCAAAAAAGTAGAGGTTTCAGCAGACAATGGTGAAACATGGGCAGAGGCGGCACTGGATGGCCCGATACTTCCAAAGGCATTTACCCGTTTCAGGATGCCATGGCGATGGAATGGTAAACCCGCTTACCTGAAAAGTCGGGTGACGGATGAAACCGGCTATGTCCAACCAGAGCGTGATGAGTTGGTGGCCAATCGGGGGCGCCATGGTTATTTTCATTACAATGCAATTATGACTCTGGCAGTTGAAGATGATGGGTTCGTAACACATGTATATAGAGCAGAAGAAGATGATCAAGATCCTGGCAGTCTCGGCATTGATGCTGATTGGTAGCGTCGTCGCTACTGATAATCCAGAAGGTCCTGACCTCGGTCAGCCGGCCACGGCTGAGGAAATTACCGCCCTGTCTATCAATGTGTTTCCTGATGGCAGAGGATTGCCCGAGGGGTCTGGTAGTGTTAAACAGGGAGCATCAATATATAAATCGCAATGCATCGTCTGTCATGGTGCGGGTGGTCTCGGCGGCAGTGCTGAACCACTGGCAGGTGCCGAGATGGGATTGACCGGTGAATGGCCTGAAAAAACAATTGGGACTTTATGGCCATATGCGACGACACTATTTGATTTTACACGCCGTAGTATGCCCATGACTGTACCAGGTTCACTGAGTAATGATGAGGCCTACGCCTTGACTGCTTACCTATTATATCTGAATGGTATCGTTGATGAAGGTGTTATGCTCAATAAAGAAACATTAATGCAGGTGAAGATGCCGAACGTAGATGGTTTTATTAATGTCTATGAGCAAGAGAAGCAAAAATCCAAATAAAGAATCATTGCGGTCCCGTTGACTCGTCATTCCCGCGCAGGCGGGAATCCAGTACAATAAGCGCCCATGTCGGGCAATACATTCGGAAAATTATTTACCATTACTACCTGTGGCGAAAGTCATGGTGTGGGTTATGCGTGTATTGTAGATGGTTGCCCACCAGGCATGGAACTCAGTGAGGAAGATCTGCAAGGGGATCTGGATCGACGTAAGCCGGGGAAGTCGCGTCATGTGACCCAGCGTAAGGAAACAGATCTTGTCCGCATCATCTCCGGAGTATTCGAAGGTGTTACCACGGGCACGCCGATCGGTCTTTTAATAGACAACACCGATCAAAAATCCAAAGACTATTCTAAAATAAGGGAGTTATTTCGTCCCGGACATGCGGATTACACTTATCAGCAAAAATACGGAATAAGAGATACTCGGGGAGGTGGACGCGCCTCTGCCCGAGAAACCTGTATGCGTGTCGCTGCCGGGGGCATTGCGAAAAAATATTTGAAAGAGAAATACGGTATCAAGATACGTGGTTATCTTTCACAAATAGGACCGATTGAAATTGAATTCAAGGATTGGGATGAAGTTGAAAATAATGCATTCTTTTGTCCCGATGCTTCCAGGGTGGAAGAATTGAATAAATACATGGATGCCTTGCGTAAAGAGGGCGACTCCATTGGTGCACGTATTAATGTTGTGGCGGAGAATGTCCCACCAGGTTTAGGCGAACCTATCTTTGACCGTTTCGATGCTGATATTGCCAAGGCGATGATGAGTATCAATGCCGTGAAAGGTGTGGAGATTGGTGCTGGATTTAATAGCGTGAATGAGAAAGGCACAGAACATCGCGATGAAATGACGCCAGAAGGCTTTATTGGCAACCATGCGGGCGGTATTTTGGGTGGTATTTCTTCTGGACAGGATGTGCTGGTGAGTATGGCATTGAAACCGACATCCAGTATTAGAATACCTGGACAAACAGTCAACGTGCAAGGTGAAGCCAGTGAAGTAAAAACCACGGGTCGTCATGATCCCTGCGTTGGTATCCGCGCGACACCTATCGCAGAAGCCATGCTGGCCCTGGTGATTATGGATCATGTGTTGCGCCATCGTGGTCAAAATTGTGATGTACAATCAATAACCCCCATCATTCCCGCTGCGCGGAAGTGAAGCGTTAAAAGTGAAAGGAATGCAATTATATTGACATCTTTTACGCTTCACGTTTCACCCTTAACACTTCACGTCTAAAAATGACTATTCACACACGCCTTAACGGCGTGCCATACTGGCGTCTGTCCGGTTATTATTTTCTGTTCTTTGTCACGGTCGGCATCTATATGCCGTACTGGTCCTTGTATCTCAAGTCAATTAATTTCAATGCAGAACAAATAGGCATCCTGTCAGCCATTGTTGTGGGGACGAAGATTTTCTCGACCTATTGTTGGGGTTGGGTGGTTGACCACACAGGTCAGCGAATGCGAATCATTCAGATCGCATCGTTATTCTCCGCCTTAACTTTTGTTGCTGTGTTATTCGTCAAAGATTTCTGGGCACTTGTGTTCATTATGTTTCTGTTCTCAATCTTCTGGAGCGCATCCTTACCTCAGGTTGAAGCAGCAACATTGTCCCATCTTGGTGAATCATCGCATACCTATACCGTCATTCGTCTATGGGGATCAGTCGGGTTCATTATTATTGTCTGGAGTCTTGGCATCGTCTTCGAATCACTCAGCATCAGTTATGTACCACTCATTCTCCTCATCTCAATGGTGCTGGTATGGGTTCTCACGCTATCGATACCTGAAATACCACCAGAACATCATGACGATCCAGCTGAGTCACTAAAAGAAATTCTCAGAAAACCCAGTGTCATTGCCTTACTCCTAGTCTGTTTTTTGATGCTCGCAAGTCATGGACCTTATTACACCTTCTATTCTATCTATCTGGAAGGTCACGGCTATTCCCGGTCATTCATTGGGCAAATGTGGGCGCTTGGTGTCATTGCTGAAGTTGTGCTGTTTCTATTTATGCACCGCTTGATTGCTGTCTTTGGCTTACGAAAATTACTCTTGTTGAGTTTATTGTCAGCAGGCGTTCGCTGGTTATTAATTGCCTTCTTCGTAGATAAGTTGGTCTTGTTAGGTTTTGCCCAGCTTTTACACGCAGCCACCTTTGGCATATGTCATGCTGTCGCAATTCAATACGTGCATAAATATTTCACAGGCAAATTGCAGGGCAGGGGGCAGGGTTTGTACAGTAGCATCAGTTTCGGTGCTGGTTTTGCATTGGGTAGTCTTTTGACGGGATATGCCTGGGAGAGTATTGGTGCTACGGCATGTTTTACTGTCGCTTCTGTTTTAGCTTTTCTGGCAATGGGTATTGCCTGGGTTTTTGTAAAGGATTGAGCAGATTCGACAAAACCTAGAATAGATTAAATCTAGAACAGATCAATCTCGCCACTTTTTTTCTGATCCTGGATATCACCATCTGCGATAAGCGATTCATAATTATAAACGCAATTTCTGCCATGTTCTTTAGCATAATAAAGTGCTTTATCAGCAAGATCTAAAATGATGGGCGGAAAATCATTTTCCCGTATCATGGCATAACCGATGCTGATTGTGACAGTGCCTATCTGCGGAAAATTATGATCTGAAATCGTTTGACGGAAATTATCTAAGATTGTATAAGCTTGATCAGTGGATACTGGCTCAAGGACAATGACAAATTCTTCACCACCAAAACGGAACAATAAATCTGAATTACGAAAACACTTTTTCATCCTTTGTGAGATGAGTAGGATAACTTCATCCCCATAAAGATGGCCAAACGTATCGTTGACAGCTTTGAAATGATCTATATCCAGCATGACCAGCCATGCGCATGAAGAATCTTCTAGTTTTCTTTTTTCATCAATGCTTTCTGAGAAGGTATACTCTTCTTGCTTTTTACGCTGCATTTTAAGCAAACGCTTGAGTTTGTTATCAAATGTACGTCGATTAAATAGCCCGGTTAATTTATCGCGTTCACTTTCGTTTAGTATGTATAAATAATTACCATATATCTTGGTAAACCCATCTATTAATGTTTCAAATTCAGATAATTCCTGCTTGCTTTCAATAGACAATACGCCAATTACTTTACTACTTGATAAAATTGGCATAAGCAAACATATAAATCCTTTATCTTTATAACTCACTGGTTTGAGCCCTTCTATACATAGTGTAATGTGTTCATCTGCCATAATTATTTTGGGTTCATGATTCCATTCATAACTGGGCTCGTTTTTTGAATCCTTATCGATGAAAAGATGAACGACTTCCTCAAGCTGATCATGATTACCATCTTTTAAGAATTTGTTAAGCGAAATACGTTGGGCAGGAACCAGTTCAGCTAAGGTGGCAGCCAGACTATATTCCAGCGAGTCTAGGTCACGCTGGCGTGTCATTTCAACGATTGATTGGAGTATCTCGTTATCCACGGTACCAAATTTAATTATATTTAGTAGTGAGTAATATGATTTTTTATTGAAATATTTTTCTAGCTTGCAGTACCACCCACAGTCAGGTCATCAATGCGCATAGTGGGTTGTCCCACACCCACAGGGACGGACTGGCCATCTTTACCACATGTCCCAATCCCTGAATCCAGTGCCATGTCGTTACCGACCATGGAGACACGTGTTAACACATCCGGGCCATTGCCAATAATTGTAGCGCCTTTGATAGGTTGTGTGATTTTGCCATCTTCGATGAGATAGGCCTGGCTGGCACTAAAGGAGAACTTGCCATTGGTGATATCAACCTGTCCACCCCCAAATTGCACGGCATAGATACCTTTGTTAACGGATTTAATAATATCTTCGGGGCTTTCTTCACCGGCCAGCATATAAGTGTTTGTCATGCGTGGCATCGGCAGATGGGCATAGGACTCCCGTCTTCCGTTACCTGTCGGTTTCATTCCCATCAGCCGAGCATTTTGTTTGTCTTGCATGTAATTCACCAGGATACCGCGTTCTATCAAGGTCGTACTCTCAGTTTTAGTGCCTTCATCATCAATGTTTAATGAACCTCGACGGTCAGTGATGGTGCCATCGTCGACAATAGTGACTTCCGGGGTGGCAACCCGCTGGCCAATGCGCCCGGAAAAGGCGGAAGTTTTTTTGCGATTGAAATCACCTTCAAGCCCATGTCCGATGGCTTCGTGCAAAAGAATACCTGGCCAACCGGGACCAAGCACAACCGTCATGTTACCTGCGGGTGCTGCGACAGCCTCCAGATTGATCAATGCTTGTTGTACTGCCTCTTCGATATATGAATCGGTCAGTTCTTCATTAAGAAAATAATCATAGGAGAATCGACCACCACCACCTGAACTGCCTTTCTCGAAGCGCCCGTTCTCTTCAACAATGACATTGATGTTTAGCCTGACAAGCGGGCGGACATCACCGGCATAAGTGCCATCACTTCCGGCCACTAGGATGGTGCTATGCAGACCCGTCAGACCAATCATCACCTGTTTTACACGATGATCTTTTTGTCTTGCTCGTTGATCAATATTTTTTAGCAACTCGACTTTTTGCTCGGCACTGATCGATGCAAGCGGATCACTTGCCTGATACAGTGAAACCTGTGATTGTTGCTTCCAGGCCTGGAGCTTTCCTTCACCACCACTACGGGCGATAGCGCGTGCCGCAGTTGCTGCATTAGTTAAGGCTGGTAATACAATTTCATCTGAGTAAGCGAATCCGGTCTTTTCGCCACTGATTGCCCTGACGCCAACACCCTGGTCAATACTATGCGAACCTTCCTTGACGATACTGTCTTCCAATACCCATGATTCCGCACGAGATGATTCGAAATAGAGATCAGCATGATCAATATCATGAGCCATTAACTGATCCAGTGTTTTCTGAATATCGTTCGTATCCAGACCGCTGTTATCCAGTAAATGTGTTTTAGCGATCTCAAGTGCTTTACTCATATACATTACTCATTCGTTTTTTTATTCAAGTGCGTTTAACAACTTATAACTAGTTAAATTTTCTATGTTCAAGGCAGGGGAAATTCCTGCGCAAGGTTTTCTGCCTTTCCAGATCAATGTTTGCAATGGCAAAGCCTGGACCTTTTTCAATACAATCGAGGATATCTCCCCATGGATCGATAATCATACTATGTCCCCAGGTTTCGCGATCATTTATATGCTGCCCTCCCTGGTTAGAGGCGATGACATAACAAAGGTTCTCAATCGCGCGGGCACGTAATAAAGATTCCCAATGTGCAACACCAGTAGTCGCCGTGAATGCGGAAGGTACAGTAATGATATTTACGTCATTTTTCAGCATGGCTCGATAAAGCTCAGGAAAACGGAGGTCATAACAGACCGTCATGCCGATATTGCCAAACGGTGTCTCGGCAATCACAATTTCATTGCCTGCTTCCAGTGTATTGGATTCCTGATAGCTCTCTTCAGATTCTTCGTCGACCGTGGCATCAAATAGATGAATCTTGTCATATCTGAATGCGCATTTTCCTGCAGGATCATAAAGCAGGCAGGCAGCCCGAATCTTGTCTGCGACGGATGCCTGTAAGGGAATGGTGCCGCCCATCAGCCAGATACCGTATTTTTGTGACTGTTCAGATAGAAAGCCCTGTATCGGTCCCTTCCCAAAAGGCTCCAGAATGGCGACTTTATCGTGTTCTTCATGACCCATGAGAGGAAAATTTTCAGGTAAAAGCAGAAATTCCGCGCCTTGATTGGCAGCCTGAGCAATTAATTCCGACGCAGATTCCAGATTAACATCCACATCTGCGGTGGAAATCATTTGTAATGATGCGACTTTTGTCATAAATAATCTTTGCGAATGGCTTTACCCAAAGGGTATAGCAATTATGGAGTATGACTCTATCCCTTGTATGCCGTATACTTGCACGCTTTTTTAAGTATGTTAATGGGTTTTCAATTGAACAAAGAATTTTCAAGAATACAACGGTTACCGCCTTACGTCTTTAACATTGTCAACGACCTGAAGACGGAAGCACACCATCGAGGCGAGGATATTATCGATTTTGGCATGGGTAATCCAGACAAGCCTACGCCGCGGCATATCGTTGAAAAGATGATCGATGCATTAAAGCATGATGAGATGCACCGCTATTCTGTATCGCGTGGGATTACACCATTACGTGAGGCAGTCTGTAACTGGTACAAACGTCGGTATGACATCGAATTAGATCCTGAAACAGAAGCGATTGTCACCATAGGTTCCAAGGAAGGCCTGGCCCATTTGGCGATGGCTGTTGTGGATAAAGGTGATACGGTGCTGGTACCAAATCCTTCTTATCCGATACATCCCTATGGGTTTATTATTGCAGGTGCTGATGTTTTGCATGTGCCGATTGGACCGGATTTTGATTTTTTCGAAGAGCTGGAAAGATCAATCAAGAACACGTTGCCAAAACCAAAGATGTTGTTGATTAATTTCCCAAGTAACCCGACAGCACAATGTGTTGATTTGGCATTCTTTGAACGTGTCGTTGAAATCGCAAAAGAACATGATATCTGGGTGATTCAGGATCTGGCTTACGCAGATATCGTTTTTGATGGTTATAAAGCACCTTCGATCCTGGAAGTTTCCGGTGCCAAAGATATCGCGGTGGAATTTTTCTCTTTATCAAAAAGCTACAATATGCCTGGTTGGCGTGTAGGCTTTATGGTAGGCAATCAGATACTTGTCAATGCCTTAACAAGAATGAAGTCTTATCTGGACTATGGCTTGTTTGCACCAATTCAGATCGCAGCGGTGGCGGCACTGGAGGAAGATCAGCAATGTGTTACCGATATTTGCAGTTTGTATCAACACCGAAGAAACGTTTTATGCGATGGTCTGAATGCTGCGGGCTGGAGTGTTGAGAAGCCTAAAGGCACCATGTTTGTCTGGGCTTCCATTCCAGAACAATTCCAACACATGGGTTCTTTGGAATTTTCCAAGAAGCTATTAACCGACGCAAAAATTGCTGTCTCACCCGGTGTGGGTTTCGGTGAGTACGGTGACAAATATGTTCGTTTTGCCTTGATTGAAGATGATGAAAGAACAAACAAAGCAATACGTGGTATCCAGGCGATGTTGCAAGAAGATGTTCCATCAGTGGCATCCGTAAACAAATAAGCACTGGCAAATGCTGGAAAATTGGTTCCAGACATTTTCAACCGCCTATATCCGTATAGGCGTCCTGTATTGACAGCATTTCCGCCATCTATGGCGGTCAGACGAGAGAGAATAGAAGTATGCAAGCAGTTAAGGTAGGTCTATTAGGTTTGGGTACAGTCGGTGGCGGCACCGTCAATGTCTTGAGCCGGAATGCTGAAGAGATTGCACGACGAGCGGGTCGTGGTATTCAAATCAGTCATGCAGCTGCAAAAGAATATAATGCGGAAGCAATTACAGGTCTCGATAAAATCGAGACAATTTCTGATGATGCCTTTGCCGTTGTTGATGATCCTGAAGTTGAAATTATTATTGAACTCATCGGTGGTTATTCGCCGGCAAAGGAACTGGTTTTAGCGGCGATTGAAAACGGCAAGCATGTTGTGACAGCAAACAAGGCACTGATCGCCGTGCATGGTAATGAGATTTTTGCTGCTGCTCAGAAAAAGGGCGTGACTGTTGCGTTTGAAGCAGCCGTAGCGGGTGGCATCCCAATCATTAAGGCCATGCGTGAAGGTCTGGCTGCCAACCAGATCCAGTGGGCCGCAGGCATAATCAATGGGACGTGTAATTTTATCCTGACGGAGATGAGCGAAAAGGGCAGAGATTTTAATAGCGTGTTAAAAGAAGCCCAGGAATTGGGTTATGCAGAAGCTGACCCAAGCTTTGATGTTGAAGGCATTGATGCTGCACATAAATTAACTATCATCGGTTCGATTGCTTTTGGTATCCCCCTTCAATTTGAAAAAACATATATCGAAGGCATCACAACTATAGAACAACAGGATGTCATTTATGCAGCTGAGCTGGGTTACCGCATTAAACATCTGGGGATTACACGAAAAACAGAAAATGGGATTGAGATGCGGGTGCATCCAACACTGATCCCCCACCGTCGATTGATTGCTAATGTTGATGGTGTGATGAATGCCGTACTGGTGAAAGGGGATGCAGTCGGTCCCACTTTATATTACGGCGCAGGCGCAGGTTCGGAACCGACAGCGTCTGCTGTGATTGCTGATGTCATAGATATCGTTCGTGCCTTGACCAGCGATCCTGAAAATCGTGTGCCACATCTGGCATTCCAGCCTAATGAATTATCGGACACGTCTATATTACCCATGGAAGAAGTGGAGACGGCTTATTATTTACGCATGCAGGCAATCGATCGCCCGGGTGTGCTGGCTGAAGTCACAGCAATTCTGGGAGATCTGGGGATCAGTATAGAAGCCATTCTGCAAAAAGAACCTGAGGAAGGTGCAAGTCATGTGCCTATCATTTTTCTGACACAACGTGTGCAGGAAAAGAATATGAATGAAGCCATCGAAAAGATTAAAAACCTTGATGTGATAGAGGGCGACATTACGCGTATACGTATGGAAATATTAAAGTAAGAATTTAGTAGATGGTAAGTGGTAGATAGGGTTTCTCATATTCCATCTACTAACTACCACCTACCGAATGCATAATTAATAATACAATATAGAAAACATAAAAAAACAAAATGAGCTTCCGCCAAAGATACACTGGGCTGATAGAAAGATATCGTGATCGTTTACCTGTCAGTGATGACACGCGCATTATCAGTTTAGGCGAAGGTAATACCCCCTTAATCAAATTAAATAATATTCCTCGCTCACTGGGTAAGGAAGTCGATATCTATGTGAAGTATGAAGGCCTGAATCCCACAGGTTCTTTCAAGGATCGTGGCATGACGTTAGCAGTCACCAAGGCGGTCGAAGCGGGTTCAAAAGCAATTATATGCGCATCCACAGGTAACACCTCTGCTTCTGCAGCAGCCTATGCTGCTCGCGCAGGGCTCACCGCCTTTGTTTTGATTCCCGATGGCAAGATTGCACAGGGTAAATTAGCTCAAGCCATGATGGAAGGTGCTGTCGTCATTCAGATCAATGGTAACTTTGATGATGGCATGCGTCTGGTCAAGGAAGTGGCCGAGGAAGCGCCAGTGACAATAGTAAATTCAATCAACCCTTATCGTCTGCAAGGACAGAAGACGGCCGCATTTGAAATTGTTGAGGAACTGGAAAGAGCACCAGATTTTCATTGTTTACCCGTAGGCAACGCAGGCAACATCACTGCGCACTGGATTGGTTACAGTGAATATGCAGCAGATGACTGTGGACATGTCACCGATGCCTGTAGTTTGTGTGATGGGCATTGTCGTTATGCTGGCGACCCGCTTTCTGGTAACAAACCGAAGATGGTGGGCTACCAGGCCAGTGGTTCTGCACCGTTCATGCGAGGCGTAATGGTCGATAATCCTGAAACGGTTGCAACAGCTATTCGTATTGGGCATCCCCAGTCCTGGGACAATGCATGGACAGTGAATAAGGAATCCGGTGGTTGGTTTGATGAATGTCAGGATGAAGAAATTCTGGCCGCACAAAAACTTCTGGCGGAAAATGAAGGTATCTTTTGCGAACCAGCATCAGCGACATCGCTCGCCGGCGCAATGCGTGATATTAAATCCGGAAAAATACCGGAAGGCAGTACCATTGTATGCACCTTAACGGGCCATGGTCTGAAAGATCCTGATACTGCAATTGCGCAGAGTACAGCGCCAATGGTAAAGATTGATGCTGAAATGGGGCAGGTCAAGAAAGCGATTCTGGATAACATGTGATGACACCAAGGTGAAGAGTGAAACGCGAAGAGTTTAATTGTGACCATTTCACATTTCACTTTTCACTTACAAAAAATGCGTAAGCTGACATTTTTCGTTCCGGGTATCTTTGGTCCTGAAAGTGGTACGCTTCCAGGGATAGCACTGGATATTCCTTCAATAGAAAACCATTTCAGGTTTGGCACATCAAAAAGCATTCAAACAACAGGGTTTGTCGAAACCTTGTTTCAATTGTTCGGATTTCCAAACGCTCAACAGGATTACCCTGTTGCTGCGGTCACACGTCTTGTCGATGATGATCATGATCTTGAAGGCATCTGGATGCGCGCAGATCCGGTACATCTTCGTGCTGAGCGTGAAGCTGTAGTACTTTTGGATGACTCCGCATTCAAGCTTGATAAACATGAAGCATTAATTCTCGCCGCAGATCTACAGCAAGTATTTACTGCGAGAGAGATTGAATTAGAAGCACCAACAAACAATCGTTGGTACATAAAGTTAAAGGATCTGCCTGAGATAAAGACGACACCGATACATGAAGTTGTCGGCAATGATATTCACCAAAATCTATCCACTGGTAAAAACAAAGTCTTATGGGATCAGCTTGCCAACGAAGCACAGATGAGTTTGCACAGGTGTCCATTGAACACTGAACGGGAACAACGCGGTGAATTGCCAGTGAATGGCGTATGGTTATGGGGTGCGGGTGAATTACCCAGGTCTCCCAGGAAGATCTGGTCAAGCGTATTTGGAGATGAAGTGACGACACAGGGATTATCCATGCTTACTGGTTCACCCTATAAGGATTTACCAGACTCTATCGAATCGGTCGCCAATCAGTGCGGAGAGCAGGATAATGTACTGGTAGTCATCTCTTTCGGCTTACGCCATCAACAATATTATGACTTTGAAGGCTGGCAGGATTTCGTTGGCTATCTTGAAGAAGAATGGTTTACTGGAATTGAAAACTTAATCAAACAAAAGCAACTGGACGAATTAACATTACTGACAGGAAAAAATACAATAACAGTCAAAAAATCCTCATTCATGAAGTTCTGGAGGCGACGTAAACCTCTCTTCGGTCATTCCCAGAATTATTCCTAGAACTCATAGAGATAAAGAAGAAAAAAATGCCACTCTTAATTAAGCGACGACTTCCTTCAGGAAAATTAGATTTACCTGATGATATTCATCCAGTTTTGAAACGAATCTATGCTGCCAGAGATATCAAAACGGCTGATGATCTTAATTACTCCTTACAGATGCTTTTACCTTTTGAAGACTTGAGTAATATCCAGGAGGCCGTCGCGCTATTGGCAGACGCGATTAAGAACAATAAAAGAATACTGATCGTTGCAGATTTCGATGCCGATGGTGCCACGAGCTGTGTTGTGGGCCTGCAAGGTTTAAGGCAGATGGGGGCGACGGATGTGGTCTATGTCGTACCAAATCGTTTTCAATTTGGATACGGTTTAAGCCCGGAAATTGTTGAAGTTGCCGCAAAAATGCAGCCCGATCTTCTGGTCACGGTTGATAACGGTATATCCAGCGTGGAAGGTGTACAACTGGCACGTGATAAAGGCATTGACGTGTTGATTACCGATCACCATCTGCCTGGAGAACAATTACCGAATGCCAATGCCATCGTCAACCCGAATCAGGCGGGAGATAAATTCCCGAGTAAAATGTTAGCGGGCGTCGGCGTCATGTTTTATATCCTGGTGGCCCTCAGGGCACACTTTCGCGAACAGAACTGGTTTCATGAGCAAAATATAGAAGAACCGAATCTGGCAGAGCTTCTGGATCTGGTGGCACTAGGCACCGTAGCAGATGTCGTACCACTGGATCGAAATAATCGTTTACTTGTTTCGCAAGGCTTGGCGCGTATTCGGTCAGGTAAATGTCGTCCCGGGATCAAGGCACTATTACTGGCTGCAAACCGAACGCTGGAAAGAGTTACGGCACAGGATATGGGGTTCGCTGTGGGTCCCAGGTTAAATGCGGCCGGACGATTAAGTGATATGTCATTAGGCATTGAATGCTTACTGAGTGATGATGAGATGCAAGCCAGAAATATGGCGGTGAGACTGGATGAGTTAAATAAGGAAAGGCGTGAAATTCAGGATGAAATGCAAGAACAGGCTTTAATCGATATCACTGAACTTGATCTGGATGAAGCAGAAATGCCATTGGGGGTCTGTTTATTTAATGAAGACTGGCACCAGGGTGTAGTAGGTATCCTTGCTTCAAAGATAAAAGACAAACTACATCGTCCAGTGATTGCGTTTGCCAAAGATAAGGATGGATTCATTAAAGGCTCTGCACGATCAATATCATGTGTGCATATCCGCGATGTACTGGATACCATTGCCAGACAACATCCCGGTTTAATTGATAAATTTGGGGGTCATGCCATGGCCGCGGGGATGACCATTAAAGAATTAGATTTTGAAGTATTCAAGCAGGCATTTGATCAGGAATTAAGGCGATTTGTGACTACAGAGGATCTTAACGGCAGTTTATACTCAGATGGTGAATTAACCCCCGATGAGATTACATTCGGATTAGCCAATGTTATTCAGGAGGCAGGCCCATGGGGGCAGGGTTTCCCTGAACCACAGTTTGACGGTGAGTTTGAACTGGTCGAGAGCCGAATCGTTGGGGAAAAACATCTAAAGTTACAACTACGTGCCCAAAGTCAAAGTGGGGGTCAAGGCAAGATAATCGACGCCATAGCATTTAACTTCACAGGTAAAACCTGGTCGACAAAACCCGAACGGGTGCATACTGTTTATCGTCTGGGTATTAATGAGTTCCGCGGTCGACGCCAGTTGCAGTTGACGATAGAAAATATAGAATCTGTCAATTAGTAACATGTTCTTGACCTTTTATTATTGAATTTGTGGGGGATCATCAGGGTCTGCCCCTTAATTTAAATAATCTCACTGAAAAGTTTTTCTCGATTTACTCACATGAACGCGTATTCGTTGTGGTAACGACAGAAGATAGAACCTATAAAAAGAGAACAACCGTTGAAGAAGCTTTAGGTTCCTTAATGGGCATCATTATGGTAACCAGTGGATGTCCTGTATTGGATCATCTCAGACCAATGGCACGATTTCATTTGCCCTTTTCGTCACCTTTAGAAACATCTATTAGATCACTAAGTATGTATATCTTGGCGCAATATTTATTCAATAAAAATACTGAATCTAATTCTATAAACATTGATCTGAGTGACTTTGAAAAAATCTACGCAGAAATTAGTAACGTTAATAATGATTTCTCAAAAAGACTGCGTGCGGCAGGCGAAAAAGATGCAAATCTCAGTGCGCTAACGAATCTCGATTGCAACGCAACTTTAGTATCGTTCACAATTGAAGATACATTGAACGAACTTAGGCAATACTACACAGCTTATAACGAAGAGTTATGATTTAATGTTGTGCTTTAAGCGTTAATGGGGCTGATTTGTTTTTAGTCGCTTAGTAGCGGGAATGACCTCGCTATATTAATTAATTACTCTTACCTAGCGGTTTTGTTCAGGCTTACTCAGGTTGTTTCACGGTACGTAAGTAAGGCTTTATTTTTTTAAATCCCTCTGGATATTTTTCTTCGGCTTCCTCGTCAGAAACCGTTGGGACAATGATTACATCTTCCCCGTTTTTCCAATTCACAGGTGTAGCGACCTGATGTTTTGCAGTGAGCTGCATGGAATCCAAGACGCGTAAGATTTCATCAAAGTTTCGTCCGGTGGTCATGGGATAGGTCATCATTAGATTAATCTTTTTGTCAGGATTAATAATAAAGACTGAGCGGACAGTGGCATTTGTGGCCGCTGTACGGCCTTCGGAGGTACCTGTCTCATCCGTCGGAAACATGTTGTAGGCTTTTGCCACGGCTAAATCCTTATCACCAATTATAGGAAAATTAACCGCATGACCCTGGGTTTCTTCTATATCCTTTGCCCATGCATCATGGTCGTCTATCGGATCAATACTTAAGCCGATAACCTTGCAATTTCTTTTCTCAAATTCTGGCATCAGTCCTGCCATATATCCCAGTTCTGTGGTGCACACTGGCGTAAAGTCCTTCGGATGAGAGAATAAAATTCCCCAACTATCACCGAGCCATTCGTGGAAGCTGATCTCTCCCTGTGTTGTCTCAGCTGTAAAGTCAGGTGCTATATCGTTGATTCTTAGTGTCATATCTATTCCTATTTTGAGAAGACTTGCAATATTCGTATATCAAGGACCATTGGCTGTGGGTAAGTATAGATTGCCAGTATCGATATCACAACATGGATAATTTGAACCTGTCATTAAGAAATCGACGACAAGGGGGGGCACGGGAACATAGTGAAAGCCTGTCACGTTTACATTACAATACTGCCTGATTTCTCCACCAATAAAATAACGACTAACTACTCATTGTTAAACCACCATGGAAATTAATCTCCTTCTTAATCACATCAAGGACATGCAAGGCCGAACAGATGCCTTGAGGGGGTATCTTTGATTACGATAATAAATCTGAACGTCTCGTTGAAGTCCTGCGCGAATTAGAAGTCCCGACTGTTTGGGATGATCATGAGCGAGCACAAGCTTTGGGGAAAGAGCGTGCGTCTTTAGAGCTGGTCGTAAAAACCATTGATGATATGGACTATGGCTTAAATGATGCAAATGAAATGTTGCTCATGGCACAGGAAGAAGATGATGAGAGTCTGCTTGAGTCAATCAGCGAAGACATAGATGGCTTTGAGAAGCGTCTGGCAGAGCTAGAATTCCGTCGCATGTTCTCCGGTGAAATGGACGCCAATAATACATTTCTGGATATTCAATCGGGTTCGGGCGGTACAGAGGCGCAGGACTGGGCTGATATGTTATTACGCATGTATTTGCGTTGGGGCGAACAACATGGGTTCAAGACTGAGTTGATAGAGGTTTCTCCTGGTGATGTGGCAGGCATTAAAAGTGCGACCATCAAATATGAAGGAGACTACGCATTCGGTTGGCTACGTACAGAGACCGGTGTGCATCGCTTGGTCAGGAAGTCACCCTTTGATTCCGGTAATCGCCGACATACTTCGTTTGCCTCTGTTTTCGTCTCGCCTGAGATAGATGACAATAT
>Ga0209980_10000475_pt1 | contig 21633 bp, 23 predicted proteins | sample CR02metaG_FD_183611 | JGI IMG/M metagenome (GOLD analysis project Ga0209980, IMG submission 183611) | Deep subsurface microbial communities from Mariana Trench to uncover new lineages of life (NeLLi) - CR02 metaG (SPAdes) (version 2) | ecosystem: Environmental > Aquatic > Marine > Ocean trench...
GACATCCCATGCAGCAACAAACCGCACGTATCAAGATTGCCGTGCAGAAGTCCGGCCGTTTGACCGATCACTCATTGGAGTTGCTGAGTCGTTGCGGCTTGAGCTACTCGAGGGGTCGAGATCAGTTGATCTGTTACGGAGAGAATATGCCCGTCGATGTGCTGCTGGTTCGTGACGACGACATTCCGAGCCTGGTGCAGGAAGATATCTGCGATCTCGGTATCGTCGGCTTAAATGTCGTCGAGGAATACCGCCTCGGTATCGGTACGGCGGACGCGTCGGCGGTATTTCGGCAGGTGAGCCTATTGGACTTTGGGCATTGCCGCCTGTCGTTCGGCGTTCCTGATGGCACGAGTTTCGAAGGTTCGGTGTCATTGGCCGGTAAGCGAATCGCGACTAGCTACCCGAGAATCCTCAAAGACTATCTGCAGCGCGAGGGCGTTGATGCGACGGTCGTTGAGTTTTCGGGTGCTGTTGAGATCGCCCCAAGCCTGGGCAAGGCGGATCTGATCTGTGATCTCGTGTCGAGTGGTTCAACCTTACGGGCCAACCAGCTCTATGAGGCGCAAACGATACTCGAAAGCCGTGCTGCACTGATCCAAACACCCGTCCAGGTACCGGAAGAGAAGGCCGTCTGGATTAAACGATTGCTGCAACGCATCGAGGGCGTACAACAGGTACGCGAGAGCAAGTACATTGTGTTGCACGCACCGCGGTCTGCGTTGGACGCGATTCGCGCGCTACTGCCCGGCAGCGAAGCACCGACGATTATGCCCCTTGACGGGCGTGACGATACAGTGGCCCTGCACGCCGTATGTCGCGAGAACGTCTTTTGGGAAACGTTGGAGCAGCTCAAGGAAGCGGGCGCAAGTTCGATTCTAGTCTTACCCGTAGAAAAGATGTTGGCGTAGTAGCGGCGTATGCAACAGGTCGTCTGGCAAAAATTGGATTCCGACGGGCGCGAGGCGGTTCTGCGTCGCCCTGCGTTGGTTCAAGACGATCGTTTGCAGATCGAAGTCGCGCGTATTATTCAACGCGTCCGGCGGGACGGCGATCAGGCACTGCAGGAGCTGACCGCGGAGCTTGACGGCGTCAAGCTCTCGGAGTTGAGAGTCACCGAAGACGAGTTTATCGCCGCGGAAAGGGCTCTGACTCAAGGTCAGCACGAAGCCTTAGCTGCAGCGGCGGCAAATATTCAGTCCTTCCACGAGGCGCAACTGCCTGAGTCGGTCGTCGTTGAGACGGCGCCCGGTGTCGTTTGTGAACGCGTATATCGTCCGATTCAAAGCGTCGGGCTGTATGTGCCTGCGGGCAGTGCTCCCCTCCCCTCTACTGCGCTGATGCTCGCGATCCCCGCTGCGCTGGCCGGTTGTCAGACGCGGATTCTGTGTACCCCCCCGCAGGCCGACGGTCAGGCGGATCGCGCGATCCTGACGGCGGCGAGATCATGCGGTGTGCAACAGGTATTCAAGCTGGGCGGCGCGCAGGCAATCGCAGCCATGGCTTACGGTACCGAGACCGTACCGAAGGTGGAGAAGGTATTCGGCCCGGGTAGCACCTGGGTCACGGCGGCCAAAGCACAGGTTGCCCAGGATCCGTTGGGCGCCGCACGCGACATGCCGGCGGGACCCTCCGAGGTCCTGATCATCGCTGATGACACCGCGAATCCCGCGTTCGTAGCGGCGGATCTGCTGTCGCAAGCAGAACACGGACCGGATTCACAAGTCCTGTTAGTCACGACGAGCTCCGGCTTGTGTGCCGCAACGCTGACCGAATTAGACACGCAGCAGGCGCGCCTGCCGCGCCGGGACATCGTCTCGCAGTCACTGAAATACTCCGCCGCTATTCTGGTTGCTGATCTTGAGATGGCGGTGGAGGTAGCGAATCGCTACGCGCCTGAACACTTGCTGCTGCAGATCGAGAACCCCCGGGCCTGGCTCGATCGAATTCAGGCTGCCGGTTCGGTGTTTCTCGGACCCTGGGCACCCGAGTCCGTGGGCGACTATTGCAGTGGCACGAACCATGTCTTGCCGACCTATGGTTTCGCGCGCGCCTACTCGAGCCTCGGGGTCAGCGACTTCCTGCGCTCGATGACGGTCCAGGAGCTAACGCCGGCAGGCCTTGCGACAATCGGGCCGATTGCCGAGACCTTGGCGAACCTGGAAGGCCTCGACGCTCACAGCCGAGCGGTACGACAACGCTTGGACTATCTTGCCGGTGAAGATCTCGGCAGTCGGCCATGAGCGGCATCTTAAAACTGGCTCGGCAAGAGCTGACAAGTCTGCCGCCCTATGTCCCCGGCGCCTACGAGCCGGGTTACATTCGTCTGAATGCGAACGAGTCGCCCTGGAAGGCACCGGGCGATCCTACCGAGCGCGGCCTTAACATCTATCCGCCACCGCGCCCCGATTCGATTACGCAACGGCTTAGCGAACAGTACGCTGTATCCGCGAAAGCGTTGCTGGTTACTCGCGGCACGAGCGAGGCCATCGACGTGTTGATCCGCGGATTCTGCACCGCGGGCCGTGATCAGATTCTGATTTGCCCACCGACGTTTGATATGTACCGGCTGTATGCGGGTATTCAGGGCGCCGAGGTTCTCTCGGTGCCGCTGCTAAGAGATCGGGACCCCGACCGGGATTTTACGCTCGACGTTTCGCGCATGATTGCTAACAGCAGTGAGCGCACGAAACTGGTCTTTATCTGTTCGCCCAACAATCCTACCGGGCGGGCAATGGACCCCGCAAAACTCGATGCTATCTGCCGCGCGGTCGAGGGTCGATCGTTGGTGGTCATCGATGAGGCCTATCAGGAGTTTTCGACGACACAGGGGTTTAGTGAGCTGCAGACTCGGTATGACCACGTCGTGTTGTTGCGTACGCTTTCCAAGTTTGTATCGATGGCTGGTGTGCGCTGTGGGGCCTTGATCGGCCAGCCGGAGTTGATCGAGTTTCTTGGTAAAGTGCTGCCGCCGTATACGTTTCCAACGCCCTCGATCGAACTGGTGTTGGCCGCGTTGGCTGCCGACTCACTACGAATCTCAGCAGAACGTACGGCGCTGCTGCGCGCCGAGCGGGCGCGATTGGCGAAGGCACTAGCGGCTAGTCCGCTGGTTACCAAAGTCTGGCCGAGCGATGCCAATTTCGTTTTGGTGGAGACGACAGACGGATCGCGCTTCGTTGAAGCTGCCCACCGCGCACGGATTCTGGTCAGGGTTTTTCCCACCGATGCGAATTTGACCAACTGTGTGCGAATCACCGTCGGTCAACCGGAACATAATGATCGGCTACTGCAAGCCGTCTCGAGTGAGGGGATCACGGATGGCGAATAAGGTCTTATTTCTCGATCGTGACGGTACGTTGATCGAAGAGCCGGACGAAGGGCAAGTCGATTCACTTGCCAAGGTTCGCTTGTTGCCGGGTGTGATCCCCGCGCTGCTGTCCTTCAAGGCGGCCGGCTACGAGTTCGTCATCGTCAGCAATCAAGACGGGCTAGGGACGGATGCGTTCCCGCAAGCGGACTTTGATACTGCCCATGCGCACATGCTACGCATGTTCAATTCACAGGGCGTTACATTCGCCGCCGAGTTCTTTTGTCCGCACACGGCCGAAGACGGATGTGTATGCCGCAAACCGCGAGCAGGCTTAATCCACGACTATCTGGCTACGCGCGATCTCGATCGTGACAGTTCGGTGGTCATCGGTGATCGGGAAACGGACCTCGAGCTTGCGGCCAACCTTGGTCTGAAAGGATTTAAGGTCGCCTGCGCTGGTTCCGCTGCAGAGACTTGGGCGGAAATTGCTCACGTCCTTCTAGATCAACCTCGTCGTGCTGCGGTGACAAGACGCACGAACGAGACGGATGTCCAAGTGGAGGTGGACCTCGACAGACCCGGCCCGCCGCAAATCGAGACGGGAATCGGCTTTTTCGATCACATGCTCGAACAATTGGGAAAACATGGTGGTTTCGAACTGAATGTTCGTTGCTCAGGTGATCTTCGGGTCGACGAGCACCATACGGTGGAAGATGTGGCGCTGGCACTCGGAGAGGCGCTCAGACAAGCGTTGGGAGACAAACGCGGCATTCAGCGCTACGGATTCCTCCTACCAATGGACGAAGCAGTGGCGCAGATCTCCGTAGATTTGGGTGGAAGGCCGTATCTCGTGTTCGACGGCGAGTTCCCGCGAGAGCGCGTGGGCGAGTTACCGACCGAGTTAGTACCTCATTTCTTCCGTTCGCTTAGCGAAGCGCTGGGTGCTGCGATTCAGATCCGTGTCCAGGGCGACAACGCGCATCACATGGTAGAAGCATGTTTTAAGGGTGTTGCGCGGACACTGCGACAGGCGTTCGTTCGCGACGGCAAAGAGTTGCCGTCGACTAAGGGCGTGTTGTGAGCGTGTCGCCCGTCATCGTCGCCAGTGGTGGCGCGAATCTCGCCTCGTTGAAGTTCGCGTTGCAACGTCTCGGCATCGACGCGCCCGTAACAGAGAATCCCGACCAGATTCGCAACGCGAGTCATGTCTTACTCCCCGGTGTCGGTGCCGCTCGGGATGCGATGATGCGCCTCGATGCCGCGAAGCTTACAGCGTTGATTCCGCAGCTGAGTCAGCCGGTGTTGGGAATCTGCCTAGGCATGCAGCTCTTGTTCTCCGGTTCGGACGAAGATCATGCAGAGTGTTTAGGCATCATTTCGGGTCGGGCGCGCCGATTTCCGCAGGACAAGAAGCTGCCGGTACCCCAGATGGGCTGGAATCAGATTCGCCTTGGAGCGGCGTCGAAACTGCTGAACGGTCTCGCAGACGGTGGTTATGCCTACTTTATTCATAGTTACGCCCTGCCGGAGGGCGACTACACGCGCGCTACGGCTGAGTATGGCACGCCATTCTCGGCGATCGTCGCACAGGACAATTTCTACGGTACACAATTTCACCCTGAACGCTCGGCTGGTTTGGGTGCGCGCCTGCTCGCCAATTTTCTAGACCTCTAGTTCATGCTGCTACTACCTGCCATCGATATACGCGACGGCCGCTGTGTGCGCTTGCTCAGGGGCGACTTCGACCAGGAGACCCGCTACGACATCGATCCCGTAGAGCTCGCGCAGAAATACGCTACGCTCGGAGCTAGGTGGTTGCATGTTGTCGACCTGGACGGGGCTGCGTGCGGCGAGCCCGTCAACCTGGATCTAGTGAACGCAATGCACGAAAGTGCTGGGGCCAACATCCAACTGGGTGGCGGCATCCGCAGTCGCGATAGTCTGGTCCGCGCACTGGCCGTTGCCCAACGCGTTGTGATCGGGAGTCTCGCCATTACCCGGCCGGAGCAAGTCGAGGCATGGTTCGATGAATTCGGCGCGGAACGATTCACGCTCGCACTGGACGTACACGTGGCTGACGACGGTACACCCTACATCACAACCCACGGCTGGCAGCGGGAGTCGCAGACGACGTTATGGGAGGCGCTGGCGCGTTTTGCGCCGGCCGGAATCGAGCATGTGCTGTGTACCGACGTCGCGAAGGATGGCGCCCTGGAAGGGCCGAATCTGGCGTTGTACAGCGATTGTATCGAACGCTGGCCCGAGATCGTGTTCCAGGCGTCCGGTGGTGTGAGAGATGCCAAAGACCTTGAGGCGTTGGCGCAGGTCGGCATAACCCATGCGGTCTCGGGCAAAGCCCTGCTCGAAGGCCGGTTGTCTACGGCGGAGATAAGATCATTCTTGCCAAACGAATAATTCCCTGCCTGGACGTGCGTGACGGTGTGGTCGTAAAGGGCGTCCAGTTTCGCAATCACCAGGTCATGGGGAATATTCTGGATCTTGCGTCACGGTATCGTGATGAGGGCGCCGATGAACTGGTGTTTTACGACATCACGGCCAGCCCCGATGGTCGTACGGTCGATCGCAGCTGGGTGAACCGCGTCGCCGAGGTCTTGGATATTCCGTTTTGCGTTGCGGGCGGCATTCGCAGCTTGGATGATGCCGAAACTGTATTGAATTTCGGCGCGGATAAAATTTCCATCAACTCGCCCGCACTGGAGCACCCGGAGTTGATCGAGACGCTGGCGCGGCGATTCGGCTCCCAGTGCGTCGTGGTCGGGGTCGACAGCTCTTCAGAAGAGAGTGACTACTGGGTATACCAGTACACGGGCGACCCTGAACGCAGTCGTTCCAGTCAGCGCAAGACGCTGGAGTGGATTCGCGAGGTGCAGGAGCGCGGCGCCGGAGAGATTGTCCTGAATTGCATGAATCAGGACGGTGTCCGGCAGGGCTACGACCTCGAGCAGTTGACTAGCGTGCGCGCGGTTTGCCAGGTGCCGTTGATCGCCTCTGGAGGTGCGGGAGAACTCGAGCACTTCAAGGATGTCTTCGAGGTCGCCGCTGTCGATGGCGCACTTGCGGCGAGCGTCTTTCATTCTGCCGCGATCCGGATCTTTGACCTCAAAACTTATCTGCTCGACGCTCGCATTGCCGTGCGTCCCCCTGAGACCGAGGAGTAACCCATGGATCGAGTAGCCTTTCTAGCGAAGCTCGACAACATTATCGAGGACCGGCTAAGCAACCCCACGGCCGGGAGCTACACGGTGGAGCTTGCGACCGGCGGAGCGCTCAAGGTCGCGCAGAAACTTGGCGAGGAAGCCGTCGAGGTTGTCGTAGCCGCCGTGGCGGAGGACGACGCGCGACTCACGGCCGAGGCTGCCGACCTGCTCTATCACCTCCTGGTGTTATTGCGTGTGCGGGGTCTCGGTCTCGCCGACGCTGTCGCAGAGCTTGAGCGACGCCATAACGCGTAGGAGTAGATTTCGGCCGCAATTCCTCGGGTCGGCATCCTGGTGGTGTCTATGCCGTCCGATTGGCCTCGTTGGCATAGGTATCAGCAGGACGTCTGGCTAAGGAGTCGCGGTTGGCCTGTGCAGTTTTCCGATTAGACCAGGACCTCCTCAGCGGGATCGCGCAAGTTGTAGTGGGAACTCATGACGTAACCGTAGGCTCCCGTATTGGCGATCAGTAGCACGTCCCCCTCCTCCGTCACGGGCATGAGACGCTCGGATCCGAGTCGATCACCCGTCTCGCAGATTGGCCCGACGATCGTCACGACTTCGGTTGCGGCGTCGTGCAGCCGAGAGAGATTGACGATCTCGTGATAGGCGCCATACAGAGCCGGTCGGAGCAATGTGTTCATCCCGGTGTTGACGCCCACATATTGCATCCCACCTTTGCCTTTGAGCTGCGTCACCCGTGTAATCAGTACACCGGCCTGAGCCACGATAAACCGGCCCGGCTCTAACCACAGCTCGATCGAATCAGCGCTAGCCTTCACCGCACTCACGGCCTCGTCAAGGCTGGCCATGTCCAACGGTTTTTCTTCCCGGCGATCGGGAATCCCGATGCCTCCGCCGAGATCCATGTAGCGAACCGCGGGGAATTGAGTGCGTAACGCGTTTAACTGCTCTCCTGTCTGTTGCCAGTTCTCTGCAGCCAGGATTCCGCTGCCTGTATGCGCATGCAGGCCGATGACCTGCACACCGGCCGTCTTGATCAGGTCGCTGAGTTCGTCCAGCTCGAACAGCGGTATACCAAATTTGGAGTGCACCCCGGCAGTACGGACGTGCTCATGATGCCCCCGTCCCTGACCGGTATCGATTCGAACAAAAAGCTCTCGACCCGTGAAGAGTTCGGGCCAGTGCTTGAGCGGGTGGAGATTGTCGAGCGTTACCCATACACCCTGCCCCAGAGCCCATTCGTATTCCTGCTTTGCTGCGAAGTTCGGCGTGAACAGAATACGTTCCCGTTGTATGTCAGGCAGCGACTGCAGCACGCGCTGGATCTCGCCCGGTGAGACACATTCGAAATTCACGCCCTGCTCATCCACAATTCGCAGGACATCCGGATGCGAGTTCGCTTTCATGGCGTAATAGATCGCGTCGACTGACTTCAGCGAAGTCAGGGCAGTCAACGCTGCCCGAATGGTGTCACGATCATAGACGTAGGCGGCCGTCCTCTCAGCGGCGATGGCCAGTAATTCATCTCGCTTTGATTCCCACCAAGGGGTTGGCAACGAGACTGGCGTTGATACGGGCGTTGGCCCGAGCAGTTGCGCCCAGGTGGGGCCGAAGACACCGCCCTCCTGAAATTTGTTCACGAGCAGAGCATGCAGGCGTTGTACGAGCCGATGGGCATGTTCGGAGTCGACGACGAAGGTGAAGTTCAGGTCGTTGGCGGCCTGCGTCACGAGATGCACTTTGTGTTCTTCGAATGCCTCCATCACCGAGCTAAGCTCGTGCAGAATCGCACGAATCCTGTGTCCGACGAGGGTTACGGCAGCACAATCTTCGATGACGCTGACTCGACACAAGTGGCTGAGGTCCGTTGCCAGTGCCGTCACCGCCGACTGATCTGCGACATTGGCGCCAACATCAATGGACACGGTGACGTTACTCTCCGATGTCGAAATAAGATCGACCGAGAATCCATGGCTGCGGAAAATCTGGAATGCGTCCGCGAGAAACCCGACCTGATGCCACATCTCCATGGACTCCATGGCAATCAATGTCAGTCCACTGCGCTGCGTTATTGCTATGAGTTGCGGTGTATCTTCGCCCGCAGCACTTGAGATCACCGTGCCCTCCCAGTCCGGGTGGCTGGTGCACTTCAGGAACAGTGGAATACCCAATTTTCGCACCGGCGAAATGCTACGCGGATGCAAGATGCCACCGCCGGCCGAGGCGATTTCCTGAGCCTCTCGATAATGTAAACGCCGCAGCAATCGCGCCGACGGTATCGCTTTAGGATCCGAGCTGAAGAAGCCCGGCACATCGGTCCAAATCTCCAGGCGGCGTGCTTGTAATTTTGCGGCGAAATAGGCGCCTGACGTGTCTGATCCGCCGCGACCCAACAGGACGGTATCGCTGCCGATGCTGGCGGCGATGAAACCCTGGGTGACGACTAAGCCGTCGATATTCGAGAGCTCTGCTTGAAGATCTTTGCTCGGCAAAGAATCACAGGTTGCGGCGAGAAAGCGGGAACGCTCAGTCTGGTCTCGTTGCGTCTCGCTTTGCAGCAGTTCACGCGCGTCTCTCCAGTGCACCGGCAGGCCCTGTTGCTGAAGGTAAGCGGCTCCCAAAGTCGTGGCGGCCAATTCTCCCGTCGCCATTACCCGGGCGTGTACCCGCGGGCTGACTTCGCCTACTAGCCGGACTCCATCGATCAGTTGCCGCAGTTTCTGGAATTCTGACTCGAGCAGTTGCGGATCGATTTGCAGCTCCGTTGCGAGTTGTTCGTGCCGTTGTTGAATCGCATCCAGTTCCGCCGCGGTATCGGCAGCGGTGGCTCGCAGTAGCAGGTTTTCCAGCGCATCGGAGATGCCGGCCAGTGCTGAGTGAACCAAGACCGGCGTGAGCCCTTCGTCGAGCCGCTGTCGCAGAAGCTGGGCGATAGTCGTCCAGTTTTGGGCCGTCGCCACACTGCGGCCACCGAACTTCATCACGACAAACGGCGATTCGGGGAAAGGCGTCTCTACTCCTTCAACCCCGAGCCCCGCATGTTCCTGTTCACCCGTCACGATAGTGCTCCTGCAAAAAAAAACCCGCTGGGACTGTCCTCAGCGGGTTTTTCTTGATGACCGTGGTGTTGTATTGGCTACCACATGGGCACAAGTATCCCGCCGCCGATCTGCTTACGCATGATCATCGGGCCGGTCGTTCGTTTCATGCCAATGTGCATCATGGCGCGCAAGTTAAAGGCTACCTGCGGTTACGTCAAGGAACTTCTCTGAGATCCAGATCGGTGACAGCGCCCTTCGACGCCGAGCTTACCAACCGTGCGTATTTAGCCAACAAGCCCCGCGTCGCTTTGGGCGCCGGCGGCTGCCACTTGCGCAGCCGCAGATCCATCTCCTCGTCAGAAAGCTGCAAGTCGATCGTTTTGGCCTGGCTGTCAATCGTGATCTGGTCGCCATCCTCTACGATCGCCAATGGCCCGCCGACCGCTGCCTCCGGCGTCAAGTGACCGACCACGAAACCGTGGCTACCGCCGGAAAAACGACCGTCGGTAATTAGCGCGACTTTATCACCCAGGCCTCGGCCGATGATGGCAGCGGTTGGACTCAGCATCTCGCGCATGCCCGGACCGCCTTTAGGGCCTTCGTAGCGGATGACGATGACGTCCCCGGCTACCACGGCGCCGTCTAGAATGGCATGCAGCGCAAGTTCCTCGGAATGAAACACTCTGGCGTGACCGCTGAAGCGGGTGCCTTCCTGGCCGGATATCTTGGCCACGGCACCCTGCGGCGCGAGATTCCCATACAGCACGGCTATGTGGCTGTCCGCTTTGATGGGATTATCGAGCGAACGCACGATGTCCTGCCCCTCGGGGTACGGGTCCACAGCCGTGAGGTTTTCGGCGAGGGTCCTGCCGGTCACGGTGAGGCAGTCGCCGTGAAGGAGCCCTGCATCCAACAGAATTTTCATCAGCGGTTGAATGCCGCCGATTCGAATGAGTTCCGACATCAAATAACGACCGCTGGGCCTGAGATCGGCGAGTACCGGTACTCGAGCGCCGACACGCGTGAAATCATCCAGCGTGAGCTCGATCTGCGCGTCGTGTGCCATCGCCAGGAGGTGTAGTACAGCGTTGGTTGATCCTCCCAGCGCGATGGTTACCGTGATCGCATTCTCGAAGGCTTCCTTCGAGAGAATGTCTGAGGGCTTGATACCGCGTTGGACCAAAGTCATGACCGTCTGCCCGGCCTGCTCGCAATCGATTTTCTTCGCGTTGGAGACAGCCTCTTGCGCGGAGCTATTGGCGAGACTTAAGCCCAGCGCTTCGATGGCGGATGCCATGGTGTTGGCGGTATACATACCGGCGCAAGAGCCCGGACCGGGGATGGCGGTTGATTCCACTTCTAGCAACTCTGCGTCGCTGACCGTACCTGCTGCGACTCCGCCAACGGCTTCGAAAACGGACACGATGTCTCGATTCTTCGGTCCGGGCTGAATCGTGCCGCCGTAGACGAAAATCGAAGGTCGGTCCAGGCGAGCCATCGCCATGACGCAGCCCGGCATATTTTTGTCGCAGCCACCGATGGTCACGAGCCCGTCGAAGCCCTCAGCCGCAACGACGGCTTCGATCGAGTCTGCAATGACTTCACGTGAGACAAGCGAGTAACGCATCCCCGCCGTCCCCATGGAGATTCCATCGGAGACGGTAATCGTGTTGAAGATGATGCTTTTTCCACCGGCAGCATTGGCGCCGGCGGCGGCTATGTCCGCGAGGCCATCAAGGTGCATATTGCAGGGCGTGACCATGCTGCCACTCGACGCGATCCCGATTTGCGGCTTCGAGAAGTCCTCATCGGTAAATCCGACTGCCCTCAGCATTGCTCGACTGGGTGCTTGCTCGAGTCCGTCTACGACGATGCGTGAGTACTGGCGCGGATCAACTTCGCCATTCTTGTCCAACGTCTAATATCCTAATCGTTGTCGTGAAGGTCGCGGGTAACCCCGTATAGTATCATTCGATCAACGAGTGACGATTCTGAATATGGATTCTACCGAGACGAGGCTTCTTGGGCTCGATAGTACGGGTTCCTACCCAACTGCGCTCTCGGCTTTGATCGAGGAGATGAGCCTGCCGCAGCGCGGCAATATTATCTTTCTCGATGCACGCCTCCATGATCTATGGGGGCTCGGTCAGAACGTCATCCTGAACTGGTGCCCGGAAGGGGACGGCATTGCGATTCTTTCGGTTCCGCATTATTCCGTGGCGACCTATTCCGATAAAGTTTCGAGTGACGCGGTAGAGCGAACTCAGACCACCAGACCCTCGGAAGATTTCTTCAAGATGCTGATCTCGAAGCGCCGTCAGCTGACGCCAAGGAAGATCAAGAATGTAGCGACTCTGCTGGGAATCGAGAAGATCCATCTGCCGTTGCGCGTGCCTCTGACCAATTCTCCGCGGGAGCAGCAACTCATCGAGCAGATGATCAAACGCTATAGCATTAGTTACGTTGCCACTCGGGCCGTGGCGTTGTTCGATATCGTCGGTTTCAGTTTATCGAGCCCGTTCGAACAAATGACACAATTGAATAGTCTCTCCTACTCTGTTAACTCAGCGCAGAGCAAGCTGCTGGCGAAAAAAATAGGAATCGACTTCGGCCGCTCCACGACGGGTGATGGGTTCTACCTGTGGAACAGAGACCTCGGCCTGGAAGCCGACATCAATCTGTATCACTTCATGCATCTGGTGCTTGCCGACAATGCGATTGCTAGGAGCAAGGGTACGTATAATACGGTGCCCACGCTGCGTGCCGGCTTTCATATCGGCAGTAGTTACGAATTTCATCAGGCTGAAGGACTGAACCCGACGATCTATAACTACATCGTCGGTGACGTGACTGTGGAGCTCGCCCGTATGATCGAACGTGCCCTGCCAGGGCAAATCCTTGTCGGCGAGTTCTCGGCGGAAATCCCGAGCAGCGGTGGTTCCCCGGAAGATGCGTCCATGCTGGACTCGCTGGACTTCGTTGAGAAGGCCGCGGAGAGCCTTGAGCAGTTGAGTGGCTTGGAGCTATCGGGGGAGAAGATCGGTTCCATCCAGTGTTATTTGACCGGCACGCCATTGAAAGGCGGGGGTTTCAGCATCCGCCAGATTTCAGTTCAAGATAAGCACGGAATTTCGAGAAATGTCTTCAATTCCAAGGTCAATATTTACCGGCATCATGCAGAACCGATTTTTCTGGGGATAGAAGACCGAACGCTGGTGGCTGGGCCTGCGCAAAGACCGACCGAACCAGGGAGTGAACGGGACCGCGCTCCCGATCACCTCGGAAAGCGCTCTTAAGTTAGATTTTTGGTTGGCGGGTCGAGGCTAGTCGACGACTAGCCCTGCGAGTTCTGCGGGCGTGACAGCAAGGGCGCGGGCCACCATATCGAAGAAATCGACTTCTCGGGAGGTCACTCGCGTATCGCTCTTAATAACTTCGGCGAGCGCCTGCACGGTCGTGACACGACTGGTGGCGTCGAGCTTGCGTCCGCAACTCGACAGAAACTTTTCCAACGATGCCGTTTCGTAGAGATCGGAGGCTGCCGCCACTCGAATACTCGCGGCACTGATATCCTTGCCGGTAGTTTTCTCGAGAATCGCCTGAACCGTCTCGACCTCGACGGGCGCGATATTCGCATCAGAGCTTGACGCGCGCGCAAGCGTCATGAGCAGGACTTCCCGAAACAGTTGCTTCTCTTCCTCCGGGGTCAAATCGGTACCGCGAAAGATTTTCAGGACATTACTGAGATCGGCAATACTCATAGTTCAGGGTCTCTTGTTGCTCTGATTGTGGTTCGCCGTGAGCCAGTACGGCGAACAGGGCCGAAGTATACACATCGCAGGTAGCAGATTGCACACAGCAGGGTTGCTGTGATCGCGAGGCGTGCTGTAACGCTAGTGATGATCGTACGCCTCTTGCTCCCATACTAGCGATGCGAGCCTGTCTACCGGATCGATACTCAAGGAGGGTTCTTGCGCCGTCGAGTTCCACTCACACACGCCAACGGGCATCAGTAACCTGGCCAGAAATGACACCACCGACCGGACACACGGTGCACTCGGCCGTATCTGAATACCCGAGATAGTCGTCGAATCGACGCCCGTGTCGCGCGTTGGTTCTTGACGGCGTTCAGGGTAGGAGAAGGTGAGGTAGGCGTCTGCCTTGGCTCTCTCTTCCCGCATATACACGATCGCTCTTCGCATCGCATTATCCCAGTCGATGGGTGGCCTGGAGAGTTCGAGATCCACGCGCGGCGGCGATAGCAACGGCTCCGGACTTTCGCCCACTGGTGTCGGTGTGAACGGTTCGGGCTTTGGTTCTTCTTCTGCGATGAAGCCCGGTTCCACTTCATGCGGGGGCGGCACGTCGACGTCTGTCAGATTACCAGGATCGTCCTCACCGATATGTGCTTCGGGCATCTGCCAATCCGACAGCCAAACGACGACTGCGTCGGCTCTGGGTAGGGTTGCTGACACAGTCCAGGGTGTCTGGCTCACAGAGACCAGCACTGCGCCGTGCAGGGCGATTGACGCCGCGAGGGCAAGCTGCCGGCCGCGCCGATGATTAAACGATCGCGGCCTCATTGTGTAGCCTCATAAACGCAGCCCTCTCGATTGAGGGTCACGCAAACTCACGAGCGCTATTGACGTGAGCTTGTATCGCAACCGAGTTTTATGACATTGGTCGGGGCGAGAGGATTCGAACCTCCGACCCCTTGCACCCCATGCAAGTGCGCTACCAGACTGCGCCACGCCCCGATCATGACCGCAAGTTTAACCAAAACCATCGGTTCTGGGGAATTAAATGGGTTTGGCTAGTGGTCCAACAAGGCTTTGTTGATGAGTTCAGCGAGTCGTGAAGCGGTTGACTGCTAGCGTCGTAGGAGTCGAAGGATGTCCTCGAGCTCGACACGGACCTGTTTTATAATCTGCTGGCTCTGACTCGTGTCACTGCGGGCTTCGTCCCCGGTAAGCTTCTGTCGTGCGCCGCCAATCGTAAAACCATCCGCATAGAGAAGTCCCCGGATCTGCCGAATGATGAGTACATCTTGACGTTGATAGTAGCGTCGATTACCGCGCCGTTTGACAGGCTTGAGCTGCGGGAACTCCTGCTCCCAATATCTGAGAACGTGCGCCTTCACCCCGCAAAGATCGCTTACTTCACCAATCGTGAAATAGCGCTTGCCTGGGATCGGAGGAAGCTCGTCGTTATTCCCGGGTTCCAGCATAGGCCTCTACTCGTGCCTTTAGTTTTTGGCCTGGCCGAAAGGTCACAACCCGTCGCGCGGTAATCGGGATCTCTTCTCCAGTCTTCGGGTTACGGCCGGGGCGTCGATTCTTATCCCGCAAGTCGAAGTTCCCGAACCCGGATAGTTTGACCTGTTCGCCTGTTGCCAGTGCCGCACGCAGGGTCTCATAAAAAAAGTCGACCAGTTCGCGTGCTTCGCGTTTATTCAAGCCAAGTTCGTTAAAGAGCGACTCGGCCATGTCAGCTTTGGTGAGTGCCATAAATGGGTCTTCGATTATTCGTTAAGTTCTTATTGTGGCCCCGAGCACACGCCCCAGATGCTCTGTTACGGACGACACCGTTCGGTCCGCATCCGCGTCAGTAAGGGTGCGGGATGTGTCTTGCAAAATCAACCCTAAAGCGACGCTTTTTTGTCCTGAATCGATGCCTTCACCACGGTAGACGTCAAAGATCACGACATTTTGTAACACGTCACCGGCATTCTCGCGGACGGTCTCGATGATTTGGTCCACGGAAACGTTTTCTTCGACGAGTAGTGCAAGGTCTCTTCGGACCGACGGAAATTTTGAGTAAGCGCGAAAATTCGGTAGCGTAGATTGCAGCGTTTGTTCTAAGCGGAGTGCAAACAAGATCACATTCGTTCGTAATTCCAGGCGGTGTTCCAAGACAGGGTGCAGTGAACCCAACCAACCAATATCTTCTCCAGCGAGCTGTATTCTAGCGGTCTGTCCGGGTCGTAGCGCAGGGTGCTCGGCGGGAGAGAATCGGATCTCATCGAGCCTGCCGGTGATCTGAAAAATCGCTTCGATGTCGGCCTTCACATCGAAAAAATCGACGCCTGTGGCTGCGAAATCCCAGTGTTCTGGCCATCGGCTTCCGGCTACAAGCCCTGCCAGTACTGGGGTTTCCTCGATCTTGCTCGCTACAACCGAGAATTGCCCGCCGATCTCAAAAAGTCTCATGCGACTCAGCTGCCGGCTCAGATTCAGCCTTGCCGTGGTCAGTAATCCGGGCCAGAGCGAGCGACGCATGACACTCAGATCCTTGGAGATTGGATTGACCAACTTCGCCGTCGGCGCACCCGGGTTGATCGCGTTTTCCAGCTCCTCATCGACGAAGCTATACGAAATAATCTCAGAGTAACCACGCGCGGCCAGCAGGTCGGCAAGTCGTTCTTCGGGCACCCGACTCTCGGTTACTGTACCGAGATGAACCTTACTCAACTCCGGGGTTATCGGAATATTGTCATAGCCGATCATGCGCGCGACCTCCTCGACCAGGTCTTCTTCGATACGCAGATCAAAGCGATATCCTGGCGGCGTGACGCGCCAGCCATTTCGCTTTCGTTTCACATCCATCGCGAGAATTTTCAATATGCGCTCAACATTCTCCGCACTCACGTCTAGACCGAGTAAGGCTTGCAACCGCTCATGCCGCAGTAGGATCGGTTTGTTCGCGGCCAGATGCTCAGGCAATTTGGTCTCGACACACGGGCCCGGTTCACCGCCGACGATATCGAGCAATAACTCTGTGGCCCGTTCGATCGCGCGGGCCTGATGCTCGGGGTCGACGCCGCGCTCAAAGCGCATGGAGGCGTCAGTGTGCAGCCCGAAACGCCGCGCTCTACCGGCAATCGCCGGAGGCGAAAAATAGGCTGCTTCGAGGAAGATGTCCTGGGTTTTAGCATCGACGGCCGTACGCTGGCCGCCCATGATGCCGGCGAGTCCGATAGCTCCCGCCTTGTCTGCGATCACCATAACGTCTGCGTCAAGGTTGATCTCGCGGCCATCCAGCAATGTCAGTTTTTCGCCTTTGCGTGCCAATCGCACGACAATCCTGGTATCGATTTTCCGCTCGTCATAGCTATGCAGGGGCTGGCCGAGTTCGAGCATCACGTAGTTGGTCACATCCACTACGGGATGTATCGGTCGCAATCCCGCGCGGCGCAGACGTTCAGTGAGCCACACCGGCGAGGTGGCCGTATTAGAGATTCCGCGAACGATGCGGCCAACGAATCTTGGGCAACCGGCGTTTGCTTCGAGCTTGACGTTAAGGGTGTCCGAGCTCTGCGCCGCAACCGGCGAACTCGCCAGGGTCTCGAGCTTCAGTCCCTGAGTAGCGGCAATCTCGCGAGCGATACCCAGGACACTAAAACAGTCGCCGCGATTCGGAGTCAGGTCGATATCCAGAATCGCGTCGTCGAGTTGTAGATGCTCTCGAATCAACTGACCCAGTGGGGCGTCGTTCGGCAGCTCAAAAAGGCCGTCGGACGCTTCCGAAAGTCCGAGATCTTTCTCGGAGCAAAGCATTCCGTCGGACGATACGCCTCTGAGCTTGGCTCGGCCGATCTTTACCCCACCCGGTAGCCGTGCCCCGACCGGGGCAAAAGGCACTCTGAGCCCGCTCGTGGCGTTAGGTGCCCCACAGACGACCACGTGTTGCTTGCGGCCGTCATTGACGTTGCACACGACGAGCCGGTCTGCGTCAGGATGTGGCTCGACTGCCGTGATCTCCGCTACGACGGGTCCCTCGAAGTCGGGCGCGGCAGCCTCCACCGAGTCCACTTCGAGCCCGGCCACGGTCAACCGCTCAGCGAGCTGAGCGGGCTCGAGATCAAACTTGACCCAGTCTCGGAGCCATTCGATATTCACACGCACGGCAGGTGACTCATCTGAACTGCTCGAGAAAACGAATGTCGTTCTCGAAAAAAAGACGCAGATCATCCACGCCGTAGCGCAACATCGCGAGGCGCTCGACACCGAATCCGAGTGCGTACCCGGTATATTCCTCAGGGTCCACGCCGACGTTTTTTAGGACCTTCGGATGCACCATGCCGCAGCCTAGAATTTCCAGCCAGCGGCCAGACTCAGATAGCACATCGACCTCCGCGGACGGTTCGGTGAACGGAAAGTAGGATGGTCGAAATCGCAGCTCTACTTCTCGCTCGAAGAAGCTCGTCAGAAATTCGTAGGCGAATGACTTCAGATTCGCAAAGCTGATACCACGGTCAACCGTCAGGACCTCCACCTGGGTGAACATCGGAGTGTGCGTCAGGTCCGAGTCGCAGCGGTACGCTCGGCCCGGAGCGATCAGCCGAATCGGTACACCGTGTTTCTCCATCGCCCGTATCTGCACCGGAGAAGTGTGCGTCCTGAGCAACAGCCCGGACTCCAGGTAGAACGTGTCGTGCATGGCGCGAGCTGGGTGATCTTTTGGAATGTTCAACGCCGTGAAGTTGTAGTACTCATCTTCTACTTCAGGACCCGTATGCACCTCGAAACCTGCATGCGCGAAGATGCGCAGCATACGGCGCAACGTTCGTGTCACAGGATGCAGCGTGCCAGAGACATGACCACGGCCCGGTAGTGAAACGTCCAGACCGTCCGCTTGCAGGGTTGCCTGAATTCGCTCCTTTTCAAGCACGTTCCGGCGCGTTTTAATGGCGGCCGTCAGAGCCTGTTTCGCCTCGTTGATGATTTGGCCCGCAGCGGGGCGTTCGTCGGCGGAGAGCCCGCCGAGTTCTTTGAGACGGACGGTGAGTAGACCCTTGCGGCCGAGATATTTGACACGTACAGCATCCAGCTCGTCCAGGGTCGTAGTGCCTTCGACGGCATCCCGGGCTTGGTTAAGCAGTTGGGCGGTCTGGTTCACCGCGGAGTTTCCTGCCCAGATCCGACAGGATCTAGGATGCGAGAGCTTCTTTAGCAGCCTCCGCGATCGCGGCGAATGCCGCTTGGTCGTAAACCGCGATGTCAGCTAGAATTTTTCGATCGATTTCAATCTCAGCACGAGTAAGACCGTGGATGAGTCGGCTGTAAGACAGCCCATGACCTCGTGCTGCGGCGTTAATGCGTATGATCCACAGCGCTCGGAACTGCCGTTTACGTTGGCGCCGGTCGCGGTAGGCGTACTGACCCGCTTTGATGACAGCTTGTTTCGCAACGCGATAGATCTTGCTGCGAGCGCCGTAGTAACCCTTCGCCTGGTCGAGCACCTTTTTATGGCGAGCTCTGGCAACCACTCCACGTTTTACTCTGGCCATTTTGCGTCCTCAGCTGTAAGGCAGTAGTTTGCGAACGGCTTTCTGATCGGCGTGAGCGATCTGCAGGGTCGCCCCGAGTTGCCGCTTTCTTTTCGGGCTTTTCTTCGTCAGGATATGGCTACGGAAGGACTGACCGCGTTTATAGCCACCCTTGGCGGTACGGGAGAACCGCTTCGCGGCCCCCCGATTGGTTTTAAGCTTCGGCATCTCTCTCTCCTCATATGTAGCCGAACGAGTATTGCCTGAGACTCGTCGGGCGGCTCAGACCCTTTTATAGAGACAACGCCTTCGTCTGTATTGGGTCAAGCACTTTTTGTGACCTGTTGTCGTCTAGTTAGCAGACCGCTTCTTTGGTGCGATGATCATGATCATCTGGCGGCCTTCAAGCTGCGGGAGCTGCTCTATCGTGCCGTATTCCTCAAGGTCCTCTCGCACACGCCGTAGTAAGTCGACCCCCACTTCCTGGTGCGCCATCTCTCTACCACGAAAGCGAAGGGTCACCTTGGTCTTGTCACCTGCGGTCAGGAATTTGATCAGATTACGCAATTTAATCTGATAATCGGATTTCTCCGTGCCCGGCCGAAATTTGATCTCCTTGACGTGGGTCTGCTTTTGCTTCCGTCGAGCAGACTGAGCCTTCTTGTTCTGCTCGAATACGAACTTGCCGTAATCCATTACTCGGCAGACCGGCGGTTCGGAATTTGGGGCCACTTCTACCAGATCCATGCCCGCTGTCTGCGCTTGTTCTAAAGCTTCTGCGATCGGCATGACACCGACCTGCTCCCCATTAGCACCGATTACTCGGACATCGGGCGTGGTGATCTCGTCATTGCGTTTTACACGCTTAGCGTGGGCGATACCGGACTCCTTACAACATCAGACTCTTAAAGCATAGCGGCCGTGACTCGCGTCTCCAGTGGGAGTATGACCCCTAAGTCGCGCGTGCCGACGGCCGTTTTGTTTGCCTACATCCGCGACTCAGGCACAAACCCACGCGGATCAGCCGGAATTGTAAGCCTGAGTCCGGGCCGACACAAGGGCAGCGCCTGACTAAAGGCATTGATTATCATGGGCTTCCCGGAGCGATCTGTACGCCTGCCCCGTTCGCGAGCCTGGTACGAACCATCGCGTCGATTACGACAGAGACCCGAGATCCCTGCTCGGCGCATCAGCGAGGTGGTTCGATGGTCGGCCGCGGGGACGAGAATCACGTTGGTGATCAGACTCGCTCATCGTCAGGGACCTGTACTGAGCGCGTCGACGGCGAGGCTAGCGAGATGCGCGCGAACGCCCTCTAAGCCAACTCAACACGCTCTGCGCCCAGCGAACATAGGCTGCTGCAGGCCGGTAGCGATGCCGCCCGGTCGTGCCTTCGGTGATCTCCTCCAGCATGGCGCGCGCTCGAATCGCCTGTATTCTACTGGTGACGTCAGTGTCTCCAGCTTTTTGGTTCACAGAGTCAGTCTCATCCATTGCGTCGATCCTGGATGGTGTCCCGAAACCGTACTACGCGAGGGTTTCAGGGCAGCTCGATCATGTTGAGAAGGATCAATAGGCGCAGGATCAGCCTTTCTCCGGCCAGATTATGTGAACAGATTCACACTTGAGAGCGATTTCCGGGTTCACGTGCGAATTTCACTGCGCTACCTGCGGACCAGTCCACGGTGCTAGAACCTTGTGGGCAAAAAAAAGCCCGGTTTTGACACCGGGCTTTGGGGGTTGATCCTGGACAGGCGGGGAGTGAGCCGCTGAAGAGGATCGACTATCTGCTAAGCCAACTTAATACTCGCTGAGTCCAGCGAGCGCGGCTTTTGATCCCGGAAGTGTCCTCAAACGGATCTGGTACTTCCGCATCGAGCTGTAACTGATGGATAGCCCCAGAGATTTTGAGCCTCTGCGTGAGTTCGCCGTATAAGTGATACGTACCCGTTTCGTTGGCTTGGTCCCGCTTGTCCATCTCGTAATCTCAGGAGGATAGTTGCTCCGGGTAGGATCTGCGCTCTTCCAGCCTGCTTCTGTGAACGGATTCACACTAGTAGGCGTTTCAGGGATTCCCTTAACGCGTACTCGACATAAGGTTTACGGGTCTATTCGCTCCGGCCAGAATCCGTTACGTCGACCGGCGATAGCGCCGCTTCGCCATACAGGCCGCAACTCGCCTGTTAGTCGAACAGCGATACTCTAGATACGGGAGCGCACGAGCACCTATTTATAAACTGGTCACACATCCAAACCCCTTGATTCCCTATGTCCGGCAGCGTGTCTCTATGTTCACATGGGATAACAACGTAGCTTGTCTGTCTTGACGGATAGCTGGTTGACGTGTACGTCGTTGAACACGAGATCAAGGCAAGCATCACGGCGCCAAGCGCAGCGACTCTGCATATTCTCAATCGAGCCGATTTGTCCCGGTCGCCCATAGCGTCATATCAAGAGGAGTTTCGATATGCGTAGGGTCTGCCTTTTATCAGCCTGGTTCCGTGAACGAATCCACACTAGTGGCGTATCCGAATTTCTCCTTAACGGTTTGGGGCTCCTGTCTCAGTTTTACCTGGTCGCTGCAGAAGTTTTTGCACCGATCCGGCACTAGCTGTTGTTAGTGCCTGCTTTGCTACTTGCCATAACATCGCAGCACGGTAGGAGGTGCGGCTGAGTCTAGGGCGAGGACAGACTGACGTTGAGCGCTACCGAGCTTCGGGATCGGGAAGACGGTTAGGTGTAACGCTCTGGAATCTGGTAGGCGCGAGTGGGATCGAACCACCGACCCCCACCATGTCACGGTGGTGCTCTACCACTGAGCTACGCGCC
>Ga0209980_10000476_pt1 | contig 21593 bp, 21 predicted proteins | sample CR02metaG_FD_183611 | JGI IMG/M metagenome (GOLD analysis project Ga0209980, IMG submission 183611) | Deep subsurface microbial communities from Mariana Trench to uncover new lineages of life (NeLLi) - CR02 metaG (SPAdes) (version 2) | ecosystem: Environmental > Aquatic > Marine > Ocean trench...
GGACCGTCGGCAGTCTGCGTCATGGGCAAGAGCCTAGCACGGCAAAACGGGCCTCAATGACGGTGCGCATAGGCGGCCAGGGCCAAAGCGCTCCAGGCGCTGGTGTGCCCACGGTTGTGCAGCGCGGCGGTCGTCAGCCCGTCGAACGCGATCGTACTGGGCTCGAGATCCCAGCGTGCCGGCCGGGCCAACAGCCCAGCAGCGAGACCACTATCGGGAGCACCCCGCCCGCGCGCCAGAGGTCGGGTGAGATCTCTAGACGTGTCATGCCGCAGAGATTAACAGAGCGCGTCGCGCTGGCTTCTTCTGTTCTGCTTGACATCCGCAGTCGAGTTGCCTAATTCGCGCCCTCATGCGCATCGGGGTGCTCACCGGGGGAGGCGACTGTCCCGGACTCAACGCCGTCATCCGTGCCGTGGTGCGTTACTGCGTACCCCGCGGTAGTGAAGTGGTCGGATTCCTCGAAGGCTGGCGCGGGGTGATCGAGGGAAATACGCGATCCCTCGTGGTCGAGGATGTGCGCGGGATCTTGCGCCAGGGCGGAACCATTCTCCGTACCTCGCGCACGAATCCCTTTCGCTTGCCGGAAACCCTCCAGGGCATGCTCCAGACGTGGAAGCAACTGGGGCTGGACGCGCTCATCGCCATCGGAGGCGAGGACACGCTTGGCGTTGCGGCGCGACTCTACCGCGAACACGATTGGCCCGTCGTGGGGATCCCCAAAACGATCGACAACGATCTCAACGCTACCGACTTTACCTTCGGGTTCGATACGGCGGTCTCAGTAGCTACGGAGGCGATCGACCGTCTGTATACGACGGCCGAAAGCCACAACCGCGTGATGGTGCTGGAGGTGATGGGACGCCACTCCGGTTGGATCGCGACCTACTCGGGCCTGGCGGGGGGCGCCGACTTCATCGCGATTCCCGAGCGCGAGTTCACCCTCGACGAGATCTGTGCCAATGTGAGGGCACGCGCCGAGCGAGGGCGTAGCTTCAGCATTCTGGTCGTGGCCGAGGGCGCCCGAATCAAAGGTCTGGAGACACAGCGCACGTCGAAGGCGGACGAGTTTGGGCACACGCTGCTCGGCGGGATCGGACACATGCTGGCCCAGTGTGTGGAGGAGCGGACCGGATTCGAGACACGCGTCACGGTGCTGGGCCACGTCCAGCGCGGAGGGACGCCGACGGCCTACGACCGCGTGCTCGCCACGCGCTACGGAATCCGCGCCTGCGAGCTCGTCTACGGCGCTGAGTTCGGACAGATGGTGGCGCTCTCCGGCAACCAGATCGTGAGCGTCGACATCGATGCCGCCGTGGCGGAGCCGAAGACGGTGCCGTTGGATCTCGCCAGCCTGGCCGAGATCTTCTTCGGTTGAGTCGCAAGCGCGAGCGCTTGCGCGTTTGGCTCGGCTCGGCTGCGGGGATTGCGCTGCTCGCCTGTGCGGAGGAGCCGGCGCCGCCTCCGTACGGCTTTGCCTCCGCGGAGGAGCAGCGCTTTCGCTTCGAAGCCGAAGACAAGACGACCGTTGATGGAACGCAGGTTCGCGTACAGCGTTACGCGGACGTGCGCCTCGTGGCCGAGAGCTTCGAGCCCCGCCGGACCGAGCTCGTGCTCTACCTCGATCGCTACTACATCAAGGTCGAAGGCGCGCCGGGGGGGACGACGGAGCTGGCGCTGTCCGAGCGAGGACTCGCCGTGCGCGGCCCCGGGGAGGAGGAGTTCAGCCTGGCACCCGGTGACGCGCGTCCCGGAGGGGGCACGGTGGCGGAGCTGCGCGAGCGGCCGGTGGCCGGCTGTGAGCTCGGGCCGGACGGGGAGGTCGCGGGCACACCCTGGCGCAGCTATGACCCCATCCTCTCGGGGATCGATCTGCTCGATTGGATCCTGCTCGGCTTCCCCGTGCTTGGGGGCGCGGAGTCGAACTCGTGGCAGGCCCGGCGTACAGTGCCGCAGCTGGGCCAGTACAAGCTCGGGCTAGAGCTTCCCCTGCGCTACGAGCGTGTGGCTGGGGACGGGGAGGGGGAGCGCATCCGTGTCAGCGGACTCGTGCAGCGTAGCTCGCTGAGCGTGGCGCCGAATTACACAGGGGCGCTCAACCTCGATCACCTGGGCCAGGCTGAGCTGGGGCCCGCGGGTCGCATACGTGAGGCCCAGATCGAGCTCCGCATGCGCTTCAACGCCGACTCCGGCGGTCTGGTCTCCTCCCAGCACCTCGTGCGAATCCGCAGTCTGGACGCTGACGACAGCATCAACTCCCCATCCCCAGCGCCCGATATCTTCGATGAGTGAAGGAGTTCCGTACCAAAGACACCTGGACCGTGTTCCGTATCATGGCGGAGTTCGTGGAGGGGTTCGAGACGCTGGCATCGGTCTGGCCGGCGGTCTCGGTCTTCGGCGGAGCGCGCGTCGCGCGCGATAGTGAAACCTATCGCCAGGCAGAGACAGTTGCGCGGCTGCTGGCCGAGAGTGGCTTTGCGGTGATCACGGGGGGTGGGCCCGGTGCGATGGAAGCGGCCAGTCGCGGTGCACGCATGGGCGGCGGCCGCACGGTCGGCCTGAACATCAAGCTGCCCTCCGAGCAGCGGCCCAACCGCTACGTCGAGACCGTGGTCAACTTCGACTACTTCTTTGTGCGCAAGGTGATGTTCGTCAAGTACGCTTGCGCGTTCGTAGGCCTGCCGGGGGGCTACGGCACGCTGGACGAGATGTTCGAGTGCTTGACCCTGAAGCAGACCCGTAAGATGAAGAACTTTCCGGTGATCCTGTTCGGGACGAACTTCTGGTCCGGGCTCGTCGACTGGCTGGAGAATCGCTGCCTGGAGGATGGCATGATCTCGCGGAAGGACATGAAGCTCTTCACGGTCACCGACTCGCCCGAGGAGGTGGCCCGAATCGTCTCGCAGAGCTGGCGCCGTCGACAGCGTGAGTCGGAGGAGGAGGTCGAAGGGAAGTCCCCCAAGATCTAGCCTGGATCTCTCATCCGGTGCGACAGCCAGGCTAGATCTTGCGGTAGTCCCGGCCGCAGCTGCGGCAGTGGCTCAGGCTGCCCGAGCTCGAGAGCGGCCCTCCGCAGTCACAGCGCCCCGCGAGCCGCTCCGCCTGCGCCTCGAGGTCTTCCCACTCATCGCCGCCGGATGCGATGCGATAGTGGGTGCCCTTTCGGACCACGACCGTGTCGCCGACCAGCATCTCATCGTGCTCGGAGGCATCCTCCTCGAAGAGGGTGGCTGCAACGACTTGCTCGGTGCGCCTGTGCCTCTCGCGTATGAGCTCCGACATACCCGCATGTAGAGCAAGGCCCGTGCCGAGCGGGGAGGCCGGCGCGGCCGTGGCAAGGCAAGCGGGTATGGAGTGGTCCCGTTTTTGGGAAAAGTTTTTCCTGCTTCAGGGGTGCAGACGGCGGTGGCGCAGAGCCGGCAGCTCCCGGCGTATACGCTCGAGCACGGCGAAGTCCAGCTCGGCCAGGCCGATCCCCTCGCCATCGGGAACCGTGGCCAGCACGATGCCCCAGGGGTCGACGATCATCGAGCGGCCGAAGGAGCGGCGGGTCTGGTTATGCCGGCCGTATTGGGCTGCGGCTAGCACGAAGGCCTGGTTTTCGATGGCGCGGGCCCGCAGCAGCACCTGCCAGTGGTCCCGGCCCGTGGGCACGGTGAAGGCCGCGGGCACGAGCAGGATGCGCGCCCCACGCTCCGCCAGCGCGCGATAGAGCTCCGGGAAGCGCACGTCATAGCAGACCGAGAGGCCGATCGGCCCCGTGCGCGTCTCCGCAACCACCACCTCCTCACCCGGGGCAACCGTCCGGGACTCCTGAAAGCTGGCGTCACGTAGCGCTACGTCGAAGAGGTGGATCTTGCGGTAGCTCGCCAGCAGCGTCCCGTCGGCAGCGAACAGCAGGGAGGTGTTGAACTGGCGAGTGTCACCGGGAATCCGCTCGGGGATGGTTCCACCGGCCAGCAGGATGCTGTGCCGCTTGGCCTGATCGCGCAGGAACTCGATGATGGCGCCATCCGGTCCCTGAGCCGCGGGGCTGGGGCCGGCGTCCGCCTCCAGCATGAGTGCGAAGTTCTCGGGGAGCGCCACTAGCTCTGCGCCCGCCTGGGCGGCCGCAGCGATGAGCTCGGCCGCCTTTTCCAGGTTCCGGGCCAGATCGTCGCTCGAGGTCATCTGGGCGACCGCGGCTATCATGGAGGGAAGCTAGCACGGGCCCGAGTCAGGCGAGGGAGGAGTGGTGTCGGAGCTTCAGGTCGACCTGACACATGCGGGAGTGCCAAGCGCGGAGCTGCAGAGTCATGCGGCCTCGCTGGGCAAGGCGCTGGCCGCGCTGGACGAGACTCCCGCCGGCGACTTCCTACGCATCGTGCATAGCCCCGCGGTGCTGCGGGAAATCCGGGCCTGCGCCAAGCGCCGGCCACCCGGCGTTACGGATGTGGTCCAGCTGGGCATCGGGGGCAGCTCGCTGGGGGCGCAGGCGTTGTGCACGGCGCTACTCCCGTCGCGCCACAACCAGTTCGTGCGTAGACCGGGCCTGCGCTTTCATTTTCCGGATAACATCGACCCCGATAGCTTCGCGGCGTTGCTGCGAGGGCTGCATCCCAAGCGGACCCTGGTCCATGTGGTGAGCAAGTCGGGCGGCACGCTCGAGACGCAAGCCCAGCTTCACGCCCTGCTGGAGTGGTTCACGCACGAAGGCCGGCGGTTTCCGTTGCGCCAGAACCTGGTGGTGACGACTGGCCCGGACGGCTCGCTGCGCGAGTTCGCCGAGCGCGAGGGCCTCTCCATCCTACACCTGCCCGAGCACGTGCCCGGTCGCTACTCCGTCTTCACCGCCAGTGGTCTTTTGGTGCCCGCGCTCTGTGGCGTCCCCGTGGGCCGGATCCTCAAAGGCGCGCGCGAGATGGAGGCGCGCTGTCGCCAGGACTCCATGCTCGGGCCGGCGGGACAGCTGGCCGCGCTGCACTTCCTACAGGACCGCGAGCAGGGACGCTCCATCCATGTGGAGCTGATCTACGCGGATGCGCTGCTGCTGCTGGGTGCTTGGTTCCGCCAGCTCTGGGCCGAGAGTCTCGGCAAGAAGAAGCGGGGCCCCACGCCTGTTGTCGCGCGCGGGACGACCGACCAGCACTCTCAGCTTCAGCTCTACATGGAGGGTCCGGACGATAAGCTCTACACGTTTCTGTGTGTCGATCGCTTTCGCTCGCGCGTTCGCATCTCGAAGCGCGCGACGCCCGCGTCGCTCGCGGGCCGGGACCTGGGCGACATCTTCGCCGCCGAGGCCCGCGGCACGCAGCAGGCACTGCTGGAGAGGGGACGGCCCCTGATCGAGATCCGGCTTCCGCGCGTGAGTCCGGAGGCGGTCGGCGGGCTGCTGCTCCTGCAGCAGCTGCAGACGGCCCTCGCTGGAGCGCTCTACGGGGTCGATCCCTTCACGCAGCCGGGCGTGGAGGCCGGCAAGCGCGCCGCGCTTGACATCCTGGCGGGTTGAGGGGCTCGGTCAGCTCCTGAAATCGGCCGGGTTGATCGAGTTGCGGCGCATCACGTCGTAGAAATCCTTGCGATCTTTCGTTGCGATCCGCGCCGCGCGGCTGATATTGCCGCTGCAGATACGCAGCACGCGTGTGACGTACTCGCGCTCGAATGCTCGCTTGGCCTCGCGGAAGGAGGGCACCTCCTCCGAGGACTCCCAGCTCAGGAGCAGGTCTTCCGGCCCCAGCTCCTCGCCCTGGGCGAGCTGCAGTGCGGCCCGCACCTGCTCACGCAGCTCCCGCTCATTGCCCGGCCAGGTATGCGTGTGCAGCCGATCGAGCGCCTCGCGTGTGAAGCGTCGCACCTCGCTGACCTTCCCGGTCTCGTGGTCGATCTCGCTGCGCAGCACGGAGAGATAGTGTGCGGCGACCGGAAGAATGTCTTCCTTGCGCTCCCGCAAGGGTGGAATACGGATCTCAAGCAAGCGCAGCCGCTCGCACAGCTCGGGAATGATCCGGCCGTCGGACGTGAGAACGTCCAGCGAGGTCCCGCTGGTCGCCACGAGTCGACCCTGCAGCGCGATTCGCTCCGAGCCACCGATGCGCTGAAACGAGCCCTGGTCCAGGGCCGCCGCCAGCGTGTGTTGGAGATCTTTGGCCAGGGTCTCCACCCGCTCCAGCAGCACGGTTCCACTCTGGATCCGCTCGAACGCGCCCTCGTAGGCGGAGGGCAGTGCCGGAATGCCGCCGGCCGCGCTCCCGAAGAGCTCACGCCCCAGCAATGACTCGGGAACGATCGAGGCATCGAGTGCGAAGAAACCGCCTGTGGCCCACTCGCTCGTGCTGTGGATCAGGCGCGCGATCAGCTCCTTCTCGATTCCTTCCTCGGCATGGATCCACACCGGGAAGCGCCCGCGACCCGCGATTGAAATCTGCTCTAGCGCTCGCTGGATGGCTCGACTGGTCCCCACCAGTCGGTCCCCGCGGCGGCGCGTGGTTGACGCTTGCCCGGAGTCGGCGGATTTGGCCATCCTCGTCTCCCCACCGGAGCCGGTCCGTGTCGCTGATTCTGCCATTGAGCTACCCCCCCTTACAGGCAAATTAACGCCGTAGGCGAGCGAGTTGTCAAGGGATTCCGTGTTTTTAAACCCATGGGGGGGAAGCTCCAGCCCGCATGGTATCTTTGATATACCCCCATGAGCCTTTTGTCATCCTCCAAAGCGAGGTAAAAAAGTGACTCGGATTCATGTTCTCCCCGGGGATCTGGTCAACCAGATCGCCGCAGGCGAGGTGGTCGAGCGGCCCTCATCGGTGGTGAAGGAGCTCGTCGAGAACTCGCTCGATGCCGGGGCCACGCGCGTCGACGTGGAGATCAACGGGGGTGGAGTCCGCTGGATCTCCGTTACGGATAACGGGACGGGCCTGCCACGGTCCTCGGCCAGACTCGCCTTCCAGCGCCACGCCACAAGCAAAATCCGCTCCGCAGAAGACCTGGCCGGGGTTCGAACGCTCGGGTTCCGCGGCGAGGCGCTGCCCAGCATTGCGTCGATCGCTCGCGTGCGTATGCGCACGCGAGCACACGGGGAGACCGTTGGCACGGAGCTCGTAGGGGAGGGCGATGGCATCTCCGGAGTAAGCGAGGTGGCTTGTCCGGAGGGTACACGCGTGGAGATTGCCGACCTCTTTGCCCGGGTTCCGGCTCGGCGCAAGTTCCTGAAGTCCATCGCCACCGAATCGACACACGTCGTGCGCTGGCTCGAGCGCATCGCGCTGGCTCACCCCGAGGTTCGCTTTTCCCTGTCGCGGGAGGGTCGCTCGTCCCTGCTCCTGCTACCCACCCGCGATGCGCGCGAACGAGTGATCGCCGTGCTCTCGCCCGGACTCGGCGAACGTCTGGTACCCGTCGCAGGCGAGATCCCGTTCGCACGTCTGACCGGCTTTGCCAGTCCCACGGATCTCCAGCGCGGCAACACCTCGGACATTCACCTCTACGTCAACAAGCGGCCCGTGCGCGACCGGCTCCTGCTCTACGCGGTGCGCGAAGTCTATCGCGATGCGCTAGCGCCAGGAAAACATCCCGTGGTCGCGCTGTATCTCGACGTCGACCCTGAACAGGTCGACGTAAACGTGCACCCCGCTAAGTGGGAGGTGCGCTTTCGCCAGCCCGACGCCATCCGGCGACTGCTGCGCGACAGCCTGGTTGCGGCCCTGGGTCTGGGAGCGCGCCGTTACGCGTCTACGCTGCCCGCGCGTGGCTATCCACTCGAGGGGGTGGTAGCCGAGAGCGCGCCCGCGGATTTCGCGCTGGCGAGCACGGGCGAGCAGGGCTCGCCTCCGTTCGCGGCCGTCAGCGAAGCCCCGCTCGTCTCGCAGCCAGGGTTCGAGTTCGCATCGCTGCGCTACCTGGGTCAGGCCCTGGGCACCTTCCTGGTGTTCGAGGGACCCGGGTCTCTCATTCTCATGGATCAGCACGCCGCGCACGAGCGAGTGCTCTTCGAGCGCATGCGCCAGATGCTGCTCGAGGGGAAGCTGGAGCGGCAGGCACTGCTGCTCCCGGTGCGCTTCGAGCTGGGCCGCAGCGCGGCCGACGTGCTGGCGGGGGCGTCCGAGCTGATGGAGCGCAGTGGGTTCGAGCTCGAGATCGGGGAGGGCGGGCTGCGCGGCGGCGTGCGCGTGGGGGTGCGCACCGTGCCTGCGGTGCTGACGGGCCGCAGGAACACCGACTGGCGCGCCTTACTGGAGGAGACGGCCACCGCTCTGCGCGAGCCCGAGGCGCAGGAGAGCCGCGATGGTCTGGAGGGAGCGCTACACCAAATTCTGTCGACCGCCGCCTGCCACGCGGCGACACGCAAAGGGGATCGGCTGGGCCCGCGCGATGTGGAGGGTCTGCTGCAGTCGCTCGACGAGACGATCTGGTTCCCGAACTGCCCCCATGGACGACCCATCCTGAGCGTGCTGTCGGAGGCCGACATCGAGCGACGCTTCCTGAGGCGCTGAGTGGGCGAGCGGCCGCGCGTACTCGCCATCGTGGGTCCGACCGGGACGGGCAAGACCGAGCTGGCCTGCGAGGTGGCACGGCGCAGCGGGGCCGAGGTGATCAGCGTCGACTCGCTGCAGGTCTACCGGGGCCTGGACATCGGTACCGCTAAGCCGTCCCCCGAGCTCCGTGCCGAGATTCCGCATCACGGGATCAATCTCGTGAACCCGGACGAGCCCATGTCGGCGGGCCGCTACGCCCGCTACGCGCGCCGCATCGCAAGCGAGATCGGGGCCCGGGGGCAGCCGGTGATCCTGTGCGGGGGCACGGGCCTGTATGCGCGGGCGTTTGCGGGCGGCCTGGTCGAGGGTATCGCTGCTCAGCCCGAGATCCGGGCGGAGCTCCGTCGCCGGCGCCTGGCGGACCTCTACACCGAGCTATGCGCGTGCGACCCCACCAGCGCGGAGCGCATCCACCCCAATGATCGCGTTCGGATCGAGCGTGCGCTCGAGGTCCATCGGCTCGGGCCCCGCCCGCTCTCGGCGCAGCACGCGCAGCACGGGTTCCGGGACCGTCCCTTCGACGTGCTCTGGCTGGGGGTGTTCCTGGAGCGCGATGTGCTCTGGCGCCGGTTGCGCGAACGGGTGGACCGCATGTTCGCGCGCGGCCTGGTCGACGAGGTGCGGGCGCTCCACGCCGCGGGCTATGGCCCGACGCTGCGGCCGCTGCAGGCGATCGGGTATCGCGAGGTGGGCTGGCTCTTGGCCGGACGCATGTCCGAGCACGAAGCGCGTGAGGCCATCTGGGTCGCCACGCGCCGCTACGCCAAGCGGCAACGGACCTGGTTTCGGGCCGAGCCTGGGCTGGTCTGGGTCGATGCGCAGCGCACGGAGCGCACGCTCGAGCAGGCGCTGAGGCAGCTCGCTCAGCCTTAGTAATTGATCATGTTGTAGGAGCTGCCGATGCGGACGGGGCAGGGCCCGAAGTTCTCGGAGTAGAGCGCGTAGGTATCGTCGTGGGCCCTGAAGAGCGCGCCCTGGGAGCCCTCCCGGAAGAGGCTCGCCAGGCCCACCGGGAACTCGAAGATCCCACTGATCACGCGCATGATCGCACCGCCGACCTGCATTCCGACCAGATAGAAGTAGGCGGGCACCGCGGACCCGATCTGGAGGGCGAGCGGGTCGTCCCACTCCATCATCCCGTACCATATGTCGTGGCCCGCGATGTACGGGCTGAAAAGCACATCCGTCGGGGCCAGGGCGATCGATGAGACCGAGCGGCAGAGCTGGGTAGCATCCGCCCGGGCATCGGCGGTCGGACCGATCAGCAGACCCAGGCTGAAGACCAAAAGCGCGAGGCGAGCGAGAACAGGTGGCATTCGCAGATCCTCCGAAGCGCCGGCAGAACAAGCCGAGCCTGGCCGACAGGCAGGCTCGTGTCAATCTTAACACGAGTGGCGCAAGCCTACGTGGAAGTAGCGTTTCCCGGCTCCCCATGGTGGCCATCGTGGGCCGGGCGAACGTGGGCAAGTCAACGCTCTTCAACCGCCTGCTGCGGGGCCGGCGGTCGCTGGTGGAGGGCCGGCCGGGGGTCACGCGTGATCGTGTCGTGGCGCCGGCCCAGCTCGAGGGGCACGCGCTGCTGCTGGTTGATACGGGCGGGCTCGACCCCGAGGCGGAGCAGGGGTTGCCCGCCGCCATCCAGCGCCAGATCCGGCGCGTGCTCGAGGATACGGCCGTCATTCTCTTCGTGGTGGACGTGAGGGCTGGCTTGCTGCCCCTGGATCGCCAGATCGCGGAGGTGTTACGACGGGCTGCGGCGCAGGTGGTGGTCGTGGCCAACAAGGCGGACAGTCCCCAGCTCGAGGCGGACGCGGCCGAGTTCCACGCCCTCGGCTTCCCGGAGATCATCCCGACCTCCGCCGAGCACAAGCGGGGACTCGTCGATCTCGAGCTGGCGATCGCGGAGCGTCTGCCCGAGACCGAGTCCGACCCGGAGCCGGCCGAGGCGTGCCCGCGTATCGCCATCGTCGGTCGCCCTAACGTCGGCAAATCCTCGCTTTTGAACCGCCTGCTCGGGTCGGAGGAGGCGCTCGTCTCCGACACCCCGGGCACGACCCGGGATGCCACCGACTCGCGGCTGCGGCTGGGTGAGCGCGAGCTGGTGCTGATCGACACCGGCGGTCTTCGCCGCCCCGGGCGCCGGGCCGAGCATCTCGAGCGCGGCAGCGCCTACATGGCGCTGCGTGCGATCGAGCGTGCTGACCTGGCGCTGCTTCTGCTGGACGCCAGCGAAGGCGTGACGGACCAGGACGCCAAGATCGCGCGCCTGGCCCTCGACTGCGGGCGCCCGCTGGTGCTGGTGCTGAACAAGTGGGACCTGGTGGACTCCGCCTCGCAGCGCGCCGAGCTCGAGCGGCAGCTCGAACGAAAGCTCGGCTTCGTGCGCGAAGCCGTGGTGTTGCGCGTGAGCGCACGCACGGGCCAGGGCAGCCAGCGGGTGCTGCCCGTGGCGCTGGAGCTCATGGATCAGGTGTGCCGCAGCGCCACGACCGCGCAGATCAACCGGGCACTGCAGGAAGCTCTGGACCGCAATCCGCCACCTCGCGGCGGCCGACGACCCGTGCGCTTCTACTACGCCACGCAAACCTCGGAGCGGCCGTTCACCGTACTGCTGTTCACGAACGACCCTGGTCTGGTCCCGCGGCATTACCGCAAATACCTCGAGTCGTTCTTTCGCAGCTACTTCGGCCTGCGCTCCGCGCCGCTGCGCCTGCGCCTGCGGGCGCGGGGGCGCAGACAGCTCGGGGCGACCCCCCCCGAGGAGCCGGACGTGCGTACACAAGACGCTACACTCGGGCGCACGCCCGGCGCGGAACGGGAGGGGTCGGACACATGACCATGCGAAGTCGTAGCGACACGGAGGCACGTGCCAGCGGCTTCGACGCGACGCTGGAGGCCGGCTTCAACTGGGTGCTGGAGCGCCTGCGCTGGGTGCTGACGCTGCTGGGCGTGGTGCTGGTCGTTGGCGCGGGCGTTGCCATCTCGCATGACCGGCGGACCCAGGGCGAGAACGATGCCCAGCTCGCGCTCCGCCAGGTGGAGGCTGGCTTTTCACTGGCCATGGGAAGTCCCGCGGACGAGATCTGGGTCACCGAGCCCGCCAACCCGGAGCAGGCGCAGCGGGGCCGTGGGGAAGCGCTGGCCCGCTTCGAGGCCGTAAGCCTGGAGCATCCGGGCACACGCGCAGCGCAGCTGGCCCAGCTGCGCGCCGCAGAGATGGAAGTGGAGCTCGAGCGCTGGCCCGACGCGGAGACCCGGCTCACCGACCTGGTCAGTGAGCTCGAGGAGCAAGACCTGCTACGCGCGGTGGCGCTGCGACTCCTGGGCTACAGCCAGGAGCAGCAGGAACGCTTCGCCGAAGCCGGCGAGAGCTACGAGCAGGCCGTGCTGCCCGGGCTCTATCCCGCCGCCGGCTCGGTCTGGCTGCAGGCGGGCGCGAGCTTTGCCCGGGCCGGTGCCATCGAACGCGCGGTCGGGGCCTACCAGAAGGTGTTGAGCATCGATCCCGAGCTGGCGGAGCAGTCCGGCGCGGTCGAGCGCCTGAGCGAGCTCGCCGCCCTCGCGCGCTGAGCGCGACCTCCCGGAACGTTTACGAGGGATTCAGGCCCCCGCGGGGGGCCGCGGGCCGCTTGAGGGCGCGACCGGGGACGCTCTGGGCCGCCCCCGACTTAGTTCCGATAAGGAGCATTCTGTTAAATCCCGTGGACCCTCATCCCCGGGGTACTTTCCCCCTGAGCCGCCCCCGCCCGAGGGCCCCTGCGGCGCCCTCACGCGGAGCTTGCCCTCGGTGGTGCCCTTGGTATATGACCCTTCTTCCTGGGGGATTCCCACGACACGAACCTGTATCCGGTGCCACATCTCTCTAGGAGTTCGAAGCATGCCCGAGAAGAACGCGAAAAGAGTCAAGCTGGGTCAGCGCTGGGTCTGTTACGCGTGCGCTGCCAGGTTCTATGACCTGAATTCCCCCGAGCCGGTGTGCCCGAAGTGCAAGGCCGACCAGCGCGAGTCGCCGGCGTTCGCCAAGCCCAAGCGCGGGCGTCGCAAGAAGGCGGCCCCGGCTCCGCCGGCGGAGGTGGTCGAGGAGCCGCTGGTGGTACCGGAGGGCGCGCATCCGATGGACCCGGATCTCGATGAGGACTCCGGGTTGGATGACGCGGATCCGGATCCCGACGACGCTCCCCTCGAGGACGAGTTCGAGCACGTCTGAGGGCGGAGGCCCATAGCCCCCAGCTAGTGTCCTGTTCCGGCAGTTCGCTTGCATTCTCGGCGCCCGCTGCAGCCACACTCGCGGCGTTGCACTCGCTCGCCGAAGCTACGGCTTCGCCTCGCGCGCGCCTTGCGAGCGCGGCGCCTCGGCCGCGAGAGCTGCGTCGGAACGCCCGGAACAGGACGCTAGAAGGTCGTCACCCGCCGCAGGATCTGGCGCCAGCGCAGGTCCAGACCCCGCGCACGGATGCTCTTCTCCTGCTGCAGCGCCGCGATGGTCGCCTCGCCCTCGAGCACCTCAGACCGCTGCGCGCGCCAGCGGTTTGCCTCCCGCTGGAAGCGCGAGAACGTCTCCGCCTTGCCGCCTACGTCACTGGCGCTGCGCGCCCGGTCGACTGGGGCCGCCATCGGCTCCTCGTCGACCCAGGCTCGCAGGCGCCGGGTCTGCTGCTCGTAGGCCGCCAGCAGCGCGTCGAGGTCATCCGACTTGAGCTCCGCATAGGTGCGGTTCTGAAGCTCTGCGTCCAGAGGCGCGTTGCGGCGGTAGTTGACGAAGCCTCCGATCAGGAGCGCGCACACGACGATCATGAACAGCGTGGACTTGTCACCCATCGCGGGTGCTTATCGGTTGAGTCGTGTCTGCGATTGAGGGGATCCGGGCGGCTCGCTCGGGCCGTAGAGCAGCCGGTACACCTGATAGGAGCGCAGCACCCGGCGCAGGTAGCGGCGAGTCTCGCCATACGGCACGGACTCGACAAAGACGTCGTGCGCGAGAGCGCCGTCGCGTGTGCGCCAGCTGCTGACGATGTCCGGCCCCGCGTTATAGGCGGCGATGGCCAGCGGCGAAGAGCCGTCGAAGCGGCTTAGCAACTGCTTCAGGTAATAGGTTCCGAAGCGAATGTTCGTCTCGGGATTGAAGAGGCTCTCGGGCTCGAACGGATCCAGCCCCAGGCTCTGGGCGATGCGGTTTGCCGTGGGCGGGATGATCTGCATCAGGCCCAGCGCGCCCGCGGGCGATCTGGCCTGGGCCCGGTAGGTGCTCTCTTCACGCATCACCGCGTAGGTCAGCGCGGGATCCGACTCGAACTCCTCCGCCGCCTGCCGTACCGAGGTGTCGAAGGGACGCGGCCAGGCCAGATTCCACGCCTCACGCCACTCCGGATCGATGCCCTGCTCGAGCGCGCCCCCGAAGCCGTTGACCACGAGTCGTACGGCCTGCAGGTGTTCGCCCAGCGCGTGCAGCAGCCGCGCAGCCGCTAGCCGGCCCGCCCGCTCCAGGGTCGCACTGCGAACCCAGCTGTTGAGCTCGTAGCGAGCCGAGTCGTCAAAGCCAGCCTCCAGCAGCCAGCGAGCCCTACGCAGGCTCGGATACGAGCGCTCGTCCCCCCGTTCCCCCACGAACGAGCGTTCGATGGCGGGAGGGGCTTCGAGGTGGGTCGCCGCCAGCAGTCCGTAGTACGAGAGCGGCAGGTCCTGCGCCAGCTCGGCAAGCTGCGCCCTGCCCTGTTTGGGATCGATCTGTAGCTTGGCCATGGCCACCCAGTAGCGGGCCCGCTGCACCTCGATGTCCCACTGCGAACCTCGGGTGAGCGGAGTCAAGCGCCGGATCGCCGCCGTGTACTTCTCGGCCCTCAACTCGGCCCAGGCCAGGCGCCAGCGGGCGAGGCGCGCTAGACCGGGAACGGCCCGCTGCTTCTGGACAGCGCGTAGCAGCTTCTTGGCGAGCGCCTCCTTTTCCTCCGGTAGGAGGAGCGCGAGCAGATAGCGCACGCGTGCGAGCGTCTTCTTGTCCGACCGCCGTGCCACGGCCTCGAGTTGTTGGACCGCGCGCTCCGCGTGCCCAGCACGGGCCAGGGAGCGCGCCAGCTTGATGGCCACCTTGGTGTCTTTCGGATCCTTTCGTTTCAGCTCCTCGTAGGCGGCCGCGGCTTCGTTGTAGCGGCGCAGCTGAAACAGACAGTTCGCGCGGCCTCGCTCGGCCGAGTCCCGCAGCCGCTTACGCAGCTTGGAGGTGGTCAGCACGGCTTCCAGCACGGGCAGCGCCGTCCCACAGCGCGCCGCCTCGCGCAGCCGTTCGGCCCACGCCAGCAGATGTGCAGGCGCCGGCGGTGGCGCGCCCGTGGCCTCGGTGAGCAGGAGGGCCCGCTTGAAGGCCCACTCGCTGCGCTCGGCCAGGGGCCAGCTCTGCCAGGTCGTGTGGTACAGCTGGAGAGCGTCCCCCGGTAAGCCATTCTGCTCGAAGGCGAGCGCGAGCTCCTCCGCCAGGCTGGCGGCGTAATCGGTATCCTGCGTAGTCTCCCAGGCGCTGCGTTGCGCGCGGTAGGCGGAGAGCAGATCCCCTTGCGTCAGGTGGATGCGCGCGATCTCCTGCTGGATGCGGGCGCGCAGCTCCGTGGGCGGGGATGCATCGAGTGCGGCCTGTGCAGCCTCGAGCGCCGCATCGAGCTCCCCCGTCTCATTGAGCAGGCGCGCGCGCAGCAGCTCGATGTGAGCATCGAGCTCGCCTCCGCGCAGATCGGTCAGCCGCTTGAGCGCCTTCTTGTGCGCCCCATGCTCCCAGTAATCGTGGGCTTGACGCAGCTTCCTCACGGGATCGTGCGCCTTGGCCCCGAGCAGCGCAGCACCCATCAGTGCGGTGAGGAGGATCGACCCCCCACGACACAGGACCGAACGCCGGTTGATTCGATCCTGAGTTGCCTGGCGCCACATCTACTGCAATCTAACGGTCAAAGGAAAGGCGTTGCAAACCTGCCGCGCGAGCGCCGGGCTCTGCTACGTTTTGCGGTGGCATGAAGCTCCCTCTGATCGCACTCCTGGCGCTTGTTGTGGCCGCGTGTTCCGAGCCGGAACCCGGGGCTCCAGCGCCCTCCGCCGCCGCGCCCGAGCCACGCCGCGCGCTCTGGATCCTGGCCGAGGGGAGCCATCGCACCCTGGAGGATCCGGCCCGCATCGATCGTCTGCTGGAGCGGGCGACTCGCCTGGGCTTTACGGATCTGCTGGTGCAGGTCTATCGGGGCGGACGCTCCTGGTTCCCCTCGAGCCACGCAGACGACACGCCCTACCGAAACATCGTGGCGAGCTCCGGCGAGCCGCCGCTGCGGAGGCTGCTCGATGGCGCCCACGCCCGGGGGCTCAAGGTACACGCCTGGTTCAACGTGCTCTCGCTGGCGCGCAACCGGAACGCCCCGCTGCTCGAGCACGTGGGCCGCAAGGCCGTGACCGTCGATCGTGCGGGCCGCAGCCTGCTCGACTATCCCCGCTACGACGTACCCCCGCCCGACCGGCAGCACACACGCCTCGGAACGCCGGGCTTGTGGCTGGATCCAGCGGTGCCCGGAGTGATCGAGTACCTGGAGCAGACCCTGGACGATCTGGTGGAGGCGGCCCCGGATCTCGACGGCCTGCACCTCGACTACGTCCGCCATCCTCTCGCGCTTCCGTTCGCACCGGGCTCGCGCTTCGACGTGGGGCTCGACTTCGGCTATGGCGAGGTCTCGCGCATACGCTTCGAGCAAGAGCATGGCGTGAAGTTCCGGCGCGGCGACCAGTGGGACGGCTTCCGCCGCGACCGGGTCAACGAGCTGGTGAGGCGCTTCAAGCTGCGCCTGCCCGAGGCCTGGGCGCTGTCGGCCGCGGTCCTGCCCTGGGCCGACCGGGCCTATCTGGTCGCCATGCAGGACTGGAGGCGTTGGCTCGAGCAGGGCTGGACCGACTTCGTCGTGGCGATGGTCTACATGCGCGACGAGCCGCTGCTGCGCTACGTATCGCATGGGCTGCGGGGAGGGATTGGCGGCGAGCGCGTTTGGCTGGGTCTGGGCGCCTGGCTCTTCCTGAAGCAGCCGGAGCGAATTCAGATCCAGCTCGATCAGGTGCGGGCCGTCAATCCGGCAGGCATTGCGCTCTTCTCCTATGACGCGCTGGCGGACGCGCCCGAGGTGCTGGAGGGACTGCGCTGGACGAACAACTGATCACGCTGGAGGACCTCGACTACAGCCTGCCCGGGGAGCGCATCGCCCAGGAACCGGTGCGGCCACGTGACGCAGCACGTCTGCTGGTAGTGGAACGCAGGGCGGGTTCGCTCGCGCAGCTGCGTTTCGCCGAAGTGGCGGAGCGGATCGGTCCCCGCGACCTGCTGGTCGTGAACGACACGCGCGTGCTGCCCGCCAAGCTCTACGGCCACAAGGCCTCGGGCGGGCGTGCGGAGGCGCTGCTGCTCGAGCGCCGTGCGGATGGCCGCTGGCGCGCGCTGGTGCGCGCGCGAGGACGCTTACGGCCCGGTCTCACGCTGCACTTCGGCCCTCTCGTGGCGCGCGTGGAGGCACTCGAAGCGGGCGGCGTGTGCCTGCTGGCGCTCGCTTCGGAGACCGGGGCCGACCCTCAGGTGTTGCTCGAGCAAATTGGGGTAGCTCCGCTTCCGCCATACATTCGGCGCGACGCTCCCAGGGCCGAAGATCGCACGGACTACCAGAGCATCTTCGCGCGCGTGCCGGGAGCGGTGGCTGCGCCCACGGCGTCGCTTCACTTCACGTCCGCGCTGGCCGCGCGCCTTCCGATCGCGAAGCTCACGCTGCATGTCGGGCCGGGTACCTTCCGTCCGCTGCGAGGCAAGTCGATCGACGCTCATGTGCTGGAGCCCGAGTCGTTCGAGGTGCCGGTCGAGACCGCGCACGCGATCGCCCGCACGCGCTCCCAGGGGGGCCGGGTGATCGCTGTTGGCACCACCGTGGTGCGCGCACTCGAGACCACCGGCGGCGAAGCCGGTCAAGGCCACACCGACCTCTTGATCGGCTCCGGTCATCGCTTCCGAGTGGTCGATTCTTTGATCACGAACTTCCACCTGCCGCACTCCAGCCTGCTGCTGCTCGTCATGTCCTTCGCTGGGGTGAAGCTCATCCGTGAGGCCTACGCGTACGCGCTCGACCAGGGGTTCCGTTTCTACTCCTACGGAGATGCGATGTGGATCCGGTAGGCTTCGAGGTGCTGGCCTGCTCGAGCGATGGCTGTGCGCGTGTCGGGCGTCTCCACACGCCCCATGGCCAGCTCGACACGCCGGTCTTCTTTCCCGTAGGAACCTACGCCGCCGTGCGCGGCGTAACGCCCGAGGAGCTGGAGGACGTCGGGGTGCAGGGGATCCTCGCGAACACCTATCACCTCTACCTGCGGCCTGGCGAAGATGTGATCGCGCGACTCGGCGGGCTGCATGGCTTCATGGGTTGGAAGCGTCCCATTCTGACCGACTCGGGAGGCTTTCAGCTGCATTCCCTCGACCACCTGTGCCGGCGCAGCGAGGAGGGTGTGCACTTCAAGAGCCCGTTCGGCGGGTCGGAGCACTTCCTGTCACCGGAACGCTGCATCGAGGTGCAGGAGGCGCTGGGGGCGGATCTGATCGTGACCCTGGACGAGTTCGAGCCGATCCCTGTCGACGCGGGTGCAGCGGATGAGGCGCGCGTGCGCGGGCTGCTCGAGCGGACCCTGCGCTGGGCGCAGCGCGGTCGGGCGGCGCAGCGTCGCCCGGACCAGCTACTGTTTGGCATCGTTCAGGGGGGTGGCTTTGAGAAGCTGCGTGCAGAGAGCGCCGAGCGCACACGGGCTCTCGGGTTTCGCGCCTTTGCCATCGGCGGCCTTGGGCTGGGCGAGACGCCCGGGCACCGAGCGGCGCTGCTTGAGGCCGCGCTCGATCCCCTCCCCGCAGCCGAGCCGCGTTATCTGATGGGTTTAGGCACGCCTCACGATCTGATCGAGGCCGTAGCTCGCGGCGTGGACCTCTTCGACTGCGTGCTGCCTACACGCCATGGTCGGCACGGCGCTGTCTTCACCCACAGTGGCCGGCTCAATCTTCGCAACGCCCGCTTCCGCGAGGATCCGGAGCCCGTGGACTCCGAGTGCGAGTGCAGCGTCTGTGCCCGTTACTCGCGGGCCTACCTGCGGCACCTGATTATCTCGAGTGAGATGCTGGGTCCCCGGCTCCTGACCCTGCACAACCTGGCCTTCTACATGCGTCTGCTCGAGAGCGCGCGCGAGGCGATTCGCAAGGATCGGTTCAGTTACTGGCGTACTGGATGGCTCAGCCGCTACGGAGGGGATGAATTCGGAGATGAGAGATCCGGCGGCTCGAGCGCCGCCACGCACAGCGCCGCGTAGGCCGGCAGGCGTGGGCCGAGGTGTGCCGGCTCGATCCGCACGTCCCGCAGCGAGGGCCAGACGCGCGCATACACGCGCTCCCGCAGCCCGCCCACGAACAGGTCCGGGTTCTCCCTCACGATCGTGCCGAGGAGAATGGCATCGGGGTCGAAGATCGAAATCAGGATGGCGAGTCCCTGCGCCAGGTGATCGAGGAACTCCTCCCGCAGGCGCAGCGAGTAGGCGTCCCCTGCGCGCAGTGCCTCCACCCAGTGCCGCGTGCTGATGTTCTCAGGCTCGCCCCCAGCGAGCTCGAGGATCGCCGTGGCCTCACCGCGGGCTAGATCCTCCTGCATGCGCGCGGCCAGAGCCGCGCCCCCGGCGTAGGCCTCGAGACAGCCGCTCAGGCCGCAGGCGCAGCGGCGACCTGAAGGCACGATCGGGATGTGGCCAACCTCCCCGGCCTGGAAGCTCGCACCGCGATAGAGGCGGCCGTCGAGAATGAGGCCGGCCCCCAAGCCCGTGCTCATTGTGAGATAGATCATGCTGCGAGTCCCCTGTCCCGCCCCGAAATGCCACTCGGCCAGTGCCGCCGCGTTGGCGTCGTTCTCGAGCAGCACCTGCACGCCGAACACCTTCCACAGGGCCTCCACCAGGGGAACGTTCTTCCAGCCAGGCAGGTTGGGGGCCTGGATCACGGTGCCGCTGACCGGGTTCAGGGGGCCGGGCACGCTCAGGCCCAGCGCGTGGAGATCGCCCCCGGCCACCTTCGCCCCGCGCAGCAGTAGGCGGGCGTGCTCGACCAGCGTCTCGACATCCTTCTTCCAGGACCCGCTGGTCCAGTCGTCGAGGCGGGACTCGGCCAGCAGCTCGCCGCTGGCTCGACCCAGCGCCACCACGGTCTTGCTGCCGCCGATGTCCAGCCCGAGCAGGAGCCTTTCTCGAACCGGGTCCTCTTCCGTCACACAACTCCCCCCGCTCGGTTCGAGGATGCCACTTTGGTACGCACGAGGCCCGTCTGCGGGTGGATCACGCCTGGAATTCGCGGCACTCTCTGGCTTCAGGGGGAGAGAGCATGAGGCGTATCGTCTTAGTGGTCCTGCTCTGGGGCGTTGGCTTGACAGCCTGCGGCGGGATAGGCCGGTTCGACCCGAAGTTCCTGATTCCCAGCGAGCGGAAGCTCAAAGTCACCGAGGCGGCCGAGGCCTACGGCACGAGTCTACGCTGGGGATATGTCGAGGAGGCAGCGCTCTGGGTCCACCCCGACTGGCGTCAGGCCTTCCTCGCGCGCTTGACCAACCCCCGCATACCGCTTCGTTTCACCCAGTTCGAGCTCGGCAGCGTCGAGCTCGGGCCCGAACGCGATCAGGCGCGGGTGCGGGCGAGCTTCGCACTCTACCGGCCACCCTCGCTCAGCGAGTTGAGCATCGTCGAGCGACAGGTGTGGCGCTATGAACCGGCTGCGAGGCGCTGGTACATCGAGCCCGACATCGCGCTCTACCGCGGCGACGTGGGAAGCGAGGGCCCCTAGCGCAGGCGGGTGGTCGAGACCGTGCGGCCGTCCAGCTTCACCACCGCAAACGGTACGTAGCGGCCATCGACCCAGTTCCACTCCGTGGTGCGCTCGAGCTCGACCGGCGCCTCGCTCTGCGCGGGTAGATCCAACGTCGTGGTGCTGGGATTCGAGCTGATCCGAAGCCTTCTCTCGGGCTCGGTGCGGGGCGCTGCTGCGCTCTCGCCCTGGGGCAGCGTCCACCCGGCGGAATTGCTCGCGCCACGCGGGACGATCGTGACGCGAGCGTATTCGAACAGGCTCGCTTCTGTGATGCGCTCGACGGACTCCTGATAGCGGCTGGGAACGCGTTCCACGTCATCGGTGAAAGAGAGCACGCCCTCGTCGGTCTCGTAGCGGTAGATGTCAGCCGACGCGAGCGCGGGCGTGAGCAGCGCCGTCAACGCCAGCGGGATAACAGATGCCTTCATGAGAGTCCCCTCCTCAAGCTACAGCAGTCTCAAAGGGGTAGTGGTGGTGCAGAGATGCGGAGTGTCGTTCTACGCACGCCTGGGGATGCAAGCGGCCGCTGCAAGCAGGTGGTGCCGCTGCGATTGACAGGGTGCGTCAGGCCGCCCTATCATCCCGCCCGAGCTTGCTGCGGGGTGGAGCAGTCCGGTAGCTCGTCGGGCTCATAACCCGAAGGTCACAGGTTCGAATCCTGTCCCCGCTACCATCGAGTAGCAGCGCCCGGTCGTCTCAGGACGGCCGGGCGCTGTCTCATTTAGGGACCACATCAGCGGCTCCGCCTCCCCAGCTCGATTTTGAGACAAATCACCCTCTCGCCAATGTAGAATGAGCGCGGGGAGGTCCCGCCGATGCGTGTATCGATCATTCTCATCGGACTCGGACTTGCGCTTGGAGTCTCAACCAGCGTCTGGGCGGTCGATCCAAGGGTCAAGTGTGTAGCGGACAAGGTAAAAGGGGCCGGGAACTACAGCGCCTGCCGTTTCAAGGCTGAGGCTAAAGCAATCAAGAAGGCCGAAGCGCCGGACTACTCGAAGTGCGACAGTAAGTACAGCGCCAAGTGGCAGAAGGCGGAGAGCAAGGCTGCAGGAGCCTGTCCCACGAACGGAGATGAGGCCGCGATCCAAGCTCAGGTGCAGCAGTTCGCGGACGACCTTGTGGCGGCGCTGGAGCCTCCGGCCCCGTGTGTGGGAGTCGGTGGCGCCTGCTGGTTTCTCGGTGCTAGCGAAGAGAGCTGCGAC
>Ga0209980_10000477_pt1 | contig 21586 bp, 19 predicted proteins | sample CR02metaG_FD_183611 | JGI IMG/M metagenome (GOLD analysis project Ga0209980, IMG submission 183611) | Deep subsurface microbial communities from Mariana Trench to uncover new lineages of life (NeLLi) - CR02 metaG (SPAdes) (version 2) | ecosystem: Environmental > Aquatic > Marine > Ocean trench...
TGCCGCCGCAGTCCAGCTGACGGTCGGCGGAAATGGTCGGTGCACGGAGGCGAGGGTGGCCGTCGCTGGAGCAGGGCCGACACCTCTACGCATACGCGGTGCGGAGGAGGTTCTCGTGGGCAATAACGGAACCGATGAGGTTTTCGATGCGGCGGCTGCTCGGGTACCAGGAGAAGTGCAACCCTTTGCGGACCTTCAAGGAAGTGAGGCCTATCGTCGCGAAATGGCCAGGGTCTTCGTTCGTCGTGCGCTCGATGATGCCTGGTCTAGGCTGAAGGAAAACCATTAGTCATGCGAGAGACGGTTGCGGTACGGGTACGGGTGAACGGTGTCGAGTATGAGCGAGTGGTGGAGCCTCGTCTTTTGCTTTCCGATTTCCTGCGTGAGCGCATTGGCCTCACCGGGACCCACGTGGGCTGCGAGCACGGCATCTGCGGCTGCTGTACTGTGATGGTAGATGGTTTGGCAGTCCGGTCCTGTCTCATGTTGGCTGTCCAGGTGGACAGTGCTGAGGTGACGACCATTGAAGGATTGGCAGACGGGGGAAAGTTCCATCCTATCCAGGAGGCCTTCTCGGATCACCATGGGCTGCAATGCGGATTCTGCACACCTGGGATGCTCTTCAGCTCACTGGAGTTACTCAAAGAGAATCCTCGGCCCACGGATCAAGAAATCCGGGTGGGAATTTCGGGGACCCTATGCCGGTGCACCGGTTACTATCAGATCGTGCAGGCGGTAAAAGCGGCAGCGCAACGGATGGCGCAAGAACGGGAATGAGGGTGTGAACGAGATTTACTTAGAACCAGACATTGAAACTGCATCCCGCGAAACTATCAGAAAGATCCAGACGACCAAATTTCTTGGGCAGGTCCGGCACGCCTATGAGAACTCTCCATTCTACCGGAAGAAATTCAAAGAAGCTGGCCTCAAGCCCGAAGACATTCACTCACTGGACGATTTGACCCTTTTCCCTTTCACCACTAAAGACGAGCTCAAGGCCGACCAGGCTGAGCATCCTCCATGGGGGAGCTTCCTAGCCGTTCCTATGGAGGATTGCCTGCGAGTTCACTCTACCTCGGCCACCACGGGTCGACCGCTCATGGTCCTGGACACTCCCGAAGACTGGGCGGGTTTCTATCGAAGCTACGCCCGCGGGCTCTACGGGATGGGAATTCGTAAATCCGATATGGTCATGTGTGCCTTCAGTTACGGTCCGTGGATCGGGTTCTGGTCGGGTTTTTTTGCTGCCCAAGAGATCGGTTGCCTAATGTTTCCCGCGGGTGGGTTCTCCACCGAGCAGCGCATCGACAGCCTGCTCACCTATCCAATTTCCGTGCTGGGTTCTACGCCCTCCTACGCACTGTACATGGCGGAGGAGGCTAAAAAACGGGGCATCGATCTGGCCAAGCAAACAAAGATACGTATCACCTGGCATACAGGGGAGCCGGGAGCCAGCATCCCAGCGACCAAAAAGAAGCTGGAAAAGGCCTTTGGCGCCAGGTGCTACGACCTTCCCGGGCTCACGGAGGTAGCTGCCTGGGGTTTCTCTTGCACGGAGCACTCGGGGCTCATTCACGTCCATGAAGATTACTGCTATCCCGAAGTGCTAGACCTACAGACCGGCAAGCCTGTTGCTCCAGGCGGCGAAGGGGAGTTGGTCTTCACCAGTCTTTATCGCAAGGCTATGCCCCTCATTCGTTACCGGACGCGGGACGTGGTCAAGGTGGCAGACCGAGTCTGTCCCTGCGGTCGGACCCTTTTTTCCTTGGACGGTGGTGTCCTGGGGCGCTTGGATGACATGAAAAAAATCCGTGGGGTGGTCGTGTACCCGGGGCGCATTGAGGAGATTGTCCACCAGTATGACGGAGTCGATGAGTACCAGGTTATTTTTAAGCGTGTGAGTGGGCTCGACGAGATTGTAGTGCGTATTGACCCTTCCCCAGCTGTTCCAGCGGAGCGCCACGAGAATCTGCAAAACGAGATCGCGCACGGCCTCCAAATTGGATTAGGTATCAGAGCCGTGGTCGAGTTAGCCCCCTCAGGGAGTTTGCCGCGCTGGGATCATAAGGCGAAGCGGGTGGTAGACGAGCGGGTGGAGGTGCCGTTTTAGTCAGGCACACTATGAGCGATCTGGGATTGGTGGACACTCGTTTTCGCACAGCTCTCCAGCGGCTGGATCGGGCGGGCCGTCTGCTCAAGGTGCGCAGTCACCTCGATCCAAACCTTGAGGTGGCAGGACTCATGCACCGCTACGATGGTGATCTGGCTATGCTCTTCGAGCGTGTGGGCAACTATACCGTTCCCGTCTGCGCCAACTTCCTGGTGAGCCTGGCCAATGTAACGGTGGTCTTCGAGCGTGATCTAACGGGGATCCGTGCCTGTATGGAACAGGGGCTGGCTGGCTCCCTGAAGCCCCATTTCACACAAGATGGTCCGTGCCAGGAGGTGGTGGTGAGTCAGGGGATCGATCTGGAGAAATTGTTTCCGGTGCTCTTCCATGCCCCTGGTGATGGCGGAAAGTATATCACTGCGGGCGTCGTCATTGCCCGGGATCACGACAGGGGCATTCACAACGCATCAATCCATCGGTTGTGTCTGCTTGGTGGCAACCGGGCAGCCATCAAACTGGACTGGGGTCGCCACCTGCGCGTCCTATACGAAAAGGCTCAGCGGCAGAGTGTGCCTCTTGAAATTGCCGTAGTCATCGGGGGCGACCTGGCCCTCACGTACGCCGCAGCTGCGATGGGCTCCCAAGTTCCCTTAGAACGGGACGAGCTGGATGTGGCCTCGGCTCTCAAGGGAGAACCTCTAGAGCTAGTACACTGCCGTAGCGTAAATCTGCCGGTTCCGGCTGAGAGCGAGATTGTCCTGGAAGGAGAAATTCTGCCGGATCAGTTCGTTGAAGAGGGTCCTTTTATCGAGTTTCTAGGTCTCCGCTCAGAGGTGGGTCCCTCGCCGGTAGTGCGTTTCAAGACTATAACGCACCGACGCAATCCCGTTTACTACGCTATCTGTGGTCGCGAGACCACGGCCCTGCGCAAGTTCATATTGGAAGTGGCGATTCTGCGCACTCTGAGGGCAGCCGTGCCAATGGTCCGTGATGTGAATCTCACCGACGGTGGCCTCAATCGTTTCCACCTGGTGATTTCGGTCCACAAGGCGAATCCCGAGGACGAAGGTTTTCAGCGTAACGCGATCTTTGCTGCCGTTACTGCCCTGAAGGATCTAGACCTAGTGATCGTGGTGGATGACGATATTGACATTCACAATCCCAACGATGTTGAATACGCCCTTGCCACCCGAATGGAGGCCTCACGCGATCTCATTCAGCTGCCAGGCGCCCGGGGGCACGAGTATATCCCTGTCTCAAAGATTGGGGTTCGTACAAAGGTGGGAATTGACGCCACAGTGCCGGTTTCGGAACGGGACCGCTTTCGTCGTGTAGCCTTTAAGGAGGTGGACTTGAGCGACTACGAGCATTCACTGGCACCTATGGCTCATCCTCTTGGCTGGTCTGAGAACGACCGAGGTTAACCTGTCCCAACCTGCCTATTAAGTGACTCAAGTTTAGCAACAACATTAATCAAGAGCGGCGCGAATTTTTGCCTACAAGTTGATCAGGTTGACATAACAGTCAGTTATCAGATACCTTTCATCTGGCGCATGATAGTTAAGAGGATTTTTTTATCGTCGTAAGGAATTTCCCATGGAAAGTTCATACCTTAAGCTGAGAGAGAGGCTTGAGAAAAAGGATAGGGGACTCAAGGAAAAGGTCAAGGGCTTAACTGACGCGGTAAGCCTAATCCCCAACGGTGTTCACGTCGCAATTGGCGGCTGTCACTATTCACGAACTCCCATGGCCCTAATTTGGGAGATCATAAGACAGGGGAAAAAAGGTCTAACCTTTTCAAAAAGTATTACCGCAACAGAGGGAGACCTCCTTCTTGTTGCTGGGATCACAAAACACATTATTACCAGCTGGTTTAGCCCGGGAGTCACATGGGGAGTCTCAAGGGTGATGAGGCATTATGTTCAGTCCGGTGAGGCAAGATACGAGGAGTGGAGTCACATGAGTTTAGGCTTGAGGTATCGGGCTGGGGCCATGGGAATTCCCTTTTTACCGGTTAGGTCTATGCTGGGCTCCGATGTTGCCAAAAGGCTTGACGATATAAAGGAAATGAATTGCCCCTTCACGGGGGATCGGCTCGCTTTAATTCCTGCCCTCAATCCAGATTTTGCAATTATTCATGTGCAGAAAGCCGATTCATATGGCAATGCCCAGATCGGCGGTTTCCCCTTTATGGATAAAGATATTGCCCTGGCAGCAGACAGGGTGATTCTAACCACTGAGCAAATCGTCGATAATAGCGAGATTAGAAGAGCTCCCGACCGAACGGATATACCCTTTTTTTGCGTTGATGCTGTGGTAGAGGCACCCTACGGGTGTCTCCCCCATGAGTGTTACGGTGTTTATGAACCCGACTTTAACCACATGGATGCGTATGTAAAGCTGATGATGGGAAGGGCCGTCGAGGGAGTTAAAGAGTATCTTGAAAAATACATTTATTCCCCGAGGAACTTTGATGAGTATCTTGAGCTTTTCAAGACTCAAGATATTATAAGGGCTACATTAAACGCCAGGAGGGGGCATGGCGCGTGAGGCTTTGTACAACACAGCGGAGTTAGTTTGTATTTCAAGTTCGAGACTTCTTGAGGATGGTAAGGTCGTCTTTGGGGGTGCCGGACTGCCGCTCTTGTCAGCCGTTCTTGCACAGAAGACCCATGCGAAGAGCCTAACTATTCTCTTTGAGGGAGGAGTGATTGGTCCCTTTATTGAGCCCGGAAAGCTCCCTCCCTCAACCAACGAACAGAGGTGCGCTGTGCGCGCCAATATGGTGCTTTCTATAACTGACGTCTTACTGCTCCAGCAAAGGGGATATGTGGATTACGGTTTCCTCGGGGGAGCACAGGTTGACAAGTATGGAAACATTAACAGTTCATGCATCGGCGATTGGGAGAAACCCACGGTCAGGCTTCCAGGAACTGGAGGGGGGAATGACATAGCGAGCCTTTGCAAGGTTATTGTTGCCATGCATCACGAGAAGAGAAGACTTGTTGAGAGGGTGGACTTTGTCACGAGCCCTGGTTACTTAAACGGAGGGAATTCACGGAACGAGTCGGGTTTGATTACGGGCGGTGTCTTTAAAGTGGTCACCCACCTTGCCATTTTGGGATTTGATGAGGAAAAGAAGGTCATGTGCCTTGAAGGGCTTCAGCCGGGTGCTTCAGTGAAAACGGTAAGGGACAATACTGGATTCGATCTTATGGTTAAAGACGATCTCTATGAAGCCGCAGCTCCTACGGACGAGGAACTGAGTATCCTTAGAACCCTTGATCCTGAAAAAAGGTATACGAGCCCAAGGGGTGATTAGATGGCCAAAGATTTAAGAGGATTCCTTCGCGAATACGAGAAGGAAAACCCTAAAGAGTTTTGCCGAATCAAGAAGGAAGTTGATCCCAAATTTGAAGTTGCGGCAATCTTGACTAAGCTCGAGGAGATAAGAAAGCTTCCTATTCTGTACTATGAAAAGGTAAAGGGTTCCGCTTTTCCTGTGGTGGCTAATGTTTATTCAACAAAGAAGAAGATCGCATCAAGTATTGGGATCGATCCAAGCAAATTTCGTGAGAGATACTTAGCGGCAATTAATCATCAAATTCCCCCTAAGATGGTATCCGATGGTCCGGTCATGGAGGAGACTATCGGTGCCAAGGATGTGGATCTCAAGGCGCTCCCTATGATGACCTATCATGAAGGGGATGCAGCTCCTTATATTACGGCTGGGATCGTATTGGCGAAGAATCCCGATACGGGAGAATGCAACGCCAGTTTTAACAGGTTGATGTATAAGGGTAGGAACAAGGCGGGGATTTTCATGACGGTAGGAAAGCACCTCCATGAGATTTATTCTAGGATGGAGGATCAGGGAAGACCTCTTCCCATCAGCATTTCTCTGGGGAGTCATCCAGCCTGGGCCCTTGGGGCGCTTTATATCGGATCTTACGAGGACAACGAGCTTGGGATTATCGGCGGTCTACTTGGGAGTCCCGTTGAAGTGATTAAAGGCGAATTGGAGGGAACCCTTGTCCCCGCCAATGCCGAGATCGTCTTGGAAGCGGTAATAGAACCTCACGTCAGGGAAGAAGAGGGCCCCTTTTCCGAATTTTCGGGATATGCCACGGGTAAAGGGTTGAGACCCGTCGTCACCATTAAATCCATTCACTTAAGAAAAAATGCGATTTACCAGGATATCTGCGGCGGGCAACACAGAGAGCATCTTGTCATGGCGACACTTCCCATGGAGGCGAACCTCTTTAAGTCTATCAAAGGGTCCGTCCCCACGTTAGTTGACGTCCATGTCCCTGCACCGTTTTCCCTTATTGTCTCAATCAAAAAGAGATTTCAGGGGCAAGCGCAATCGGCAATTATTACAGCTTTTTCTTCAGAGATGTATTTGAAGCATGTGATCGTAGTTGATGAAGACGTTGATATCACCAACCTCCAGCAAGTCATTTGGGCGGTAGCGACCAGGGTTCAGGCCGATAAAGACATTGTCATCATCCCGGGAGTGAGGGGCTCGTCCCTCGATCCTTCTTCCGGAGCTGAAGGAGTTGTAACAAAGATGGGAATTGACGCGACTGCCAAACCCTCTCTTGCTTCGTTTCCTAAGAGAAATAAGGTTCCCAAAGAAGTCATGGATAGGCTCAAGCTGGAGGAATATTTAAATATAGGTAGTCTTTGATGGGAGTTCGGCCATGATCAAGGTGAATGAGTTGACTGCACTTAGTAGTATAATCGATTATTACAGCGAAAGAGGTGAAGTCGTTGAGGTCGAAAAAGAGGTAGACTCAGAATGTGAGTTGACAGGAATTATATCGGTTCTGAACTCGCTTCCCCGAACTCCTGGAGTTCTATTCAAAAAGGTGAAGGGTTATGATTTCCCCTTTGCCGCGTGTATTCTGTCCGAGAGGGATAGGGTCTGTGACCTTCTTGGATTGCCTTCGTCGCCCCTTGCTTTTAAAGAGGCCTTCCTAAAGGCCATGGAGCGCCTAATTCCCCCAGTAAGAGTTGAGAGTGGTCCCTGCAAAGAGAAGATTTACACTAAGAATTTTGACGCCCTAAAGATTGTTCCTTCCATGAAGGTTACACCTGATGACGGAGGAAAATACTTCCAGCCCCTGGTGATTACCAAAGATCCCGAAACTGGGGTCCAAAATATAGCAATGAACAGGGCCATGCTCCTTAAGGATAATACGGTAATTTTAAATGTGAGAAATGAGACCGGTGTTGGGCATAATTTTAGAAAGTGCAAGAAGGAAGGTAAACCTTTCGAGGTGGCCCTTGTGATAGGGGTCCCCCTTGAGATGTATGTCGCTGCTGCAACGAAGCTCCCTTTGGGCCAGGATGAGATGAGTCTCGCCGGTGCAATAAAAGGGAAGCCCGTTGAAATGGTCAAATGTGAAACCATAGATGTGCAAGTACCTGCAGAGGCTGGATTTGTCCTTGAAGGGACCATCGAGCCTCCTTACGAGCTAGGTACGGAGGGGCCGTGGCCGGAATTTTTGAAATACTTGAGCATACCGCAACAAAAGCCCTATGTTAGGATTAAGGCCCTAACCTTGAGAGAAGATGCAGTGGCCTATGCCGTTGTGGCCGGGACAAAGGAAAATTACAATTTGAGAATTTCCAACGATGTTGCGTTTTATAAATACGTGAAGGACCTCGAGCCGAACTTCGTAATCGATGCCGCTCTGACTGCCGGAACGGCTCACTGGCATCATGGAATCATCCAGGTTAGAAAGGACGATTACGATTTTGAAGGCCTTCAACTCCATGTCGCCATGGCGGCCTTCGGTTTTTCCGTTTACCTTGAAACCATTACCCTTGTGGATGAAGATGTGAATATTCTTGACATGGACGAGATTGACTGGGCTATGACAACGAGGTGTAACCCATCAGAGCAGATTCACATCATTCCAGAGGTCAAAGCGCACAGGAATAATCCCATTGCAGGGGCCAGAGAGCTTGTGGATGGAAGTTTCGTGGGGAAGGCAAAAATGATTATTGATGCCACAGTTCCATGGAAATATAAAAATCTGAAAAGGGGGTCCGACCTACCCATTTTTGAGAGGGCAAGATTCAAAAAGGTAGATCTCAAAGATTATTTCAATGCGCATGATTTTCACCGCTGGGTTAAATAAGCAGGAGAAATGACATGCCACTTTCAGGTGAGGCATTTGTCAAAGAAATCGAAGAAATGGTCTCTAAGAAACACTCCAAGGATCACCCCGTTATCGAGTTGATCGAAAATGGAGAGCTGAGCCGCGAGGGCCTGAAGGGATTTGCCGGGCAGTTTTATCTGTTTTTCCCTAAACCCTTCCCGAAACCCATTGCGGCCATGCTGGGTCGGTGTCCTGATGATGCGGTCTTAGAAAAGATGTGGATTGAGAATGTGGTGGAGGAAGGGACAGGCGAACTCACGGGTACGGATAGCCATAAAAGGCTTTATATCCGTTTTGCCGAGGCCTGTGGTTATTCCAGAGAGGAACTGGACCGAGTTGAGCCCCTGCCCGAGACCCTTGCGTTTCTGGATTGGCGGGAGCTCTTGATCTACCAGAGATCCTGGCTTGAGCTTTATGCCAGCCAGGGCTTTGGTTTAGAAGGAACTGCAAACAAACGGATGGCTAGGATTGTCAACGGGTTGACCAAGCATTACGGCTTTGACAGAGATTCTGAAGATGTTCATTTTTGGACCCTTCATATGGGGGTGGATGAAGAGCATATGAAGGTTGGGCCGGCGGCGGTAAAGAAGTATGCGGTGACGGATCTCCAACAAGAACAGGTACGTCAGGCGATTCAAAAGACGCTGGATATTTTTTGGTTGGCCCATGATGGGATCATCCGGGCCTTCGTGGACAAGGATCCACTTTACTCGAAATGGCGAAACGGAGGCTAAGGAGAGTTGCACAATCATGGAAATGGTCGATCTTTCCCGCGTTATCTATGACGGGATGCCAAAGATCCCTGTGCTTCCTGATGTTCATGTGAATCAGTGTTTTAGCCTGAGCAAAGGGCACGCCCTCAATGTCACTGAAATCTCTCTACCCTGTCACGCAGGGACCCACGTGGATGCACCGGTTCACATTGTTGCCAATGGAAAGTCCATCGAGGAGATACCTTTGGAGTCCTTTGTCGGACCCGGAGCCGTGATCCCGGTGCAGAAAATGGGTGGGGAGGAGGTCACGGCAAAGGAACTGGAGGATTCAGGGGTGACCGTTAACCGAGGGGATATCGTGATGCTGTTTACGGGCTGGGATGCGAAATTCGAAAGCCCGGACTACAATCTCCATCCATATCTTTCCGTGGACGCAGCAGAATGGCTCGTAAACAAAGGCGTTAAACTATTCGGGATTGACTGTATTACTGTGGATCTCCCCACGCCTCTGCGGCCGAAAGATTTCAAGTTTCCGGTGCACAAGACTCTCCTGGGCAACGAGGTGCTCATCGCCGAAAATGTGACCAATTTGGGTAGGATCGTCGGGAAGAAGAGTCGAATCCTCGCGTTTCCACTCATGATCAAAGGCAGTGACGCGGCCCACGCTCGGATCGTTGCGGAAATCCTCAATTAGCCATTCCATCGGAGGAGAAACCTATGCCACTCGACAAACCGGTTCACGGCATCATTGGGGCTTGTCTCACACCCTTCGGGGAAGACGATCGCGTCAATTACAAGGCGTTGGAGCATGAGATCGAGTTCCTGGTAGCCGACTGTGATGCTATCTCTATCGCGGCCGTCGAGGCCGCGGAATACACTATGTTGACCCTGGACCAGCGCAAGGAGTTGCTTCGTATTGGGACCGAAATGGTTGGCAAGCGCGTGCCGGTCCTAGCCGGGTGCTCCAGCCCGTCCCCCCATGAGGTTATTGAGCTGGCCGAATATGCCGCCAGCGTGGGGGCCGACATGGCGCAGGTGTTGATGCAGCTCAGGCCCTGGGGCCAGCAGCCCACCATAGCGGAGATCGTCGAGTACTTTACTCAGGTGGCCTCCGCCAGTCCTTTGCCTGTGGTTACCTATCATAATCCAGGCCCTGGGGCTGATCCCCCCATCGAGACCTTCGTGAAACTTAGCGAGTTGACCAACGTTCAGTATTTCAAGGAAAGCTCGCGCGACATTACCAAGATTAGCCGGCTGGTGGAGCAGATCGAGATGGCAGGGAAGGGGCATTACTTTACCACCATGCAGCCGCTCCTTGCGACGCTGATGATGGGTGGCTCCGGGGCCACCATGCCACCCCCCGGGACTCGTATCGGTGCGCAGGTGGTCAAGGCCTTCCGTGAAGGAGACATTAATCGTGCGCGGTACTGGCAGCGGTGTTTTTCTTTGTTTCCCGGTAAATGGGCGGCCTACGGGTTACCCCCTGTAATGAAGTCGGCATTGAGACACTTCGGTGTCGATATCGGTGATCCAGTGCGACCCTATACCCAGGTGACCCCAAGGGACCATGCACAGATCGGTCAGTTCTTTCGCCAGCTCGGTCTATTGGAAGAAGGGATACCGACAGATCTTGCCATCAAGGAGGCCGTTGCGGGGTTGGAACAGGAAGACACATTTCTCCGCTAGGGTACGAGGTCGTTGTCGAAAAAATATTTCTAACTTTGGCCTGGCCTGGTGAATACAATGAAACCACAGTGCGGACATTGATAGGATGAAGTGATGTTACAGCGAATGTTTGATTGGTTCATGGAACGCATCAAGGCCTTTTCGGATACCATCCTGGTGTTTTTGCTTCGCTCCACCTCTTGGTTCGGTCGAGAGCTCACCCAAGAGGGGAGGGCGGAGCAGGACATGTGGCGGGAGCAACGACTTAGGAATATCCGTGGCCTCGGCCTCGTTTCGCGTCGGCGGCAGATGAGGCAGCAGGGGAAATAGCTGACGGTGTCGGTTGGGATAACTGGAAGCGTGGGCAGCTAACGTGGTCAATGGACGGGCTCAAATTGTTATCCTGGGTGGTGGTATCGGGGGCCTTGTGGCCGCCACCAAGCTGGGCCGTTCTCTTGGGGCCAAACATGATGTGATTCTAATCGATCGGCGTGATGAACATATCTTTACACCGTCCTTCCTCTTTTTGATGTTGGGGCAACGTAGGCCGGAGGATCTGAAAAGAAAACTGCAGATACTAGAGCGGCGCAAGGTTAAGGTCATGCAGGCTGAAATCCTCGACATCGACCCGGGTCGTCAGGAGGTGGTACTCGACAGCAAGAGGGTCCCATACGATCACCTCGTTGTTGCCCTTGGCTTGCAGACCATGCCCGAGATGATCCCGGGATTCAGCGAGGGAGCTAACCACGCCTGGGAGATGGATGCGGCATTGAGGGTTCAACAGGCCCTGCAGCAATTTAACGAAGGCCGAATCCTTGTGGGAGTTCCATTGGGGCCCTATCGCTGTCCACCGGCTCCCTATGAGACCCAGTGGTTACTGGATAGCTATTTTCGCGACACGGGTCGTCGCGACCGTGTAGAGATCGAGTATTTTACGCGGGACCCTGAACCCTCAGGGGAAGCGCACGACCCCGTGGTTTGGATGGACGCCCAGAGCAAAGGGAGAAATATCAAGCAGAACTATGAATTCATCGTACAGTCCATTGACCCGGAGAAAAAAGCCGTTGTGGGACTATATGGTTACAAGCTCTCCTACGATTTATTATTTATGATTCCCCCTCACAGACCTGCGCAGGTGTTGAGAGACTGTGCCTTGGCCGATACGGAGAACGGTATCAGGATTGATTATGAAACGCTGGCCACCAAATGGGACAATGTCTATGCCATCGGCGATTGCGCAGAGATGCCCGCGTCTAAGGCCGGGATGGTGGCTCACCAGGAAGCCGATGTCGTGGCCCACAACCTGACGGTGAAAATCACAGGTCGGGGCGATCCCACCACTCTCCGACTGCATACCATATGACTGCTGGCCTGCGGTGCGGGGCGCGCCGCTGCAAATCGAACCATATATCCGCGTGGGTGGCCGCCCTTTGGGACGTTGGAATCACGCTCTTGGGGACCGTCTCGTATGATCTATTGGGCCAAGCTCGGTTTTGAAAAGTGGTGGCTTTGGCGGTATTGCTAAATTAACGTGTAATCGGAAGCTGCTGATCGTTCCAATCCACCATTCCTCCCCGAAGGTTCGACACCTGCTCGAAACCAAGACCCGTCAGGATAGCCGCCGCAGTGGTGCTGCGCACCCCGGCGCGGCAGATGGCAACGATATGTTGGTTCTTGTGTGCTTCCAGCTCGTTAGCCCTTGTGGGGAGCTCTTTAAGTGGGATCAGCAGGCTGCCGGAAATATGTCCAAGCTCGCCCGAATACTCCACTGGCTCGCGGACATCCACGAGGAGGGGAGGTAAGGAGGCCGCGAGCAGGGCTTGCACCTCTTGCGGGGTTAACTGCCGCACCTGATTCAATTCGGCGAGGCTTGGGAACGCGATTCGGTCGTCATCAAGGGCCGTTTGATTGGGTTGGAGGACCTCTTGAATTTTATCGGGCAGGGGCAGACCCAGGTTGGTCATAATCTCCACATAGGCCTCTTTTGTACGTCCTGCGACGCGGGGGTTTAGCCGCTTTTCGTCGCCGATGGTGGACATAGTGTTGCCGCGATAGTCGTGGGCCGGGAAGACCTGGGTTGCGTCCGGAAGTTGGAAGAGTTTCTGAGTAATGGCATCAAACTGAGCACTCGCGTCACCGCCGGCAAAGTCGCATCTCCCGGTGCCTCGAATGAGCAGCGTATCGCCAGTCAGAACCTTGTCTTTCACGTAAAGGCTCATGCTATCAGGGGTGTGTCCAGGGGTATGGAGGATCTTGATGGCGAGGTCGCCGACGGTGACAGTTTCGCCGTCTTCCACGTGGATGTCCACGTAAGGTGCAGGTGCCCGTCGGTGCATGATGACGTTTGCACCGGTTAGGTCTTTGAGTTCAAAGGTAGCGGTACGGTGGTCCGCATGAGTGTGGGTATCAATCAGATCGTCCAGCCTCAAGCCCTGATACGCGAGTAACGAAAGGTATCGGTCGATCCTCTCTCTAACGGGATCGACAATGACTGCCCTGTGGGTATTCTCACAAGCGATGAGATAGGTTTTACATTTTCCAAGATTGAGTTCTTGAAAAATCATAATAATACATCCTCCTCAACAAAGATCGAGAGTAGCTGGAGGCGGTCATGGTGTCAAATCAAATCAGACCGTTGAAAAAGGCCCATCTGCCACCAGCCTGCCCAAGCAGGCGTATAGAATAGTTGCGCTCAAGCGACGCGGAAATCATTTCCGCTCCAAACGGGGTCGCTCCAATGTACTGCCCAAGTACGCCTCCGCTCGTCGATTTCTCGCGCGCCTCACACCTGGGACCTTGTTGACCGGCCTGTGAACAGGGTTGTTCAACACCCTGTAATTCTCTGAACCACGTCCCCTGAGTTGATTTAAGGGTCTCCACTATGCATAATTCCGGCTGGTGAATAAGGATTCAAAAAAGTCCAAGCAGCTAAGAAGGTCGCCGGATGAAAACACCTGCAGCCATTGTCTTTACTTCCAGGCACCGTGGCCAGGGCGCCGCCCGTTGAAGGGGAACTGTAGCTACCATAAGGAATGGATCGACCATGCCTCCTGCTACACGTGCAGTGAAATGAGTGCCCTTTCGCTGAAGCCAAAAGGAATCTATCGAATAGAGACCGACGGGAAAGGCGGTTGGGTGTATGTCCGACGTGAGGGAAAGGTACGGTCCCGACTGTTTCTGGTGCGGGGGGCGCGAGATGGGGAAGGGCAGGAAGGGGCGAAAAGGAGGAAGCGATAGCTATATATCAAAGTTTACATAATATATCTTATCAGACGTTTTAGTAATAGCCCGTATTTATTCATTTTAGCCCTCAGAAGTCCCTTGCAACTTCCGTTTCAGCTCCTGAATGCGGAGAGAGATCTCCATAGCCCTCACGGTTCCCGGGTAGCTGGCCAAGTATTCGCGGTAGAGTTCCACCGCCTCACTGAACTGGCCAAGGGTGGCACTGCAGCGGGCCTTTGACAGGAATGCTTGCTCTTTTTGCGGACCATCCATTTTGGCTGCCTCGTCATAGGCGCTGATTGCTTCCTTACATTGGTTTGCCATTTCATGGGCGTAACCCAGGTTCGAAAGAGCCAATTGGTGCAGATAAGAGCTCTTTGATGTGCGGCCCAGAAAGTCCTCCAGGAGCGGCACCGCGTCTTTCGGCTGTTTGAGGCCGATATGGCTATTGGCCCGGTATAGGATTGCCAGCCGCTGATAGCTTGGCGAGCGGTAGGCGTCAACGCGGTCCAATAGGTCGAGTGCTGTCTGAAATTTCCCGTCGTGAAAGGCCTCCAGGGCCCTCGCGTAGGCTTGGGAAGCTAAACGGTTCTGATTGGACTGGTATTGTTGCCAGCCCCAAAGGCCGAGGGAAAGTACCACCACAAGGCCAAGGGCAACAAAGATTTGGGTCCGGTGTTCCTCGGAATAGCTGAAAACCCTGGATGTGAATGTAATAAACTGGTCAGGTTGCCGGATATCTTTACGAGTGATTCTTTTACGCGAGCGAACCATCCATTTAGTAGCGGCTTATCGTCGATTGTGGGTAGGAAATGCTCGAGAACAGTGATCGAAACAAACGGCCATTACGTCTTGTACTTGAAGTCGTCTGGCGACATTTTCTCCAAGGTCTCTGCCCATTTCTCCTTGGAGACGTTGGAAAAATCTGGATCACTTCCTTCTTCTGCCTGCTGGAGGATGCTGGATGCCTCTAGGACGGCCTTGGCCACATAAATTGGGCTTTTGGTTCTGAGCGCTAGTGCAATGGCATCGCTGGGCCGTGAATCAAGGGTGATTTCCTTTCCCGAAATCTTGAGATTGATTAAGGCATAATAGGTGTTCTCTTTCAATTCTGTAATCTCAACGAATTCCACCGCCCCTCCCAATTCGGCCAGGGTATTCTTAAGTAGATCGTGAGTCATTGGACGGGCCATTTTGATTCCCTCCAACTCGGTCGCCATGGCCGTAGCTTCGAGCAGACCAATCCAAATGGGCAGGTTTAACTTGTTATCGGCATCCTTCAGGATAACGATAGGGGTCTTTGTTACCGGGTCTAATGTGAGGCCGCCAACCGACATCTGAATCGAATCATCCTTCTTCATCACACTGTCCTCCTTAGTGTAACTCGCCGATCAGTGAATTGGCAGAAGCCCCCGTTATCCGGACTTCAAGGGTCTTTCCCACCAGGTCCCTTGGTGCCTCCACATTGACCACTTTGTTAGTTCTCGTACGCCCCATCATTTGATCTCTGCTGAGTTTTGACTCACCTTCGAGCAGAATTTCCTCCACGCGTCCTATCAGTTGCCGGTTTTTCCTGAGCGATATTTCCTTCTGCAGGGCCTGTACGGTTTTAAGTCGGGACTTTTTTGTCTCCTCAGGTACGTCATCAGAATGAATTTTTGCCGCAACCGTTTGAGGCCTCAGTGAATATTTAAAAGCAAAAATCTCATCGTACTCCATTTTCTCTAGGATTTCCAGGGTTGTTTCAAACTCGTCCTCCGTTTCCCCCGGAAATCCCACAATGATATCAGTGCTGAGAGCCACTTCTGGACATCGATCCCGCAACCGGTGAATTCGATCCATATATTCCTTGCGACTGTACCCTCTACGCATTCTTTGGAGCACTGTATCAGACCCAGATTGAACAGGCAAATGAAGGTGTTCGCACAGTTTTCCCAGCACTGCATAAGCATCAATCAACTGGGGTGAGAGATCTTGAGGGTGGGATGTGGTGAAGCGAATCCGGTCCAATCCATCGATTTCATTGATCTTGTGTAAGAGGCCTGCGAAGGTCAACTCTCCTTGACCGGTCTTGCCATAGGAATTCACATTCTGCCCCAGCAGCATGACCTCCCGAACTCCCTGGCCGGTCAGTTCGCGTACTTCATTAATTATGTTGTCGCTTGACCTGCTGATTTCTCTCCCCCGTACGTGCGGGACAATGCAGAAGCTACAGACCTTGTTGCATCCCTGCATGATCGTTACATAGGCCTTGGGGCCGTGCACTTCGGGTCTCCCTTGAAGATTTTCAAAGTAGGTGGGGTCGCGGTAAAAGGCCACTTCCACTGGCCGGCTTCCCAAGTTTTTAACCTCACGAACCATCTGGCCGAGCTTATGAATGTTGTGAGTTCCAAAGACGAGATCCAGATAGGGAACACGACGTAAAAGCTCTTCACCCTCTTGTTGGGCAACACACCCTCCGACACCAAGAATGAGCCCTTCATGCTGCTTCTTCAATTCGCGCCAACGCCCCAGGGCGCTGTAAACCTTTTGTTCCGCCTTATCCCTTACACTGCAGGTGTTTAGGATGATTAGGTCTGCTTCTTCGGCACGCTCTGTGGGCGTGTATCCCTGCTGCTTCATCACCTGCAGGATGCGGGCCGAGTCATACTCGTTCATTTGGCAGCCGTAGGTCTTAGTGTAAATTTTCATGGGCAATGCAACCCAGTTCGAATAAGCGATTAGGAGATATAAAAATTACCATAAGGAACGTGGCGAAACAAATAGGGTGGTTATCCCTCAAATCCCTGGTTGCGTCAAGAGCTTCCATTCTATAAACATAGGCATTGGGTCCCTCAACTCAATCGGCTATTTAGGAGTCCGAAGGTGGCCGGCAATGCTCCAATAAATGCCTCAGTGATCATCCTTCTTCGTCCTGACGTGAAAGGGGGAATCGAGCTGTTAATGACCCGTTGCCCTCCAGGTGAATTCTCAGTTGAGAACTACACCTTCCCTTTGAGTCCAGTTAAAAAAGAAGACACCCGTGAAGGGATGCTGAACCGTTGCTGGGGGTTAACTCCACTGGAGGCTCGCAACATCCTTGGGAGTGAGTTAACCCCTCAGCTCTCACTGGGCCACTGGGTTGCGGCGATCCGAGGACTCTTTGAACAGATGGGGGTTCTTTTGTGCACCACTGAAGGGGGAAGGCCTCCGGCAAGGGTCAAGGGGTCATTCAGGGACAACCTCATCAAGAAACGGCGGTCGCTTATAGACGGGTGCATGGATTTTCGAACCCTTTTGGAATCCGCGGGACTTTTCTGTGACACGAGATGTCTCAAATATTTTACCCACTGGCTCACACCGGAAAATGCTTATCCGAACTATGATGCCCGTTATTACGTTGCCTCTCTGCCACCCGACCAGAAAGCTATTATGAGGTCCCGGAATCATTCAACTGGCCTATGGATAACCCCCGAGCGGGGAATGGATCTCTTCCAACAAGGTTCCCTTCCCATGGCTTTTTCCACCTTTGCCTCGGTGCGCAGCCTGGCGGATTTTGATTCTTGGGATAGTCTTGCATCCGAATATAGGCTTTATGCTTAATCTCACCTAAAAATAGTGCCGCCTCCCCTACCCTCTGTTCCTTTACCTACATCTATATTCGCTCAGCCGTTTTGGTCTTCGTCGGTAGGGAGGTTTAACGGGTATCATCAGCTTCACTTTTCTCTTCCTGACTTTGCAGTTTTTCCTTCGACTTCTGCCCACTTCGCAAGAGCAGATTAGCGGGTAGCTCCAGTGTGTTCTCGAAGATCCCCAAGACTCCTCCCTCGACACCTCGGATAGGAACATGGTCGAGTTGCAAATTGGCCAGGGGTCCATGCACATGGTAAGGAACCACTAAAATGCTTTTATCCTTGCCAAAGAGGAACGATCCAACTCCGAGATGCTTGATGAGCGGCAAATTACTGGCGGTGCGGAGGACCCTGTCAGTGAGCTGAAGGGGTTGCACCGCTACCTGCGCATCACAGGTGAGATGAACCAAGTCAATCTGTCCTGTCCCTCCGCCACGTAGGGACGGACTGCGAAGCAGGAGATCTTCCGTCTTGGCAACCCCCTTGTCCAGGAGGAACGTCGCGCTCAACTCATCGTAATGCATTCCCTTTTCTCCGGGGCCTTTTTTGAAGAGTCCGGTTAGGTTGATGGCCGTTAGAATCTTCTCGAGAACAAAAGAGCGTAGGATGTTCCCATTGAGCGCCTTGACTTTCACCTTTCCCTCTAGTGACGAGAGCCACTCTAAACCGGGCGCCGTTGTTATGGTGAGATTTCCGCTGGACTGTAGTTCTCCCGTTACGAGAGCTGGTAACTCTTCGTCCTTTCTCGTCACCACAATACGTTCGACTCGGGCGTCCTCCAGGGTATATTCAATGGGCCACCTCCATCCTTTCTGCTCTCGTTTGCCTTGAAGTGTTACTCGAAGTTTTCCACCTCCCCACTGAGCCTCCAGTCCAGTGCTTTCGGCCGAGGACTCGGTGAAACGGATCTCTCCTCGGAGCTTTTCAATGGGTTCCGGGTGGCCGCGAAGGGTCAGGGAGGAGTCCTTCGTCTCTATGCGACCACGGTATCGTGGAAGAGCGCGAGGACCCTGAATGACCATGTCAAAATTCGTTACGCCCTTTGCTCCAGATATTTCCGGTGACAGAATGCTGGCTAGCACGGTGGGGGCTGTCCCTCGGATCGTCAAATTTATCTCCTTGCCGATGGTTCCCCCTAGTGCAATGTCGGTCCCCTCGCCTGTTAAAGTTAGGGGAGGAATGGTGAGTTGTCCATTCTTAAAAGTGAGTTCGGTTGTGCCTGCTGTTTGGAACGAGTGCCCTTGAATCTCTATCTTGGCAGTCCGAAGATCGACGGCTACTAGATCTAGAATTCTCTCTTTTAAGCGCGCACTGACATCGATCTGCCCAGTTCCGATCCCACTTATTTGAGTTGGGAGCCGATCCCATACGATTCGCAATAAAGACCCAAGGTCTCCTTTTTCCAGCGTGAGTGTCCCCTTGAACGGGAAATCAGCTACGGTCGATAGATCTCCCTGAAACGAGTAGCCGCGTTCAGGTAACACCAGGAGGCCGGTAGAGTATTGCTGAGAGCCATCCCATGTGATCGTCCCCTCCCCTGGGCCGAGGATCACACCATGGTAAGATAAATCTTCAAATTTGAGTTTGGACGTGACATGTTCCAAGCCCAGTGGCCCTTCGCCCTTTGCATACAGAATCTCTGCCGTTCCAGTAATGTCCGCATCCCCGAGGAAGGCCAAGCCCTCGATGGAGATCGGAGTCGAGCTGAAATCCCACCGAGTATAACCGTCGAAACTAACCTCCCAGTTGCCCACCATCGTACCGTTTCCCTGTTGAATTTTGAGTCCCTTGAGCGAGACCTTCCTGTCCTTAAGGTGAACGGTTGCGTCCGACCGGTCGAAGGTGACGTCGAGGACGCTGCCATCCATGATTACGAGTTTGCCTTGCCCGCTGAGCATATTTGGAGTTCCTCGAATCCCAGCCTTGAGCTGCATAGTGCCCGCCACGGGAAGAGTCTCTTTGGATGTCCTCTTGATAAATATCCCAATGAATTCTTTCCAGGGTCCCTCGATATCACCGTCAATTTTGAGCTTGAGGTCATGTTTGAGTTTGAGCTTCCGATCAGGCGGTTTCGGCAAGAGCGTGAGGCCTACGTGAAACTTGCCGCGCAAGTTTTGGCGGATCGCGTCAAGGGACGGCGAATTCAATGTCCGTTGCGCCATGGCCAGTTCTACGGGACCTCGCACGCTGGCCAATGTGACTCCCAGTAGTGTTACCTTGGTCCAATCGAGGCTGCCCTTTAAGACTGGATCGGCAAGGGATCCGGTTAGGTGTCCCTTGAATTTCGCCTCCCCAGCAAGCAGTTCCGGCTTGGATCCAAATAGGCCTGCAATTTGCTCTAGCTTTGAAGTCTGAGCCACCACGCTCATCTTCAGTGTCTCGCCTGGTTCAAGAGTTCCTTCTGCGGTTAACAGAGTTTGAGCGATGGCAATCTCTAACCGCCGGATTTGGATGCGATCATCCCGGCCCTCGAGAGAAAACCGCACATGACCCCGCTCCTCAGGACGCTTGAGGAGGTGAAAATCTTCAACACTTACATTGATCCGGCCTTTTAGCTTCGATAGGTCTGTCCCTTCACCCACCACCTGAGCCTCGATCGTCGTATGACCTCCGACGAAGGCTTCTCCCACGATCAGTCGAAGTATTCGAGTTAGATTCACTCGCTTCCCGAGCAGGTTTAGACGGTATTGAAGGCTCTTCCAGGTGAGGGTCATGTCCCCAGTTAAAGTTCCGTCCACTCCCCGCATATCGAGTTGCTTCAGGCGAAGCCTGTTGCGATTCGCCTCCACGGCCATGTGCATACCCAAGACGGCAACCTGCTCCACCTGTCCTTGACCAACCGAGGCTTGGCCGGTGAAGGTAGGGTCCATGATGGGTCCGGTAATTTTCCCCTCAAGACGAAAGTTCCCCCGTAGCGGTATGGGTGGTTTCCGTGGTAGTAGGTCTTCTATCTTACCGCGGGCATTTATGGCTAGGCTGATTGCCGGGTCATTCAAGATACTTCGTAACCGACCCTGTCCTTCGAAGACGCTCCCTAGAGCGGTGAGGTGAATTTGGTTGACTTGAATGTCGTTCCCCCTAAGCTCAGCCTGTAGGCCCAGGTCTGCTAGCAGAAGCGACATGGCCCCCGCCTCAATTTTCGCCTCTGCAATACTGATTGAACCTTCAACATCCTCCACGGTAGCTCGAATATCGCCTTGGAGACCGGTCAATGTGATCTTTTTTCTTGTATCGCCCCACACGACCTCTCCGTCTTGGACCTCAAAGTGCTTTACGCCGAGGGGTAGGGATAGAGAGGTGGTTGGGAAAGCCGTGGGTTTCTCCCGCCCCGTCTCACCCTGTAATAATTTAATCCTGACTTTCGGGCGACGCAGCAGGACCCGATCCAGTCGAAGGTGGAGACGAAGGAGATCCCATGTGTTCGGATAGAGTTCAACACTATCAACCTCTAGAAAGGCATCCCCTTGAGGTCGGCCTTGCTGTGAAAGTCGCAAATTCGAAATCTTGAGCGATCGAAGCAGAGGATCCAGATGTGCCCCACCAATCTGAACCTCAAGGTCGAAACGTGCGTGAAGCTCGGACTGGATTCGTGACTGGACCTCAGCCTGGATGAAGGGCAGGCGTATTAGCAGGGACAGGCTGACAAGCACTATCAGGACAAGCCCCAGTGCAATCCCCAATCCAAGAACTACCCGTTTCACCCCTTTACTCAATCGCATTTGGCTGTAACCTTCTTGTCTTTGCGCGATGGGAGGCGTGGCCACTCCCCAAATTCAGGAAAATTCCGGGCGGATGGTCGCCACTCCTAAGCAGTAGATCTATTATAGCAGCGAAACTAACTAGAGTCGGCCTGGGGAATGCGAAATCCTCACTCCCAACAAAAAAAAGCCCCCGATTGATCAGGGGCTTATTGATGTGAGTATTGGGGATTGAATCAATGACCTTATGCTTGGCGAGAACCGGTTAGGAAACACCCGGCGGTTTGTTGCTCTTGTCGTAGTAGCTGGCTGAAAACTCCGGTTTGCGCTTCTCGGAAAAAGCGGCAGATCCCTCATCATAATCCTTGCTCTGGCGTAGGTGAGCATAGTATTCCCT
>Ga0209980_10000478_pt1 | contig 21575 bp, 20 predicted proteins | sample CR02metaG_FD_183611 | JGI IMG/M metagenome (GOLD analysis project Ga0209980, IMG submission 183611) | Deep subsurface microbial communities from Mariana Trench to uncover new lineages of life (NeLLi) - CR02 metaG (SPAdes) (version 2) | ecosystem: Environmental > Aquatic > Marine > Ocean trench...
TCCCTCTGCGCTTTTGTGGTTTGCGCCGTGACTCCACTGAACCCGGCCATGTTAACAAGCCTCGACGCCAGGGTTAAGGGCCGGGATGGTGGTCAAAGCCCGCTATTTCAGGTGACCGTCCAGGAAAGCGAGCAGCTTTTCCCAGGAATCCTTGGTCTGGGCTTCGCGGTAGCGCTCCGGGTTGTTGAAATCCTGGAAACCGTGCCCGGCGCCGTCGTAATCGTGGAAGGTGTGCTCGACTCCGGCTTCGTTGAGCGCCGCGTCGAGGTCGGCGACGTCGGCGGGCGACGGGTTTAAGTCGTCATTGCCGAAAATCCCCATCATCGGGCACTTGATGCCGCCGGCGAGGGTGATGGGCGGCGGGGCGCCCTCGCCCATGCCCACCTTGATGCGCCCGCCGTAGAGCACCACCGCCGCCCGGTAGCGGGGTTCGTGGCAGGCGCCGAGCCAGGCGAGCCGTCCGCCCCAGCAATGTCCGATGATGCCGATGCGGAGCTCGTCGACCCTCTCCCACCCCGCTAGGATGTCAAAGGCGGCGTCCATATCTTTGATCGCGTTGTCATCGCGGAAACCATCGCGCTTGACCTCGATATCGGCTTCGGTCGGCCACCAGTGGAAGACAAAGGGCGTGACCGAGGCATAACCCGCCGCGGCCAGGCGTTCGCCAACATCCAACACGAAGGGATCCTTTTCCAGGCCGCTATGGGCGAGGGGGATGTGCTGGGCCACCACGAGGCCTGGGAACGGCCCGTCGCCTTCGGGCTGGAACACCAGAACCTCCATGGGGCTGCCGTCGATATCGACGATCTTCTTGGTGTGCATGGTGTTATTCCTCCACTTGGTTGTCGAATCGCAATGGTGCTTCGATCCGTGTTTCTTCCTTCATAAAGAATACCCAGGCCGGTCGCGAAGGGGAATCAAGGCGCTAGGGGCAGCCCGGGACCGGCCCTAGGAGGGCGGCAGCAGCGGCTCCTTTTCCGGATGCACCTGCACGTCGAAGGTGGCGATCAGGGCCGCGGTCCAGGCGTAATTGCCCATCAGCCAGAGGATATCGACCAGCATCCGCGCCCCGAACAATTCCATGGCGCGCCGGTAGAGTTCCGGCGGCACCGTTTTCCGTTCCTCCCAGATCCGGCGTCCCAGCGTGATGATCACCTCCTCGCTTTCTGTGAGACCCTCGGCGGGCTCGCGGTTCTTGACGATATCGACGGTGGCCTGGGGAACGCCGGCCTTGAGCGCCGCCGGTTCATGGGCGGTCCATTCGAACTGGCTGTTAAACGCCCGGCCGGTCACTAAGATGGCGAGCTCCCGGACGTCCTCGGCGATCCCGGCCTCGTAACGCACATAGCGGCTCACGGGGACGGAGCGCACCAGCAATTCAGGGCTGTGAAGGCGAATGCAACCGGGCCCGCGGATGCCCGCGTAGGTGCCGCCATGGGGATCGTGAAAATAGTCGAAGAGCTCCTTGGCGGCATCGGGGAGGTCCTCGCGCTTGGGCACCGGCAGCCGCGAACATGATTCCTCGTAAACGTCGTCGGGCAATTCGCGCGCAGTCATCTCGGGTTCCTCCTGGTCGCGGTTCGTTTGGGGCAGCCCGGTCGAAGGGTTCGATTTGGCCGGGCTGTGCACGGCCACACTTCCCACGCCGCCGCGTTTCGTCCAAGATGCCGCCTAGAATGTTCCCCCATGTGACCGGCCGAGGCAATGGCGAATCATAGGCTCGATTCCGGCCGGGGTACGCCGCCCGCGCCCCAAGACGGGCGCCTCGATGCCCCGGCATTTCACCGCAACAACGGCATCATCACGGCGCAGTTGCGCGACCTTCTGGGGGGACGGGACGGCGACGTGGTGGAACTCGGCAGCGGCACCGGCCAGCACGCAATGGCATTTGCCCGCGCCATGCCGGACATGACCTGGTGGCCCAGTGACGCAAACGCCGACCGCCTCACCTCTATCGACGCCTGGTGCCGGCATTCCGGGCTCGCCAACCTGCGGCCCGCTTCGCTGCTCGATGTCACCCAAAACCCTTGGGCACCGGATCCTCCCGGCGTGCCGCTGGAGGCCGGGCTGGCCGCGGTGGTCGCCATCAACCTCGTCCACATCGCCCCCTGGCAGGCGGCGGTGGGGATCTTTCGCGGAGCCGGGCGGCACCTCGGGGCGGGCGGGGTTGTGTTGCTCTATGGCCCGTTCAAGCGCGACGGAGCCCACACCGCACCAAGCAATGCCGCTTTCGACGCCGGCTTGCGCGCCAGCGATCCGGCCTGGGGGGTCCGCGATACCGCCGACCTCGGCGCAAGCGCGCGGGACCACGGCCTGACGCTTAGGCGCGCGCTGCCCGTCGCCGCCAACAACATGATCCTGGTTTTCGAACAATCGCCCTAGGCCGGGGCCCGGGCGGCCGGGTGAGGGAGCAGGATGGGTCAACCTATTCGGTTAATGCGCGAGGCAGGATTCGGTCAGGAAAGTGAAAATCGAACATTATTTGACCACGTCCTGTTCAATTTCAAAGGCTTAGTAGATTCGTTAATCAGTCTTTAGATTTGTCTTTCTATCCTGCGGTATGGACATTCTGCCGCGACATGCGCGACCGGAAGTCTTTCATGCCACCCATTGGAGGGCCGAGGAGATGTTTAGGACCCTGATTCTCGGGCTGTTCTTCGCCCTGCTGCACGTCACCTGGACCGCCCCGGCGGCGATGGCCCAGGACGGGCTCTGGGGGAAATTCAGTGCCGCCGGGCGCCAAGCGTTGGAAAAAAGGGATTTCCCGGCTGCTGAAAAGCAGTTCGCGGCCGCCCTGAAAGAGGCCGAACGCCATGGGCCGGAAACCGCGCGTGTGGCCACGACCCTCTTTAGCCAGGCGGAACTTCTCGGCGCTCAGGGAAAATATGCGGCGGCGGAGCCATTAGTGCGCCGCGTCCTGACGATCCGGAAAAAGGTTCTGCCGCCGGACCATCCCGACCTCGCCCTCAGCCGCGCCGCCATGGGCTCAGTGCACTTGAGGAAACACAAATTCGCCGAGGCCGAGCCGTTCGCCACCCGCGCCCTGGCAACCTTGGAAAAGGTCGTGGCGGCGGATGATCCGCGCCTGGCCGCGGCCCTCAACGTGGTGGGCATGTTGTACACCATGCAGCGCAGGTTGGCCGAGGCCGAACCGTTCGCCATACGCGCGTTCACCATTCGCCAAGACGCCCTGGCCGCCGATCATCCGGATGTTGCCGAGAGTGCAAACAATCTTGGATTTCTCTATTTGTTGCAGAAGGATTTCGAGGCCGCGGAAAAATTCCTGGCCCATGGGCTGGCGATCCGTCAGAAGGCTCTGCAGGCGGACCATCCCGACATCGCCCAGAGTTTGAACAACTTAGGGGCGCTCTACACCGTCCAGGGTCGGCATGCCGACGCGGTTCGATACATCGAAGCGGCGTTGGTAATTCGCGAGAAGGTATTCGGACCGGAACACGAATCGGTGGGGCAGGCGCACTATAATCTGGGTGTGCTGTACCAAATCCAGGGCCGGCTCGACAAGGCCGAACCCTACTACCGGAGCGCCCTGGAGATACGGCAGGAGGCGCTCGGGCCGATGCACCCCTTGGTGGCCGACACGCTCGAAAACTACGCCGTGTTGCTGATGATGACCGGACGCATGGGGGACGCCGCGCGGCTCGGCCAGCGCGCCCGCGAGATCAGGGCACAATCGAAGTAGGCCGGTGACGGGGGCCCGGCCCGCTTACAAGGCGACACACCTATGGGGCGCCCGGCCCGGGGCCACGGCCGTTATGAATGGTGGCCTTCGCCCGGACTAACGAAACCGCCATAGGTCCCGCGTTTGTTTTTGCGGTTGAATTCGCGCATGTCTTCGCGGGTGTCGTAATTGATGTGCTGGTTGGCCGAATTCGGACCGGTGCGGGTGCCCATAAAGACCATGGGCCCGTCACCGGTATTCTCCAGCTGATAGAACGTCCCCCCTTCGATCAGCGCCACCATGCCCGGCTTCAAGACCGATTTTCCGCCGTCTTCGAAGCTCATGGTGCATTCGCCCTCGAGCAGCAGAAAGGTCTGGTCGCCGGGATGGCAATGCAAGTCATCATGGTCGCCCGGATTGGGATAGTAATGCATCCAAGCGTGCATTTTCCGGGTGTCCATGATGATCTTGCGCGATTTCAGCTCATGGGCGAGACCGGTCACGTCCACGATCTCTATGGCCATGGGATTTCCTCCTGTTTTAATGACAACAACTTAGGCCATGGTGCCTATTTCTTGCAGGCCACGCTCTTGGCGGTCTGGTCGTTGCCGGGATAGGTGATGGTGCAGGTCATGCCCTTCTTGACCGCCTTGCGGCTGGTACGCTCACCATTGATGGTGACGATGGTCCTGGAACTGGAAATCCGCACCTTTTGCTTCTTGCCGCCCACCTTGAACGAGTAACGGCGGCCACCGCGCTTGGCGGCGTCGATCTTGACCTTGACCGTCCGCATCTTGAGGCCCTTGCGTTTGAACCACAAGTCATCCCAATGCTTGGCGAGCGCCGCCTTTTCGGCCCTGAACTTATCTTCACGGTAATAAACGCGCTTGGTGTCGTCGATCTTGAAGCCCGGATCGGATTCAAGACCAGCCTTCACCAAATCCGGATAGAGCGGTGTGTAATCGGCGCTGTGGAATTGGGCGAGCTGCCCTTCCCGGCTCAGGAACCAATTGACGAAAAGCTTGGCCGCGTTGACGTTGCCGCCCTTCAAAACCCCCACCGGCGAAACCGTCGTCGGCGTGATCGGCAACGGGCAGTGAATGCCGACCGGCGATCCCTTCTTCCGCAGCACCGAGGTCCGGTGCATGGTGCCGGCGATCAGGGCATCGAACTCCCCGGCGCCCAACAACTGGAGGGACGCGCTAGCACCTTCCTTGCGCAGCTGCGGCTTGGTTTCCAGGAACAACTTGGTCAGGTAATTTTTGGTAAACTTTTCGCCTTTGGTCACCCAAAGGTGAAGCGCCCAATAGTCGGGCCGGTTGATCAGGGCGAGATTCTTGCCGTGCCACCGCTTGGAGGTAAGGATGTCTTCCCACCTCTTGGGGAGATCGGATTTCTTGACCTTCTTGGTGTTGTAGCTGAAACACCGGGTCAACAGCCTTTGGCCGATGAAATTGCCGCTCGGGCTTTTCATGAACTGGGGCACCAGCTTGTAGACCGGCAGGTCGGTCAGGCTGACCAAGGCGTTGAGCTTCTCGAACTGGAAGGTGTTGCCGCCGAACCCCATGATCATATCGACGATCACCTTGCCGGCCTTCATGGCGATCAGGGGCTTGATCACCCGGTCGTAACGGTTGGCGCGGGCATACTTGATCTTGATCCCGGGATAGCGTTCCTTGTACGGCCGCGTGAAGTCGCGGAACTGCTTGGGATCGTGGGTCGCGCCGATGCGCAACACGCCTTCCTTGTTGGCCGCGTCCAGCATGGATTTCGGCACCGCCAGGGCTTTGTCCAGATCCTTCAGGATGCTGGCATCGAGCTTCAGGTTCTTGAGCATCTCTTGGGTCGATTTGGGAAGTTCGGCGCCGATCGCCGGCATGGCAATCGCGCCGGTGGCGAAGGCGCCGCCAACAAGAGCCGCCAGACAAAATCTGAATGCTTTACTGGTCATGGTGAATGCCTCCTCTGGATTGCTTCCGGCCATCTCAATGCCGGCCGTTCGGGTGATCATCATTTTGCATTCCCGTTGGGGTTGCAGGGAAGAACCGGCCGCATGCGCGGGCCGCCGCCCGAAGTGCCGGCACCAACGCTTCGGCCCATGGAGATGGCGAAGAATGTCATGTATCGATCGTATTGATCGGGCGTCATGCCCGGTCTCCCTAGTCCGCCGGACTTCCCACGTTTTTCGTTGTAAGACCCCATTCTTACCGGGGCGTGGGTCGCCACGAATCTATCACGAATCAATAGGGTATTAAAAAAAACATACCGATTCCGAAAATCAAAATTTGTTGTGGATTTTCCCGCCCATGGGCCGACAATTACCTTTTGATGGAGGGCAACGCCATGATCAAAACCAAGGGAATGGTCCATTTCACGATTCCGGTGACGGATCTTCAACGCGCCAAGGCGTTTTATTGCGATCTTCTGGGTTTCGATTTCATCCGCGAAAGCCCGCGCATGGTCTTTTGCCGGTCCGAGGACGATTATTTCGTGCTCACGGTTTCCCAGATGCCCATCAACCCCAACGCCGAAGGCTCGGTCAGCATTCACCACGCCTTTTATGTGGAACCCGACGAATTCAACCGCGCGGTTCAATACCTGAAAGACAACGGCGTCACCATCGCCAAGGAAGAAACCCGCGGGCCGGAAGCGGCCTTCGGCGGGCGGCATTGCTATTTCTACGATCCCGACGGCAATGTGCTGGAACTGCTCGACCCGGCCTGTGGGATCGCCGCATCCAAGGCGGGCTTCTACGCCCAGACCCCGGACTAGGCGACAGACTGGCCGCGCTCTATTCCTTCGCCACCTGTTGGACCTTCGGGCCGCGCCCGAAGCCCATCATCCTGAGACCAAGGGTGATGATCATAAGGGAGATAATCAGGAGCACGCCGATGACGCCGACGCCGCCGACCTGGCCTTCATCCCACATGCGCCAGATCAATACCGCCAACACCCGATTCTCGGCACCGTCGTAGAGCATCAGCGGAACGCTGGCATGGCGGACGGCGTGCAACATGCACCAGATCCACAGCCCAATGATGGTCGGCAGCAACAGCGGATAGAAGATCCGCCACATGGTGCGCCAGTGGGGGGCGCCTGAAACCTGGGCCGCCTCTTCCAGTTCCTTGTGGATTTGCAGGATGGCGGCGTTCATGGACCGGGTTCCGTAGGCCATGAAGCCGATGGTGAAGGCGATGGTCATGGCCATGACGCCGCCATGAATGGGAATCCCAAACTTTACGTCTACCTGCAGGAACAGCCACAGGAAGGCGAGCCCCATGACGATGCCGGGAATGGCGTGGGGCATGAACGCCAACTGGTCGAGGAACCTGCGGTAGATAAACTTGGAGCGGACGACGATCAAAGAGACCAGGAAGGAAAGAACCACCGTCGCGGTCGAGACCATGAACACCATGACCGTGGTGTTCCACATCACGGTGCCGATCAGGTCGGTTTGGAACACGTCGATGTAATTGTCGAAGCTCATGGACGCGAACGCTTCGGTGCTCGGCACCTGCAGGAAGGGGGTCAGCGACACGAAGAGCAGCACCAGGAAGGGCAGGAGGATCGAGGCCGTCAGGAACAGGACGACGGCGGCAATGCCGGCCCATTTCCAGCGCCCCAAATCCAATTCCTTGGGCCGGTAGCCCTTGCCGGTGATGATGGTGAACCGTTCCGAGCGCACGATCACCCGGGAATAGAGATAGGTCGCGATGATGGCGATGAAGACATAGACGATCGCCAACGCATTGGCCTGGCCGTAAACCGGTTCCTCGGACACCGTGTGGAGGATCGCGTAGATCTTGGTGGAGAACACGTAAATGCCGCTGGGCAGGCCGAGGATGCCGGGAACCTCGAACACTTCCAGCGCCGTCATGCCGTTGTAGATGGTGACCGCTAAAAGGCCCGGCAGCATGAGCTTCAGGGTCACCTGGCGCATGGTCGAGCGCGGAGAGGCGCCCGACATATAGGCCGCTTCCTCCAACGCCGGGTCCATGGAGCGCAACAGCGGCACCAGCATCAAGAAGGCCGTCGGCACCAGCCGCAGCCCTTCGATGAACATCATCCCCTCCAGCGAATAGATATTGATGGGCTCCATGGGAATGCCGAGGACTTCGATGAGGAACTGGTTGATGAAACCGATCCGGGGGGAGCCGAGCAGGACCCAGGCCATGGCCTGCAACAGCCCCGGCATGGCGAGGGTCATGGGAACGCCCGCATAGATCCAGATCTTGCCTGGGATGTTGGTCCGCTCCACCAGCCACGCCAGCGCCGCCGCCAGGGTGATGCCCAGCGCCGTCGCCCCGGTGACGTAGTAAAACGTATTGGTGAAGACCGAGAAGGTGGTGGGGTCGGTCCAGACGTCGACGTAATTGTCCCAGCCCAGTTCATCCAAGGAGAAGTCCACCGGCAGGCTTGCCAGGGAAAAACTGCCGAGGATCAGCATGAAGACCGGGGTGATGACGAACAGGGCGACAAGGACGAATATCGCCCAATGCCAGATGGTGGTCTGGGTGACCTTCTTAATTGCGTAATCGCGGAAGGCGCCGGCCGCCGCCGTTGCCGTCATGACCGCAGCCCCATTCCCCGGCCAACCCGGAGCCCAACCGTTTGCCGATCAATGGGCAACAAATGAATGAACCGGCCGGCCATGAAGGTCGCTCCCTAGCGCAGGTCTTTTATTTTTAAAATTTTAGGACATCGTTTCACAGACCACAACCGCCCTACCCCTCTATTTGTGATCTCACCCCTGGTGCCCGCCGGAAGGTCTGGTAATCTCCGCCCACCGAGGTGAACGGCTTCGATCGAGGGGGAAAGCATGGCGAGAATTCATCCCATCCCGCGTGACCAAATGTCGGCGGAACAGATCCGCGTCAATGACGCCATCGCCGGTGCGCGTTCCGGCGGCCAGGCCGGGGGCCCGTTCGCGGTCTGGCTGCGAACGCCGGAATTCGCCGAACTGGCCGGCACCTTGGGCCTCTATCTGCGCACCCAAACGACGTTGCCGCGCCGCCTTTTAGAGCTCACGGTGCTGGTCACCGCGCGCGACTGGGCCGCCCAGTACGAATGGTACGCGCACGAGAAAAACATCGGCGTGGCCGGCCTCGACGCGGACCTGATGGAAGACCTCCGCCTGGGCCAAAGGCCCGATTTCAAGGCACCCGACGAAGCCGTGGTCTATGACGTCGCCACCGAGATCCACCGGACCAAGACACTCAGCGCCGACACCTACCAAAGGGCGCTTGTTACCCTGGGCGAACAGACCGTCATCGATCTGCTCACCGTCATCGGCTACTACACCATGATCGCCGTGGTCCTGGTCGGCCTGGAGGTGGAGACGCCCGACGGCAGCACCCCCCTGGCACCGTTGGCGGACTGACCCCTCCGCGTCCCACGGGGCAGCAACCGAGAGCACTATGGGGCCAAACACTGCGGGAGCCCCGGCCCAGTCAAGGGCTCGGGGCTCCATACGGGGGTTACCCGTCTTCCGCTCCAAGAGCGGATGATATCCGAAAGACCTTGCCTGCCGCCGGTTTTGGCGACGGCGGCCCTTCGCTGAGTATGTCTAGAATGTTGCGGCGGCTTCTCCGGTCACGGCCGTGACACGCCGGCCCGCGAAGAAGCCGTGGCCCCGCGACGCCGCGGGGCCAAGGTAATGGTCCGGCGGAGCCTCCATGCGCATCCTCCAAGTGGTTGCGGGTATCCAGATCCACCGCCGCGCCGGCGCCCTGGCCCGAAGGCGGGGCCGCCAGGCAATAACGGCGGCGTCACATGGACGGTGTACTCTACCCCCGACGGGCCGCCCCATCAACGTAAGCTTCGCTCACGGGGGGCCGCCATCTGGCACGGGCCCCGGGATCAAATATCGAGCGCCGCAAGGTAATCCGCCAGCGCCTTTTCCGCCTTGCGCCGGGCATCCCCGGACGCTTCCAGTTTGTTCTCCAAGGCTTCCAGGGCGTTTTCCTGGCGGTCGAGTTTCTTCACGTAGCGCTGGTAGAGCTGACTGCGGTTGTTCACCCGCCGCATGTTTTCGCGGATGCGGCGCTGGTCGGCGAACACCCCCTTTTGTTGCTGGGTGATCCTTTTGACGTCGCCCTTGTGGCGTTCGATGGCCGCCATCAGTTCCCCCATGCGCTTGAACGCGGCGCGCACCCGGGGCGAGAGCGATTGAGTGCCGGCAAAGGCAGCGGCCCCGTGGGGCCTCACCGAAGACAAGCGGAGGCTTTCGCGCCGGGGGCGGCTGGTCACCACCACCAGGCGGCGTTTCTCACCGGGTTTGAGATCGACGGTGATGCGATAGACCCCTTGGGCGAGATCCACCTTGACCTTCTTCTTGTCGGGTGCATCGAGGGACCAGCCGGCGGCCCGGGGATGTTCGATGATCACCCGGCGCGGCGCCCGGGAGGCCCCCTTGAGGCGATAGACGGTGGTGCGCCGCGCCATGCGCACGTGGTGGAAGACACCGCGCGCGATCTTGCCCTTGGTGACGGTGACAGACGCCTTGTCCTCGCGTTCCACGCGCACCTTCTCGTCCAGCGCGAAGCCGACCAGGCGGGTTTCACCGGGCGGAAGCGTACGCAGCTGGGCATCGCCCAGATAGGCCACCCGGCCGGTCTTGGCGTCCCGCTCGTAGAGCGTCAGCACGCCCCCCGGCAGACCGGTCTTGGCGTCGTTGGTCAGCCGCGCGTTGGCGACGGGATGTTCGGCGTGGGTGCGGCGCTGATAAAGGGAAATCCGGGCGGCGGGCATCTCGCGGTCGGCGATGGGAACGATCAGGGAATGGCCGCTGGCGAGATCCACCGGCACCGGGATGCGGAACACCACCTGGGTCGCCGATTCCCGGCTGCGCGCCCGGAAGACGGGCCGCGCTACCGACGCCTGGGCCACAAATTCTTCCTTCAAGGCGGCCCCCTGTCGGTGCGCGAAGAGCTTCCCGGAAATCCTCGCGCCACGTTCCATTGCACGGGTGCTCTGCTTTTTATCCAGTGCCCGGCGGCTATCGCCCAACACGCGTCCCCTGGTTTTCGATTTCGGCGCGGCCTCGGACTCCGAGACGGCCCCGCCGACAACCCCCTTGTCGGCGAGGGGCAGGATGCGCCCCAGCACCTCGACCGGGACTTCGGGCCTCTCGACGTAATAGGCCTGATAAATGGCCTGGCGGAAGGTCACGGGATTGCCCGAGACCAGCGCCAATTCGACCCCCGACCAGTCGCGCCCGGTCATGTTCTCGACCACCGCCCAACCCTGGAGATGCCCGGTCTTGGCCTTGGGGTCGCGCGCCAGGGTCAACCGATACGTGGTCTTCCACAGGGGCGTCGGCACCACATAAGCGACGCGCACCAAGCGCTGGCCGGCGCCGGCGACCTTGATGGTCAGCGTCCGCCGGTCGGCCACGCGGTGACGGGCGATGGCGGCGAGCGCCGCGTTGACCTGGGCCTGCAAGGCAGGATCGGCCAGGCGCACGGCCTGGGCATCTTCTAGGATGAAGCTCTCCAAGCCCTGGGCGGTGTAAAGGGTGACCCGGTGGTGCGCCGTGGTGGCCCCGGATTTGGGGAGGGTCACCGTCTCGCGGTTGATCGCCAGCACCCGGCCGGCAATCTGGCGCGGACCGGAAACCTCCACTTCGGCACCCTTGAGCGCGCCCAGCAGCGCCGCCGGGGAAGCCAGGGCATCAAGCCCAAAGGGCAGGTCGCGGAACGCTTGCGCCAGCGGTTCGCGCCCCGGCAGCCCGATGGTGCCGACCCGCCCGGTGGCGTCATAGACGACGATGGACTTGAGAACGTCGTCCACCTGATCGAGGCGGATCTCTAGGCTCAGTTCCGCGTCACCAATGACCGTGGCCTCGTGTTCGAAATAGCCGACGCCGCCGGTCGACAGCATCACCCGCTTGAGGGGCAGGTTTTGGGCTTGGGCGCCGCTGACCGCGACGGTCAAGGCCAGGACGAGCGAAATCAAGGATGGGTATCGAAGTGTTTTCATCTTCCCTCGGCCCCGGGTTTTACCAAAGGGCCGCCTGTTAAGTGAAAATTGCCGGGCGCGGACGACGCCCGATAGCCTATCAAAGGCGAAGAAAATGACAAAACAATGTCCTAAATTTGGTGATTTCAGGGGTGGCGTGGGGCACGGATTATTCCAACTTGGGACCGGTGCGCTCGGCCAGGATGGTGAACAGCGTACCCGCGCTCACTGAATGGTGTAAACTCGCCGGGTGAGGGCCTTGGCCGCTGCTGATCAGCCAGGTCCTGTTTGTTTAATTTGACGATGCCAGATAGGGGGGGCCCACGTGCAGTTTTTGAAGACCACCTGGGGAATTTTGCTGGTGCCGGTGTTGGCCTTGGCCTATGGGGCCCACGCGCTGTGGGAATTGACCACCGGACCGTTTCACAACGCGACTATTATCTACACCTATGTGATCGCCATTCCCATGCTGATCCTGGGTGCGATCGCGGTCGCCGGCGATCTCAGGAATCCAGCGAAAGCCAGCGAACCGGCAGAAGCCGCGGCAAGCGGCGATGATCGGGAGGACGTCGTCAAGGGCGGCGGCCGGCGGGTCGCGCTGGTCGTCCTGATTTCCTTGGCGCTGATCTCGGTGCTTTCCTGGGTCGGCTATTTGATCGCGTTTTTCCTCTTTGTCCTGGCCGTCCTTTGGGCGGTGGAGCTCAGGAATTGGGTGGCGGGCGTCGTCATCGCGGTGATCATGACGGCGGTGGTGCATTTTATTTTCGTGCTTGTTCTCGGCCAGGATCTCCCGGTGGGAATCCTCACCTTCATGGCGCGCTGACATGCCCGACGCTCTTTTTGAGGGATTCCAGCTCTTCCTGTCCAACATCTGGATCGTGCCGTTGGGCGTCCTGATCGGCATGTTCGTGGGCGGCATGCCGGGGCTGACCTCCAGCGGAACCCTGGCGATGTTGCTGCCGGTCCTGCTGGTCCTCAAGCCGGAACTCGGTCTCCTTCTCGGGGTCAGCATTTACGCCGGCGCCGAGATGGGCAATTCGTTCCCTTCGGTGATGCTCAACATTCCCGGCACCGCCGGAGGCGCGGTCACGGCCTTCGACGGCTTTCCCCTGATGAAGCAGGGCAAGGCGGCCTGGGCGCTGGGTATCTGTATCATGGCCTCGGTGGTGGGTTCGTTGATCGGCGGCTTGGCCTCGCTCGGCCTTTCGCCGCAGATCGCGGTCGTGGCGCTGGCCTTCGGGCCGGCCGAGATTTGCATCGTCATCCTGTTCGGGCTTGCCGTGATCGCCCAACTGTCCGCGGGCGGGCTCGCCAAGGGCCTGTTCGCCGGCCTCTTCGGGCTGTTGCTGGCGACCACCGGAACCGACCCCACTTTCGGCACCCAACGCGGCACCTTCGGCGTGGTCTTCCTGTTCGACAAGTTGCCGGTCATCGCCGTGCTGGTGGGTCTGTTGGGATTTTCCGAGGTGCTGGTCTATGTGGAGAAGGGCCTCACGCGCCTGTTGAAGCCGGGGGCCGAAATACCCTCCCACCAGATCGGCCTCGCCGGCATTTTCAGCGGCATGAAGGAGACCTTCAAATACCCTTGGGAATTGCTGCGGGGCGGCGCCATCGGGGTCGGCATCGGCGCCATGCCGGGGGCCGGGGCTTCCGTCGCCACCTTCGTGGCCTACCAGCAGGCGGTGGCATTCGCCAAGCCCGAGCGCAAGCCATTGTTCGGCAAGGGGGCGCCGGAAGGCCTGATCGCCGCCGACGTGACCAACAACGCGGTGGTTGGCGGCGCGTTGGTGCCGTTGTTGACCCTGGGCATCCCGGGCTCCGGGTCCATGGCGGTGTTGCTGGTGGTGATGACCTATCACGGCATGTACGTGGGGCCGAGGCTGTTCCATTTCAGCGGCGAGATCGCCTATGCCGTCCTGATCAGCCAGTTCTTCGCCGCCGGGTGCATCCTGATAATCGGCACCGTGCTGGCCTTCTTTGCCTATCGGGTTGCCCTATTCAATCTCAAGATGATGGTGCCGATCATCACGGTGTTCTGCCTGATGGGTGGTTTCGCGCGCAACAATTTCCCATTCGACATGGGCGTGATGGTGGTCTTCGGCTGCCTCGGTTTCATCATGAAGCGCTTTCAATACCCGGTCGTCGCCATGCTGTTGGGGGTCATCCTGGGCCGCCTGTTCGAGCGTGAATTCATGCGCGCCTGGCGCATCGGCTTGGATTCGCCCGACCTGTTCTTCACCAGCGCCATCGCCCAGATTCTCTGGGCGCTCTTCATCTTCACCTTCGTCGGGCCGCCCATCATCCGCTATGTCCGGCGCAAGCTGAAATCGCGGTCGGCGGCCGAGTAAGCAACGCCGCCAGGGGAGTTCCCATGGCATCCACCATCGAGGTCAGGGTCTATCCGCCCGATGCCTTGCCGCCCAAGGAGGCGCAACTGGCGTGGAAGATCGCCGAGATGGCGGCGGCCCCGTTTGCCAAAGATGAGGAAGTGGACGACATGGTCGCCAACCGAATCATCGATAACGCCGCCGTCGCCATGGCCGCCATCAACCGCGCGCCGGTCGCCAATGCGCGGTCACAGGCCCTCGCCCATCCCCGCGCCGGCGGTGCCACCGTCATCGGCCTGCCCGGCGACCAGATGTTCGAATGCGAATGGGCCGCCTGGGCCAACTCCGCGGCGGTTCGCGAACTCGACTTTCACGATTCCTTGATGGCCGTGGAGCCGGGCCACCCGGGGGACAACATCCCGCCCATTCTTGCCGTCGCCCAGCAATGCGGGCGGACCGGGCGCGACCTGATCCGCGGCATCGCGACGGCCTACGAGGTGCAGCTGTCGCTGGCCCAGGCGATAGCCCTGAACACCCACCGTATCGACCACGTCGGCCATCTGGCGCCGTCCATGACGGCGGGGCTGGGGGCGCTTTTAGGATTGGCGCCCGAAATCGTTTATCAGGCCATCGGCCACGCCCTTCACGTATCCACCGCGACCCGGCAATGCCGCAAGGGCACGATTTCCAGTTGGAAGGCCGTCGCCCCCGCCCATGTCGGCAAATGCGCCATCGAGGCCATCGACCGGGCGATGCGTGGCGAAACCAGCCCCGCCCCCATCTACGAGGGGGATTACGGCGTCATCGCCACCTTGCTCGACGGGCCCGAGGCACGCTACGCGGTCACCCTCGCCGATCAGGGTGAGCCGCGGCGCGCCATCCTCGACACCTATACCAAGGAACATTCGGCCGGCTACCACGGTCAGCCGATCATCGACCTCGCCTTCAAGATGCGTGACCGGGTGAACGATCTTTCGAAAATCGAGCGCATCGACATCTTCACCAAGCGGTTCACCCATGAGGTCATGGGATCGGGCAGCCTTGATCCCCAGAAATACGATCCCGACGCGTCGCGCGAAACCCTCGATCATTCGGCGATGTTCATCTTCGCCATCGCCCTGGAGGACGGCGCGTGGCACCATGAACTGAGCTACGACTGGGAACGCCGCCACCGGCCCGAGACGGTGGCGCTGTGGCGCAAGATCAAAACCCATGAGGACCCCGAGTGGAACCGGCGTTATGACGACGAACCGGATCCCCTCAAAAAGGCCCAGGGCGCCCGCGTCGAGATCACCTTTGCCGACGGCTCCAAGCTGGTCGACGAACAGGCCGTGGCAAATTCGCACCCCTTGGGCGCGGTCCCCTTCGGCCGGCCCGAGTACGTGGAGAAGTTCACGACTCTCGTCTCCGGCATTGCGTCCGACGGCGAATCCGAACGTTTCCTGGAGGCGGTGACGGGGCTGGGGTCGCTGGATTCCGGCGGCGTCATGGGCCTTAATCCCGTGGCCGACGCGGTTGCGCTGGAACACGCGGCGCGCGACCAACGGGGCATATTCTGAAACCGAATTCAACGGTCGCAACGGGATGCTTAAACGGCTAAAATGACGCCCCGTTCGAGACCTAGGAAATGATCCTTGCCGGGGAACACGGCAATGGCCCGAAGGGCACTGGATTGGAATCGAACGACACTTCATCGGCGTTTTTCGCCCAAGTAATCAGGGAAGGATTTCTCATGGAGAAGCATCACTTGAAATTGGCGGGGTTCGCGGCGGCAACTTTGGCCGCCGCCGGCGTCGCTTTCGGCGCGGCAGCGCCGGCCCAGGCCGCCTGGCAACCGAAAAAGATCACCATCATTCTTTCGCATTCCCTGGGCGGCGGGCAGGACCGGCTGACCCGGGCCTTTTCCAAGATCTGGTCGAAGCATCTCGGCACCAAGCTGACCGTCAAGCCGAAGCGCGGCGCCTCGGGGCGGATCGGCTTCGATTTCTTCATGTCCCAGGCCCGTGACGGCTCGGTCTTGCTGTCCAGCAACATCGGCACCACTTCCATCATGTATGTCAAGCAGCGGCCCAAATGGTCGTGGACCGAAAAGGTGCGCTTCGTCGGCCTCATGGGCATCGATCCCGGCGCCATCTTCGTGCTCAAGAGCTCGAAATATAAATCCATGAAGGACGTCATCGCCGACGCCAAGTTGCGCACCGTGATCATGGGCCTATCGTCCTGGGACAGCCTGGAAAACATGGTGGTCCACAGCCTGCCCAAGCAGGCCGGGATCAAGCCCATGCGCGTGATCCCCATCGGCGGCGGCAGCGACACGGTGACGGCCGTATTGGGCAAGCATCTGCCGGTCGGTTTCGGCAAGGTTTCCAACATCGGCAAGGGCGGCAAGAAGGTGCGGTTCCTGGCCGTCGTCATGGCCACCAACCCGGTGATGGATCTCACCGGCAACGCGCCGACCTTGGATAGCGTGCTCGGGACCAAGACCGTTCCGGTCGCCTCCTACCGCTCGATCATCGCGCCCGGCGAGCTGGGGGCCAAGTATCCCGACCGTGTCTTGAAGCTCAAGTCCACCTTCGAGGCGGCCAAGGACGATCCCGCCTATATCAAGCTCGCCAAGAAGGTCGGCGTGCATCCCAAGCTGATCGTCGACTGGGATCACGACAAGATCCAGGCCCAGGTCGAGCAGGGTTGGGCGGCCTATCAGGCCAACAGCTCCATGTTCAAGATCAAGATCAAGCCGGTCAAGGTCAAGGTGGTGCTGACCGGCGTCAAGAAGAAGGGCAAGTACATCCTGTTCACGGATAAGTCGGGCAAGAAGTGGAAGACCCGCATTCACCGCCGGGCCACCAAGTTCTGGATCGACGGCAAGCGGATCAAGGGTAAGAAAGCCATCAAGAAGGCCCGCAAGGCGCTCAAGAAGGGCCACACCTGCGAGATCACCTATATGGGTTTCCCGTTGCGCGCACGGACCGCGAAGTGCTCCACCAAGGGCTAGGGCTCAACGCCGCGGCGGTGAGCTGACCCAAAATCTAAACGGGCCCCGCGCGGGCCCGTTTTTTTGTTCGCGATCAGGCGGTGCCGGTCAGTCGCAGATCAGGAGAGGCCGCAGATCCCGGGCGTTGGCGAGGCTTTCGATATCGGCGATGGCCGCGATCAGGGCATCGGTGCGCTCCGGCCCGAGAACCGGCGCCATGAGGCCCCGGGCCTTTTCCTCCACCTCGGTGGTTTCCATGGGGTTTTCCGGCGTGCCGCGCACCGAGAACGTGCGATGGGTAAGTTCGCGCCCGTCGCCAAGGGTCGCCTCGACGATGGCCTGGCGCTCGGGCCGGGCCTCGGTGAGGAAGGCCTCCGGCACCAGGGTGACCTTGCGGCGGAGGGCGAGCACTTCGGGGTCTTTCATGCGCGCTTCGTCGTGGCAGGCTTTGAAGCTCAACCCGCCGTCGATCAGCGTAACGGCAACCAGGTGCTGGAGGCAGATGTCGGGCATCTCGCGGTCATCGACGATATAGGCGCGGTCGTCGGGCAGGCGGACGGTGATCGATTCCACCTCCCCCGGCGCGAGGCCGTGGTCGCCCATCAGCACCTCCAGCGAATCGAGGGCCGCCTGGATGGGCGAGCCCACCGACCATTTCTTGATGCTGGTGCGGCTGACCTCGAAGCGGCTGCCCAGCTCGTCCACCAGGAGCTCTAACCTGGGGTCGTCGGAGAACGCGTCCATATAGCCGTCCCGGCCGGTGATGTCGTCGGGGATACCGGAAAACCCGGTGGCCACCATGGTCGCCGCCGTTACCCCGTTGCGGGCCGGCATGCCGCCGAAGACGAAGGCCTTCTCGATGTGCTCGAGGTCGCGCATATAGGTCTTCAACCCGGCCGCCTGCTGCACGGCGTAGGACAGCACGTCGCGGGCCCGGGCGGCATCGACGCCGGCCAAGGCGGCGGCGGCCGCGGCGGCACCGAAACTGGGTCCATGGCTGTGGGTGCAGAGCGTATAGCTCTGGATGCCGCCGAGATTGAGCGAAAGGTTGAACCGGGCGCCGACATCGTAGCCCAACACCACGGCCCGCAGCAGCGCGGTGCCGTCGCTTTGCTCGCGCTCCGCCATGGCCAGCGCCGCGGGCACCACCGAACAGCCGAGATGGCATCGCGCGAAGAGGTGGGAATCGTCGGTTTCATCGGCATGGGCGCACATGCCGTTGGCCAGCGCCGCGTTGATCGCCGTGGTCTCCAGGCTGGTGCCCATGACCAGCGCTTCCGCCGTGCCGCCCAGCGCGCGCGCGTATTTGATCGCCATGCGTCCCGGCCCTAAATGCGCGCCGGACACCATGGCGGCGAGTGAATCGAGGATGTGATGCTTGGCCTTGACGGCCACTTCCGCGGGGATGTCCCGGCCGGTGGCGCAGGCGATGTAGTCGCAGAGCGCGCCGACGATATCCCTCTCGCCCGTTTCTACCGACAAAAAATTACCCCTAATATTAGTTAATAATCAGTCAGTTATTGTATTTATCTCATTTTTTACATGAATACAGATAGGCGATCCGGGGATCTCGCCCTAGCGCGGTTCGAGATCGAAATGATGGGCCGGCGCGACCTCGGCGATATGGCCGCCGGGTGCCCGGAACTTGATCGGGATCACCCCGGGCTCGGAAATGATCTCCAGGCCCATTTCCTCGATCTGGGCTTTCCATTTCTCGAGATCGTCCACCTCGAAGCCGACATGGTGGATGCAGGGCCCGTCGCCGCCGACCTGGGAATCGAGGGATGTCGCGCCTTCCTGGAATTTCACGAGGGCGAGATCGATGTTGCCGTCGGTCATGTGGCGGGAATAATGGTCGCGGTTTACGCCGGCGCGCACGTCTCGGAAGCCAAGGACATTCTCGTAGAATTCGCCCGCCGCCTCGAGGTCGTCGACTTTTATGGAAATATGGGCCAGTCGCATGGGTGGTCTCCTTTTGCCGAGTCACGGGGCGCGCGTTTGTTGGTCACTTCGACGCCCCGCCGACCCGTTGGTGCCAATTTTTGGGTGCGATCTCGGCGATACCGCCGCCGCCCGGCACCCGGAACTTGATGGTGCGTGCGCCGGGGCGTGACGGGTCGTCCATCAACTCGCCGCCGGCTTGCTTGATCGCTTCGGCGAACTTGGCGGTGTCGTCCACATCGATGCCAAAATGGTGGATACCGGTGTCTTCCCCCGAGGCGCCGCCGATCACGCTGCCCGGGTCGAATTCGACCAAGGCGAGATCCATGGTTCCATCGGTGAGATGGCAGGAGACATGATCCCCGTCCCTTCTCAGGTCGGTCTGCTGGAAGCCGAAGACGTCACGGTAGAACGCCGCCGCCCGGCTGATATCAGAGACCTTGAGGGCGATGTGGGTGATCTGGGGTTTGCTGTCTGTCTCACTGCTCATCGGTGAAGGCCCCTTGGGTGAACGCCGGCCATGGGAATGATCCATGGGCGTGGATGTTAGAGCATTTTCCGGCCCAATTGAACCATTTGGCCGAGAGACGGTCAGGGATGAACGTCTTCGGTGAACCATTCGGTGGGAAGCTCATGGCCGCGGCCCGCTTTGACCGCCTTGGCATAGAAGGCGGCGCCGGTGGCGGTGAATTGGAAGCCGAGACCATGGTAATTGAGGAAACAGGTGACCTGGTCGGCGTTTTCCCGCGCCGGCGCCCGGCCCGCCACCACCTGGGCCAGGGTCGGGGCCTTGAGGATTTCGTCGAACCCTTCGACCCCGGCGATTTCCTTGCCGAGGTCGGGAATGGTGAGGCCCGGCGGCGCATGGATGTGGTCGTCGCCCATATTGCCGGGGTCGTGAATGGCCAGCAGATCGACGCGGCTCAGCACCGCGGTTTCGAACTCGCCGTCGCGGATGGTGGCGAGGTGCATGCCCGGTTCCACCCAATCGGCGAAAAAGACGTTGTTCATGGAGTTGGTGGCGGTGACGACGATGTCGGCGCCCTTGACCGCGTCCTCGGGCGTCTTGGCGGCGACCACCTCGACCCCCCGGCGCGCCGACATGACACCGGCGAATTTCTCGCCGTGCCCGGGGGTCGGGCTGAAGACATTGACGCGTTTTATCGGCCTGACGGCGCAGGCCGCCTCGAGATGGGCGCCCGCCTGCCAGCCGCTGCCGAGCAGGCCCAGGATCTCCGAATCCTCGCGCGCCATGTGCTTGATGGACAGCCCCGTGGAGCCTGCCACGCGCAGCCGTTGGATGGCGCCGTCGGGGAAGATCGCCAGCGGCTCGCCGGTGGCGGAAGAGAACAGCAGCACCAGCCCCACCCAGCGCTTGCCCGGCGCCAAGGGTGCCTTCACCCGGCGCAGCCCGTTGCCGTCCTTGGGCCAGGTCACGATATCGGAATTGATGCGGATGGTGCCGACCTCGAGGTCCGGTACGATGCCCGAGGCCATCTTCAGCCAGTACCTGGCGTCTGGGTCATAGGGGGTTTCACTGACCAGGTCGGCGCGGCCGCCGACCACGGCGCGGCCCTCGGCAATATTGCGGTAGGCCGGTTCCAGCGCGGCGATGACGTCGTCCATGGTGAGGAGGTCGTCGACGTCTTCATTGCCGAGGATAAGCGTCATGATCCGGCCTTTCGCGTAGGTTGACACGGCTTGGCGTCTGGGGATTATTGTGCCCGCCCTTATACAAGAAAAACCCCGTAAAGGAACCACGCCATGGCACAGGATCCCGGCCTCGAATCGAAGGCCTTTTCATTCATCCGTTGCGCGCCCAGGCCGTCGAAGCCGCGCCAGGCGGGCCTGACCATCGTCGCCGACCGGGGGCTTGGCATGAACCGGATCGATGATCTCATCGATTCGGCGGGTGATTACATCGATTTCGTCAAGATCGCCATCGGCGCCTGGCGGTTGCAGGACGAGGGTTTTCTCAAGAAAAAGATCGCCGCGCTGAACAAGGCCGCGATCAATACCTTCTTTGCCGGCGACACCACCGAGGCGGCGTTCACCCAAGGGGTGTCCAAGGAATTCTATCAGGCGGTCAAGAAGATCGGCGCCGATGCCGTCGAGGTGTCTTCGGCCCAGGTCACCATGTCGCTGGACGACAAATGCGCGCTGATTGCCATGGCCAAGGGGGCGGGGCTGAAGGTGGTGGCCGAGGCCGGCCAGAAGGGCCATGAGGACTGGACCCGGAGCCTTCCTTACGTGCTGGCGCAGATCGAGGCCTACCGGAAGGCGGGGGCCTGGAAGGTTTTAGTGCAGGGGGAAGGCATCTCCGAAGGGGTGGAAGAGCGCAAGGAGGACCTGCTCTTGAACATCGCCGCGCGCTTCGACATCTTGGACCTGATCTTCCAGGCCAAGGACAGCGCCACCCAGGAATGGTTCGTCTCCACCCTGGGCCCGGGCGTCAACCTGGACATCGACGATCACCAGGTGCTGGACGTGGAACTGATGCGCCGGGGCTTGCGCAAGCGCGGCGTGTTCGGCCTGTTGGGAAGCCTGTAGCTGCCCGTCACACCCGAAACCGGGCGAGGCCCGAGAGGTCGGGCGCGGCGCCCAAGGTGGTGCAGAAATCCAGCAATTCCTCGCCGCGGGCGGCGGGCCAGCCGCCGTAGGAAATATTCCCGCGGAATTTTTCCACCAATTCCGC
>Ga0209980_10000479_pt1 | contig 21575 bp, 21 predicted proteins | sample CR02metaG_FD_183611 | JGI IMG/M metagenome (GOLD analysis project Ga0209980, IMG submission 183611) | Deep subsurface microbial communities from Mariana Trench to uncover new lineages of life (NeLLi) - CR02 metaG (SPAdes) (version 2) | ecosystem: Environmental > Aquatic > Marine > Ocean trench...
CCTGCGCGAAGACCCCGTCCGCATGCTTCGCGCCGTGCGGTTTGCGGCCAAGCTGGGCTTCACCATAGATAAGAGTGTCGCCGACGCTATTCACGACAATGTACATTTGCTCAGCAACGTGCCGGCGGCGCGCCTGTTCGATGAATTTCTGAAGCTGTTCCAGGCAGGCTTCGCCGAACGGACCTTCGAGTTGCTGCGCGAGTACGGGCTGTTTGCCGAGATATTTCCCGCGACCGACCAGGAACTCAACGAAGACGAATCGTTCAGGGCGTTCGTGCGCGCGGCGCTCAGGAACACCGATCGCCGCGTTGCTGCCGGCAAGTCCGTGACGCCGATGTTCCTGCTCGGCGTCTTTCTGTGGGCGCCGACGAAACGCATGGCTGCGATTCGGCGCTCCGAGGAGAAGATGTCGGAGTCGCAGTCCTTGAGCGTGGCGGCGTACGAGCTTGTGGCGCAGCAGCAGAAACGCATCTCGCTGCCGCGTCGCTTCACGGGTCCGATGCGCGAGATGCTGGCGCTGCAGCCACGATTCATGTCGACGCATGGCAAGCGCGCGATGAATCTGCTCGAACACCGGCACTTTCGTGCGGCCTACGATTTCCTGGTCCTGCGCGCCGAGGTTGGCGAGGTCGATGCCGATCTCGCGAAATTCTGGACGAGTGTGCAGGAAAAGCCCGGCGCGGAACGAGCCGACAGTTTTGAGATTCACGGCGAGCCGCGCTCGAAACGCCGCCGCCGGCGGCGCCGCAAGCGCCGGCCAAAGGCAGACCAGCCGTCGTGAGCCCGGCGGCACGACAGTGGCGTCCCGCCTACATCGGGATCGGCAGCAACCTCTACGGTCCGGTGGAGCAGGTCGAGACGGCATTCGGATTGCTCGAGAAGCTGCCCAAAAGCCGCCTGGTCGCCCGTTCCTTGCTGTACCGCTCGGCGCCCTTCGGTGGCGTCGAGCAGCCCGACTTCGTCAACGCCGTGGCGGCGCTGGAGACACAGCTCGATGCCCGATCGCTGCTCGAGCAGTTGCAACACATCGAGCAAAGCCGCGGTCGCGAGCGCGGCGGGCAGCGCTGGGGGCCGCGCGTTATCGACCTCGATCTGCTCGTCTACGACGATGTGGTCATTGACGAACCGGACCTGACCGTGCCGCATCCGGGCATCGCAGAGCGAAATTTTGTATTGTTGCCGCTACGCGAAATCGCGCCCGAACTCGAGATTCCCGGGCTGGGTCGCGTGGACAGCATTGCGGTCAACGAGGAAGAGCCGCGGATATCACGCATCGAATGAGAGGACGCCGAACCATTGTCAGTCATTGATATTCATCGCGACGGCGATCCGTCCAGGTACATTGTCGTCGAGGGCCCGATCGGCGTCGGCAAGACCGCGCTGGCGCGACGGCTCGCGCACAGTCTTGCCGCGGACCTGGTGCTCGAAGAGGTGCAGGCGAATCCATTTCTGGAACGTTTTTACCGCGATGGCCGTTCGTCGCCGATGCCGACGCAGCTGTTCTTCCTGTTTGAACGCGCACGGCAGATCGAGGACCTGCGGCAGTCGGACCTGTTTACAAATGTGCGCATTGCGGACTACCTGTTCGCCAAGGACCGTTTGTTCGCGGAACTCAACCTCGATGCCGAGGAACTCAAGCTGTATGACCAGATCGCCGACAAGCTCGCTGTCGAACCACCGACGCCCGATCTCGTCATCTACCTGCAGGCATCGGTCGATGTCCTGCTGGAGCGCATTGCGCGCCGCGGCATCGCCCACGAACGACTCATCGACCGTCGCTATCTCGAACGCCTCGGCGATGCTTATGCGCGATATTTTCACGCCTACGACGACAGTCCGTTGCTGATCGTCAATGCATCAGATATCGACCCGATCAATAACGAAGCCGACTACGAGCAGCTGTTTCAACAGATCCAGCGCACGTCCGGCGGCCGGCACTTCTATAACCCGGTCGCTGCGGCACTGGTCTGAACGCCCACGGGCCGAGCGCAATTGCTTTATCATTCTGCGTACTGCTGCGACGATACCTAACCATGTATACGCAACTCGAACAACGTGGCATGGCCGAGCCGCCGGTCAACGTCTCGACACTGCGCAAGATGAAGGAAGAGGGCGAACCGATCGCCTGCCTGACGGCGTACGACGCCAGTTTCGCGGTTCTCGTCGACAGCGCCGATACTGACATCGTGCTCGTCGGCGACTCGCTTGGCATGGTGATTCAGGGTCACGACACGACGGTGCCCGTGACGGTCGACGATATCGTGTACCACACGCGCGCGGTTGCGCGCGGACTCCGCCGCGCATTTCTTGTCGCCGACATGCCGTTCATGAGTTACACCAATCCCGGGCAGGCGCTCGAGAATGCCGTGCGCCTCATGCAGGAAGGCGGCGCCATGATGATCAAGCTCGAGGGCGGTGAAGGCCAGGTCGACATCGTGGAGCACCTGGCACGGCATGACATTCCGGTCTGCGCACACCTCGGCCTCAGGCCGCAGTCCGTGCACAAGATCGGCGGCTTCAAGGTGCAGGGCCGCGACGCGGGCAAGGCGCGCGAAATGATTGCTTCCGCCAAGCGTCTCCAGAACAGTGGCGCCGACATCGTGTTGCTCGAATGCGTGCCGAGCGAATTGGGCCGGGCCGTCACAAAGGTACTCGACGTGCCCGTGATCGGTATTGGCGCGGGGCCTGATGTCGATGGCCAGATCCTGGTGCTGTATGACATCCTCGACATTACACAGGGACGCACGCCGCGCTTCGTCAGGAATTTTCAGCAAGACCACGCTGCGCCGTTGGCCGCTTTGCAAGCCTATGTAAAAGCCGTCAAGGACCGCAGTTACCCGGCACCTGAACACTGTTTTTCATGATGGCAACCGAGGACACCATCGAGAACGCGTTGTGGAAATAATTCAAGACAAACAGACGCTGCAAGAGCTGCTCGAAGGCTGGCGCCATCACAACGACCATGTCGCACTGGTGCCGACGATGGGCAACCTGCACGACGGTCACCTGAGCCTTGTTGACCTCGCGCGCGAACACGCCGAGCGCGTGATCGTGACCGTGTACGTCAATCCAACGCAATTTGGCGAAGAAGAGGACATTGACGAGTATCCACGCACGATGGAACGTGACACCCGGCGCCTGAAAAAAATCGGCGCCGATGTACTGTTCGCACCGGACGACGACACTATCTATCCGTTCGGAATCGAAGAGGCGACCGTTGTGTCGGTGCCCGGCCTGACACAAAATTTCTGCGGCGCATCGCGTCCGGGCCATTTCGACGGCGTGACGAGTGTCATCGCGCGCCTGTTTGCTCTGATGCAGCCCGACGTGGCCGTCTTCGGCCAAAAAGACTATCAGCAGCAGCTCATTATTCGTCACATGACTGAAGACCTGAGTTTGCCGATCCGGATTATTACGGCGCCTACCGTGCGCGAAGACGACGGCCTCGCGAAGAGTTCACGCAATCAATACCTCAGCGATGAAGAGCGTACCGTGGCGCCGAAGTTGTTTCAGGTGCTGGATGCAATCGGTCATGATCTGCAGAACGGCAAACGCAATTTCGAGGAACTCGAAAAACGGGCTGCGAAGGAATTGAAAGCGGCCGGTTTTCAGCCCGAATACGTTGCAGTACGCCGCGCACAAAACCTGGCCCCGCCGGACCGCGACTGCGACGAAATTGTGGTTCTTGCCGCCGCTGTCCTCGGCAAGGCGCGGCTAATCGACAATGTCGTCGTGACTATCTAGCAGCAAGTTGAAAAAGTCCCAGCCGGCGCGATACGTCGTTGTGAATCGGCTCAAAATGCTCATGTATTCGCACATACATTGCGCTGACGGGCAGGATGACCAAATGACGCGGAGCCCAGGGATGGGCGAGAGCGGCGTCTCGCCGTTTCACGCCTCGTCTCGCACTCGCCTGGATCTGTTTCAACAGGCTGCTGGAACGGTTCGCCGGCTATCTGCACACCGTGTCGCGGCCGGCGCGTTTTGCGCGGTACAACGCGGCGTCGGCAGTACGGATCAATTCATCCAGGGTGCCGTTCTCGGCGAGTCCGGCCACACCCAATGAAATCTTGACCGGTATCCGAATCAGTGAGTCACTGCCGTCGGCAGTATCGCCGCTGACACAGACGCGCACACGATCCGCAACGACGAATGCTGCGTCCGCGTCGACCTGCGGCAACAGGATGGCGAACTCGTCACCGCCATAGCGAATCAACACGTCTCGCGAACGAAACTGTGTTCTGAGAATTCGGGCGACCGCCGACAGGACGCGGTCTCCGGCGATATGCCCGAACATGTCGTTAAATTTCTTGAAATCGTCGACGTCGATCATGATCAGTGAGATCGGTAATTCGTTTTGCTTGCAACGTGCGATCTCGCGCGGGAACGACTCTGCCATCGAATGACGGTTGCCCAGCCCTGTCAACGCATCCGTCGTTGCGTGGCGTTCGAACTTGCGCAGCTCGCCGTAGCTCGCGGCGATGATCTTGTTGTGACTACGGACACGCTCCGACATGACCACCAGCAGGTTTTTCGCAAAATCGTGCGATGCGTCCACCATCTCCCACAATATCGTTTGATGGATAACGAGCAGGTGTGTTGTCTCCGCGGCGACGACGTAGGCTGATGGATCGCGATCCTCGATGATCGACATTTCACCGACGCAGGCGCCGGACTCCATCGTTGCGAGAACCGGCGCATCGGGCGACCCGACGTGTACGTTGAGGCTGCCGGACAGCACGATAAAAACATGCTCATTGCTCGTGCCCGGGGACAGCAGCAATTCACCGGTCGCCAAATCGCGCCGGTCGCAGCGTTGCAGCAGATCCTGGATGTCTTCCGGATGCACGCCCTGAAACAGCTCCAGTCCCTGCAGCAACGTGCGCTTGTAGTCCGAATTTATGGCCAGCGTCTGTGCCAACGTACTTCCCCTGATGCCGATGACCGGCGTTGTTGCGCCGGGACAGAAAAAGTCCCGTCACGCAGTGATTCTGGCGTGACGTAAGATCCAATAACAACGACTGGGCCACAGTATTCGCCGAAACCGGCGAATATTGTGCGCACGCTCAACCGGCGTCGTTGGCAAGTTCGGCGCGCGCGCTCGCGTACGCTGCACGGTTTTCGTCGCTCGGTTGCGGGTAGCGCAGGCCGATGCTCTTCAGGGACGCGATGATGATCTCGGCGACGCGGGCCTGCATGTAGCGTTTGTCGTCGGCTGGTATGGCATACCACGGCGCCCACGGTCTCGATGTGGCGTTGAGCGCTTGCTCATACGCCGCCATGTAATCGTTCCAATAGCGGCGCTCGACGATGTCGTCGGCCTCGAATTTCCAGTTCTTGTCGGGATCGTCGAGGCGCGACAGAAAACGTCTTTTTTGCTCTTTCCTGGAGACATTCAGCCAGAATTTCAGCACCACGGTGCCGTTGCGCGCCAGGTGCTCTTCGTGTTCGCGTATCGACTTGAGGCGGTCGTCCCAAATCGTCTCCAGATTGATTTCCCCCGGCAGTTTCTGCGCCGCGAGGAGTTGCGGATGAACACGAACCACAAGCACCTCTTCGTAATGGCTGCGGTTGAAAATACCGATGCGGCCGCGTTCCGGCAGCCGCACGGTCGTGCGCCAGAGAAAGTCGTGATCGAGTTCGAGGATCGACGGCCGCTTGAATGTGAATACCTGGCAACCGGAGGGATCGACGCCCTGCATGACGGCGCGAATCGTACTGTCTTTGCCGGCGGCATCCATCGCCTGGAATATCAATAGCATCGCGCGACGGTCGCCGGCGGCCAGCACGCGCTGCAGCTTGTTGAGATTCTCCCTCGCATTGCGGCGATGCTTGCCCTTATGAGAATGGCCATTGGTCTTCGGCGTCGTGCTTGCGTCATGGACCCTGAAGCTGTCATCGAACGGCACGAGATATTCGGAGGGCGGTGCTTCGAACATTTTTATTGATCCCTTGTCTTTTTTTCGCCGGCCTCATGTTGCGCGAGTGCCCATTCGACATGCTCGGCTACCATCTTCGAAGCGGAATCGCGACGCTTGTTCAACGCGTCGGTCACTTCAGGCGTCGTGCGAGCGTTGCCGAGCGCCACGGCGATATTTCGTAACCAGCGATCATAACCGATACGCCGGATCGCGCTGCCTTCGGTTTTCTCCAGCCATGTTGCCTCACTCCACGCGAAAAGATCGCTCAACTCGGCTGTGTCGAGACCGTGCCGGGGTGAAAAGTCGCCTTCTGCCGTTGCCTTTGCAAACTTGTTCCAGGGACAAACCAACTGGCAGTCATCGCACCCGTAGATACGATTTCCGATCGCCTTGCGAAATTCCACCGGGATCGATTCCTTGAGTTCGATCGTCAGGTAGGAGATGCAGCGACGTGCGTCGAGCTTGTAGGGCGCGACGATCGCCTGCGTCGGACAAACATCGATGCAGGCACGACAGGTACCGCAGTGGGAGACTTCACTCGGGTCGACCGCCAATGGCAGGTCGGTGTACAGCTCGCCGAGGAAAAACCACGAACCCGCATCGCGATTGATGACGTTCGTGTGTTTGCCCACCCAACCGAGCCCGGCTTTTTCGGCAATCGCTTTCTCAAGCACCGGCGCGCTGTCGACAAGCACGCGGTAGCCGAAGTCGCCAATACGATGACGGATGCGCCGTGCGAGACCGCGCAATCGGCCACGCAGCACCTTGTGATAGTCGCGACCCAGCGCGTACAGTGACACGTAGGCCCTGGAGTCGTGATCGAGCAGCCGCTCGGCTTCCTTCTGGTCATGCGGCAGGTAGTCCATGCGTGCCGAAATCACGCGAATCGTGCCGGGCACCAGCTTCTCGGGCCGGCTGCGCTTGCTGCCATGACGGTGCATGTAGTCCATGTCGCCGTGGAAACCGGCCCGCAGCCATTCACCGAGTCGTGTTTCGGCCTCGGCAAGGTTGATGTCGCTGATGCCGATCTGCTGAAAGCCCAACTCCTCGCCCCAACGCAAAATATCGGCCTTGAGCGCCGACAGGTCTGTTGCATCCGTTTCAAACTGCGTTGCCAATGCTGGATCCTTGAAGGACTACTGGTGCGGTGACAGTATAATCGCTGCGATGCAGAATTTACCGGCAGAAATTTACAGCGTTGCGACCGTGCGCGAGATCGATCGCGCGGCAATCAACGACGAGGGCATTCCCGGCTACTCCCTGATGACGCGCGCCGGGGCGGCGGCGATGCGTTTTGCGCGCGAGCGCTTCGCCGATGCCAGGCGCTGGCAAGTCGTGTGCGGTGCCGGCAACAACGCCGGTGACGGCTACATTGTCGCCCGGCTGGCGGCCGGCGACGGCATCCTCGTCTCCGTTGTCGCCCTGGGCGATCCGGCGTCGCTGAGCGGCGATGCGGCGGCGGCCTACGGTGATTTTACAGCAGAGGACGGTGTCGTCACGCCCTGGTCCGGCGAATTGGACGCCGATGCCGACCTGATTATCGATGCCATGCTGGGAAGCGGGTGTACGCGGGATGTGAGTGGTGACTTTGCGGCGGCGGTAACGGCGGTCAACGGGCACGCGGCGAAGGTGCTGGCGCTCGATATCCCCACCGGCGTGCATGGCGATTCCGGCGATGTGCTCGGCTGCGCCGTTCGCGCGGACGCGACAGTGACGTTTGTCGGCTTGAAGGCCGGCTTGTTTCTTGGCGATGGCCCCGAACATAGCGGGGAAGTGGTTTTCGACGGGCTGGCCATACCGGATGCCTGCCGCGCAGCGAGTTCCGCGACGTTTCGACGTGTGGACGACAGCGAGTTGCGGCGCCATTTGCCGCGCCGCGCCCGAAAAGCGCACAAGGGTGATTTTGGTCATGTGCTGGTCGTCGGCGGCGGTGCCGGGATGCCGGGCGCCGTGCGGCTCTGCGGCGAAGCGGCATTGCGCGCAGGGGCCGGCCGCGTCAGCATTGCGACCGATCCGTGCCACGCAGCGGCCATTGTTTCGTCGCGCCCGGAATTGATGTGCCATGCGATAAATAACGCAAAGGATCTATCACAACTCATTGAAAAGACAGATGTAATAGCCTTCGGTCCCGGGCTTGGCCAGGCGGACTGGGCACGCGGCCTGTACGCGGTTGTCGCCGCGGACGAGCGGCCGTGCGTCTGGGACGCCGATGCGCTGAACTTGCTGGCGGAGTCGCCCGCCACCTGCGCCAACCGCATCGTCACGCCGCACCCCGGTGAGGCCGCCGGGCTACTCGGCAGTTCAGCAGCAAGCGTTCAGGCCGATCGATCCGCGGCACTTGAGGCACTCGAGCAGCAATGCGGCGGAGTCGTTGTGCTGAAAGGCGCCGGAACACTGACGACGGCTGCCGTTGGAGCGCCCTGGCTGTGCACGGCCGGGAATCCGGGCATGGCGGCGCCCGGTATGGGCGATGTGCTCAGCGGCATCATTGCCGCCTTGCTGGCGCAGGGCCTGCCCTTGGAGGCCGCGGCAGTCATGGGTGTCGAGGTGCACGCGCGCGCCGGTGACCGTGCAGCCGCAGGCGGGGAGCGCGGTTTGCTGGCCTCGGACCTGCTGCTTGAACTGCGCGGCATCGTCAATCCATGAAGGTTCACCTGCCCGACGAACGCGCGACCGAGGCGCTGGCGGTTCGCGTTGCGTCCGCATTGCCCGCGAACACGGCGGGCTGGACCGTCCTGCTGAGCGGCGAACTCGGGGCCGGAAAGTCGACATTTGCGCGCGCAATGATTCGGGCCCTTGGGCACTCGGGTCCGGTACCCAGTCCGACGTACACGCTGGTCGAGCCCTACAAGGTGCCGCGAGGGCGGGTTTATCACGTTGATTTATATCGGGTATCCGGGGAAGAGGAGCTTCGCTACCTGGGCTGGACCGAACTTGACGACGGTTTGCGGCTGGTCGAATGGCCGGAACACGCGCCCGGGCTTGCGAGGCGGGCCGACCTTGAGGTCAGGCTCGCCTATGAGGGCACGGGCCGGGAGGCGCAGATGCTCGGTCTGAGTCAGCGCGGTAGCGCACTCGTTGCGCAGCTCGAAGCCAGCCGCCAGGCTAAACCAGTAGATTAATAAATTAGGATATGTGTCTAATTTTGATACAGAAAACATTGGCTTTTACGAAGATTTTCGTATACTCACCAGACATAACCCTAACGTTTTGAGTTCCTCTGACCAAGATGTTCAAACTCTTTCCCGCGACATGCGCGATCGTATTACTGCTGACCACGTCGGCCCGGGCCGCGACGACGGTCGAAAATATTCGCGTGTGGGCCGAAAACGGCAAAACACGCGTCGTGCTTGACCTGAGCGGCCCCGCCGAACACAACATTTTCACCTTGCGCAGTCCCGACAGGCTGGTCGTCGATCTCAAGAACGGCCGGATCGCCGGGTCGCTGCGAGACATGCCGCAAGGCGTCGGATCAGTACGGACGATACGCAGCGCCGTGCGCGCCAACGGCCAGTTGCGTGTCGTGCTGGATCTCAACGAAGCTGTTCGTTCGCGCAGCTTTACGGCCGGTCCCAACAGCCAGTATGGCGATCGCCTGGTCATCGACTTGCAACGTCTCGGCACGCCGCGGACGGTCAAGCGCGCGTCCGAGGCCTACCGGCCGGGGCGCGACATCGTTGTCGCGATCGATCCGGGCCACGGCGGCCATGATCCGGGCGCTGTCGGCAATGCCAGAACCCGTGAAAAAGACATTGCGCTGGCGATCTCGCGCGCGCTCGCGACGCGCATCGATGCCGAGCCCGGCATGAAGGCAATCCTGATCCGCGATGGCGATTACTATGTGGATCACCGCAAGCGTACGGACATCGCCCGGCGTCACAAAGCCGATCTGTTCGTGTCGATTCATGCCGACGCGGTCGACGACCGGCGTGCCTATGGCGCATCGGTCTACGTGCTGTCATTGAAGGGCGCGAGTGACGAGGCCGCACGGCAGCTTGCCGAACGCGAGAACGCGACCGTACGCATCGGTGACGTGACACTGGATGACAAGGACGAGGTGCTGGCCTCCGTGCTGCTCGACCTGTCGCAAAACGCGGCGCTGAGCGCGAGCCTCGATGCCGGTGCCAAGGTCATCAGTGAGCTGGCGAGAATCGGCAAGGTACATCGGCGCACGGTGCAACAGGCCGGATTTCTCGTTCTGAAATCGCCGGACATGCCATCGATCATGGTCGAGACGGCATATATCTCGAACCCGGCCGAGGAGAAGCGGCTCAGGAGCAAGTCGCACCAGGCGAAGCTTGCGGATGCGATTCTCGCGGGAATTCGCCGCTATTTTTATGCCAATCCGCCACCAGACACGCGCATTGCGATGGACATCCGGCGCACGCCGGTGCGCCAGGTTCGCCACGTCATCGCGCGCGGAGACACGCTTTCGGCCATCGCAGTGCGCTACCACGTCAGCATGGCGGCGATTCGTGTCGCCAACAAGCTGTCCAGCGACAACATCCGCGTCGGCCAGACACTGAGTATTCCAATTTTCGCCGGGACTTAGCCAGCCAAGCTCACACCGACAAGACTTTTCATGCGCGTTCTGAAAAAATGGATGGTTCTCGCCGCCGTTTTTTTGACGCATGTCCATACAGCTACTACCGAATCACCTGATCAACCAGATTGCCGCGGGCGAGGTCGTTGAGCGTCCGGCGTCGGTCGTCAAGGAACTTGTCGAAAACAGTCTCGATGCCGGAGCGCACGACGTGTACGTCGACATCCTGACCGGCGGCCGCAAGCTCATCCGTATTCGCGACGACGGTAGTGGTATTCACAAGAATGAGTTGGCGCTGGCGTTGTCGCGGCACGCGACCAGCAAGATTTCGAGTCTTGAGGACCTGGAGGCGGTCGCATCGCTGGGATTTCGCGGCGAGGCGCTGCCCAGCATCGCGTCGGTTGCCCGATTGTCGTTGATTTCGCGCCGCGCTGACGCGGACTCGGCATGGCAAGTGGAGGCCGATGGCGGTGAACTCAGCGCGCCTCGGCCGGCAGCGCATGCACGCGGCACGACGATCGAGGTGCACGATCTCTTTTACAATACGCCGGCGCGGCGGCGTTTCCTGCGCACCGAGCGCACCGAGTTCGGTCACATCGAAAAATGGATGCGGCGACTCGCGCTATCGCGGCCGGATGTCGCGTTCACGCTGACGCATAACCGTCGCGCCGTAATGCAGCTTGCCGCCGCGGACTCGTTTGACGAGCGCCTGCAACGTATTGCGCGAATCTGCGGCCAGGCTTTCGCCGACCAGGCGGTCTATATCGAGCGTGAGGCCGATGGCGTTGCGCTCGCGGGCTGGATCGGTCTGCCGACGTTCAACCGCAGTCAGCCCGACTTGCAGTTCTGGTTCGTGAACGGCCGCAGTGTCACGGACAAGACGTTGGCGCATGCCGCGCGGCACGCGTATCGGGATGTCCTGTTCCATGGCCGGTATCCGGCCTACGCGTTGAGCCTGACGCTGGACCCGGCCAGCGTTGATGCAAATGCACACCCGGCCAAGCACGAAGTGCGGTTTCGCGATGGCCGTCGTGTGCACGGCATTGTGTCCCAGGCGATCGAAGTCGCGCTGCGGGATACGCGTCCGGGAGGCCATGCGCCGGCACCGGCGGTTACGGCCGCCAATGCCGTGTATCGACAGGGCTCGATGCCGTTGTCGGCGGGCCATTCCCATGGCGTCAACGCGGTGCACGAGTCGCTGGCCGGGTATGCGGCGTTGTCGTCGGCCATGCCGGAGCCTGGCGGCGTTTCCAGCGACGCCGAAGTGCCGCCATTGGGATTTGCGATCGCGCAACTCGCGGGTGTGTATATTCTCGCCGAGAACAAAGACGGGCTGGTCGTCGTCGACATGCATGCCGCTCACGAGCGTATCGTGTATGAAAAGCTCAAACGCGGCTTCGATGACCAATCGGTCGTCAGTCAACCGTTGCTCGTGCCTGTCACTGTCGCTGTTGCGGAAAGCGAGGCCGATCTCGCCGAGCAGTCGGCCGACACGCTTGCAGCCATCGGACTCATCATCGATCGTACCGGCCCAACCAGTCTGGTGGTTCGCGAAGTGCCGGTCTTGCTTAAAGACGCAGATATCGATTCGCTGTTGCGCGACGTCCTGGCCGACCTCGCACAAGCCGGGCAAAGCAGTCGCGTCGAAGACGTTTGTCACGACTACCTTGCGACGATGGCGTGCCACCATTCCATCCGCGCCAATCGCTCGCTCACGATGCACGAGATGAATGCTTTGTTGCGCGAAATGGAGCAAACGGAGCGCGCCGGCCAGTGCAACCACGGACGGCCGACATGGACGGCGTTCTCGATGGCCGAACTCGATCGACTCTTTTTACGTGGACGCTAGGCGTCTGCGCAGCAGGGATACCTGCTACCGCGCAGAGTCCCGGGGCGGGCGATCGGGCCGATGATCGCGAACACCGCGATTTGTTTGATGGGTCCGACGGCGACCGGCAAGACCGACGTTGCAATCAGTCTGTGCAAGCGCTTTCCGTTCGATGTCATCAGCGTCGACTCGGCGCTGGTGTATCGCGGCATGGACATCGGGACCGCAAAACCCGACGCCGAAACACTGCGACGAACGCCACATCGACTCATCGATATTCGGAATCCCGAACAACGCTATTCGGCGGGCGACTTCGTGCGCGATGCGCATGACGCGATAAAGGCGATCCTGGCAGCGGGCCGCATACCGTTACTTGTCGGCGGTACGATGATGTACTTTCGCTCGTTGACCGAGGGCATTGCGAATCTGCCCGCGGCCGATCCGAAGATACGAGCGGGAATTGACGACGATGCAGACAAACACGGTTGGCCTGCACTGCATGCCAGGCTTGCCGAGGTCGATGCCGCTGCTGCCGCGCGCATCAGTCCCAATGACAGGCAACGTATCCAAAGGGCACTCGAAGTGTTTCTCTCCAGTGGCATACCGATGACCGAATGGCAACGGGAAGGCCGCACAAGAGCGGCTGGCGAGGACGTGCGCTTCATCAAAATAGCGTTGCAGACAACGGTGCGGCCGGTATTGAACGAGCGCATCGAGGAGCGACTGAACCGGATGCTCGAAATCGGCTTTCTCGACGAGGTTCGCAGCCTCATGCAACGTCCCGGGCTGACACCGGATAAGCCGTCGATGCGTGCCGTCGGCTACCGGCAGTTCTGGGCGCATCTTGCCGGCGATTGCTCGCACGACGAAGCACGGCAGCGGACGCTCATTGCGACGCGGCAGCTCGCGAAACGGCAGCGGACCTGGCTCCGAGCCGAATCGGCACTGTCGTCTTACGATGCTCTTGAATCGGGGACAATCGAGGCCATATCGGCGTATCTGGACGAGAAAATGGGTTGAATTGTGGGTTGCACCCGTCCGGGCTGTGATAGAATTTTTGATACTTAGGTCGAACTTCGCATACGGGCACCCGGCGCCACCGGGATGCGGCTTCCAGGCACCACCAACAATAAGGAGACCCGATTATGGCTAAAGGGCAAACACTGCAAGACCCGTTCCTGAATCTTTTGCGCAAGGAAAAGGTTCCTGTTTCCATCTACCTCGTCAACGGCATCAAGTTGCAAGGACAGGTCGACTCATTTGATCAATTTGTCGTACTGCTGAAGAACAGTGTCAATCAAATGGTTTATAAACATGCGATTTCCACTGTGGTGCCATCGCGAAACGTTCGTCTTCCATTACCGGACGACGCGGGAGACAGCAGCGATTGACCATATTCGGCCATCGTTGCAGGAGGTCGTGATTGTTTGAACGACCGCAAAGGGGCGAACGTGCGATCCTCGTCCATGCCAGCCTCGACGGCGCCCCCGACGACTCCGAACGTGAAGAGTTTGCCGAGCTGGCGCGCTCAGCCGGTGCAATCGTCGTGGGCGAAGTCATCAGCGCAAGAAGACGTCCGGACCCGCGGCATTTTATCGGCAAGGGTAAGCTCGCCGAATTGCAGCAGAGCATCGAGACGCACGATGCCGAATTGGTCATATCGTCCACGGCGCTCAGTCCGAGCCAGGAACGCAATCTTGAGCGTGCGCTCAGATGTCGCGTGGTCGATCGTGCCGGGCTGATACTGGATATCTTCGCGCAACGAGCGCGCAGCTTCGAAGGCAAGCTGCAAGTCGAGCTCGCGCAACTACGTCATATATCCACGCGGTTGGTACGCGGCTGGACTCACCTGGAGCGGCAGAAAGGTGGAATCGGCCTGCGTGGACCGGGTGAAACTCAACTCGAGACCGACCGCCGCTTGCTCGGTAATCGCATCCGCCAGCTGCGGACGCGCCTCGATCAGGTTGACAAGCGGCGGACGATGAATCGGCGCAACCGTGTACGCGCCGAAGTGCCGACCGTGGCGCTGGTCGGGTACACCAACGCGGGCAAATCGACACTCTTCAATGCGCTGACTGACGCCGGCGTGTACGTCAAAGACCAGATGTTCGCGACACTGGATCCGACGATCAGGCGCCTGGAGCTGCCCAACCATCTGCACGTGGTTCTCGCGGATACCGTAGGATTCATACGGGACTTGCCGCATGAGCTGGTCGCTGCATTTCGCTCGACGTTGCTCGAAGCGCGTGAGGCCGATCTGATCCTGCATCTGATCGATGCCAGTGACAGCAATCGCTGGCAACGCGTTCGACAGGTCAATTCGGTGCTCAAGCAGTTGGATGCCGATCGTGTACCGCAGATCAGGGTGTACAATAAGATCGATAAGCTGGAGCGCAGACCGCGGATGACGACCAACCGCCACGGCGAGGGTCGTGCGGTCTGGCTGTCGGCGGCGACCGGTGAAGGCGTGCCGATGCTGCTCGAAACGATCGGTGAACGGCTGCAGCGTAAGACTCTGCACGGCATCGTGCATCTGCAGGCGTCACAAGGCCGGCAACGTGCAAAACTTTTTGATCTTGGTGCTGTCCTCAATGAGGAATCACTGGACGATGGTGGTTGGGTACTTGAACTGAAAATGGCGGAGCGGGATTTTCAACGCTTTATCCGGCGCGAAAATCTCGAATCGGAGATCCTGGATCTGCTGCCGATGATCGATCAGGCAGCGGCGGCAACCTCGAAATAGGTGGTGATCAGATATGGCTTGGAATGAACCTGGAAACGGCAAGGATCCGTGGCGACGGCGTGACAGTCAGCCGAACGACCTCGACAAAATCGTGCAGATCTGGCAGAGGCGCCTCAGTAGCCTGTTGGGAGGTGGCGGCGGCGGTGGGCGCGCGTTTGGCGGCGGCTACGTTTTCGTGCTGCTCGCGCTTGTTGCGTGGGGCGCCACTGGCCTCTACCGGATTGATCAGGCGGAGCGCGGAATCGTACAGCGCTTTGGCGCGTACACTGAAACTACGTTGCCGGGGCTGCACTGGCATCTCCCTTACCCGATAGAAACCGTCACAAAGGTCAACATCAATGTGGTGACGGAGTACGCGTACCGTACCGAGATGCTCACGGCCGATGAGCAATACGTCTACATCGACATGGTCGTGCAATTCCGGCGTAGCGACCCGGTTAAATACAGTTTTGAGGTCGTCGATCCCGATCTTACGTTGCATGACGTCACCGAAAGCGCATTGCGCGAGGTTGTCGGCACGACCACGCTCGAGGTGCTGGTGACCGGGCGCCGTGAAGAAATCGCATCCCGATCGCTTGAGGTACTGCAGGAAACGCTGGACATCTACGGCGCCGGGATCACGGTAACGTCGATATCGCTCGATACCGTTAACTATCCGCAGGCGGTACAGGCTGCCGTGGATGATGCACAAAAAGCGCGCAACGACAGTCAGCGGTACAGTCTCCAGGCCGATGCCTATGCCAGGGATATCATCCCCAAGGCACACGGCAATGCGGCACGCGTTCTCGAAGATGCCCGTGCCTATCGGGAGCGTGTCGTCGCTGACGCAGACGGCGAAGCGGCACGTTTCGAGGCGCTGTTGACTGAGTACCACAAGGCGCCGCGTGTCACGCGGGATCGCTTGTACATCGAAGCGATTGAAGAGGTGTACGGAAATTCCAACATGGTGCTGTTGGACTCCGAGGGCAGCGGCAACCTTTTGTATTTACCGATCGACAAGCTGATCAGCAACAGACCCCCGGCCTCGTCCACTGAAGTGACCCGGTCGTCTGATTCCCGGACGCCGCAACTGCAGGACGATCGCCTTGACCTGGATGATGCGCGCCAAAGGAGGATGAGAGAGTGAGTAGTGGAAGATTTGTCGCGCTGGTAATTCTCGGGCTGGCGATCATCGCCGGATGGTCATCGTTGTTCACCGTCGATCAGCGCGAACTGGCCCTGAAGCTGCGCTTCGGCGAGGTAGTGCGGTCGGAATTCGAGCCCGGACTGCAACTGAAGTGGCCGGTCGTGGAGAACGTGCTCAAGTTCCCGCGACGAATACTGACGATCAGCGACAGGCCCGAACGTATATTCACGGCAGAGAACGAAGCGTTGCAGGTCGATTTCTTCGTCAAATGGCGCATTGTCGATCCGGTGCGTTTTTACACGTCAACGGGCGGGGTGCCGATGATCGCGAATGACCGCCTGTCGGAGATCATCAAGAATGCCGTCGTTACGCAATTCGGCAAGCGCACGGTCAAACAAGCGATTTCTGTCGGCCGTGCGGAATTGATGCGTGACATGCTCGATACGGCGGCGCCAACCGCGGCGGACCTGGGCGTGGAATTGATCGACTTCCGCATCAAGCAGGTCGAATTCATGGATGACGTCAGGAATTCCGTTTACCTGCAAATGGAGGCGGAGCGCGCGCGCATTGCGGCTGAGCGACGTGCGGAGGGTCGCGCCGACGCCGAAAAGACTCGCGCAGAAGCGGACAAGCAACGTACCGTGATTCTCGCGAACGCCTATCGCGACGGGCAGAAAATCAGGGGTGAGGGGGACGCGCTTGCCGCGGCCCGCTATGCGGGCGCCTATAACAGGGATCCGGAATTCTATGCGTTCTATCGCAGTATCAATGCGTACAAGAAATCGATGGGTAAGCCCGGCGATTTGCTCGTACTCGATCCGAACAACGAATTCTTCCGCTATCTGAACCAGTCAAGCGGCAATCGTTAGACCGGCCTCGAAAAGCGGCTCCGGGGCCGCAGTTTCGATGCGCCGCGCGTGACAGGGCGACATGGACTGGACAGAGATACTCACCGCACTGGCGTTGGTCCTGATCATCGAAGGCATGGTGCCGTTCATCGGACCAGGCCGTTATCGTCAGATAGTGGCGCAGATCGCCGGGCTAAGTGACAATCACCTGCGCACGGTCGGCCTCGTCGTGATGACTGCGGGACTGGCTCTGTTGTTCTTGGCCCGCCACTAGTCAGACCGCAGAGTCTGCGGACAGGAAAGTCATGGGAAAAAATGTCGTCGTCATCGGAACCCAGTGGGGTGACGAAGGCAAGGGAAAGATTGTCGACCTGCTGACTGAGCGAGCTGCAGCCGTGGTGCGTTTTCAAGGCGGCCACAATGCGGGACATACTCTTGTCATCGGGGGAGAGACGACCGTCCTGCACCTGATACCGTCCGGTATCTTGCGTGACGGTGTTGTTTGTCTGATCGGCAATGGCGTGGTCCTGTCGCTCGAGGCGCTGGTGCACGAAGCCGATGCACTGGTGGCGAAGGGCGTGCCGGTGTTCGAACGCCTGAAGGTCAGTTCGGGATGCCCACTGATACTGCCGTCACACGCGGCCCTCGACGCCGCGCGGGAAAAGGCACTCGGATCGGCCGCAATCGGAACGACGGGCCGCGGCGTCGGGCCTGCCTACGAAGACAAGGTGTCGCGCCGCGCGGTCAAGGTATCCGATCTGTTCGCGCGTGAGAACTTTGCGTCCAAGCTCGGCGAAGTACTCGACTATCACAATTTCCTCTTGAAAAATTATTTCCACGCCGAAACCGTCGACTTCGCAGAAACGCTCGATGCGGCGCTGCAAGCAGCCGAAGTCGTCATGCCGATCACCACCGATGTCACTCAAATTCTTCAGGATCTTGCGGATGACGGCAAGAGCGTCCTGTTCGAAGGCGCGCAGGGCACGTTCCTCGACATCGATCACGGCACCTATCCGTTCGTCACGTCCTCGAACACCGTGGCCGCGTCGGCCAGCATCGGTACCGGTATTGGTCCGCGCAAGCTCGACTACATCCTGGGCGTCGTCAAGGCATACACGACCCGCGTCGGTGCCGGGCCGTTCCCTACTGAATTGTTCGATGATGATGGCCGACATCTCGCGGCCGTCGGCGCTGAATTCGGCGCAACGACCGGGCGCCCGCGACGCTGCGGGTGGTTTGACGCCGTTGCGCTGCGGCGCTCGATCGTCAACAGCAGCGTGTCGGGCTTGTGCGTCACCAAGCTCGACGTGCTGGACGAACTGGAGACGGTCCGAATCTGCGTCGGCTATCAAATCGACGGCAATCCGATTGCCGGCGTGCCGGTCGCCGCAGACCAATTCGCAGAGTGCAAACCGATCTACGAAGAGCTCCCGGGCTGGCGCATGTCCACCGTGGGCGCGACACGATTCGAGGATTTTCCGGAAAACGCCCGGGCCTATCTCGGCAGAATCGAAGAACTCGCCGGCGTCGAGATCGATATCGTGTCGACGGGACCGGATCGTGAGCAAACGATTATCAAGCAACATCCGTTCGAATAGTGTCTGCACGCGGCCGGTCATTGGTGTTTCGGGCCGGTGCCGGTGCGCTCGAGTCCGTGCGAAAACACGGCTTCGCAGCGGAGCGGATCGGCACGTTCGCCGGTGCGTCGGGCGGCGCGAAGTGGCTGGTACTGAGCCAACTCGATCGCGTCGTAATGGAGAAAATCGTGCCGCGACTCGAGGCCCCGGTGCACCTGCTCGGATCATCGATCGGCGCGTGGCGATTCGCCTGTTACGCGCAACGTGATCCGCTGGACGCGATTCGGCGCTTCGAGGACGCGTATTTCGAGCAAAGCTACAGCGACAGGCCGGATCGGGCCGAGATTTCGGCGAAGAGCCGCGAGATTCTCGATCATGTCATCGGCCCCGGCGGCGTGCGCGATATCTTGACGCACCCTGTATTGCGCACACACGTCATGACGGTGAGGAGCCGTCATCTGATGGCCTCGGACATCCCTCTGGTGCTCAGTGCCGGCCTCCTTGCTACGGCAGCCTGTAATCTGCTCAGCCGGCGAACCCTGGGCCTGTTTTTCGAACGCGCATTGATTTCGGATACGCGGGACCGGCCGCCATTTCATGCGCCCAGGGGATTCCCGATGCAGCGCGTAGCCTTGAGCGCCGACAATCTCAAAGAGGCGATCATTGCGTCCGGTTCGATACCGATGGTGTTGCTCGGAGTGCGTGATATTCCGGGTGCCAAACGCGGTGTGTATCGTGATGGCGGGATCATTGACTACCATCTCGATCTGCCGCAAAGCGATGCCGGCCGCATGACGCTGTACCTGCACTTCTACGATCGCATCACTCCCGGCTGGTTCGACAAGAAAATTAGCTGGCGCAGGCCGGACCCGGCCAATATCGATGACACGATCCTGATCAGTCCGTCTGAGGAATTTGTCCGGCGTCTCCCGCACGGCAAAATTCCCGATCGCAGCGATTTCATCAACCTGTCGACCGATGAGCGTGTACGCGCGTGGCGGGGCGCCGTGGCCGCTTGCGAAGAACTCGCCGACGAATTCAATGAAGTTCTCGAGAAAGACGCGCTGGCAGCGCGGCTGCAACCTTTTCGCTAACCGTTACGCGGCACGTAGCACCGGTTTGACGGAATATCCGGCCGAGCGCTTGCAATGCGAGGTCAACCGGTTTTGCAGCACGTCGACATCTTCATTCAGCAGGTAGTCGGCCTGGTCTTTCCAGCCACTGAGCATCGGCAAGGTGCTTTCGTTGACGACGAGGTGGCCCTCGGACTGTCCGGTAATCTGCCACCCCGGCACCGCGATGACCGATCGGACCCGAACGGCGTGGCCGAGCAGGTTCCCGAAATCACGCTCGAGCCTCGTCGTTTTCGCCTTGATGTCGACGATCGATAATTTCGCGCCGGATGGGATGAACAGCAAGTGATTTTCCCGCAGCCGAACCTTGCCCTTGCGTGCCCTGCGTCGCGCGATGACGTTGACGGCATAGATGCCGCTCTGACCGACAATCACGTGATCAATCACACCAGCCGACGTGGGTATGTCGTGGTAGACGCGTCCGTAGCCACTGATAAGGCATTGCAACTGGTGCCCGACCGCGACATTCGCATCACGAAGAAACTTGACGCGCCGCCACGAATAGGTCGTTCGGCCCAGACGATACAGGCCGAACGCGGCCGCGGCGCCCAGAGTGCCAATGACGATGTTCAGTTGCCATGTCGGGTAGCCCGCGAATAGCTGCTGCGCCTGCAATGTATGGGCGACGCCGAAAATCAGGGCGAATACCAGTCCTGCGCCGAGATAGGTCGCTTGGGTGTGAGACAGCTGATCGAGCTCATCGCGAAAGCGCTGCGCGGATTCCCGCATGATGCAATCGGAAAAATTCGGGCTGGAGAACAGCGACCGCGTGAGCAGTTGCCAGAACTTTGCGGCGAGGACGAAAACTGTCGTGCAGGCAAGCGCTACAGTTGCCGCACTGCTGATCGCCTCGATATTCACGTCGCTGAGAGTCCTCCGGATTGGTATTTCTCAGGGTATCCGGGGCACCGCCTCTCCTCTGTGATACAGGTCACACTGGCATCATGCGAGCTGTGGCCCAACTCGCAGTTTTCAGCAATGGTTCAGGCGTTGCGGTGTATATGTGAATGTCGTCACGGCAATCCCATGAGTCCGGCTGTTAGTTTCCGTGGCGATCGTTTTACAAAATACGAACTTACAGGGTAGGGCATGTCATGAACAGCAAGTGGATGAGCATCCCGGCGATGCTGGTTTTCGCGGGACTCGGCGGCTGCGCGTCGATGAGCAGCGATGAATGCGCGAACAGCGACTGGCGCGCCGTGGGCTATGAGGACGGCTCGAACGGCTATCCCACCGATCGCTTCGGCGGTCGACGCAAAGCATGTGCGAAACACGGCGTCACGGCTGATTTTCAGGCCTATCAGTCAGGACGCCAGGAAGGGCTCGTCGAGTTCTGTCAGCCGACTCGCGGCTTCAACCTCGGCACGAGCGGACGCAATTACAACGGCGTCTGCGATGTCGCGCTGGAAGAGGAATTTCTTGATGCCTATCGAGTAGGGCACGAGCTTTACAGCCTTCGAGCGAACGTCAACAACGCGAATTCTCAGATCCATTCGAGGGAACGAGAAATCAAGCGCACAAAAAGTCTCATGCGAACCAAGGAAGTTGAATTAATCAGCGATGGGACCGAGACGCAGCGGCGTTTAATCTTGCTTGCCGATCTGAAAGACCTGTCGGAGCGGAAAGGACAACTCGAATCGGAGATCGAAGGGCTGATCGCGGATCGGGCCCGCCACGAGTACGAGTTGCGTGCTTTCAAGGTGACGGTCGCAGAGTACGGCTACTAGGGAAAGTGGGGTCGAACCGCAGTTTTCGAAAAGATACAAAACTGCGGTTCGACCCCACTTTCCGCGACCCCACTTTCCGCGATAAAAGTGCGGTTCGACCCCACTTTCCCTCAGAGCAGTTCATCAACA
>Ga0209980_10000480_pt1 | contig 21573 bp, 19 predicted proteins | sample CR02metaG_FD_183611 | JGI IMG/M metagenome (GOLD analysis project Ga0209980, IMG submission 183611) | Deep subsurface microbial communities from Mariana Trench to uncover new lineages of life (NeLLi) - CR02 metaG (SPAdes) (version 2) | ecosystem: Environmental > Aquatic > Marine > Ocean trench...
GCGGTGACGTGCCAGGGAATGTCGATGGAAACCGACGCGACAAATTCGGCGATTTGCGTCAACTCTTCATCCGAATCGTTGTAGTCGGGTATCACCAGCGTCACAATCTCGGTCCAGAATCCCATGGCGTACACCTGGCGGATGGTTTCCAGAACCTCTTCAAAGTTGCCGCCCAGTTTCAGATAATTTTTACGGTGGAAGCATTTGAGGTCGATTTTGAACAGATCCAGCCACGGCCGCAGGTACTCCAGCACTTCCGGCGTGCCATGACCGTTGGAGACGTAGCCGGTGACCAAGCCCCGTGACCGGGCTTCCTGGAACACCTCGACGGCCCATTCGGAGGTGATCAACGGTTCGTTGTAAGTGGAGACCACGGTTTTCGAGCCGTGCTGTTCGGCCAGGTCGCATAGGGCGGAGGCGGATATGGTGTCAAAATCAAGCGTGGAGGCATCGTCCCTGAGAGTCTGCGAGGTGAACCAGTTCTGGCAGTAGGCGCAACGGAAATCGCATCCCAGCATGCCGAAACTCATCGCCTGGGACCCGGGCAGGACATGGAAAAACGGTTTCTTCTCGATGGGATCGTTGTGGATGCCGGCGGCGTAGTTGAAAGGAACCCGCAACACGCCATCCTGATCATTGTAACGAACTTTGCAGACCCCTCTTTGACCAGGGCGCAGTTGACAGCGGTGGCCGCAGGCTGTACACACCAGCGAACCGTTTTTATTTTTAAGGGGAAGGAACAGCTCACCCGGCCGGGTTTTTTCGTCCAGTAAGGTTTGGGTTGTGGGTTTCATGACCCGCCTCCTTGCGCTCGGCTACTTATCAAGCGCGAAAGAGAACTCTATTCAACGAGAACGGGAGCCTATTGCAAACAGAACCAGTTTTAATAAACCGAATTTATTCGGTGGTTACATTCTCGCTCTTTGCCAGGGCACCCATCATGGAGTGCCAGGATAAGCTCGCGCATTTGATCCGTGAGGGAAATTCCCGGATTCCCTTGAACAGGGCCAATTTGCCAAGATGATGCTCCTGCGTCTCCGGGTCCATTTCTCCAAGAACCATTCTGTGAAACTCATCAAAGACCAATTTGGTCTCGTCGATATTCTTTCCCTTTAAAAAACCGGTCATCAGGGACGAACTGGCCTTGGAAATGGCACATCCGGAACCCATGAAACTGACTTCTTCGATAACATCGTCGTCATTTATTTTCAGGTATACTGTATAATCGTCGCCGCACAGCGGGTTGAACCCGTGACAGGAATGCGTGGCTTCCGGCATTTCCCGGAAATTCCGCGGCTTCCTGTTGTGGTCCAGAATCACCTGCTGGTACAGCTCGTTATCGTAAGACATGCAAAGGTTCCTTTCCGGATCCAATCCGAAAACCATCCCTCTATCTATAAATATAGTACCGCCTTCAAACAGTATACGAGGCCCATGAGGGATATCCAACCCCGCTGGGTAGGCTCATATTCAGGAAAACAGCTTGATCGCCCGGCGCACGCTGGCAGCCAGCGCGTCGAGCTCCTCGAACTTGTTGTAAAACGAGGCCGAAGCGCGGGTGGTCGCGGTCACCTGAAACCTCTTCATGGTCGGTTGCGCGCAATGGTGCCCGCCTCGGGCCGAAATACCGTCCTGATCCAGCAGAGTCACCATATCGTGTGGATGGATGACGTCAATATTAAAGGATAAAATACTGGCCTTGTGGGCGGCCGTACCGATAATGGTCAGCCCGTCGATTTCCGACAACACCCGGGTGCCGTATTCCAACAGCGCATGTTCGTATTCGGCGATTTTGTCGAAGCCGATTTCCTGCAGATAATCAATAGCTTCGCCGAGGCCCATCACCTGGGTGATCGGCGGCGTTCCCGCCTCGAACCGGGCGGGCGGGTCGGCGTACAGAGTTTTTTCGAGGGTCACCTGCCGGATCATATCGCCGCCGGTGACATAGGGCGGCATCTCCTTCAACAGGTCGTACTTTCCGTACAAACCGCCGACCCCGCTGGGGGCGTACATTTTGTGCCCGGAGAAGGTATAAAAATCACAGTCCAGGTCCTGCACGTCCAGCTTCATGTGCGCGGTACTCTGCGCCCCGTCGATCAATACTTTGGCCCCTGCGGCGTGCGCCAGCCGGGCGATTTCCTTCACCGGATTGATCGTCCCCAGCGCGTTGGAAATATGATTGACCGCCACCATCCGGGTTCTGGGCGACAGCAGTTTTTCATATTCCTCCATGATGAGTTCGCCCCGGTCGTTGACGGGAATAACCTTGAGGTGAGCGCCTTTTTCCTCGCACAACACCTGCCAGGGCACGGTGTTGGCATGATGTTCGATATTGGAGATGATGATCTCATCGCCTTCCTTCACGAACTGTTTGCCGAAACTGTAAGCCACCAGGTTGATGGCCTGGGTGGTGCCGCTGGTGAAAATGATTTCCTTCTTGTCCGCCGCGCCGAACAGATCGGCCACTTTCTGGCGGACGTCCTCAAACATCCGCGTGGCCTGTTCGCTTAATTTGTAGGAACCGCGCCGGACGGTGCCGTATTCCTCCGAATCGAACTGTTGCACTTTGTCGATGACACGCCGCGGCTTCTGGGTGGTGGCGGCGTTATCCAGGTACACCAGCGGTTTGCCGTGAACCTTCTGGGACAACACGGGAAAATCCGCGCGGATTTTATCGACGTCGAACGGCGGTTTGGCGGTGGTCAGGGTATCGGATTCAGGCATGCTACGCCTCCAGTTTTTTCATGAGAACCGTATCCAGATCGGCCACCACGTCCGGGAACGGGATGGTCTGGATCAGGCTGTTCACGAAGCTGGTGGTGAGCAGGGATTTGGCCAGCGCCTGCGACAAACCACGCGTCTTCAGGTAAAACAACTGGTTCTCATCGATCTGCCCGACGGTCGTTCCGTGGGTGCATTTGACGTCATCGGCGAAAATCATCAGGTTCGGCTTGATGTCCGAATGCGCATCATTCGACAGCATGAGGTTGTTGATCAACTGGTCGGAGTTGGTCAACTGCGCGCCCCTGTTGACGATCACGGTGCCGTCGACGCTCGACCGCCCCTTGTCGTTGATGACGTTCTTGAAGCGCTGGATGCTGGTGCAGTGCGGCGCTTCGTGATGGATGCGGATAAAATTATGCACCTGTTCCTGATTGACCAGCACGGAAGCTCCGCTCAGGAGCAACTCGGCACCTTCCTCTTTCAGGCGCACTTCGTAATGGTGCCGGGTCAGCCGGTTTCCCGATGAGGCGTTGCGGCCGAAGAACCGCGCATCGCGGTGCAACTGCACCCGCGTTTTCGAACAGTGCCAGGACTCGGCGTGGTCTTTTTGCACTTGGGTGTAGGTGACGCCGGCGCCGTCTTTCACGATGAAGTCGCTCACCGCGTTGATGAAATAATTTTCGCGCGTTCCGGTGGTGGTGACGATCATCTTGAGCTCCGCCGTCTCCCCCAGCCGCACCACCAGGCGGGGATGGGAGGTCACCGCGCCCGAGGACGTGCCGGTCGATACGTGAAGCATCTGCACCGGGACGTCAAAGATGGCTTTCGCGGGGATGTCGATCAACACTCCATGATGCACAAACGCGCTGTTGATCGCGGCGAACACGTCGTTTTCATTTTCCAGCAAATCCAGCAGAGTGTGTTTGATTTCATCATCCGCCACCGCATCGGAGAGACACGAAACTTTAAAGGCTTCCCCCAGCGCCGACAGGTCCGACAGGTTTTCCTGAAACGCGCCGTTGACGAACACCATCACGCTGTGTTGGCAGGCGGGATAAATCCTGTCCTGAACCCAGGCGGCATCCACCGGACCGTCCCCGGCCAGTTCGAAGGAGGTACCGGCCAGCTCGTGCGTGTTGACGAAGGTATACATCTCGTGTTTTCGGTGGGGAAACTTCAACGTCTCGAACCGCCGGATGCCCGCTTCGTTGACCGGGCGCAGGGGCGCCTTCGCCCGGTCCTCTCCCAGAAATTGCTTGTGGAGGGCGAGCACCGCGGTTTCCGGAGCTTCCGTTTTTTCCATGGCGGATCCTGACATAACGTTCTCTTTACTTGGCCGGGGCGGTGACCTTGTCGTAGCCCTGCGCTTCGAGTTCGTGGGCCAGCTCCTTGCCGCCGGACCTGACGATTTTGCCGCCGCTGAACACGTGCACGAATTGCGGCTCGATATAATTGAGCAGCCGCTGGTAATGGGTGATCAGGATCAACGCGTTGTTTTCGTGGGTGAGCTTGTTGATGCCTTCTGCCACCACTTTCATCGCGTCGATGTCGAGGCCGGAGTCGGTCTCATCCAGAATGGTCAGCTTGGGTTCGAGCACGGCCATCTGCAGAATTTCGTTTTTCTTTTTCTCGCCGCCGGAGAACCCTTCGTTCAAAGACCGGTCCTTGTATTTTTTATCCATGCCGACCAGCTTCATTTTTTCGTCGAGGATTTCATCGAAGTCCAGAGGATCAACCTCTTCTTCCCCTTTGTGTACCAGCTTGGCGTTGTAGGCCATGCGCAGAAACTCGGCATTGTTGACGCCGGGAATTTCCACGGGATATTGGAACCCCATAAAGACGCCGGCCAGGGCTCGGTCCTCCGCGTCCATCTCCAGCAGATTTTTCCCGTTGTAGGTGATGCTGCCCTGCGTCACTTCGTAGGACGGGTGACCCACCAGCACTTTCGCCAGGGTGCTTTTGCCGGAGCCGTTGGGTCCCATGATGGCGTGGGTTTCGCCCGTGTTCACCGTCAGCGAAACGCCATTGACGATTTCGGTGCCCTCGAACCCCGCGTGCAAATCTTTGATTTCGAGTAATGACATAGTTTTATTCAACCTTCGTACGAATTAAAAAAGCCACCCTTCGACAGAATCAGGGTGACACCGGCGCACCGCCGGGGGGGCAATTTAAAACCCCGGCTGGCGAAATTAAGTTACTAATCGCCCCATTCCGCCTAAGTCAATTTGGGTCCAGCGTCACGCTGGTTATCCGACGCTGTTTTCGAGCTTGAGCGTCAACAGTTTCTGCGCTTCCACCGCAAATTCCATGGGCAACTGCTTGAACACTTCCTTGCAGAAGCCGTTGATGACGGCGGCGATTGCGTTCTCGCGCGAAATACCCCGCTGCTCAAAATAGAACAACTGCTCCTCACTGATCTTGGAGGTCGACGCCTCGTGTTCCAGATGAGCGGAACTGTTGGCCGATTCGATATAGGGGAACGTATGGGCACTGCTCTGATCGCCCACCAGCATGCTGTCGCATTGCGTATAGTTGCGGGCATTGTCCGCGCCCTTGGTCACCTTGACCATCCCGCGGTAGCTGTTGCTGGAATGATCGGCGCAAATCCCCTTGGAGATGATACTGGACCTGGTGTTTTTCCCGATGTGAATCATCTTGGTGCCGGTATCAGCCTGCATGTGGCCGTTGGTCAGCGCCACGGAATAAAACTCGCCCTGGGTATTGTCGCCCTGCAGGATACAGCTGGGATATTTCCAAGTGATGGCGGAACCGGTTTCCACCTGCGTCCACGAAATCTTGGAGTTGTCGCCGAGGCACTTGCCGCGCTTGGTGACGAAATTAAAGACGCCGCCCTTGCCCGTTTCGGGATCGCCGGCGTACCAGTTCTGAACCGTGCTGTACTTGATCTCGGCGTTTTTGAACGTTACCAGCTCCACCACCGCGGCATGCAGTTGGTTGGTATCGAACTGCGGCGCGGTACAGCCTTCGAGATAAGACACGTAACTGTTCTCGGCGCACACGATCAGGGTGCGCTCGAACTGGCCGGTCTCTTCCGTATTGATGCGGAAGTAGGTGGACAATTCCATCGGCGAAATGGTGTCCGGAGGAATATAGACGAACGAACCGTCGGTGAACACGGCGCTGTTCAGCGCGGCGTAAAAATTGTCGCCGACCGGAACGACGGTGCCCAGATACTGTTCGACCAGTTCGGGATATTCCTGCAACGCCTCAGACATGGGGCAGAAAATGATGCCCACTTCCATGAGCTTCTTCTTGTGGGTGGTGGCGACACTGACGCTGTCGAATACCGCGTCGACCGCCACGTTGGACAGCCGTTTCTGTTCGTCCAGCGGAATGCCGAGCTTCTCAAAGGTGCGGAGCAGTTCCGGATCGACTTCGTCGATGCTATCCAGTTTTTTCTTCTGCTTCGGCGCGGAATAATAGGAGATGTCCTGGAAATCGATCCGCGGGTAATGCACGTTCGGCCAAGCCGGCTCCTTCATGGTCAGCCACTTCCGGTACGCCTTGAGACGGAAGTCGAGCATGAACTGCGGCTCTTTTTTCTTCTCGGAAATGATGCGGACGACGTCCTCGTTCAGACCCTTGGGCAGGGTATCGGTATCGATATCCGTCGTGAATCCGTATTTGTATTCATTGTTTTCCAGAACCTCTTCGACGCTGGTGGTTTTGGAATTCGCTTCATCCGTCATTATAAGTACTCCTTAATTCCTCAGGGGAATCAGAATGTCACATCCATGGTGGGCGTCACCTGCAGGTCCTTGTAAATTTCCCTCCGCAGGGTCTGCTCGATAAAAGACAGGGTGCCGCCAATGGACGATCCGCAACTGCCGCAGGCGCCCTGGTATTGGATGATGATCTTTTCGCCATCCACCACTTCCTGCACCTGCACGTTGCCGCCATCGTTCATGAGCGCCGGACGGATTTTCTCGTCCAGCACCATATTGATCTGCTGAATCTGATCTTCCTCGCTCAGCTCCATCCAGGCCTGTTCCTGCAGGGTCAATTCCTTGATCCCGGCAGGCTTGCCAGCTTCCTTATTCACTCCCGCGGCCGCCTGGGCGACAGCCTGGGCGGCGGGGTAGTTTTCCTTAATGATTTTCAACAGCTCCGGCACGTTGCCGAACGCCAGTTTTTTCGATTCCGGTATGGCGGGCACATCAGGATCATCCCTCAGCGCGCGCTCGATATCGGCACCCAGGAGAGAACAAGCCTCGTCCAGCGTGAGGTTCTCGACCATGGCCGACAGCGTCTCGCCGATGGCCACCGATACCTTGCCGCCATACGCGAAAAACTTGGCGCTGTAGATCCGGTCTTCTTCGATATCCACCAGCCAGTACAACTTCATGTCCTTGAACTTGGCTTCGACCAGGGCCATCCCTTTTTCAGCGGCTTCTTCCTGGTAATAGGCCCCCCGGCTCTTCGGACTCTTGGCGGCGGTTTCGAATTTTTCGGAATATTCCTCTTCGATTACGGACATCTTTATCCTTTCACCCGGGAGCCGTCTAAATAACAGGAAAAAAAAGGACCTTACCCCGGAACGTTTATTGATTCGAGCTCTATTTTATATCAAAAGTCAGTGGGAATCCCGAATAATAAATAAATATTCGGTTGATCGCAGTCGACCATTAGATGCCGCCCGAGGGCGAAAGGTCTTATAAATTCAGGGAAAATGGCGTTTTTCAGGCAAAATGCCCTCCCGCAGGACACCATTTGTACAAGGGAAAATCCAGCAAAAAGAGGAAATTTTGAGATCGTTGAGGGGGGGTTGCCGGTTCTCACGGGAATTCGGCGGTTTTCCACTATTTTGGTGCATCCGCCCGAAAAAAAAGAGTATAATTTCTTCAACTTTTTCCGATAGGTTTTTAAACACGATCCTTCCCCAGCGGAGCTTTTTCCCTGGTACTGCAGCATACGAAAGACAGGCTTATGGCCGAAGCCACTCAAAAAGAAAGACCGATACTGATTGACGGCATGGGGCGGAAGATCGTCAACCTCCGCATCTCCGTTACCGACCGCTGTAATTTCCGTTGTACCTATTGCATGCCGGCAGACAACGTCGAGTTCATGGACCGGGGCGAATTGCTGTCCTTCGAGGAAATCACGCAGGTGGCCCGGGTCGTGTCCAAAATGGGGATCTACCGTCTGCGTCTGACCGGCGGCGAACCGCTGTTGCGGAAAAACCTGCCCACCCTGATACAAATGCTGGACGGGTTGGAGGGCATCGAGGATATCGCGATGACCACCAACGCCTTTTTCCTGAAGGATCAGGCCCAGGCCTTGAAGGATGCGGGACTGCGACGCCTCAATATCAGCCTCGATGCCTTGGATCCGGAGAAATTCGCGCACGTCAACCGGCGCGACTGCCTGCAACAGGTGCTGGACGGCCTGGCCGCAGCCCGCAAGGTCGGATTCAAATCCATCAAAATTAATGCGGTCGCCGTGAAGAATTTCTCGGAAACGGAAATCCTGAACCTGGTGGACATGGGCCGGAGCGAAGGCTTCGAGGTCCGCTTCATAGAATTCATGCCGCTCGACGCCGACCAGATCTGGGAGCGCGACAAGGTGTTGTTCGGCCACGAGATTCTGGACATCATCAACCAGCAGTACGAACTGGTACCGATCAAGGACTCCCTGGAGATCGGCCCGGCCAGCGAATACTCTTTCGCCGACGGCAAAGGAAAAATCGGTATCATCACCGCCGTCAGCAACCCGTTCTGCGACTATTGCAACCGCATCCGCATGACCGCGGACGGCAAACTGCGCACCTGTCTGTTCTCCACCAACGAGCATAACCTCAAGGAGTTGATCCGCTCCGGCGCTACCGATGGGGATATCGAACAGAGAATCCGGGCGGCGCTGGTGACCAAGGAACCCGGCCACAAGATCAACCTCGACAGTTTCGAGCGGCCGGTCCGTGCCATGCACGCCATCGGCGGCTAACCCTCTACCGAGGGAAGGAATGGGCTGACGGTTAACCGCTTATCGATGATCCCCGTTCGCAATTCAGGATTTTAAAATTATCCGCGGCGATTCGCCGCCGTCTACCGGCGGAGTACCTCCGCTGGTAATATTTTACTCTGGCATGCGAAGATAACGGTTTGATTCGCCCAAACGCCCCAGCGAAATTTGCTCCGGGCCACCCCCCGCCCGCAATCCAAAGTGAGCACTGGGCCTTGCAGTTTCCTGTAATTTTTGTTATCCGTCCCCTGCCCGGATCCTCAAGAGCCTCCCAAAGACCATTGATTTTTATAACCTTGTAAACATTTACCCGGATCACGGGTTATCCTCTGCGGAAAGGAAATCTAGGGTATGCCAGATTTACAGAAAAACTTTTATATTCGAAATTTGGAGGTATACTTCTACCAATAGTACGTTTTCTCTTTACCGTTTTACCTCCTCCGAATCCGGGAGCAACCCCTCTTGCTCCCGGATATTTTTTTCCCGCCCGGTTTGTGGTAATTTGATGTCACTTTAAACCCCTCTGATCCCCTCATGACGCTTCAACAAAAACACGAGAAATTGAAATCCCTGTTCCGGGAGATGGGCCGTGTGGCGGTCGCCTATTCCGGAGGGGTCGACAGCGCCCTGGTGCTGGCGGTGGCGCATTCGGTGCTGAACGGCAGGACGCTGGCGGTGACGGGAAACTCCGCCAGCCTGGCCCGGCGCGAACTGGAAGCGGCGACGGAGCTTGCGAACACTCTCGGGGTCGAGCATCAGATCATCGACACCGCGGAAGTTGCTTCTCCCGATTACGCGGCGAACCCGGTCAACCGGTGCTATTACTGCAAAACCGAATTGTATTCCCGGCTGCGGGAGATCGCCCATCGGCAGAACTTGAGCCATATGGTCAACGGCACCAACATGGACGACCTGGGGGATCACCGGCCCGGCCTGGTCTCCGCGCGCGAGGCGGGAGTGCGCAGTCCGCTGTGCGAAGCCGGGTTCACGAAACAGGACGTGCGCGATCTGGCCCGGCAATTGGGCCTCCCGGTGTGGGACAAACCGGCCATGCCCTGCCTGTCCTCACGCATCCCCTACGAACAGCCCGTCACTCCGGAAAAACTGGCGATGATCGAACATGCTGAGGATTTTTTGATCGCCCTCGGTTTCCGGCAAATGCGGGTGCGGCATTTCGGGGATTCGGCGCGAATCGAACTCCCCAAGGAAGACTTGCCGCGCTTTTACAGGGAAAACCTGTTCGAGCCGGTCCGCCAACGGTTTCTGGAAATCGGTTTTAGTGTGGTGACGGTCGACCCGGAAGGATTCCGCTCCGGGCGTTTGAATGAAGCCCTCTTCTCGGGAGGCGGAGGAAAATAACATGTTCCGTTTTCAACTGAAGCCCGAAATCCGCAACAAAATGAAAGACCCGGACCTGTTCATCCAGGGCATGGAAAAGATGTACTGGGGATTGATCATCACCATGGCCGGGGTGGTGCTGATGCTGATCCTGTATATCAACGATCCTGAAAAAGTGCTGCATCCCACCTGGATTCTGTTCGCCGGGCTGGGCCTGTGCGGCTGGGGGGAATGGCAGAAATACAAGGGCAAGGGCCGCCTGTAAGCAGGATCACAGGATGGAATTTACCGCAGAGGACGCGGAGAAAACCAAGCAGACAGGATAACGGGATGGTAGGATATAAACCGGAACAGGGAACACGGAAAAAGAATTGCCAGCGGCGGTTCGCCGCCCTTTCCTCCGCATCCTCTGCGGAAAAAAGATCCCCAGGGTTGCCCCCAATCCGATCCCACTGTATTTGGAGGCAACCCCAACAACCTTATAGCCGGTAAAACCTACCTTACTTCTATTTCATTCCACTACCCGCCGGCTATAACAGGAACCGGCCCCATTACCCGTTCCCATAATAAATATGGGCCGGGGTTTCGAGTCTGTTAACTATTCGGGGTAAAAATCCGCGGGCGGCTACTTCTTTTTTTTGGGCGGGTGATTGTTTTCGGAGTTCTGTCCCAGCCACTGCGACCGTTTGGTGGCTTCTTCGACGGCGTTCATGAGCGTGGTCCGCAGTCCTCCCTTTTCCAGGGTATGCAGACCGGAGATGGTGGTGCCGCCGGGGGAGGTGACCATATCCTTTAACTCGCCAGGATGCTTACCGCTTTGCATCGCCAGTTTGGCCGACCCCAGCACGGTCTGCAGGGTGAGGATGTTCGACACGTCACGCGACAGGCCCATCTTCACTCCGGCGTCGGACAACGCTTCGATGATCATGAAAATGTAGGCCGGTCCACTGCCGCTCAACCCGGTCACCGCGTCGAGATTCGCTTCACTCACGTCGACCGTTTTTCCGACCGCCTCAAAAATCCGGTGGGCGACCTTGAGATCGGCGGCGGAGACCTTGTGGCTGGCCGCCAGCGCGGTCACTCCTTCCAGAACCAGCGCCGGGGTATTGGGCATGGTGCGCACCACTCCCAGTTTTTTCTTGCCGTCCGGACTCAACCGGTCTGTGATGGCCTTGATGGGAACACCCGCCGCGATGGAGATGACCAGTTTTTTATGGTCGACCCATTCGGCAATTTCTTCCAACACCTCGTTCATGGCCTGCGGTTTGACCGCGAGAAGGAGGATATCGCATTTTTTCGCCAACTCGCGGTTGTCCCCGGTGATTTTGACGTGATACTGCTTGCGCAACCACTTCAGCCGTTCGGCGGAGACGTCGGACGCCATCAGGTTTTTGGCTTCGATGAACGAAGCCGACAACAAACCCTTGATCAGGGCTTCGGCCATATTGCCGCCGCCGATGAATCCTATTTTTTTACTTTTCAGCACAACCGCATCTCCTTGTTCCTTGGCTTCATTAACCGGTATCCCACGCACCGAAAATGGCGGTGCCCACCCGCACCCAGGTGGCGCCTTCTTCGATCGCCACTTCAAAATCGTTCGACATGCCCATGGACAATTCATCCATGGATATATTTTCCATCTCCAGCGACCGCATCCGGTCCCGCAATTTCCGCAAAGCGGCGAAATGTTTTCGCGATGGTTCCGGGTCCGGATCGAACGGCGGAATCGTCATCAATCCCCGGACGGCAATGCCGTTCAAATGCGTCACCCTCTCCAGCAGTGCTTCCAGATCGCTGGGCGCGACTCCGGATTTGCCGGCCTCTCCGGACACGTTGACCTGGATCAGCACCGGGGTGACCGTTCCGTGCTTCAGGCTGTGCCGGTGGATTTCCTCGGCCAGTTCCGGGTTGTCGACCGAATGAATCAATTCGAACAAGCCGGGAATATACTTTACTTTATTCCTCTGCAAATGCCCAATGAAATGCCAGCGGTAGTGTTCGGTCCCGAGGGTTTCGATTTTGGGACGCGCGTCCTGCACCCGGTTCTCGCCGAACACGCATCCACCGATCTTGCCGGCCTCGGCAATGTGTTCAACGGGCACGGTTTTGGTCACCGCCACCAGGCGCACCTCTTCGGGATGGCGTCCCGATTTTTGGGCGGCCTGCGCCATGCGTTCTTGGACGGAACTCAGGTTATCGGCAATCAGGGACATGGGCATGAGCCGGCATCGAGGCGCGAAAGGTTCCCGGGATTAAAACCTGTCATTCAGGGTCCCACTCAATATAAAGCCTGGGTTCCTTTTTCCCCGGTGCGCACCCGGATGGCCTCTTCCACCGACTGGACGAATATTTTGCCGTCGCCCAGGTTGCCGGTCCGCAGGGTGGCGACCAAGGCATCGACCACTTCATCGACGCTTTCGTCTTCCAGGACCAGGGAAATCTCTATCCGCGGATGGAACAGGGGAACCTTGCTCTTTTCGGGATCGGGGTCGGACCCCATCTGGCTCAGGGGTTTGCCGATGCCCTTGACCTCGGCCACCGACATCCCGGGAACCCCCAGGGCAAACAGTTTTTCCCGCACCGCTTCCAGCTTTTCGTACCGAATGTAACATTTGATCATTTTCATAAGGAAGGACCAATTTAGACGAAAAAAAAAGGCTTTGCAACCGCGTAGATTGTAAAGCCCCACATCCCTGAACCCGGAGGTTGTTATCGATTAAAAATTAATTTCCTTCCCGGCGGCGATCAGTCCATCCACCACCGCTAATAATTTTTCTTTTGCCACGGGTTTGACCAAGAAATCCTTGACACCCTTTTTAAGTAAATCGGATGCCAGTTCCGTATCTGGATATCCGGTGATGACAACAATGGGAATTCCCGGTGCTTGTTCTCTAATATATTGAATGCATTCCACCCCATTGACCCTGGGCATTCGAATATCGCACAAGATCACCCCGCAATTCACCATATTGTCCCCTGATTTGAGAATGTCGATAGCGTCCTGCCCGTCCACCGCTTCCAATACGTTGAGTCCTCTCCCCTCCAACTGGAGCCGAATCACATCGCGAACGTCAGGTTCATCATCCACAACCAGTATTTTTCCTTTAGCCATTGGTCAATCTCCTGAAAAAGGTGAATTAAGGTGAATAAGGTTCCCCGGATTAGTGTGATGGACTCAAATTCCAGATTGTACATCCCTGACAACAAACCCCTCCCCCCTCGAGGAAGCACTAATCGTTTCGCTATAATAGACCCCGCGATAAAAACCCGCCACTTTTTTTTAAAAAACATGAAATTTCGAGCCTATGGACCTATATTCCTTTTGATAGGCAGGTCCAGCTCACTCTTTAGGGTGACCATGACGGATAAACCCCAAGCCACGCGTAACCCATTTTCTTTCTTACGGTTAGGATTAAAGAATAAATTGATCGCCATCGTGATCGCGGTGGGAACGGTGCCGCTGATCCTGGCCATGTTCCTGTCCTACCTGCAGGGCAACAAATCCCTGACCCAGGTGATCGGTTCCAGCTTTAAGGCGCTCGCTTACGAAACGTCGACCAAAATCGATCTCCTGCTGAAAGAGGAAATTCATAAAATCACCCATCTGGCCAGCCATCCGACACTGATTCTTTCCGTCACGGAACAAAACAAATTTTTGGATCAGATTCCGCTTTCTGAAATCGACCGGTATTTCAGCGAACAATCGCAAGCCTGGCGGAACCCCGACGCCCTCTCCCCGTCACCCACGGCCAACCGGGCCAGCGCGGTCTTGAAAGGGTTTTTGGACAACGACCGGATTGCCTCCGAGAACACTCTGGCCCTGTTCGTCACCAATGCCAAAGGCGTGCTCGTCTCCAGCATCAATTTTCATCCCGACTATATGAATACCCATCTGCTGTCGTGGAAAAAAACCATGTCGGAAAAATTGAAAACCTTTATCGGACCTTTGGTCCAGGAACCCCGGACGGAAAGCTACGTTTTTGAGATTGCGGTACGCCTCAAAAACCGGGAAGACCAGGTGGTAGGGGTATTACACCGGATTTATGCCGCCCAGGAATTTTTCGACAATTCCCTCGACCCCATCACCTTCGGCGAAACGGGACACGTGATGCTGATCAATTCCGATGGCGTGGTGATGACCTGCCCGATTCTGCCGACCGGACACCAGTTGGCCCCTCCTGAACTGGTCAAAGCCGTCACCGGTCCCTCGGCGGCCTGGGTTCAAACCCTGGGGGATGGGCATGGAAGCGAAGACGTCTCCATCATCGGCTATTCGCCGCTTGGAAAAACGAGCGTCTTCACACGGGCCTCCACCGGTCACCGGTGGTACACCTATGCCTGGCAATCTTCGGACGAATTGTTTACTCCCACCCAGGACCTGTTGGCCTGGACTGCAGGAGCCGGAATTTTTTCCATTCTGCTGATTGTGGTTATGGGATCTCTAGCGGCTGACAAGATCGCGCGGCCCATCCGGCAAGTCCAAAGCGCGGCTCAATCCATCGGCCGCGGGGAGACGGTGCCGCCGCTTGACATCAAAACCGGAGACGAAATCGAGTCCCTGGCGGAAGAAATCAATACCATGAGCCGGCTGTTGCAGAAAACGTTTTCCGGCCTGGAGCACCAGGTGGAAGCCAAAACCCAGGAAGTCATTTACCTGAAAAAATATACCGACAGTATCTTGATGAGCGTCCCGGAAATTATTTTGATTCTGGACCCCGATTTGAAAGTTGAATACGCCAATGCGGCTTTTGAACAATTGACCGGTTGTTTACCCGCCAGGTATCTGGAACATACCCTGCCTGAAATCTCTTTGCAACACTCGAAAGAGTGGAATTTATTGAGTAAGGAGGTGGGGAAATATCAATCGGGAATCAAAAAGGATCGCCTCCCTCCTTCGCAGTCCGACTCTAACTATAAAGCCAAAGATCCCCTGGCTCCTTCTGAAGGGGATGCCAACAAGGACTTCCAAAACACCATTACCCTGGGCGACCAAAATTTTGCCTATCAGTTTTTCGATGTGGTGCTGGAAGAGGAAAAGGCACAGCGGACCGGCCTCATTATGAAAGACATTACCGAAGAAAAACTATTGCTCGATAAGTTGACCCAGGCGGACAAACTTTCCGGCCTGGGAACCCTCGCGGCCGGCATCGCGCATGAAATGAACAATCCGCTGTATTCCATCATGGGCTTTACCGAAGCCATCCTGGAGGAAAAGCAAATTTCAAAAATCCAGCCCCTTGCCCAAAAAGTGCTCGACCGCTCCAAACACATGGCGTCGATCATCCTGAACCTGTCGGGTTACGCCCGGTCCAGTGCCCAGGATACCCTGAAAGAGATCGATGTCAACGAGCGGCTCGAAGCGGCCACGGAAATGGCATTGATGTCTTCTTCTTCTTATACCGACGACATCGCCCTAGAAAAAAATCTCAGTTCGGTTCCGAGCATACAAGCCAAGCCGGAGGAAATCCAACAGGTGTTCCTCAATATTATTAGCAATGCAGTCCAGGCGATGGAGGGTAAGGGTAAACTGACTCTCTCCTCCCAACAGGATAACGGATTCATCGTCGTTCAAATCCGGGATACCGGTCCGGGCATTCCCCCGGAATATATCTCCAAGGTGTTCGATCCGTTCTTCACCACCAAGGAACAGGGCGAAGGCACGGGGCTGGGACTCAACATTGTCCACAATATAGTGGAAAAATATGGCGGAAACATAAAAATCGAATCCGAACCGGGCGAGGGAACGACGTTTGTGATCTCGTTTCCTGTCAATGCGAAAAAAAATGAATAGGAATTAAGAGGGTTGCTCGGGAGCGGGGGCCATCAGTTTGATCCAGTGCTTTTTCTCCCACTGCATGGCTTCCCGGTAATGGCGGTATTCCCTTTCCTTGCGCTTGAAATCCTTGTGGTGGGTCTGCCATTGGCCGTTGCGCCGCACCGGCGGCACCGCTTGGTGGCACATTTCATGGTATATCGTCAGCTCCAGCACCCTCACCGGCACCAAGTCCTGCTTCAGGCGCGGGTGAATACGGATCAACTCGTTTTTGGAATCATAGGAACCGAAGCTGAAGGAACGGCGGTTGGGAATCTTGACGTTTTTCCCCCACTCCACCTGCGCCTCCACCTTGCTGCTGAAGTATTCCTCATTCAACCGGTCGAAAATCGCCTGCAGGTCGCGTTCGTCGACTGACGGCGCTTCGACGAATTCCAACTCCGCCTGACGGACCTGGGCACGGCATTCCTTGAGAAAATTGCGAACCAGTTTGCGGTGCGCGTCCGGCAGGTGTTCCAACTGCGCCACCTGGCCGAGCAGACGGTTTTGAAGGGATTCCTGTACGTTCGACATCGCGTAGGGGAACAGATCGTAATACCCTTCGTTGAATACCTCCCACTTCACCTTCTGGGCGCCGGAATCAACACTCACCTGCCCCAGAAACTCCAGACCCTTTTTGCGGCACCGGAAAATATTCTTGAACACGTCGCCGGCCATCGCGAGGGCACCGGGAACCCCAAGGATGATGGTTCCAGGATTGACGGCGGGCTTTTTTAAAACGGACATGGGAAAACTCGCTTTCGGAAGGGTGGGCGGAAACGATTCCGGGAGGCATAACCCTCGGCTTCAACGAGTGTACACTCTGAGCCGGATGGAATTCAATTGCTTTTTTGAACCGGACCCTCGCCGCCTTTACTTGCCCAGAAATTCGTGTAATGATGGCTTCATGCGAAATTTATCGGCGGTCTTATTAATCCTGCTCATGATTACCGCCTGCTCGGTCGCGCCGCCTGTAAAAAAAGCGCAGACACCCGATACGTTGCGGGCGGACATCGACCGGTTTTTGTCCACCGACGATCCCGCCGAAGAAACCGAAATCCTGAAACGGATCAAGCAGTTCGGGGTCCCGCACGAGGCCATCAAACTCCTCCTGCGCGAAAGTGCCGTGGGACGGGGCGGACCGCCGGGCCTGTTCCGGGGCGTCCCGGTCAAACACATGGGAAAGGAGTTGACCTACTCGCTCTATGTTCCTGCCTCCGCCCAGACGGGAAAATCCCTGCCGATGATCGTCGTCCTCCACGGCATGGGCGGACGCGGCGACCTCACCCTCCAGCGCTGGCAAAAGCGGCTGAACGATGAGTACATCATTCTCTGCCCGACCTATCCGATCGGCGCGTGGTGGACGCTTTCGGCGGAGGAACTGGTCCTGCAACTGATCCGGGAGACCCGGGCGCGCTACCCGGTCGATCCCAATCGGATTTTTCTGGCGGGTTTGTCCAACGGCGCGTTGGGGACTTACCTGATAGGCATGTTTTATCCCGATTATTTTGCCGGCCTCATTCCCATCGCGGGTGCGGTGTCGGAACCGCATTACCTGCATTTCCTGGTCAACCTCACCAATACGCCGGTCTACAGCATCCAGGGAACACACGATCCCATTTTTCCGATTCAGTTCAGCCGCCGCATTTACCAGATCATGACCGACATGCAATACCCGCTGACCTACCGCGAACACAGCGAGCGCGGCATGGCGCACGGCGGACATTTTCTGCCGGAGTCCGAGGTGCCCGCGCTGGTGGAATGGCTCAAGGAGCAACGACGGGAGCTGTACTCCACCGTGGTGCGCATGGTGCGGGAAACCAACCATCTGGACCGCATTCAATGGGCGCGCGTCACCCGCGGCCTGCAAATGGCCGCTTTGCAGATACCCGGTCCACTGCCGGAGTCGATGAATATCCAGGACGGCAAAGCCGCCACACTCATCGCGGTTCACAAGGAAAAAAACCTGTTCGAAATCATGGGGAAAAACCTGCTGGAGATGGAGCTCTACCTCTCGACCGACCAAGTGGATTTCGACCAACCGGTTATGGTGACATTTCAGGAAATGAAAGACTTGAAGGGGAAATTCGTCACCGGGCAGAAATGGGTCAAGTTCAACGGAACCGTCAAACGCGATACCGCCCTCCTGCTCCGGGATTTTAAATTGCGCCGGGACCCGGAACAGATGTTCGACGCCAAACTCACCGTGGTCCTGGAAGAAAGTCCCCAATTTGCCCTGAAGCCATGACCCGCTCCGACCCGGCCTCCGCCCCGTATACGCCACAGAAAAGCATGACGCACATGGGATGGCCCGCCGTGCAACAGGCGCTGGCCGCATTGGCGGAATCGCCCGTGACGCGTGAACTCTGCGCCGCGTTCCACCCCGAACCGGATTTTGAATCGGCGCAACGCCTGCTGGAGGAAACCTGCGAAATGGTGGACACTCGCGCCGGGGTCGACCCCTTCCCACTTCAACCCTTTGACGATCTGCGCCCGATCCTGCAACAGGTGGCCGAGAGTATTCTGGTGGAGCCGGAAGACTGCCTGCAGGCCGCGCATCACCTGCGCCTCGCGCGCGACCTGAAACGCTATTTTAAAAAACAGGACAACGCGCGGCTCCTCAAAAAAATCGCAGAGGCCATGGACCCCGTACCGGATCTGCTGAAGGAAATCGAGCGGTGCCTGGACGCCGACGGAGAAATCAAGGAGAACGCTTCGCCGGAACTGAAACAGGCGGTGCGCGATGCGGCGCATGCCCGCCAGAAACTGGAAACGGCGCTTCAGAAAATCATGGCCAAAGCCGGATCGAAAGACGCGCTTCAGGATAGTTATTTTACGGAACGCGAAGGCCGGCTGGTGTTGCCGGTCAAGGCCGGGGCGAAATCCCAGCTGGAAGGCATCGTGCACGACAGCTCCGGAAGCGGCCAGACCCTGTTCGTAGAACCGACCGCCGTCATTCCGCTTAACAACCAGGTCAAGATCGCGCGGATGACGGTGGAACAGGAAAAAATAAAAATTCTGCAGGCGCTGGCTCAAGGCCTCCTGGGACAGCGGGAGGTGTTGCAGTGCAATCAGGACCAGTTGACGAAACTGGACGCAATCCATGCCCGGGCGCGGCTGGCTGAAAAAATGGAAGCGCGCCGGTTTTTGTTGCGCAGGGACGGACTCGTCGACCTGCGCCGGGCGCGCAATCCGGAACTGGTGCTGAACGGGCAGGAGGTGGTTCCCAACGACATTCAATGGGACGCCGCCACGCGCGTCATCATCATCTCCGGTCCCAACACCGGCGGCAAAACGGTGACATTGAAAACCGTGGGCCTGATGTCGCTGATGGCGCGTTCCGGGTTGCTTTTGCCGGTGGCGGACAATTCGGAGATGGGGTTTTTCCCGGAAGTGTATGCCGACATCGGCGACGAGCAGAACATTCAACTGCAGTTATCGACTTTCTCCGCGCACCTCGAGAAAATCATTCACATGCTGAACAACGCGTCCCCGGGAGCGCTGATTCTGCTGGACGAGCTGGGCATCGCCACCGACCCGCAGGAGGGCGCGGCGCTCGCGGAATCCATCCTGATCGAAATGAAACGGCGCGGACTGATGGTGCTGGTCTCCACCCATTACCTGGCGCTCAAAACCCTGGCGCAGACCGAGGAAGGATTTTTAAACGCCTGCACCGAATTCGACGATCAAACCCACCGGCCCACCTACCGCCTGATCTTCGGCGTGCCGGGCGACAGCGCCGCATTGGAAACCGCGGAACGGCTGGGTCTTGACGCGGATACCCTCGACCGCGCCCGCGCCATTTACGAACGCAAAGACCGCCGTGGCGAACAGCTCCTGCAATCGCTGAACCGCCAGAAACGGGAAATGGTCAAGGATCAAGAAGCGCTCCAGCGGAAAATGGAAGAGACGAACCGGTTGCTGGCGGAACAGAGAACCCTTACCGAAAAATTGAAGGGAGAGGAACGGGACTTCATCAAAACCAAGGCGAAAAAAGTGCAGGCGTTCGTCCGCGACGCCAAACGCGAAATCAAAAAGCTCATGGAAAGCCTGCGCCAGAGCCGCGACGTCTCCCAATTGCGCAAGGCGGAAAAAAAGATTCACCAACTGGGGCAGGTTCCCCTGTCCGCCCTGTCCCCGCAGGAGGCGGGCTGGGAAGTGCCGGCGGACCAGCTCCAATCCGGCGACCCGGTGCGGGTCGAACACTACAACGCCGTCGGCACTTTGCTGGAGGATCCCGCGGGAAAAACAAAGGTGCGCATACAATTGGGGAATCTCGAGACGGTGGTGGGCATCCAAACCCTGAAGGGCAATCGGCAACCGCCGCCGAAGGCCCAAAAAGAGGAACCCGGTATTCGCATTCATACCGAAGCCCAACCCTCGTCCCAAACCACCTGCGATTTGAGAGGCAAAAGCGTCGATGAGGCGAAAGAGGAAATGGAAGTGTTTCTCAGCCGGGCTATCGTCAATCAACTGGAGAAAGTCATCATCATCCACGGCCACGGCATGGGCAAATTAAAACAGATGGTGCGGGAAACATTAGACGTTTCCGGCATCGGCAAGAACCATCACCCCGGCGAGAGGCATGAAGGCGGCGACGGGGTGACGGTGGTGGAGCTGTGATGCACCACCGGCAAATTCTTATTTCGAACAACACACCTGGGAGAACCGTATCATGAAACGACTCTTAACACTCAGCTTCATCAGCCTGCTGTTTTTGTGGGCCGGCACTTTGTATGCAGGCGGGAAGCCGCAGATCTCGCTCCACGGCAAACCGCTGACCCTGATGGGCACCGCGTTGCAGAAGGGTCAACCCCTGCCGGCGTTGTCGCTCCCCGACAGTGGATTGACCATGACCGACCTGCAATCGTTCAAAGGCAAAGTAACGATCATCAGCATCGTGCCGTCCATCGATACCAAAGTCTGCGAGCAGCAAACCCATATCCTGAGTGAAGAAAACGGCGGGCTGGACCCAACGGTGCGGCTGGTCACCATCAGCCGGGACCTGCCGTTCGCACAAAAGCGGTTCGCCGAGGCAGCGAAAATCAACAACATCCTGTTTCTGTCGGATTACCGCGACGGCGGGTTCGGCGCGGCCACCGGACTGATGATTCAGGAAAACCGCCTGCTGGCACGCGCGGTCTTGGTATTAGACAAGGAAGGAGTGATCCGCCACCTGGAAATCGTGCCGGACCTGGGGCAGTTGCCGGACATGAAAAAAGCGTTTCAACGGGCGGGGACTTTGTAGAGAGGCAATCCTTGAATCTCTGTCACCCTTCGACAGGGACTGTCCTGAAATTGCCGAAGGGCTCAGGCTGACCCAACGAAAACTATTCGTAAACTTCCGATTCTTGCGGGTCTTCCTGGGGCTGGAGGTCTTCGGGTTTTATCACGGGACGGGCGATGCACAGCGTTCCGACAAAGGTTTTGTCCTGCCCGCGTGACTGCACCTGGTCGTCGGTTTCTTCCCACAGGCCGCAGGCATCCATGACAAATTCCATGGCGGGTATTTCGCTGGAAATCACCGAGTTGGGGCTGGTCCGCAATTGAATCGGCAGGTGATAGGTCGCCCGGTGGCCGATCCGTTTGGTCATGATCCGGGGAACCACGTCATCCGCGTTGTCCATGTATAACAGGTCACCGATGAACTGCCCCACCATTTCTCCGTCCTCGTATCCCAGCAGGCGCACGGCCGGGTTGGCGAACACCACGATGCCGTT
>Ga0209980_10000481_pt1 | contig 21567 bp, 20 predicted proteins | sample CR02metaG_FD_183611 | JGI IMG/M metagenome (GOLD analysis project Ga0209980, IMG submission 183611) | Deep subsurface microbial communities from Mariana Trench to uncover new lineages of life (NeLLi) - CR02 metaG (SPAdes) (version 2) | ecosystem: Environmental > Aquatic > Marine > Ocean trench...
TCCGTTGCGCCCTGGACTCCTTTGGCAGACGATGTGTGCCAGGAGGAATCATTCGGATGAATGACGTTCAACACTCGGCCAGCATCATCCTGATCGACGACGACCGGGAACTCGGCACTATGCTGACAGACTTTCTGAGGCCGGACCGTCTCGAGTTGACCGTATGCGCCAGCGGCGAAGACGGCCTGCAGCGCCTTGCCGCCGGAAATTTCGATCTCATCATTCTCGACATCATGCTGCCGGGCATCAGTGGTCTCGACGCCCTAAAGCAGATTCGCCAGGCAGATGATATACCGGTCATCATGCTCACAGCGCGCGGCGACGATATCGATCGCATAATCGGGCTGGAGTTCGGCGCGGATGACTACCTTGCCAAACCTTTTAATCCACGCGAACTTGTCGCGCGGATCAAGGCGATTCTCAGACGATCACAACCGGAGCTGCCGAGCACGAGTCAGCTGCAAGTCGGAGAAATCAAACTGGACTCACGCACCCGACGTGCCTCGGTCAGCGGTACCACGTTGCGCCTAACCGGCACCGAGTATGAAATTCTCAGATGCCTGCTCGAAACTCCCGGTGAAGTCGTCAGCAAGGAACAACTCAGCGAACGCGCATTGGGACGCAGGCTACTACCCTATGACCGCAGCATAGACACTCACATTAGCAATCTGCGGGGCAAACTCGAGCGGGCAGGAAATCAGAAAGAATCCATACAGAATCAGCGTGGCGTGGGCTACTCGCTGATACCCGGAACATAAGGACCGCTCGTGCGAAGCCTGCTCGTTCGAATTTTTCTTTCCTTCTGGCTGATCATCGGCATTACGATCGGCATTGCCGCCGTAGCCGGTTTTTACTATTCAGAAAATCTGCGCGAGGCGCTGGAGAATTTCGATCACGGCGACACGATGCTGGAGGCCAGCGCATCACTCGAGCAGGACGGCCGCGAGGGCCTGGTAAGGTGGCTCAGAGATTTCCCAAAGACACGCGGTATTACCGTATTCGTTCTGGACGAGGAGAGGAGTGACCTGCTAGACCGTCCACTTCCAGACAACATTGCCCGATTGATGATCCGGCACAGACATCACCTGCGGCTTGAGCGCGGCGATCGACGTGAACCCCGGAATCTACGTCGGGCACGACCCCTCTCTCAGCTCGTGTCCGCCGATGGGCAGGTCTATACGCTCATTTTCTTACCGACACGATATCCGCCGGCATATTTCGGCCGCACAGTGCACGGTTCGGTTCTTTTCATCGTCGCACTTATCGTGAGTGGCATCGTTTCCTATTTGTTGGCACGGGCCATTGCGAATCCGATAAGAAAGTTGCGCGACGCAACTGTGTCCCTGGCCGACGGTAATCTGGACGCAAGAGTCGGGGAATCCGTGTCTGAACGCCGCGATGAACTGGGCATGCTCGCCAGGGACTTCGACTCAATGGCCAACGAGCTGGCGCGTGCTGCAGCGCAGCAGACGGAGCTGTCGCAGAATATTTCTCACGAACTGAGATCGCCGTTGGCTCGCATGCGGGTGGCCCTGGAACTGGCAAAACGGCAAGTCGGCGACTTGTCAGAATTCGATCGCATTAACGATGAGGCGGAACGCCTGGACAATTTGATCGGGCAGATTTTGAGTTACACGCGCATGGGCTCGAGCCCGAAGGTCGAGGCGTCGGACATAGACCTCGCCGATTTGATCAGGGAAGTCGTGGAGAACGTCAATTACGAATGCAAAGCCGATCGCCTGGATGGCGTAACGGTGCAGGCCAGTTTCGAGGCATCGCCGACAGTGCACGGCTACAACCATGCATTAATAAGTGCAGTCGAGAACGTGCTTCGCAACGCCGTGCGCCACAGTCCGCCTGCCGGGACCGTAAGCGTCGAATTGAGCCAACAAGACAATACCGCAAGGATCGAAATTCTGGACCAGGGCGAAGGCGTGGACGATGGCGACCTGGCGCGACTGTTTGAACCGTTCTACAGAACCAGGGATACTACAGATTCAGGCACCGGACTCGGGCTGGCCATTGCCGAGCGGGCAATTCGATTAAACGGTGGAGAGGTACGCGCGGATAACAGCGAGGAAGGCGGACTCCGCGTTGTCATCAAATTGCCACTGAGCTGACGTGTCAGTGCTTGTAATGCTTCCTAAAAAGAATAATCGACAGATCATCCGGCTTGCTCGGTTGTAGTTTCGATTCATTGACCATTCGATGGTGTGCAAGCCTGATCATTGACGCCATCGCTTTCGCCAATGGCCCTTTGCGCATGATATCGATGACATCGTCGATCTGAATATTGTCGGTCAGGCCATCGCTCGCCAACAGGACGGTGTCCTTTGGCCGCAATTGCACCGCCGGACCGATATCGATTCGCATGTCATTGGTACCGATGAAATTCGACACGAGATGCCTCTCCTCGTGGTGCAGCGCGTCGCGCTTGTCGAGAAAGCCGGCTTCGACGGCAAAACCTGTCGGTGAGTGCACCACCGTCTGCGACTTGATGCGACCGCGCTGTCCGACAATGATGGCCTCCGAGTCGCCGACCTGGTAGGTACGTGCAATCAAGCCCTCGATTGTTACCACGGTCATCGTCGTTGCCGAACCATGGCCAATGTCGAGCACGGACCTGTTGGCGGCTTCGATACCGTCGAGTATGGCCGTGCGGAGAAGCATCGTTCCCGTCATTGCTGCGTGCAGAGATTCTGCCAGTTTTAGGACTGCGGTCTGTGATGCGCGTTTTCCTCCCGGTAAACCGCCGACGCCATCGGCCACGACGAGCGCGACCACGTTGGGGCCAGTGGGAATCGCGGCGACAGTATCTTCGTTTTCCGTCTCTTTATCCGGCGAGCGAACGGAATGCGCGACGAAGGTCCCACCGCCCAGTTTTACCTCGATGCTGTCATGCTCGGTCACACCGTCGAGTATGGTGATTTGATCGGCAGACATGGTCATTGTTGTGATTCCCCGACGCCGAGCATCATTCCCGACTTATCGGCTCTCTACACCAGGCGCAATAGTTCCAGAACTCTTTTGCTATGCCCCATCGGCAGGCGCGACAACGGTGTTCGCTGCCGTCGATCTTCCACGGCCGCCTGACCTTCATACGACACCAGGGGCAGTAGCGCATGAAAGGCATCAATGGCTCCCGGCACCGACTGTTGGCGCAACGGCTCGTGTACCGTTTGTCAGGATAAAAGCGATCAGACTCCGCTTCGAAGCCGGGCCCATAACACCACGCACAGTAGGCCCAGTCATTCTTCACACCGCGCTCGCAACGTGGACAATGCGCGGGCATATGGCTGGCAGATCCACGCGCGGGATTATCGAAACCACACCAGGGACAGGCATGCATGTTTTCTGAGACCGGCCCTTCACAGCGGCGACAATCATGGCGCGTATCAAGCACACTCTTGAACTGTCGCTGAAATTCACGCCACTGCATCTGGCGCCAGGAAACGCCCTGTTTGCTGAGGCGTTTCGACCCGGATCGCCGTTGCTTGCGTGCCCGGCTGTGCAGTCTTTCGAATTCCGCCTGCATCTGAATCGCGTTTCGGAACCTGTCCGCCGGATCGAGTTGAATCGCCCGACGCAACATCTCCGCAAATTCCGGCCTGACCCGGCTTTTCAATTGCTCGTTACCCACCATCGGCCAGCTAAACGGCCACTCCGGCAACTTGCCGGAAAAAAGGCGGTAGAGAACCAGCCCAAGTGAAAACACGTCCGACTGAAACTTCGGACGGCCCATCGCCTGCTCCGGGGCGATGTAATCGATCGTGCCGGAGCCCGAAGCTTTGAGCGTTCGCAAGCTGAGCCTGGCGAAGCCAAAATCCGCGAGTTTTAGCGTATTGCCGGGAAACAGAATGAAATTCTCCGGTTTGATATCGCAATGAATGATCTTGTGCTCGTGAGCGAACGCGAGGGAGGACAAAGCCTGCCCTGCAAGATCAAGCGCACGCACCGTCGACATTCGTCGCACAATCCGATCGGCCAGCGATTCTTCGCCAAGCTCCATGGCAATGACGAATTTTCCGTGGATATAACTCGCGTTCTGCACCGACAGAATGTTCGGGTGTTGCAACTTTACAGCGACTTGGACTTCGCGCAGAAACTCTTCGTCGGAAAGGCCAGCGGTCGTTTTAGGGATTTTGAGCGCGACCTTGGTCTTATGAATCGTATCAAACGCTTCATACACGTCGGCCAATGGGGCGGACGCGATGCGGCTGATGATTCGATACTTATCAAATTTTTGACGAGCGCGCAGCACTAACAGATTTCAAAGAGGCCAGCAGCCCCCATGCCGCCACCGACGCACATCGTACACACGACGAACTTTGCGCTGCGGCGTTTGCCTTCTATCAGCGCGTGACCGACCAGCCGCGCGCCCGACATGCCATAAGGATGCCCGATCGAGATTGCACCACCGTTCACGTTGAGCAACTCGTTCGGTATGCCGAGCCTGTCGCGGCAATAAATAACCTGAACGGCGAATGCCTCATTGAGCTCCCACAAGTCTATGTCGTCCATGGTCACGCCGGTTCGCTGCAGTAATTTCGGAACGGCGAAAACAGGGCCGATACCCATCTCATCCGGCTCCGTCCCGGCCACCGCAATTCCACGATAGATGCCGAGCGGCTCAAGCCCTCTTTTTTCGGCTAGTTTACCGTCCATGATCACTGCGGCGGATGCACCGTCAGAAAGCTGGCTCGCATTTCCGGCTGTGATATGGCCATTTTCGAATACGGTCTTCAGACCACTCAACCCCTGTAGCGTGGTGTCGGGCCGGTTGCCTTCATCCTTCTCGAGCGTCACTTCGTGAAAACTGACTTCTTCGGTCTCCTTGTCCATGACGCCCTTGGAGACCGTCATCGCTACGATCTCGTCATCGAATGCGCCCGCTTCCTGTGCCGCTGCCGTGCGTTGTTGGCTCTGCAGGCCGAATTCGTCCTGCTGTTCCCGGCTTATGCCGTAGCGCTTTGTAACAACTTCGGCTGTGTCCAGCATCGACATGTAAATGTCCGGCGCCGATTCGAGCACATTCTGATCGGAGGCCCGGTAGCGGTTGTAGTGTTCGTTTTGCACGAGGCTGACCGATTCAAGGCCGCCGCCGACCACAATGGGCATATCCTCTTCGAGGACCTGTTTTGCGGCGATACCGATCGCCATCATGCCGGACGAACATTGTCGATCGACGGACATGCCCGCGACAGTCACTGGCAGACCGGCTGCCAGCAAGGCCTGACGCGCAACGTTTTGCCCGCTGGATCCCTGTTGCATCGCGCAGCCCATGATGACGTCGTCGACTTCGTCTGACTCGACGCCAGCGCGGGAAAGCGCCTCGCGAATAGCGTGCGCACCCAGTGTCGGCGCTTCAGTATTGTTGAATGCTCCCCGATATGCCTTGCCTATCGGTGTGCGTGCCGTAGATACAATGACAGCTTCTTTCAAGATCCGCTCCCGAGTTTTATGCCGAGCGCGCCCGCAGCCTCGGCAAGGAATTTTTCGGTTTGTTCGCCACCGAATTGCATTTCACGCATGCCTTCTGTCGCTGCAATCTTTTCCCATCCTGCAGCGACGTTTTCGGCAGTCCTGTCGTCGGGCTTCAGAAAAATCCCGGGCGTCTCCTGTATCGTCACCTTCGCGAAGCCGCCGGCACCAGCCGCGATGATCTGGCGGTTCGGCGCATCTTCGCTGGCCATGAAAATCACAGCCGGTGTCACCGCCTCGGGTTGCAACAAAGCTAATACCTGCTCCGGCATCAGATCCATAGTCATTCTCGTCGCTGCCACCGGCGACAACGCATTAACCCTGATACCGTACTTGTGGCCCTCCAGGCATAGAGTGTTCATGAAACCCACCAGTGCAAATTTAGCGGCACCGTAATTAGACTGGCCGAAGTTGCCGTAAAGACCGCTCGAAGAGGTCGTCATGACGATGCGTCCGTATTGTCGCTCGCGCATAGGCTCCCAGACAGCCTTGGTACAATTAACTGAGCCTTTTAGATGAACGTCGACCACCATCTGGAAATCTGCAAGATCCATTTTGGCGAATGTCTTGTCTCGCAGGATTCCGGCATTGTTGACCAGAACATCCACCCTGCCCCACTTGTCGATCGCCTCGCCCACCATTGCTTCGACCTGATCGTAGTTCGCAACATTCGCACCGTTCGCGATCGCCTGACCGCCGTTGCTCTCGATTTCGTCGACCACAGCCTTCGCCGCCTCGCTGGAAGCACCCGATCCGTCACGCGCCCCGCCCAGATCGTTGACGACGACACGCGCGCCACGACGCGCAAATTCCAGTGCATGTGATTTTCCCAAGCCATTACCCGAGCCCGTAACGATCACGACCTGATCGTCAAATCGAATGGCCATGCGAATGTTTCCTCAAGCTGACGTTGATTATCGAACGTAAAACAAACTAAGAATTTCTGCGACCAGTGCCGGTTTTTCCTCGCCCTTAATTTGGATCGCGAAGTCGTTTTTCAACAGCAGTTGCCCCGCCGCTTTTTCCCTCACTTCAATTAACGTCGCTTTGCCGCGAACCTCGCTATTCACTGGAACAGGTTGCAGAAAACGAATCTTGTCCGAGCCATAGTTAATTCCCATAACGGCATCTTCAGGAATTACGCTGCACTCCGGCAAAAAATGCGAAATCAGCGACATCGTCAGATAGCCGTGGGCGATCGTTCCGCCGAAAGGCGTCTTCGCAGCCTTTTTCTTATCGACATGGATAAATTGATGATCCAGAGTTGCATCAGCAAAGCTGTTGATCCTTTCCTGGTCGATCAACAACCATTCGGATGGTTCGAGTGGCTGGTCAATGTACTGGCTCAGTTCTTCTTTCGGCACCGAAGGCATTTTTCGTATCTCCTGCAAAGCCGAGTGTACCGGCTTTCGCGAGTATTTTTGGGGATAATATCGTCCCATAGCAGGCTTGAATCAGGGACTTCCAAATGGGCAAATCCGGCAATACCGGCATACGCCGAATCATTCGCGCAGCGCGTTATTCCGCACAGGGTTTCGCACATGCCTGGCAACACGAGGCGGCGTTTCGCCAGGAAATCGCGCTGAGCATCGCGCTGGTTCCGGCGGCGATCTGGCTCGGACGCACGGGTTTCGAACGCTTCGTCCTGCTTATTTGCTGTGTCTTCGTATTGATCGTCGAACTGTTAAATTCGGCGATCGAGGCAGCTATCGATCGATTCGGCGACGAGCATCACGAGTTATCCGGGAGAGCGAAAGACTTAGGCTCTGCCGCGGTCTGCCTAAGCCTGGTTGTCGTTGCCGCAACCTGGGCGACAGTCGCCTGTCTACGATTCCTTGCCTGACCAGGAAATCGGGGACGGACTCCGAGTCCGTCCGTTCAGCTGGATTTCACTCGAGAGACGGCGTCCAGCCAGCCTGAATAAAGACTGGCGCGTCGGTCACTTTCCATCGAGGGTTTGAACAAGGCTTCGCGGCGCCAGAGTTTTTTCACCGCATCAGTCGACTCAAAAATTCCACAGGTAAGGCCTGCCAGACAGGCGGCACCGAGTACGGTCGATTCGACGTTCTGTGGTCGCTCGACAATCAAATTCAGAATGTCTGACAGGAACTGCAGAAACCAGTTATTCGCAACCATGCCACCGTCGACCCTGATGATGTTCGGCTGGATACCGTCATCCGACATCGCGTTGACAAGATCCTTCGTCTGATACGCCACTGCCTGCAGCGTCGCCGTCACGATTTCGCTGATGCCGCTGTCGCGTGACAGGCCGAGGATCGCGCCGCGGGCATCCGGATCCCAGTAGGGTGCTCCGAGCCCGGCGAACGCCGGAACTACATGAACGTTGTCGACAATGCCGGATGCCTCGGCAATCTCGGCCGAGGCCCCGGCCGATTCGATTATCTTGAGCTGGTCCCGCATCCACTGTATCGCCGAGCCGGCAACAAAAATACTGCCTTCAATACCGTAAGTGACTTTCCCATCGAGCCGATACGCGACTGTCGTCAGCAGTTTGTTTTTGGACTCAAGTGCCGTATTGCCCGTATTGGCGATAACAAAGCATCCGGTTCCGTAGGTGCTCTTGGTCATGCCGGTCTCGAACCCGGCCTGCCCGATCAGCGCCGCCTGCTGATCGCCGGCAACACCACATATTGGAATCGAGGCACCCAACACGGATGGGTCTGTGGCGCCGTATTCATAGGCGCTGTCTCGAACCTCCGGCAGAATCGATTCGGGGATTCCGAACAGCTCGAGCAACTCACCGTCCCATTCCTGGGTATGGATATTGAACAGCATGGTGCGAGACGCGTTGGTGGCGTCGGTAGCGTGCACTCGACCACCCGTCAGGCGCCACATAAGAAAACAATCGACCGTGCCGAATGCGAGCTTTCCGTCTATCGCCATTTGACGGGCATTCGCGACATTGTCGAGAATCCAGGCAATCTTGGTCGCGGAAAAATAAGGATCCAGGCGCAAGCCTGTTTTGGCGATAACCGCGTCTTCGGCGCCAGCTTCTTTCATCTTCCGGCAAACTTGCGACGTTCGGCGGTCCTGCCAGACGATTGCCCGATGTATACATTCGCCGGATTGACGATTCCAGATCAGCGTCGTCTCACGCTGGTTGGTGATTCCGATCGCTTCGATGCGGTCCGGGCCCACACCGCTCTCTTTCAAGGCTCTTTTGCTGACACTGAGTACCGAATTCCAGATTTCTTCCGGGTCATGCTCCACCCAGCCTGGCTTTGGATACTCCTGCGGAAATTCCATCTGAGCACTTGCGACGACGGCAGCGTTGCCATCGAAAATCACAGTACGACTGCTACTGGTGCCCTGGTCGATTGCCAGCAAGTACTGCGTCATTGTTCTACACCTATGTATATTGGTTTGCGTACTTTCATATTCGTGCCGGCCTCTTTCGGCATCGGTAATTTGCCCTGTCTATCAGCAACTTCCTGCAATGCCGACAGAATCGATTCTGGCCATGGCTTTACTCGCCGGCTCGTCAGATCAATATGCAGGTTCAACCATTCGGCCGTTGCCGCCAGGTATTTATCTTCGGCGTGATACATGCGTTGAAACTGGTGAACGCGTTTCTCATCGTAGGCCAGAATCTGCGACGTGACGATGTATGGTTCCGCTTCCTTCAGTTCCGCCTGAAAAGTGACATGGCATTCGACCGCGAAAGTCGAGCATTGGGTAGTCTCGATGTACTCGCCCGTAATTCCGAGCTGTGCCCATAACGTATCGACGCCGAGGTCGAATGCCAGGACGTAATAGGCCACGTTCATGTGGCCGTTAATGTCGATCCACTCAGGCAGGACTTTCCCGCTTGCGATCGCAATGCCGTCCAGCTGATCCACAGTCATTCCGTTGTCAGCTCGGCCAGATCACGAAAATGCTCCAGCGCACCGGGGTTCGCCAGTGCATCGGTGTTTTTGACTTCCTCGCCGTGAACTGTTGAGCGAACCGCAAGTTCCACGATCTTTCCGCTTATCGTCCTCGGTATCTCCGGCACAGCAATTATCTTGGCTGGAACGTGACGTGGCGTCGTGTTATCACGAATTACTTTGCGGATTTTCTGTTTAAGGTCGTCGCTGAGCTCGACACCGTCGCGAAGCATGACGAAAAGCACGACGCGTATATCGTCTTCCCAATTCTGGCCGATCGCGATGCTCTCGAGAATTTCATCGAGCTGCTCCACCTGCCGGTAAATCTCCGACGTCCCGATACGCACACCGCCAGGATTGAGAACGGCATCCGAGCGGCCGTGGATCAGCATGCCACGGCCGTCGGTGATCTCGGCATAGTCCCCGTGCGCCCACACGCCCGGAAAGCGCTCGAAGTATGCGGCATGGTATTTAGCGTTGTCAGGATCATTCCAGAATCCGACGGGCATCGACGGGAAAGCCTTGGTGCAGACCAACTCACCGTTTTCATTGATGACCGAATTACCGTCCTCGTCGTAAATCTCGACCGCCATACCAAGCGCCAGGCACTGCAGTTCGCCGCGCCGTACCGGCAAGATTGGATTGCCGGCGGCAAAACAGCTGATGATATCGGTTCCGCCGGAGATCGACGATAGTTGAATGTCTTCTGCGATGGCGTCGTATACGAAGTCAAAGCTTTTCGGCGCCAGTGGTGATCCCGTAGACAGAACGGCTCTTAAGTCCGGCAGGGCAAACTTGTCCTTCGGTCGTACGCCGGCTTTCTCCAGTGCCGATATGTATTTTGCACCCGTGCCGAAGACTGTCATCTTTTCGTCTTCGGCCAGTTGCCATAAAATGTCACCATTATCGAAGAACGGCGATCCGTCGTAAAGAATGAGCGTCGCGCCCGAGGCAAGGCCCGTAACGAGCCAGTTCCACATCATCCAGCCGCAAGTCGTGAAATAGAACAGCCGGTCATCGGGCCCGATGTCCAGATGAATCGCATGCTCTTTCAGGTGCTGCAAAAGCGTTCCGCCGACGCCGTGAACGATGCATTTGGGAACGCCCATGGTGCCCGACGAGTACATGATATAGAGCGGGTGATCGAATTCGACCTGAGTAAATTCGAGATTGGCCTTCGCTACCTCGAAATCCTGCCAACGTACTCCGCCACGAATGTCGTCGATTCCGAATTCGTCGCTCGAGAAAGGGATGATGACGGTTACCTCGATGCTGTCGATAACGTCGAGCACGCCCTTAACCGATTCAAGAGAATCGTGCCGCTTGCCGTTGTAAAAATAACCGTCTGCACAAAACAAAATCTTCGGCTTGATCTGCCCGAATCGATCCACGACACCGTTGATGCCGAAATCTGGAGAACAGGAGGACCAGACAGCGCCAAGACTGGTTGCCGACAGCATCGCGATAATCGCTTCCGGACAATTCGGCAAATAGCCGGCAACACGATCCCCCTTCACGACACCGGCTGATCGTAAGGCTTGTGCGACCCCGGCAACGACCTGCCTCAATTCGTCAAAACTGAACTCACGCCGCTCGCCATTTTCCCCGCGGAAAATAATCGCCGCCCTATCGCCGCTGTAACGCAGGATGTGTTCCGCAAAACTGAGCTCACTTCCCGGGAACCATTGTGCCGTGGTCATATCGCCGGGCTGCACCAGCACCTCATCGGCAGCCTTGCTGAAGCGTACATCGCAAAAGTTGCAAAGCGCCTGCCAGAAATCCGCCGTGTGATCGATCGACCATCGATGCAGATCGTCGTAAGAATCGCAGGACCGTTCTTTCATGAAGCGGTACATCGCCGTTTTTTTCAGACGCTCCGGATCGGGCTGCCAGATGATCGGGTTCTCGGCCACCAAATACTCCTGCGAAATAGAACCGTGATTATCTCAACATACAGCGGCGAGTCCACACCCATCGCTTGTGTCATACTTTATGGTCGGGAGGACAAGATGCCGGAAAATTTAGGTTGGATCATCGGCGCAGCAATCGTTCTGCTTATTGCCGTCGCCGGAATATATCTTAAGAAGAAGCGTGGGCCCAGCATCCCCGACGCACTTCGCCCGGGCCGGTCGTTGCCCGACTTCCCTGTCGCCGATGAGCAGGGCAACCCGATCCGGTCGGTACAGGTCATCGGTTCGCCGACTGTGATGCTCTTTGTTCGTGGCAACTGGTGCCCGTTTTGCACGCGGCAGGTCGAGGACCTCACCAGGAACTACAAGGACATTGTCGATCTTGGCGCCAAGCTCATTTTCGTAACGCCAAAGCCCCTCGAGACGACCCGCCGCGTCGCGCAGTTTTTTGAAGTCGAATTCGACTTCTGGCTGGATGATGAACTCAATGCTGCGAAGCAGTTGGGTCTGGTCATGACTGCCGGCGTTCCGGACGGTAGTCAAAAAGAATACGGATCCGATACGGTCTGGCCGACCGCGTTGGTTATCGATGCGTCAGGAATAATTCGTTACTCGAAACTCTCGCGCCTGGTCATCGACCGGCCCGATCCCAAGTTACTACTCACCGAACTACGAAAACTCTAAAAGGGGACGTGCCCGGGGTACGTCCCCTTTTAGAAATCAGCCGGCGGCAGCGATTATCTTGCGTGCCTGGGTATCGGCGATGACGCTGGTCGGCTGTGCGGATTCGGCCGCTTCTTCAAAAATCTCCTTGAGACGAGGTCCGATCGCCGCGACGAGCCGGTCGACTTCAGCATCTTCGACGTTCCCGGCATATTCACTGGCAACATTGATGATGCCGCCGCCGTTGATGACATAGTCCGGCGCATAGAGAATGCCCGCATCGGTCAGTCGTCCACCATCAGCATCCGTTTCCAATTGGTTGTTGGCACCGCCGGCAATGATGCTGACCTTGAGACTGGGGATCGAGTGTTTGTTCAAAATGGCTCCGAGTGCACACGGCGCAAGCACATCAGCGTCCTGCGACAGAATCTCATCCAGTGGGACAGCAGTGGCACCAAATTCCTCGCACACCCGTGTCACTCGACCTTCATCAATGTCGGCAACGATCAGTTTCGTGCCCTCCCCTGCAAGAATCCGGCACAGGTGGTAACCAACGTTTCCGACACCCTGCACCGCCACGGTCAGGCCGCTCACCTTGTCCCGATCGAGTTTGAATTTCGCAGCTGCCTCGATGCCTTTGAACACACCGAACGCGGTCTTGGGTGATGGATCGCCACCGGCCTGACCGTTTGTCCGCGGCAAACCGGTCACATGGCTTGTCTTGCGGGCGACGGACTCCATGATCGACACACTCATTCCGACGTCTTCGGCGGTTATGTACTCGCCGTCCAGCTCTTCTACAAATTCGCCGAACTTTTCATAAAGCGCCTCCGAACCATCGAAGTCGGGCGTCTTGATGATCACGGCCTTGCCGCCACCGAATTTGAGACCGGCCATGGCGTTTTTGTAGCTCATACCCTGCGACAAACGTAGCACGTCATGCAGCGCGGCATCGTCCGACTCGTAATTCCACAGTCTGCAGCCACCCGCAGCCGGGCCAAGCGCTGTCGAATGAATTGCGATGATTGCTTTGAGCCCGGTAGCCGCATCACGACAAAAGAGCACACGCTCGTGGTTGTCAAAGGCAGGGTCATCGCAGGCTGCCATGCAGGTACTCCGTCTTGGTCTTGTGGCGCGCGGATTCTAGCGCAGTGCATGGGCCCGGTCGATGATATATGCCTTGATGGCCTGACTTTGCTCCGCTGTAACGATCCCGCCAAATGGCGGCATGCCATTCGAATATCGCGATCCACCAAGAGCGATGGCAGCCCATTCGGCATAGACCCGTTGGTCGCTGTAACGAAGATCCGGGACCAGACCGCCGCTGACAGCACTGAAGCCATGACAGACCAGGCAGCTTGTGGCAAAAAATCTATGACCTTCGAGGATGGTATTAACGCTCGCCCGCTGTTCGGGGACGTCTGGCAACGGCACCGGCACGGATTCAGGCAGATCCGGTAACTGCGCCGAAGCACCAAGCCTGAATGTCAGCAGCCGGCTTCTGTTTTTCATTTGCAGCGGCGCAACGGTCGGCCCCCCGAGAATTCCGGTGACCGTACCCCAACCCACCGCGATCGAAACGTATGGCTCTGCATCGATTTCGTAAGTCACGGGCCCTATGGTCATGCCGGTCTGAGTCGGAAACGCCCACAACCTCTTGCCGTGATCAGCCGCATAGGCCGCGAACTCGCCGATGACATTACCCTGGAAGACGAGGTTACCGGCTGTTGCCAAAGCACCGCCGTTCCCCGGGCGGGCCTGTTGATGTCACCAGGCTTCCTGCTGCAGTACGGGATCCCAGGCCACCAGGTAACCAGTCAACAGTGCGGCAACCTTGATGAACTCGGCAGCATCTTCAGGGAAATCCGCGCAATGGCTCTGCTATTTCTGCAACGACTTCAACTTCGGTTTCACAAGCCTGCAGCAAGATAGCTGCTGACAGTGCCACCAGGCATTTAGAACCCATCTCAACAATCCTCATGAGCAGCGTTTCGGGCGCACGGGTGGAATAACCACTACTCGCTCCTCGTACCCTGCAGCCTATCCCGCAGAGTCCGCTTCGCGGCCATGCGGTTTGTTGAGGTGGGTTCTAAACTCAATTCTTATAGCATTTCCCATTCAGAACGGCACACCAACAGCCTTGCAGAGAAACCGCATATACGGCGTTGCCGCCTTGAATGCCGTTTCCACTTTGCGCTGAAACTGTGGGCTCAGGGCATCTTCGTGGCTCATGTTTTTGATCGCGATGAAACTCTTGCGCTTGATGTCTTCGATCATCGGGTGTTCTTTGTCGAAACCGCGCGGCGGTCGTGTCAATGAAGCGCCACCGAGTTTGAAGTGCCGGACAAAGACCTTGTCCCCTTTCGCGCGCTGCCATTCCGCGGACTTGTCTGCTATACGCTCCCTGATACCCAACAACGGCTCGGACTCCGGCATCCACATGCCGGCGCCGAGAAACACGTCGTCCGGGTCGATATGCACATAGTAGCCAGGCGAATGGACGTTCCTGGCCTGCTCGTGACGAAACTGAATGCCGATATTTGTTTTATAGGGCAATTTGTTTTTCGAGAAACGCGTGTCCCTATATACACGCATCAGCGAGCCACCCATACGCTTCGGGATCGCCGTGAAATTCGGCGCGATTTCCATGAGCGGATCATGCATCGATTGAATGAAATGCAGCGCGACATCGAGAACCTGCTCTTCATATCTGGATTTGTTCTCGTTGAACCAATCGCGATTATTGTTTTTCTTGAGCTGTCTCAGGAATTCTATGGTTTCGGGCCTGAAACCCGCATATCGACCGGACGCCATGGCACTCCCCGTTTTTGTTAGTCCTGCCCTTCCTGCGGGTGCGGAAATATGTCTGATTCGTCTTCGCCTTCTCGAGGTACGAGACAGGCGAAATCTTTCTCGACCAGGATCTGCAGCAAGTCACCAACGTCGAGTGTCTCATTCGCCGCAATCGACACCTGTTCGGTCGATGCGCATTGCATGACATCGTTTTCGGTTAACATCACCGTCAACGCGCCGTCCGTGAACTGCGCCGATGGCCTTTTCGTGATCGTGGAACTCTGCAGAATGTAGTCAAGGCCATCACCGCCAGGGAACGACACCCGCCAAGCGAACTGTATCGACCTCGGACCGGGTCAGCCGGAGACGTATCGAAATGTCACGGATACGAAGATTCACTTCGACCACTTCGGTTCGCGCTTGCCGAGAAACGCACCGATGCCTTCCTCGGCGTCATGCGCCAGCATGTTGCGCACCATTACGTCCGAGGCATATTCGTAGGCATCGCTCAGATTCTCTTCGACTTGCTTGTAGAATGCCTCCTTTCCGATGGCTATCGCATAAGTCGATTTGCGCGCAATTTTTTCGGCAAATCGTTTGACCTCACTATCCAGCGCATCCTCGGGCACCGCTTTGTTGATCAGGCCGATTTGTTCGGCGCGTTGCGCAGACTGCATTTCTCCGAACAGCAACATCTCCATTGCATGCTTGCGGCTCAGGTTTCGACTGAGGGCAACCATTGGCGTCGAACAGAACAGGCCGATATTGACCCCCGGGGTCGCGAATTTCGCAGTGTCCGCCGCAATAGCCAGGTCGCAACTGGCGACCAGCTGACAGCCAGCCGCGGTAGCAATTCCCTGTACGCGAGCGATCACCGGCTTCGGGCATCTGACGATGCCCTGCATCATGTCGGAACATTGACGCATCGTATCTTCATAAAATTGCTTGCCGCCGTCCGGATCGGCGCGATGCTCTGTCAATTCCTTGAGGTCATGCCCGGCGCAGAACGCAGGCCCGTTGGCCGCGAGTACGATGACTCGCACACCGGAGTCGTTGCCCGCCGCCGAAATCGCCGCAGTAATATCCGTCATCAACGCCCGGCTAAGGCTATTGCGCTGATCAGGGCGGTTCAGCACCAGCGTCAACACGCCATCGGCGATTTCGTTTCTTCTGGTTTCGAGGTCGACAGAATTCATCAGTAGGTAATCGACTCCGCGAGCGTATGCCACCGCCCGTCCTTGATCTGGGAGAGCGTGGATTCACTGACGCCTTGGTGATCATCGGGCCCGAATTTCAGCCGATAACCGAATATGTCTTCATAGTCCTCGATCGCCTCCAGGCCGGCAATCAGGGAATCGACGGTCAGATCGCGGCCGGCATTTTCCAATCCTTTGACGACGAGGTCGGCATTGCGATAGGCCTCGAAGGCAATGTACTCCGGATTGCGTCCGTACTTGTCAACGAATTTGTCCCACCAGGCCGCCACTTCATCGGAACGTGGGTTGTCGCGATAGATCATCGCCATATGCACGAATGCATAGTAGCCTTCGCCCGCGCCGCTTTCCTGATCTGCAACTGCCTGATTGTAGGCGGCATTGTTTCCGACCCAGGCAACATCGGTCCAACCCATTTTACGTGCCGTCTCGAGCACGAGAATGGTGTCGCGTACCACTGTGCCCATCAGCACCAGATCGCAGCCAGCGTTCCTGAGCCGCAGTATCGCGGCAGTAAACTCGTTTTCCGTGGGCCTGTGCGCGGAAACTGCGGCCAGTTCCATGCCCATCGCCGCCGCCTGGTCCAGGGCTCCTTCGTAAATTTCCTGGCCGTAGTCCGTATCCTGATAAACGACACAGGGCCTCTCCCTGCCTTTCTCTTCTACGAAATACTTCGTTGCAGCCCGAATCTCCTCGTAATAAATGCCGCGTGCATGAAATTTGAGTCTGTGAAACGGTTCAACCATCGAGCGGGCGCCGCTGATGGGAAACAGGTTCGGCACGCCCGCTTCGAGTTGTCGGGTTAAGACGGCATTGTTCGTTGGCGTGCCAATTGCCATGACCATCGCGAATATCTTGTCCCTGTTGATTAGCTTGTTCGCGGCCTGAATCGCTCTCGGAACCTGATATTGCGAATCTTCGACGATGAATCTTATCTTGCGCCCATGTATCCCGCCCGCCTCATTCGCTTCTTCGAACCGCATGCGGGCACCGTTTGCACCATCAACCCCAAGGATCGCGATCGATCCGGACAGATCCGTGTGCGTGCCCAGAATGATCTCTGTATCTGACACGCCGCGTACGACCTGGGCCGAATCGGTTGCAGGGGTTTCCCCACCGCCGCAAGCGCTGATCAGCGCAGCCATTGTCAACGTGCCCCACGAGAATCGATGCATGATTTACCCCCCAGACCGGATTTCTTCCTCAGGCATCAGTACATGCTATCAATCAGGTCTGAATATTTCACGTTCACCACTTTGCGCTTGAGCTTCATGGTCGGCGTGAGTTCCTCGTCCTCGGGGTCGAGGAGCTGGTCGATCAGGCGGAATTTCTTGATGGTCTCGACCCGTGCAAATTTCGAATTGACCCGTTCTATCTCTCCCCAGATCAGATCTTTGACCTCACGGCTATGGCAGAGACTCGTGTAATTGGTAAACGGTACATTATTGTCCTGCGCAAACTTGGTCACATTTTCGTGATCGATCATGATCAGGCAGGTCAGGTAAGGGCGGGCGTCGCCGACGACTACTGCATCCGACATGTAAGGTGAGAATTTTAACTGATTCTCGATTTCACTCGGCGTGATGTTTTTGCCGCCAGCCGTGATGATGATGTCTTTCAGGCGATCGATAATATACACATAACCATCGTCATCGATCCGACCGACATCGCCCGTATACAACCAGCCATCACGAATGGTTTCGGCCGTTTTTTGCGGCTGGTTCCAGTATCCGCTTATGACGCCGGGGCTCCTGATCAGGATTTCGCCTTCGTCTGAAATTTTTACATCGACGCGGGAGATCGGCTTGCCCACACTACCGATCCGGAAAGCGTCAGGTGTGTTTGCCGTAGCGAGGGCCGTGCATTCCGTCTGTCCATAGACTTCATACATTGGCCTGCCTATGGCCCAGTACCAGTCGATCAGGTCCGGCGCGATCGGCGCGGCGGCCGTCGACAGCCAGCGGCTGCCGTCAATACCAAGAAGCTGCCTGATGTTCTTGAAAACGAGTTGCTCGGCGAAAAAGAACAATGTGCGCCAGAGCAGCGGAACGGCCTGGAATCGCTTGCGATAGCCTGCCACACGATATCCGATCGCCAGGGCCTGCCCGTAGGCAAAGCGCCCGAGCGCCGTTGCTTCTTTCAGCTTGATCGCGATCGTCGAGTACTGTTTTTCCCAGACCCTCGGCACGGCGAAGTGCACTGTGGGCGCGACTTCCTGCAGGTCCTGCACGGTAGTCTCCAGGCTCTCAACAATATTCACCGTCGAACAGGACTGTATCGGCGAAAACGTGTAGAACACACGGCCGGCGATATGCGCCAGCGGCAGGAACGCGAGTTGCTCGTCGCTATCGGATATGCCGTATGCGGATTGCAGCGTCGCCATCATGAACATCATGTTTCGTTGGCTGATCATCGAGCCTTTGGGCATGCCCGTCGTGCCGGATGTATAGGTCAACACCATCAGGTCTTCGGCATCTGCCGCCTCGATCTCGCACGTCCAGGCATCCGGATGCTGTTCGCCGTATTCCCGACCCAGCTCGAGCAGGGCGGCGAAGCTCATGCATTGATCGTCATTCAGGTTTCGAAGGCCTTCCATGTCGAAAATAATGATTTTTTCGAGCGTTGGCGTTCGCTCACGGACCTCGAGGACCTTATCAAGCTGTTCCTCATCCTCGGCGAAATAAAAGCGCGAGCCACTGTCATTGATCAGGTATTCAACCTGATTGGGTGCGTCCGTCGGATAGACGCCGTTAGTCACACCACCGACACCGATGATGCCGAGGTCCGCAAACATCCACTCTTTATTAATCTCCGACCCGACACAACAAATATCGCCACGTTGCAGACCCAGTGATTTCAGGCCCAGACCTGTGAGCCGGGCCTGTTCGCCGAAATCAGCCCAGGTGTATTCGTTCCAGATGCCGAAATCCTTTTCCCGAATGACGACCTTGTCAGCGAGCTCGGTGACTCGCTTCCAGAACAGGCCTGAAACCGTGGAACAGCCGTCGATAATTACCTTGTTGTCGGATTTACCTTCCATCAGCGCCAGGTCTTCCGTTGTTTCCATCGACGCCGGCCACGAACGCCTTCGTCCTTCATGCCGAGATAGAATTCCTGAATATCGGTCGCGTTTTGTAGTCTCTCGCTGGTGTCTTCCATCACCACGCGACCGGTCTCCATGACATAGCCGTAATCACTGATCTCCAGCGCCATCTTTGCGTTCTGTTCGACCAGCAGAATGGTTACGCCCTGCTCCGCGTTGAGTCGCTTGATGATTTCCGCAATCTCCGCGACCAGGCGTGGCGACAGCCCCAGCGAGGGTTCATCGAGCAACATGATGCTGGGTCTCAACATCAACGCACGACCAATGGCCAGCATCTGCTGTCCGCCGCCCGAGAGAAATCCTGCAGCCAATTTTCGCTGCTCGCTCAAGACAGGAAAGTACTGATAGACCAGCTCGAGATCTTCGTCGATTTTATCGTCATGACGGGTGAAGGCACCCAGTCGCATATTCTCATCGACCGACAGAAACGGGAATACCTCACGCCCTTCCGGCACATGTGCGACGCCCAGCCGCGCAATCGCATCGGGATCGCGGCTCTGGATGTCTTCGCCGGCCAGCGTGACGGTGCCTTTCTGTGGATCCATCGCGCCGCTGATCGTCTTCAGGACAGTCGTCTTACCGGCGCCATTTGCACCGAGCAGTGTGACGATTTGTTGGTCACGTACCTCCAGGCTCACGCCCCGAATGGCCATGACAGGCCCGTAATAGGTCTCGATATTCCTGAGTTCGAGTAAGGCAGGCACGTCAATCGCCAAGGTATGCACGCAGCACTTCCGGATGCTTTTGTATGTCCTCCGGAGAACCGACAGCCAGTACCGCGCCGTCGGCAAGCGCCATTACCCTGTTGGATGCCCTGGATACGAGGTTCATGTCATGTTCGACCATGATGATCGTTGTGCCATAGTCCTGACTGATGTCTTCTATCCAGAACGCGACGTCCTCTGTCTCTTCCTGATTCAGTCCCGAGGATGGCTCGTCCAGCAAAAGCAATTTCGGCTGGATGCAAAGGGCACGAGCAACTTCGACCATTTTCCTGATGCCGTATGGCAAGCTGCCGATCACCTGGTCGCGATAGGTTTGTAAATCCAGCAGATCGATCACGTCTTCGACGACCTCGCGAAACTGTAGCTCCTGCTTGGCAACACCAGGCAGAAAAAGCAGCTCACTCAGGAGATTGGTCTTGCGGTGTACGTGCCGGCCGATCAGCATGTTCTGCAGAACGGTCTCGTGCTCGAATAATTCGGTGTTCTGAAACGTTCTTGCGATTCCCAGTCGCGCGATATTGTGCGGCGGCATGCCGAGGATGCTCTCGCCCTCGAACTCGATGTTGCCGCCGTCGGCATCGTACAGGCGACTGATCAGATTGAAAATGCTGGTCTTGCCTGCGCCATTGGGCCCGATGATGCTATAGACCTCCCCTTCTTGTACCTCGAACGTAACGTCGCGTACAGCATGCACGCCACCGAAGCTGAGACTCAGATCCGTGGTGCTGAGAATTACGGCGCTCACCTTACACGCTCCGTACGCAGGTAACTCTTCTGTCGCTTGTGCGTCGCTTTTCTGTACAGGGGAAACTCGTCGAAGAAATGGCGAATCTTGCGCCAGCGGCCATAGATGCCGAGTGGCTCGTAAATCAGGAACAGCACCAGAATCAGGCCGAACAAACCTGGCTCGAGCCCGGGCAGCTGCCCGATCGCAGGCGGCAGAGTATCCCGCATGATCGCAATGCCCTGCGGCAGCAGGCCGATAAAAATCGCACCGTAGAATACGCCGTGCATCGAACCGAGGCCGCCGACGACCACCATCAGCAGCAGCTGAATAGAGGTCAGCAGCGTGAAAGCATCCGGCGCCAGGTAACCCAGCTTGTGCGCGAACAAGCCACCTGCCAGGCCTGTAAATCCGGCGGAAATTGCGAACGCGATGCTCTTGGTTCGAGCGAGGTCGATACCCATGCTCTGAGCCGATATTTCGGAGTCGCGGATACCGATCATCGCCCTGCCCGTCGGGCTGCGAAGAATGTTGAGTCCTGCGAGCAGGCAGGCGATGGTTATGAAAAGACATAGATAATAGAAGGGCCGTCCATCGCTTAGGTCGACACCGAACAGTTGCGCATCCGGCACCAGCATGCCGCGATAGCCGCCCGTTACGGATTCCCAGTGCGCGATGACCTGCTCAATGATGATTGCGAATGCCAGTGTCGCGATCGCGAGATAAATTCCTGTCAGGCGCATTGTCGGCAATCCGACGATCGCGCCGACGGCAGCCGAAAACAGGCTCGCGGATATCAGGGACAACGGCAGCGGCCAGCCTCTTGATAACAGGTAGGCATGGGTGTACGCACCGATAGCAAGGAATGCGGCGTGACCGAGACTGACGAGGCCGGTGTAGCCGACCAGCAGCATCAACCCGATGCCGGCGATCGCGTATATGAATACGAACGCAAGCTCGCCAACATAAAATTTGTCAAGACCCAATGGTGCCAGCAATACAGCGATCGCAAGCAAGCCGTACCAGAATCGCTGACCGCTGTGTTTAAAGAGGCCAATGTCCTGCCG